>Ga0208357_1000100_pt1 | contig 64594 bp, 55 predicted proteins | sample NGESurdeep092012_6_FD_184487 | JGI IMG/M metagenome (GOLD analysis project Ga0208357, IMG submission 184487) | Arctic peat soil microbial communities from Barrow, Alaska - NGEE Surface sample F52-2 deep-092012 (SPAdes) | ecosystem: Environmental > Terrestrial > Soil > Wetlands > Peat ...
TGCAAAACCATCGACCATCCTTCGCGGATCGTTCCTGGGTCGTCCTGGCGCGATTCATTTTTCGCGCTTTTTGAGAAATCGAGTTTTTCCGCAGCCTGTAAAGCCCCGAACATTTCTTGCGGCTGATTACGGCACGGCTAAAGGCGTGCCCTGATACAAAGCACCGTCTCCAGCCGATAAGCCGATCCGGAGAATCTTGCCCTCTAAGCGCCCACTAGCCGCCGAGCCCCGGAATCTTCAGGCCGCCCAACATTCCCTGCACGCTGGATTTGATGGCTTCATCTGCCTTGCGACCGGCTTCATTCACCGCGCCTGCGATCAAATCTTCCAGCATCTCCACGTCTGCGTGGCCGCCGCTCAGGCTGGCCACCGCCGAGGGATCGATGCGAATCTTCAGCAATTCCTTTTTGCCGTTCATGGTCGCGGTCACAGCCCCGCCGCCGCTCGAGGCTTCCACCACGGTCTCGCCGAGCTTGCGCTGAACCTCCTCCTGCATGTGGTTGGCCTGTGAAAGCATCTCCGAGATTTTGAGCGGATTGATCATCATGCTTCTCCTCTTCGTGTGCCGTTTGCTTCTGCCGCAATTGCTGCTGTATCGATTACTTCTGTCCAGATCACGACTGTCTCGTTCACTTTTGGCGCAAATCGAGGACGCTGCGGACTTCGGCCTTGAAGATCTCCTGCGCCCGCTGTACTAATGGATGCGCGAGCGCCGCTTCCTGCACGCTGCCCACGGGCACAACCGGCGGCGCGAGTTCGGTAGCTGCGGTTCCTGCGCCGGTCGAAACCAGAAAACGGGCAGGCGCGCCCAGCCGCTGCAACTCAAGACGAATCAGTTTTTCTGCCGCTGCGTTCACCGTCAGGCTGAGCATTTTCTTGCCCATGGCCGGTACGGAGACTCGGACGGCGCTATTGTCGAGCGTCCACGCACCCGCGCCGAGCAGTTGCGCGGCTGAGCTATGACCGGCGTTAGCCAAGGCAGCAATGACTGCCTCGCGTACACGCTCAATTCTCAGGTCGCCTTGGCCCTGATCATTCGGCTCGCTGATTGTCGCCTCTTCTGGCGCAATTGCCAGGGCTCCCTCCGTAAGGGTTGCGGTCGAGGCGTAGCCGGACGGCTGGCTGGCAACAACCGGGAAGGGTGCGAGCTCGCTATTTGTGGATTCACTTGCTCTAGTGGATGAATGAATTACAGGTGAATGTTCAACCGTTCCTTCCATTCTCAATCCTGCGGATCGAGCCCCGGTGGGGCCGCCGGTCGGTCCGCCGCCCCACAGACTTTTCTCCCGCACAGGAGCGCTTGCAGCAGGAACCCTCGCAGTAGGCGCGCTGACTCCGGCTGGCTTGGCTACGCCGCCGCCGGAATGTTGCCCGCCGGACGACGGGCCTGGCCGCGAGCTTGTTCCGCCGGCCACGCTGCTGAGCAACTCCTCAATGGGCAGCAGCCGTTGCGCATGAATCAGTTTGAGCAGTCCAAGCTCCAAATGGAGGCGCTGCTCCTGGCGGTAGTTCAAGTCGTCAAAGGTGCGCAGCACGATTTGCAGATTGCGCGTGAGCTCTTCTTCGGTGTAGAGCAGCGCCGTGCGCGTTGCGCGGGCGCGTTCGTCGGCTGAGATTTGCAGCAGCTCGGTTTGCTCTCCGCCCAGCTTGGCCATCAGCGAGTTGCGCAGGTAGCGAACCATCTGCCGAGCAAGAGAAAGCGGGCTGTGCCCGGCATTCACCAGCGTATTGGTCTCTTCCATCAGTTCGGCACTCTGGCCGGCGGCAACAGCCTCCATCAGCCGCTCGAAGACCATATTCGGCACTGCGCCCATCAGCTCGCGAATCTGCTCGGCGGAAAGCGATGGGCGGCCGTCTTGAATAACGGGCGCAGACGCGATCGCCTGATCCATGATCGAAAGCGCATCGCGCATCGATCCGTCACCGGCCTCGGCCAGCAGCGCCAGCGCATCGTCTTCCGCTGCCACTTTCTCCTCGGCTGCGATCATCCTCAACTGCGCCAGAATGTCGTCGAACTTGACCGCATGAAAGCTGAAGTGCTGGCAGCGCGAGCGAATCGTCTGGGGAATATTCTCCGGCTCGGTCGTCGCCATCATAAAGATGACGTGAGCCGGCGGCTCTTCCAGCGTTTTGAGTAGCGCATTAAAGGCGGCTTCGGTGATCTGGTGCGCCTCGTCGAGGATGTAGATTTTGTAGCGATCGCGCGACGGAGCGTAGCGCGCCGCATCGCGCAGCTCGCGAATCTCGTCAATGCCGCGATTGGTGGCCGCATCAATTTCGATTACGTCGACAGCGTTGCCTTGGCGAATCTCGATGCATGCGTCGCAGATGCCGCACGGCTCGGGAGTCGGTCGCTGCGGCGTTCCAATCTCCGTTCGGCAGTTCAGCGCCATGGCTAGAATGCGCGCGATGGTGGTTTTGCCTATTCCGCGATGGCCCGAAAATATGTACCCATGCGCGATGCGGTTCTGTGCAAGCGCATTGAGCAGCGTGCGCGTTACGTGATCCTGGCCGGCCACGTCGGCAAAGCGCTGCGGACGATATTTTCTGGCCAGAACCTGGTAACCCATGCGAACCTGCGCCTCTTTTGTGCCTCGAAAATCCGGAGGCCCAGAGCTGATTGTAGCGGTTCTGGCCCGTCAAATCTGCCCAGACCGTTGCCAGGTGGAAATCCTCTCGCGAGAGCGTATTTCGACGACTCGAAGAGCCAGCAGCCCGCAATGACCGCCTGGCGCTTGCCGAGCCCAACGAACCTGACCGCCCTCACCAGGCTGCGCTCATTAGGCGCGCTGACCAGCCCCACTAACGGGACCGCGCTTTGCCACAGCAGCGGAGGCAGCCATGAATTCATCCCCGTAGATGTGCGATCCTTTTTAAGGGTGGGTATCCGGCGTGAATCAACGAGAATCTGCTCGGCCCGCATCCAGCCTTGGTAGCATCTGCCTCCACACGTGCGTCTAATAGATAGCGGGTTTGGAATGAGATCGCTCTTTGGTGTTGCGCTGTTGGTGGGCTGCTTTGCGGCGGCATCGCTGCAGCTCTGCGCGCAGAGGCCGGAGAGCAGCGGCGCTTCGGGTTCCGGCCAAAATCAACCGACAGGGGACCAGCCGGCGACGAGCAGCCAGAATCAGCCTGCAGCAACCGGCCAAAATCCTGCGGCGAATTCCGCCCCAGGGCAGCAGCCCCCTAGCACGACTCCGCAGACTAACTCCAATCCATTTCCTGAGGACACGTCGTCGGTGCCGATCATACCCACGCGCGAGACGCCCGATCTGCCGCCGAGCGATGCGGGCAATTTTGGCTTGCCTATGCCTCCGGATGACGCCGACCCCATGCGCAGTCCCGAGGATTCGGCTGCCGCCGCCGAGTCGAGCGACAGTGGCTCAAGCTCGAGCCTCTCCGGGTTACGCGATCTTGCTCCGCCGGATGATGACACCGCGCAACATGGGAAACACAAAGGAAAGGGAGACCAGGTTGTGCCGGAGCACCACGAGACCGCCGCCGAGGACGAAAGCGTCGGCAGCTACTATCTCGCGAACAAGGATTGGAAAGGCGCACTTTCCCGGTTTCAATCCGCTATGGTTTTGGATCCCGACAATCCGGATGTCTATTGGGGCCTAGCTGAGTGCGAACGCCATATGGGAGACTTTGCCGATGCGCGCGCCAACTATCAGAAGGTGATGGAATACGACCCCGGCAGCCATCACGCCAAGGAGGCCGGCAAGGCTTTGCAGGACCCCGAGATTGCGAATGCGAAGCTGGACGCGACTGGCTCAACCTCACTTCAGCCGCATCAATAAAAAAGACCGCTGAAACAAAGACCGCTGAAACCGAGAATTACTAGAACCCTGCCCACCGAAGATAAGCGTGGATCATCTGCTCTCCCCAGAAGCTGCTCACAATCCCGCCCACGCATAGAAATGTGCCCAGCGGCAGTTTAGTCGCCGCCCAGCCCTCATTGTTTTTGCGCGTTGACGGCAGAAGGAGCACAACCAGCGCGGCCATCGCGCCCAGCACTACGCCGATTGCAAATGAGAGCAGCGCGCCTTGCAGGCCGAGCCATGCGGCCAGCATCGCCATCAACTTCGCGTCGCCCAGGCCAATGCCCTCGCGCCTGCGAATCAGCCAGTAGATCCAGCGTATGAGCAGAATGAGGCCGGCGGCGGCGAGAATGCCTAGTAGGGAAGCGATCACGGCCTGGATATATACGTTGTTTCCAACGTGGACCAAAGCAAAGGTGCCTAAAAAGGGCAACGGAATCAAGCAGTACAAAAATCCGATTGCAATTCCCAGCCATGTCAATCGATCCGGTAGCCATAGGTCCTCGGCATCAAATGCCGCGAGAGCAATCAGCAGCCAACAGAGAATCATTCGGCCGACTACCCTGAGAAGTTCGAACGGCAAAGCTGCCCCCGTCAAATCCAGCGCGGAATCAAGAAAACGCCACGCAATGAGGGACCACGTGGCCGCAACTGCCAGCTCCACCAGTGGATACCGCCAGCTAATCCACGCTCCGCAACTCCGGCAGCGTCCGCGCAAAGCCAGCCAACTCACGACCGGCACATTTTCCCACCAGCTTAGCGCCCGCCCGCAGCCTCTGCAGTGCGACCGCGGACTGACAACGCTCTCGCCCGCGGGCCAGCGGCTCAGGCACACGTTTAGAAAGCTGCCGAAGGCCAGCCCGAGAAGCCCGGCGAAAATGGTTCCTAAGACGCGAATCATGGGAGAGATTGAGTATACGGTGTTCAGTTTGTATGACGCGCGGATTGCCGCCGCCGCTCCATGCGGGTTGAAGCGGGCAAGCTAAAACGGGCAAGAGAAAGAGGCGAATTAAAGTGGGCAAGCTAAACTGGAACTGAATGGACCTGCCGCCAAAGAGCTCCAGCGAGAAGGATCCCACGCCGCTAGCCACCACTAACCCGGCGCGGGCGGCGGCATTGTTTGAGCGGTCGGTGGCCATCATGGCCCGCTTGCGCGCTCCCGATGGCTGCCCTTGGGATCGCGAGCAGTCCTTCGATTCCATCCGCAAATACACGCTCGAAGAAGCCTATGAAGTCTTCGACGCCATCGAGCGCCGCGACTTCAATAATTTGTCTGAAGAACTCGGCGATCTGCTCTTGCAGGTCCTCTTTTATTCCGAGATGGCGGCCAACGAAGGCCACTTTACGATTGCGGAGGTTCTTAACCAGCTCAATCGCAAACTAATTCGCCGTCGTCCTCATGTGTTCGGCGATGAAGCATCGCGCGCTGCAGGCAACCATGCAGACGTGGACGCAGCAGGTGTAGATTCGTCGGCGGCTGTATTGCGCAACTGGGAAGAGATTAAGGCCGCTGAAAAAGCTGGGGGTGCGGACCCTCCGGGCAGCGAAGCGACAGGCGGGGCGGGGAATCCGCCAGCCTCGCGGCTCGACGGCGTTCTACGCTCCGTGCCCGCGCTTACTGAAGCTGCAAAGCTCGGCGCCAAGGCGCAGAAATCCGGCTTCGACTGGCCGAGCTGGCGAGAACTGCTGCCCAAAGTCGCCGAGGAGACAGCGGAGCTAATCGCCGAAGCTGAATCGGACGAAGCCGGGTCAGACGGTTCCGGCCGCAAGTCGGCAGTGGAAGCCGAGCTGGGAGACCTGCTCTTCACGGTCGTCAATCTTGGCCGGCATCTTGGCGTTGATGCCGAGATGGCATTGCGCAACTGCAACCTGCGCTTCCGCCGGCGCTTCAGCGAAATGGAGCGCACATCTCCGCGGCCTCTCGAAGATCTTTCGCCGCGGGAGCTGGAGGCGCTTTGGGAGCAGGCGAAAAAGAAACTGGCGAACAGCGTAGCGCTCGACCTGGGCGATCAAGCACGAGACGGTCAGACAGAAGACAAATTAGCTCAAGAGGAAACGCGGGCGCGGCCTGGCATGCAAACCAGACCGCAAAAATGATTGAAATTCGCAGCTGCGACGGATTCGACGAGATACAGGCCTGCGTTCAGCTCCAGACTGAGATCTGGGGCTATGACGAAAGCGACGTCACTCCGCGCAAGACCTTCATGCTTGCTCAAAAGATTGGCGGCCAGGTCATCGGCGCTTTTGATAGCGAATCCGGTGCAGAATCTGGTCAAAAACTAGTCGGCTTCGCCATGTCTTTGCCGGGGATCAAGCAGACCCAAAACGGCCCTCAGCCCTATCTCCACTCGCACATGCTGGCGGTGCGGCCATCCCATCGCAATCGCGGTCTTGGCGAGCAACTCAAATGGGAGCAACGCCGTGAGGCGCTTTCTCGCGGCATTCGACGCATGGAGTGGACCTTCGACCCGCTGGTTATTTCGAATGCTTTCCTCAATATCCACAGGCTCGGAGCCATTTCCAGCGCATATCTTGTGGATTTCTATGGTGTATCCTCATCTCGACTGCAGGGTGGGCTGCCAACTGATCGACTTTTGGCGGAGTGGGAGATGGATTCCCCTCGAGTGGAGGCAGAGATCGCACGGCGTCCGGCAGCCGCACAAAGTATTCAAGATCGTATTCTGGTGCCAGCTCCTATCGACCGATGGAAGGCCAGCGAATCAAGCCACCACAGGGCTCTCGCTGTCCAGCTAGAGAATCGGCGGAAGTTTCAAGCAGCATTTTCGCGGGGACTGGCAGTGCTTGGTTTCTCTCGCGATGCGGACGGAAACGGAGTCTTCGAACTGGGTACCCTCACCCAAGCGGAATGAAGTCATGGTTCTACTTTTTCCAACGGACGCAAAACTTTACGAGACCCATTTATCAGGCCCATTCTATGAGACCAGCTCTATGAGACCCACCTATGAGAATTGATGCGATCATTCTGCGTGAGCTTCATATGCCGCTGGTGCGTCCTTTTGAAACCAGCTTTGGCGTCACCCGCCACCGCAGGATTGTGCTCGCCGAGATTCAGTCGGAGGGACTGAGCGGCTGGGGAGAATGCACCGCGGGAGAGCGCCCTTATTTTTCCAGCGAATCCACAGACACGGCCTGGCAGGTTCTTATTCAGGAGTTGGCGCCAATGCTCGCGGCCGAGTCGCCGGAGCACGGCGGCGATTGCCCGCGAATTTTCAACGCGGTCCGCGGCAACCAAATGGCCAAGGCCGCGCTTGAAAATGCCGTGTGGGACCTGGAGGCACAGCGTGAAGGCGTTTCGCTTTCTGAGTTGCTCGGCGGCGTCCGCGAAAGCATCATCTGCGGCGTTTCCATCGGCATTCAGCCCTCGATTCCAGAGTTGATGTCGGTCATCGAGCGCGAACTGGCCGCAGGCTATCAGCGCATCAAGCTCAAGTGCAAACCTGGTTGGGATGTTGAAGTTTTTGAGCGTGTTCGCAGCCGCTGGCCCGGCATCCTACTCAGTTGCGACGCCAACTCAGCCTATCGCCTGCGCGATGAAGACCACCTTGCTTCGTTCGACGCATTCGATCTGCTCATGATTGAGCAGCCTCTCTGGCACGACGACTTCTACTTCCACTCCGTGCTGCAAAGGCGCCTCAACACGCCCATCTGCCTTGATGAATCCATCCGCAACCGGCGCGACGCGCTGGCGGCCATCGAAATGGAATCCTGCAAAATCATCAACGTCAAGCTGGGCCGTGTGGGCGGATTCTCCGAGGCAATTGCCGTGCACAACGCGGCAATGGAGCGGGGCATTCCCGTTTGGTGTGGCGGCATGCTTGAATCGGGCGTCGGTCGTTCGCATAACATCGCGCTCTCTACGCTTGAAGGATTCACGTTGCCGGGCGATGTGTCTGCGTCGGCGCGGTACTTTGCCGACGACATCATCGAGCCTCGAGTCACAGTCTCCGCTGAAGGCGAGATCGCGATTCCCGATTCTCCCGGCCGCGGCTACGAAGTGCGTACTGACCTGATCGAACGTCTCACCGCGCGCAAGGAGACCATCCGGGAAATGGCGCTGGTGGCATAAGACAACTGCATCGCCAACTAAAGCGCCAGGACTTTCGGTTTCGCTGCGCGCACGTGGAGAAAAAGCCCGGCGCATTGAGTGTCCTCAACCGCCGGTACTGCCTGCGCAACTTCGATCGTCGCGCTAGGCTCACGAAATTCCTGGATGATGAAGCCTGCCTGGCAGATGATTCTCACCCACGAAGCCAAAGTGCGGTGAAAGCGCGGCACTCGGAACGGCGCAACTCGCTCGCGTTCGTCACGAGGCAGGGTTGAGAACCACCAGGTTTCCACGCTCCCCTGCGTTTCTTCAAAATAACGGCCAATCTCGATAGCACGGACGCTGCCATCTTCCTCGCGCAGCACCTTTCGATGGGGCGGCGCGAAGCAGGGATGGAGAATGGAAAATTGCAGAAATCCGCCCGGCCTGAGTACGCGGTATGCTTCCTTCAGCGCAGCGGCCTGATCGGCCATATCCATTAGCGACATGAATGCCGTAGCGAAGTCGAAGGAGGTATCTGCAAATGGCAGAGACGTTCCATCGCCGACTCGGAAGTCGATGCCTCGCGGTTCGGCAGTCTCGACTTCGAGCGCGTGGCGGATGAATGTAGGCGCTACATCAATCGCGCGCATCCTGGCTCCAAGCTGAGCGAGCTTGCGGGTATTCGAACCTTCGCCGCAGCCGATGTCCAATCCATCGAGCCCTGCGACAGGAGGGAGCATGGCCAGAAACGCAGGTGTATTCAGCGCGTCCCGATAGACGTCATAGCCGGCTCGGCAAAGGCGCGTCCAATCCTCGGCGTTCGCTTCCCAAAATGCGGCGGCTTCAAGCGGATCCATGAGGATTCCATTTTACCGGCTGTCTTCCATCAAGAACCTGTCCCTTTCCGTTTTCTGGTTTCATGTCCGGAACCCAAACCGCTTCTTGTCCGTAATTCCGTTCGGCTTGGCCCATTCAAGTCCGAAAGGCGGTCCAGCCTCAGTATCCAGGCAGTCATTTTGTGACAGGATGCCAAATCGCGTGACGGAATCTCAGGTTCATAGCCGAAGTTTGCGCGCCCTCGACCTACAATGAGGGATACTGCTTCTGACGATCGAAAACGACCCTATATGTTTCCTGGAGTCTTTTCAAAATGAATCGATACTTTCATGCGGCGGCCCTGTTTCTGGCCTGCGCCCTCGTGCTGGCCGCCTCGGTTCCCATCGCCCGCGCTCAAGCCGCGGCCTCAAAGCCGGGCGACGCCAATGGACCCATCAAGCTTCTGCCCGGATTCGATAAGGATCTCATCGATACCTCCGTCGATCCCTGCGTGAATTTCTGGCAATATGCCTGCGGAAACTTCACAAAGCTGTATCCCATTCCGCCTGACAAGAGCGGCTATGGCACCGGCGCCATCGTTTATGACTACACCCAGGACGTGCTGCATAAAATGCTCGACAAAGTCGCTCTGCCCAGCGCGCAGCGCACTGCAAATGAGCAAAAAATCGGCGATTACTACGGAAGCTGCATGAATGAGGATGCGATTTACGCCGACGGCCTGAAGCCGTTGCGGCCTGAGCTCGACCGAATCTCTGCTTTGACCGATAAAAAACAGCTCACCGCTCTGCTCGCCCACTACCAGATGATCAACGTGAATGCGTTTTTCGGATACGGGGAGCAGCAGGATTTTAAGGACGCCCGAAAGCAGATCGCCGTAGTTGGCCAGGGAGGCCTCGGATTGCCCGAGCGCGATTATTACTTCCGCACCGGCGACGCCGCGGAAAAGACACGCAAGGAATATGTTGAGCATGTGGCAAATATGCTGGCCCTGATGGGCGAGCCGGCTGACAAGGCCGCGGCCGACGCGCAGAAGATCATGACCCTGGAGACAGCGCTGGCCAACGTCTCGATGGACGTTACTTCGCAGCGCAATCCGAACAATGTTTATCACCCCATGACGGTGGCCAAGCTCGCCGAACTGACTCCTGAAATTGACTGGCCGCAACTCTTCGCGGACACCGGAGTGGCGGGCATTACGGACTTGAACGTGGCCAATCCGGACTTCTTCAAGGGCCTCCAGACCGTTCTTGACTCCACTGACCTCGACACGATCAAAACTTATCTTCGCTGGCAATTGATCAATTCCACTCCGGGTTATGCTCTGCCCAAGGCGATGGATGCGGAGGATTTTAATTTCTACACGCACGAGTTGCGCGGGCAACCTGAACAAGCAGCACGCTGGAAGCGGTGCGTTGAGGCAACAGACGGCGCGCTCGGCGAGGCGCTTGGGCAGGTCTATGTGGCCTCGCAATTCACCGTGGAGAACAAGGCATTCACGCTGCAAATGGTTCGCGACATTGAAGGCGCAATGGACAAAGAGATCGGCGCGCAGGAGTGGATGAGCGCGGAGACCAAAGCGAAAGCGGAGGCCAAGCTGCACATGGTCGCCGATAAGATCGGCTATCCCGATCATTGGCGCGATTACTCAGCATTGAAAGTGGTTCGCGGAGATGCGATCGGAAACGCATGGCGCGCGGCGGATTTTGAGAATAAGCGGCAACTGGCCAAGATCGATAAGCCGGTCGACCGCGGCGAGTGGCTAATAAGTCCCGCGACAGTCGACGCCTATTACAACCCGCTGATGAACGACATCAATTTTCCAGCGGGCATTCTGCAATCGCCGCTTTATGATCCGCACGCTCGCGATGCGGAGAACTACGGCCACATCGACGCCATCGTCGGCCACGAATTGACGCACGGTTTTGACGACGAAGGCAGCCAGTTTGATGGCAACGGCAATCTCTCTGACTGGTGGACGCCCGATGATCGGAAGAACTTCGACAAGATGACCGATTGCGAAGTGAGCGAATACGGCAGCTTTACCGCGGTCGACGATGTGAAACTCAACGGCAAGCTGACGCTGGGTGAAAATACAGCTGACAACGGCGGCCTGCGCCTGGCCTATGTTGCATTTATGGAAGATGCCAAGCGCAAGAACATCGCGCTCGACGCAAAGCAGGATGAGTACACGCCTTTGCAGCATTTCTTCCTGGCCTTCGCACAGGATTGGTGCGGAGACACCCGTCCCGAGCAGATCAGGCTGCAAGTGCAGACCGATCCGCACTCGCCGCGCAAATTCCGCACCAACGGTGTGATTGAGAATATGCCTGAATTCGGAAAGGCATTCGGATGCAAGGCGGGCCAGCCGATGGTGCCCGTGAATGCGTGCCACGTCTGGTGAAAAGGACGCTTAGAAACACTGCTGGGGCAGATCTCATGAAATATGGGATCTGCCCTTGCGGTGCTTCCATTTCACGCATGGTTTTGGAGAAACTCATCCACTTCGGCGCGCGAAGGCATCGAGGCCGCCGCGCCTTTGCGCGTGACGCAGATTGCCGCCGCTGCGTTGGCGAATCGCGCAGCGGCCCATGGATCGTTTCCTTCAAGTAATGCCACGGCGAACGCTCCATTGAAGCAATCGCCTGCGGCAACGGTATCGATCGCGTCGACTTTGAACGGCTTCACCCATTCGGCTCTTCCGCCGGCAACGGCAACAAACGCGCCCTCAGCACCGCGCTTGAGCACAACGCCGCGCAGACCTTTGGCGAGCAAGCGTTTTGCACTTTCTTCTGCGCTCGCGCCTTCGCCAACATAAAACGCTACCTCAGTCTCGTTAGGTGTGAACCACATGACCTGACCCCACACCGGCTCACGCAAGGCGGCGGCCGGCGCAGGGTCGAGCATGACTGGAACGCCAGCCCGCGCGCAAAACTCGAGTGTGTAGCTGAGCGTATCCATGGGAATCTCAAGCTGGCACAAGACCATTCCGGCGGACCGAATCAGCTCGGCGTGTTGGTCCACCGTCGCGCGATCCATCTTGCCATTTGCGCCTGGAACCACCACGATGGCATTCAATCCATCGTCGGCCACGAACATCGGCGCCAATCCTGAAGACCCGGCAACCTCGGACATTCCGGCCGTCTCAACGCCCGCGCGCTTCAGGTTTTCAATCAGCGCAGGCCCGTAAGCGTCGTCGCCGACTTTGGCCACTATCGCCACGGGATTGCCGAGCCGAGCCGCCGCAACCGCCTGATTGGCGCCCTTGCCGCCCGGCGTAGTTTCAAAGCCGGTCCCGATCAGCGTTTGGCCGATCGCAGGAATCCGCAGCGTGCGGGTCACCAGGTCCATGGTGATGCTGCCGACGATCACGATCGGTTTGCGCAATTGAACCATGCTTTCGAATTAGCTTTGGGGTGTTCGAACGGCTTCAACAATCTGTCGGACGACGCTCTGGAGTCCATCACGCGTTTGAGCGGCTTTTCTGTCGGCGAGCGTGACAGAGAACCCTCGCACCTCAGCGAAGCCCACGCCGTGCCAAACCGGGAGGATCACTTTCGCGCCATCTATCTCCCGCGTGGCCAATCCGGTCAGCTCTGTCTGGGGCCAGTGCTTTCCAAAGAAGTGCGGACTTAGAATTACGACCCCAAACCGAGACCCTGCGAGCCCTTTGTCAATTGACTCGCGCAGGCTATCTCCAATTTTGAGAGAAAAGTCGTCGTACCAAACCTCAAGTCCAGATGACCGCAGCGCTTTTGCAAGGGGCGTCGCTATTGCATCCTTATCCTCACTCGCGTGTGAGACGAACACGTCCCACCCCGCCTGGTCACCTGGACTTTTGGGTTTTGACGGTTTCCTGGCCGGATTCACAAAGCCTGATGCATCTGGCCTCGCGTTTTCTTTGACCGGAATACTCAGTTTTGCCACGACCTGCGCGTGGGTGCCGCGCTCGCGTTTACGTTGCTCGAACAAAGAATTTACCAACTGCTGAATTTCGATCTTTAATTGTTGCGCCGAGGTTCGAAGATTTCCAAGATATTGGTTAATTTGCGCGATGGTCCTATTCGCATCGGCTTCCGGGTCGAAGGTTGGATCAGTTATTTGATAGGCCAAATGCAACTCGTGCCCGGTGATTTCGCCGCGGGGAGGGTTAAGAGTGAAGGAGGACGGCTGAACGCCAAACATGCCCGGGTCACCCTGGAATGGAACAATGATTCTAATCTCCGTTCCAGCTATGTAAAAGGGCCGCGATCGATCCGTTATAAAGCGCCGTGGGTCACGGCTGACATCAACTTGAACTTCCTTGGTGGTGGCATACTTCTTGTCCTCCGCAAGCACAGGGACATCGAGACTGAAATCTTCGATGAGTCTTGCCGCGACAGCAATTGGGTCGGAGTCAATCTCTTCATTCGACACTTTCTGGAAGGTTTTTTTGAGCTCTTGTTTGCAGTGCTCAGAAACGCTGAAAACGTCAACCCGGTTGAATAGTAATTGCATTTCTTGCGCCTAGCCTCTGTGTTTATGGCACGAGTTTAGCAGGTTCTTTCCTCGCGAGCTCCTATCCTTCTGCATTCGGCGCTCGATTCGGCGCTCCACTGCGTCCGCGCTTACGACTTTGCGGCCAGAGTCGGAAATTCGGTGACCAGACAATCTCAATACAGCGGAGCCAGCGCCACCGCGCCCAGCCCAGCCAGGAAGAATAAGAACATCAGCACGAGAAACTTTTTTGCTTGTCGCGGAGCGCCGGCGAACTCGCGCCACACAAACACGCCCCAGAAAGCCGACACCATCGTCGCGCCCTGACCAATGCTATAAGAAACCGCTGGCCCTACCAGATGCGCGCCCGATGCGAGAAAATTCGCCAGGCCGCCCGTGCACCAGATCGCTCCACCCAGCGCGCCCGCCAGATGCCAGCCCACAGGCGCGCGCCAATAGCCTGCGCCATCCACCGGCCCTTTTCCATCCAGCGGTTTCTTCATCAGCAGCCAGTTCGCGGGCACTGCCGAAACCAGCACGCCGATCATAAAGTACAGCGTCACCGCATATGGTCCGGGAGCGGGCGTGCCCGGCTCGCCCTGAAGCGCGCGCGCCACAAACGGATAGAAGCAGCCCATCAGCACGCCGCAGGCCAGGCTGATCACAATGCCGCGAGCCGTCGTCGCTTTGGCTGTGGCTTCGCGTCTGCGATACGCAGCCGCGTCGAATACGATGGCCACCACCACAAGCGCCACGCCTCCGAACAGCAGTTGCGGATTGCCCACCGGCTTGAGAATGTAATTCGAAATCGCGCCGATCACCAGCGCCAGCCCAATCCCGACAGGGAAGGCAACCGCCAGTCCCGCCACATCGATTGCGGCCACCAGCAGCAGATTTGCCACATTGAAGATCGCGCCGCCCGCCACTGCATACACGATCGGCGCCACTGCGGTATGCGTCAGGTCGGTCAGAAACGGCGTTCCCGCGCTTCCTATGCTGCCTGCCGTCAGGCCCCAAACAATCGCTCCTGCCGCCATTCCAAAAACGTAATCCCAATAGAAAAGCTGAAAGCGGTAGCCGGGGCAGAGCTTGAGAGTGTTGGCCCACGATCCCCAGCAGATCATGGTCAGAATCGTGAGGCCGAGCGCAGCCGGATACGTCTCCGGAAAAAGCATTGTGATTTCCTCCGCCCGCATTGGAACGCGCGGCAATACACGCGGATGCGCGGCAAGAATGGAACCATAACACATCGGCGCTGCTATTGTTTACTGCGGAAGATGGAGGTTGTTCTTGAGAGATTCGGGCCGCACTGCCGCCGGGGCTCGCTGCATTCTTTGGTCGGTCTATTGCTTCGCCGCCTTCAACGCTTCCGTCAGCGCCGGTACTACCTCGAACAAATCGCCGACGATTCCGTAGTCGGCCACTTCGAAGATCGGCGCGTCAGAATCCTTGTTGATCGCGACGATACATTGCGAGCCTTTCATCCCGACCAGGTGTTGAATCGCGCCGGAGATTCCAACGGCGAGATATAGCTTCGGCGCAACAGTCTGGCCGGAGCTGCCCACTTGCCGCTCCATCGGCAGCCAGCCGTTGTCGCAGATGGGCCGCGAAGCAGCCAGCTCCGCGCCCAACGCCGTAGCCAGCTCTTGCACCATCGGCAGGTTCGCCGGGTCCTTGATTCCACGCCCCACGCTCACGATGCGTTGCGCCGAGTTGAGATCGACTGTTTGGGCGGACCCGCGAAACGGCTCGCCGGGGCGCGTGCGAATCTGCGCGGAGTTGATCGTGGGAGCAAATGTCGTGATCGGCGCCGATGCCGCCTTCGGCTGCGCGTCAATTCCGTCAGCGCGGAACGCCCCCGCCTGGACCGAAACGAAGCACGGCCCGCCGCCGGAATGGCGGTAGCTGCCGTTCAGCCGCTCCTGCATGAGTTGCCTCGTAAAAACTGGGCCGTCTTCGATTCCCACCACGTCGCCGATGAGCACTTGGCCTATGCGGCAGGCGAGTGCCGGCGCGTAATCGCGCGCCTGATAGGTGTGCGCGAAAATCACCACTTGCGTGGTGCCCTCGATTTGGATGAGTTGCTGCAACGCGATGCAAAATCCATCGGCCGTGTAGTGCGCGAGCAGCGGATGCTCTACGCGAACAACTCTGCCCACGGGCTTTGTTGCCGCTTCCGCGGCCAACTCCTCAGTCTGTGCGCCAATCACAACCGCTGTAATGCCTTCCGCTGGGCCCAGGCGCAGCGCCGCTGCGAGGGCTTCCCAACTGGCGCGCTTGATTTTGCCGTTGCTCGCTTCCAATATCAGAAGAACACTCATAGCACGTGCGCCTCCGTCTTTAGTTTTTCAACCAGAGCCGCCGCAGCTTCCCTGGCCGAGCCAGGCAAAATCTGCGTGGACTTCTGCTTGATTGGCGCGGTGATTCGTTCGAGCATCACAACCGATCCAATATCCACTCCGAGTTCCGCTGCGTTCACTGTCCGTAGTTCTTTTGTCTTGGCGCGCTTGATTCCCATCAGCGTGGCGTAGCGCAAGTTGTTCCCGCCCGACTGCATTGTCAGCACAGCGGGCGTGGGCAGCTCGATCGATTGAAACCACCCCTCTTCGAGCTCGCGCTTGACCTTGAAACCGGCCTCGATCTTCTCCACCTGAAGAATCATGGTGGAGTGGGGCAGCCCAAGCAATTCTGCGACGATGACACCGGTCTGGCCCAAGCCAACATCTTCAGACTGCAACCCGGTGAGTACAAGATCGGGATTCTCGGGCTTGATTGCTGCGGCCAGCAGACGCGCCACGCCCAGTGCATCGCGCGCGCTCAAGTCGTCACAGAGAATATGTATCGCGCGGTCCGCCCCTTTTGCTAGGGCTTCTCGAATCGTCGAACCCACGCGCTCCGGCCCGGCACTCAACACAATCACTTCGCCACCAGCTTTTTCTTTGAGCAGCAGCGCCTCTTCGAGCGCGTACGCATCCGGCTCGTTCATCGCCCACTGGAGATCACGCTCATCGATCCAGTTCGCGCTCAGTGCGATGCGAACCGGCGCATCGCGATCCGGAACCTGTTTGATGGCAACGATGATCTTCATCTCTTGGTTCCTCCGCAAATCGCTTCAGTCATTCCGGCAGCCCGCGAGCCGCCAACTGCGCAATGTCCATCAATTCCGGCGCAACTTCGCCCTTCGCGGCAAACGCGTCCTGAAACATCGTATTGCAGAATGGGCAAGCGGTGCCGACCACGCTTGCGCCTGTCGCTGCCAGTTCGTCTGCACGCACATGGCTCACTCGCTGGCCTTTTTCTTCGCCGAGAAACACCAGCCCTCCGCCTGCTCCGCAACAAAAACTGCGTTCATGCGAGCGTGGCGCTTCCACCAATTCTCCGGCCAGCGCGGCAACACTCCGCGGTTCGTCGTAGACGCCGCGATAACGCCCCAGATAGCACGGATCGTGGAAGACGATCTTGTCGTGGTCTTGGGCTGGCGGCAGTTGGTTGACGAAACGAGCCAGGAATTCGCTGTGATGCTCGACTTGGGGCGGCGTGCCGTACGCCTTCCAATCTTCCTGAATCGTCCTCACGCAGTGCGGGCAAATGGAAATGATTGTCTTGACGCGATTCTGCGCCAACGCTTCCAGACCAGCTTCGGCCAGTTGCTGAAAAAGCAGATCGTTGCCCAGTCGCCGCACCGGGTCGCCCGTACACTTCTCCTTGCGCAGCACGCCGAAGCTTGCGCCAAGGTGTCGCATCACTTTCACCAACGCCACCACAATGTCGCGTCCTCGCGGATCGTACGCGCCCATGCAGCCGAGCCACAGGCAATACTCCTGCGTTCCGTCAAACAAAGGCAGCGTATTCTTCTCGACAAACTTGTCGCGCTCTGTCGTGCTCATCCCCAGCGCATTGCTCCCGCGCTCCAGCGCCAGAAAAAGTTTTGCTCCGTGATCGTCTTCCCACGCACCGGTGTTCACCGCGCCGCGCCGCAGGCCCACGATGATCGGCACGTGTTCAATTCCCACAGGGCACTGAAACTCGCAAGCGCCGCAGGTAGTGCACTCGAAGACCGCCTCCTGCGCGTTGTATTTACCCAGCAGCGGCTCTTCCGATGCGGGGCCATATTCATTGAGATAACCGCGAAGCCCCAGCACAATTTCCTTGGGGTTAAGCAGCTTGCCTGTATTGTTGGCCGGGCAATGCTCCATGCAGCGCCCGCACTCCACGCAGGAGTAGGCCTGCAGGCTCACCAGTTGCGTCAGGTCTTTTCCCGCAACTAGCCCGAAGTCTTCGTCGTCGGCTAGAGGAGGAATCTCGGCGAATCCGCCCCGCGAGAGAAAGATCGTAAATGGGCTCAGTAGCAAGTGCAGGTGCTTCGTGTGCGGAATCACAGGCAGAAAGGCCAGCAAGGTAATCGTGTGCGCCCACCAGAGCGCCCGAGCGGCGGTGCTCGCGCCGGGCACAAAGAATGCAGCCAGATACGTAACCATCAGCACGAAGATCAGCAGGGCGATCAGACCGGACTCCCAGGAAACTTCGCTCAGCCATCTGGGCCGCGTTACGAATCGCCGAAGAAACAATCCGAGGATGCCCACCGCGCAGGCCACGGCGAAAACTGCCGCGAAGTCGAAATAGAATCGGCCGACCCGCCCCGCTGGATTAAGAAAACCAAGTCCGAAGATCGATGCGCAGTGATTCAGTGTGACCAGAGCGAACGCGCAGAACGCCCAGAAGACCAGAGCGTGGGCAAAGCCCGCCAGTGGCCGCTCGCGGATGACCTTGGCCTGAATCATCACTTCCCAGACAAAATCGTGCACGCGCCGGCCGATAGGGAATAGGTGGAACTCGGGGTCTTTCTTCGAGTGCAGAATGTTGCTGACAATTGGCCAGAATCGCCGGCAAAATCCGTAGGCCGATGCGGCGGTCAACGCCAGGAACAGCAGTCTCTCCGTAGTGGAAAAATTCTGCGGTTCAGCCAAATTTGGGAGAAGAGCTGTCATGATCGAACTGGGTCGAACTAGAAAAGCGGCTTTGCCGAACTTGACCTGCCGGAACCGTCGCCCCAGCAGAGGAGTCGCGGCTCGCAATAGTATCCTAGCTTGTGTGGCTCATTGATCGCGCCGCATAGTCTTTTCCTGGGGAACGAACTTGGCCAAGTATGTCGTTACGGGCGCCGCGGGGTTTATTGGCCGTTCCATTGCCGCGGCTCTGCTGGCGCGCGGTGAGTCGGTGCGCGGTGTTGATAGTTTCATCACCGGCAAGCGCTCAAACCTCGTCGGACTTGAAGCAATGGAGTTCATCGAGGGCGACCTTGCCGATCCCACATTCAGTGCCAAAGCTTGTGCAGGCGCTGAAATCGTCTTTCATGAGGCAGCGCTGGCCAGTGTGCCGCGTTCAGTTGCCGATCCCATCGCCACCAATCGCAACTGCGTTGACGCCACGCTGAATGTGCTGGTAGCAGCACGGGCCGCCGGCGTCCGCCGCGTGATCTATGCCGGCTCTTCGTCGGTCTATGGCGATACACCCACCATGCCCAAACGCGAAGACATGTTGCCCAATCCCATCAGTCCTTACGCGGTGGCTAAACTGGCCGGTGAGCATTATCTAGCCGCGTTTGCGCGTGTTTATGGGCTTGAGACTGTCACCCTGCGCTACTTCAATGTCTTCGGTCCCTTTCAGGACCCCACTTCGCACTACTCCGGCGTCCTAGCCATCTTTTGCCGCAAATTGCTTGCCGGCGAGCAACCGACGATCTTCGGCGATGGCGAGCAGAGCCGCGACTTTACATTCATTGAGAACGTTGTTAGTGCGAACCTGCTGGCCGCGTCCGCGCCTACCGACAAGGTTTCCGGCAAAATGATGAACGTAGCCACCGGAGCGGCCGTCACGCTCAACCAGGCGTTCGAAATTCTGAGCGAGCTCACCGGCTACAAGGGCAAGCCGGCCTATGCGGAGACCCGCACGGGCGATGTCCGGAATTCTTTGGCCGACATCGGCCGGGCGAGGGAACTGCTGGGCTACGTCCCGCTGGTCGATTTCCGCGAGGGCATTCGCCGCACCGCCGAGTGGTACAAGACCACACCGAACGCGAGTTAGGTCGTCGCGCTGCCCGAAACTCTGCCCCATCGCTCTTAAGCTGGTTCTCACCTCGCATCGATTCTCTGCCGAGGCCACGCGGCAGGCCGTGCCGCGCAATGTCGGAATGCTCACAGTGTGACGGTGATCACACGGTACCTCGCAAGCCATTGACGAGGGGCATTTGATGAACGAGACTAGGTTGGAATTTCCCCAGAATAGCTGTTCGTTCTGAACGCCAGGGCCATCGCGTTTGCCCCTATAAGGTTGGGCGAAAGAGAGGCACATGGCGAGCACTCGCTGCGGTCCGCGGCGTCAGGGCGTCGTGTTTCTTGTCGCAATGTGGCTGGAGCCTCGGCGGTCTTGACTCGCGATGATTGTTATAGGGGCACATGTTTTTCTGCGTGCACGGTTTTTCGGCGCAGGGTTTTTCCACCCACGGCTCTTGCGATTGAGGTTTTCTTCCGTTGCCAAGTGCGCTATCGATCCACGAAGTCTTTCTGAGCGACCCTGCGGCGCCCGCTCGGCCGAATACAGGCCGCCCTGCGCCGACCTCACTGCGCCAGCTCGGGCGCGTAATCTGGCGGCGACGCTGGTTTGTTGCCACGATTGAAGGCGCGCTGCTGGTCGCCTGCATTCTCTATTGCCTCATCGCGCCAAATCAGTATGAAGCAACTGGCCGCGTCGAGCTTCGCGCCGCACCGGTTTCCTCTCTTAATCTGGATGGCGCCGATGTTCAGGTTCCGACCTCCATTCTTTCCGCGCCCATCGCTTTGGAAACATTGGCCAGCGTGCTGCGCAGCGATCGCCTGGCCTGGCGAGTGATTGTTGGCCTCAAGCTTTACGATGCTCAGGGTTTCCGCGCTGACTTTGCTGGTCGCTTTCCGGATTTCAAGCCCGACAAGCCGACGCCTGATGCTCAGGCCTGGCTGCTCGACCGCTTCTCGCGCCGTCTCCATGTGCAATCGATGCCGCGCACGATGCTGGTAGAAATTCGCTTTCGCTCGCGCGATGCGGCGCTTTCGGCAGCTGTCGTCAATGCCCTCATCGACGCTTATGACGAACAGCAGGTCGAGTCGCAGATCCTGGCTACGGCGCAGGCATCCGGCTGGCTGAGCACTCAACTCGCCAGCTTGAAATCTCATGTGGACAGCGATCAGCAACGCCTGGCGGATTTTGAAGATCAACACGGCATTGTGAGCACGCCGGAAGTGATGGCCAATGGCCAGCCCGGCGAAACCGAGCACAGCTCGGTGCTGCTTGAGATCGACGAGCTCAGCCGTCAGATGGTTGCGGCAACGACGGACCGCATTCTCGCCGAAGCTGAATTTCGCGCCGCCTCGCATGGAGACCCGGAGACGGTCATTGCCTCCGATCCACATTTGCAGGCCGACAACGCCAACTTCGCTACCGCGCTTCTCGAGCAGATTCACGCGCGCCGCAGCGACCTTGAGCAGGAGCAGGCGCAACTCAGCGCGGAACACGGCCCAGGTTTTCCGCGCGTCGTCGAAATCAACCGCCAATTGCAGGATCTCGATCGGCAGAAAAAGGCCGAGGACGCAAAACTGGTTCAGCGTTTCCACTCGAATTGGCAAACCGCGCTCGATCGCGAGCAGTTGGTGCGCAATAGCCTCGCGCAGGCCACCGATCAAGGCATGAAGTTGAACGAGGCTGCAACTGAATACGCCGTCATGCGCCAGGAAGCAAATGCCAGCCACGACTTGTACCTTCGCGTGCAAGCTAAAGCCGAGGAAGCAGGCCTTGCGGCCGGAGTGCGATCTTCAAACATCTCAGTCGTCGATTACGCGCGTCAGCCGGTGAAGCCGGTTGCCCCCGATCTACCGCTTTATCTCGCCATCACGTTTTTCGTGGGGCTTTGGATTGCTGTTGGCGCCGCGCTTGTGCGCGAGTCGCTTAGTTACCCAGCAGGCCCAGTAGCAGGGCCTACGTTACTCGCACCCGTGATCCTTGCAATGGTCGCTCTGCTTGGCGCAAGCACATCGATTCGCGCGCAAGCGCCTACGCCAAGTACATCCGGCCTGCCTGCCGGCGTTGCCAGCTTTCCGCAGACTGAGGACACGAGAAGTGTGCCCAATCCCAAGAATGCGCCTGCGATCTGGAATGATGCGGGCGGTGCCGCGCTTGCGCCCGGCGTCGCGCCTTCTGCGGGCGCGCAGCTTTCAGCTCCCATGCCCGCACCCATTGGCGCCGGAGACTTTCTCGACATCGCCGAGTATCATACGCCGGAGTTTCATTCCACGGTTCGCGTCTCTGCGGCGGGTACGGTTACGCTGCCCCTGATAGGCGACGTCCGGCTCGCCGGCTTGGACGAACAGGTTGCCGAGCGCGTGATTGAGGCCGCGCTCGTGGCCAAGGGCATGCTCCTTCATCCGCTAGTTTCAGTCCTGGTCACTGCCTATGTCGGAGAAGATGTAAGCGTGCTCGGCGAAGTCACGCACCCCGGCGTCTATCCGTATACCGTTCACCATCGCCTGCTCGACCTGATTTCTGCCGCGTCCGGTCTTTCGCCCAACGCGGGCCGCCTTGTGAATGTGTTTCATCAGGGCGATCCAAAGACTGCAAATGGAGTGGTCCTTGATCCCGGCGGAATGGACACTTCAGCCGATCACAATCCCGAGTTGAGCCCCGGCGACACCGTGCAAGTAAGCCGCGCAGGTCTCGTCTATGTGGTCGGCGATGTGATCAGGCCGGGCGGATTCGCGGTTGATCCCGTGCAGGGGCTCACAGTAGTGCAGGCGCTCGCGCTCGCCTGGGGACCGTCGCAGAACGCTGCTGTCGGAAAGGCTCTGCTCATCCGCGAGCAAAAAGGAGGCCGCACCATGATCGCTCTCAATATTCGGCGAATGCTGCGCGGACAAGATCCGGACCAGCCGGTGCAGGACCGAGATATTCTTTACGTTCCAGATTCCGAAGCTAAGAATTTACTCAACCGGACCATCGAGTCCGCCATCCAGTCGACCATTGGCGTGACGATTTACTCGGCCCTGGTCTATTCGCAGCGGTATTAAATGAGAAAAACCGCGTGGACTCTCCTGCTCCTGTTCGTCTTCACGATTCCGTGGGAGTACTCGCTCGATTTCGGCGGGTTGCTGGGTAACGCCGCCCGCATCGCCGGTTTACTCGCGCTTCTTGCCGCGGTTCCAGCGGTGCTGCAAGCGGGCAGCATGCGGACGCCCGGCGCCTTTTGGTGGGTCACGCTTGCGCTCTTTCTCTGGTTTTGCTGCACCTATTTCTGGACCATTGATCCCATTGCGACCCTGGAGAGAATTCGCGGCTACTTTCAGGAAATGATGATTGTCTGGCTGATCTGGGAGCTCACCAGCACTCCCGACGATCTGCGCGCACTGTTGCGCGCCACTGTCGCCGGCTCGTGGGTGCTGGCGGTCCTCACGCTGGCGGCGTTCAGCTCACCTGAAGCGATTGCCGCAGGTCAGATCCGGTTCGCGGCCCACGGTCAGGATCCCAACGAAGTCGCTCGCTTTCTCGATCTCGGCTTTCCGCTGGCCGCTATCCTCGTCAACTGCGAACGGCGTTGGCTGCCGCGCGCGCTGGCGCTGGGCTTTTTCCCGCTGGGCCTCGTTGCCGTTTTGCTCACCGCGTCGCGGGAAGGCTTTCTGGCCGCTGTAATTGCGATCATCGGATCGGCAATCCTTCTTATGCGCGGCCGCCCCAGGCGCGTTGTCGTTGCCGCGTTCGCGCTGCCGCCGTTCTTCGCAGCGCTCTGGCTCATAGTTCCCGGTCCCACGCTGGCGCGCCTCGCAACCATCCCTGAGCAGTTGCGAACCGGCGACCTGAATCAGCGCTTCAACATCTGGTCTGCCGGCTGGAGCGCATTCGCGCGCGCGCCACTTCTCGGCACTGGCGCGGGAACATTTGTCGCCGCCGCGCATCTTTCTCCCATCGACACGGCGCACAACACCGCGCTTTCCATCGCCGTCAGCGGAGGGCTATGCGCTTTGTTCCTGGCCGTTCTGCTTTTCGCGCTCGCAGTTCGTTTTGCTTTTGGGACCAGCGGTTCTTTGCGGCTGGCGCTGGTTACTTCGCTCATTGTCTGGGCCTTGACATCGCTTGCCGCTACCGTCGAAGAGAACCGCACCACGTGGTTGCTCTTCGCCATGATTGCCGTTGCAGGGCGCCTTGACACTGACGATCCCGGCGGATTCGATGAGTGCTTCGCGTCGCGGTCGCTGTTTCCGGCTCGTCAATTGGTGCCGCGATTCACGCTACAACCGGAATCCTGAAGGACACCCGCGCAGCCATGTCAATCGCCCCACCAATCGCCGCGCCCTCTCGAACCTTCTGCATCAATAAGGCCATTTTCCTCGCCGCAGTCTCGGTCGGAGCCGCGGGTATCTTCGTCAAGATCCTCGCCACATTCAAAGAAATTGCCGTCGCCTCAGTCTATGGCCGATCCGACGCGATGGATGCATTTCTTGCCGCCGCGCTCATTCCCAGCCTGCTCGTAAACCTCATCTCGGAATCGATGAATCAGGCGCTCGTGCCCACGCTGGTCCGAGTGAGGGAACAGGAAGGCCACGAACGCGCCCAGCAACTTCTGTCGAGTTCCATGCTCTGGATGTGCCTGCTTCTCACCGCCGCCAGCGCCGCGATGGCTCTTTTCGCGCGCGGGTTCTTTCCGCTCATCGCGTCCCACTTTGCGCCAGCAAAGCTCACCCTCGCCGTGCACCTGTTCTGCGCGCTTCTCCCAGTTGTCCTCATCACGGGAATCGCCACCAACTGCACCGCCGTTCTCAACACGCAGGACCGCTTCGCCTTTCCGGCGCTCGCGCCCATGGTCATATCCTTCGCCATCATTGTCGGAGTGCTTGAATTTGGCGCTCGTTTGGGCATCTGGGCCATGGTTTACTCCACGCTGGCTGGATCTCTGCTGCATGCCATCATCGTCGCGTGGATGATGCACAGGCGAGGCTATCGCTTCCGCCTGCGCTGGCACGGCATGGACCAGCCTACGCGCGAGGTCGCCGGCCAATACGGGCCAGTGCTGCTCTCGAGCGTAGTGTCTTCAGGAGGCCTGCTCGTCGACCAGGCGATGGCTGCAATGCTTGTCGCCGGCAGCGTCTCGGCCCTGGTGTATGCCAATCGCTTCGTCAGCGTGGTGCTGACATTGCTGGCTGGCGCGATCTCCACGGCCATCGTTCCTTATTTATCGCGCATGATCGCCGCGCGCGACTGGGCCGGATGCCGCCACACAATTCGCACCTGGGTGGGGCTCACCGCCCTCGTCTCGGTGCCCATCGCGATCCTGCTCATTGCCGGCGCGCGGCCGCTGGTGCGCGTCGCGCTTCAACACGGAAAATTTGGTCTGCGCGATACCAACGTCGTTGCTTCAGTACTGGCGATGTACGCCATTCAGATTCCGTTCTTCGTAGTCAGCCGCGTTTACTACCGATTTGTAGTGGCCATGCGCCGCACCGACCTGATCCTTTACTGCGGCATCATCAACCTCGGTCTGGACATCGTGCTCAATCTCGTCTTGATGCGCTGGTTCGGAGTCGCCGGTATCGCGCTCGCTACTTCGCTTTGGACCGTGAGCACATTTTTCTATCTCTGGTACTGGAGCAGAAAACTTCTCACGCAGGCATTTGCCGCGGAGGCTGCCGTATGATTCCCGCGCCCGCCGAATACTTGCTTCGCTGCGACGATCTTTGCCCGACGATGTCAGCTGAAGGCTGGCGGCGCATCGAATCCTTGATCGATGAGTTTCAGCTGCAGCCAATCCTGGCCGTCGTTCCTGACAATCGCGATCCCGAGCTTGAAGTCTCGACTCCGGATCCTGCCTTCTGGCAGCGCATGCGCGCGCTCGAAGTTTCGGGAGCCGTTATTGGCCTGCATGGCTATCGCCACGTTTGCGCAAGCCGCGGTCGCAGCCTGCTCGGCATCACGCGCCATTCTGAGTTTGCCTGCGTGCCTGCCCAAACCCAGCGCACTTGGATCCGAGATGGCCTGCGCATTCTGCGCGAGCACGGACTGAACCCAAGAATCTGGGTTGCGCCCCGGCATGGATTCGATCGCCGCACTCTCGACGCGCTTTGCGCGGAAGGCGTTGCTTTGGTCTCTGACGGTTTTGCCCGCGTGCTGTTCCTGCGCCGCGGACTCACCTGGGTTCCTCAGCAGCTTTGGGGACCCGTCGACAAACGGAAGGGGCTCTGGACCATTTGCATTCACCCCAACACAGCCTCTGAGGCAGACATTGCGAATCTCCGCGCGTTTCTAACTGTCCACGCGGATCAATTTACCTCCGTTGACCGTGTACTCTTCTGCAATCAGCCTGCAACTTTGCCGATTGCCGAGAGACTTTATGCCGAGGCGGCGCGCCTGCGACTGAGAATCTCCCGTGCCGTCAGGCGGTTCCGCCAACTGACGTTCTTGCGATCGAGCAATTCCTCGTAGAGCCGCTCCCACCGGTCTAGCACAGACTCCAAACTGAACTCGGCGATCACGCGGCGGCGTGCGCGTTCGCCCATCGCGTATCGCTCTTCGGCCGACATGCGCATAAGTCTGGTCATCGCCTCACCCAGGCTGTAAGGGTCCCCGGCCTTTGCGAGCAACCCGTTGACGCCGTCAATCAACACCTCGCGCGTTCCCGGTACATCGGTCGCCACAGCGGGCACTCCGCAAGCGCCTGCCTCGAGCAACACCATCGGCAGCCCTTCATACCGCGACGACAAAACAAATCCGTCGGCGCCCTGCATATAGCGCTCTACATTCGGCTCGAAGCCGAGAAATCGCACGCGCTGTTCCAGCCCGAGTTGCGCCGCCAGCGCTGCCAACTCCGCCTCGAGTGGGCCAATGCCGAGAACCAGCAGTCGCGCCGTCAGCGGTGCGCGTGCAAATGCCCTCAGCAGCGTTGGATAATCCTTTACCGATTCCAGCCTGCCTGCGGCAACCCAGAGAAACTCATCATGGAATCCGAGCAACTGCCGCGCCGCGGGTCGCGCTTGAGCATTCGGCTCCCATGCCGCCACGTCGATTCCATTGCCCAGAATGGAGAGTTGTTCCTCGCTCACCATCCCGGCTGCCAGGTGAGAAGCGGCCGTTGCCTGGCTCACCGCCGTCACATGATCGGGAAGCCAGCGGCTGCATGTGTAGCCGATGCGCCGCCCGCTTTTGCCGGTGCTGGAACTGTGCAGCGTGTCGATTACGACAGGCACCGGCACGGCCACGCGCGACCACCGGCACAACCATGCGGCGTGAGGAAGATGCGCGTGCAGCACGTCCGGCCGCTCGCGACTTAGCCAGCGATGGAAGCGAATCCATCCCCTCGGATCGGCGAGGCCTTTGCGCATTTCAAGGCTGGTGAACGTTATGCCGCAGTCGCGCAGTTCCGCTGCCGCCGCGCCTCCGCTGCCGGATAGCGCAACCATACTGACCTGCCAACCGCGCCGGCGCAGCCCCATGGCCAGAAGCATGGCCTGGCGCTCGGCGCCACCAATGCGGTCAAGGCCCGGGATCGAAACCGCTGCGTGGGTCGCCGTGTTTGTCACGGGCGCTTCCGCGCATGCGCGTCGATCAATTCCTCATACGCATCTATGGAGCGCTCGAACGCAAACTCATTCGACTGCCATCTCTTCCGAATCTCTGGATCGATGGGGCGTCGACGCCTCTGAACTGGGTAACAAAGCGCATAAACGGCCGACCAGATGCTCGCTGCTGCCATGGAAACGGCGATCAAGGGGATGGCAACGGCACACAAGATTCCTGTGAGAGCAAAACCAAACCAAGGACGGAACAAGGCATTTCTCCTTGCGACACTGCTGCCGCGTCCCGGGCCGAATCCGGCGCCGGAGACTTTCAAAAGGCTTCGTGATGGTACTCGTCCCGAACCGGCGCAAAGGGAAGGGTTTGAGCCGCTTTGAATGCGGACTCATCGTGCGCGGGAATCGAGACAACAGTTTTTGAATTGCCTGGGCGGGAATCTTGCTCGACGGAGTGAGGTGGTGCTCCAAGAAATCAAGGCCCAGAGTAACGGCCCGGCACGCCCGATCATTCTTCGTCTGAGTCAGCCCCTTTGACTACAGGAGAGCGATCCTTGGAACAGATCCTCTTTGGGGTATGGTAAATACTGTACTTAATTTGTATTGAAAGAAGACACCCGACTAGAAACAATGTCAAGAGATAACTCTTCAAAACGACAAGCCCCGTGATTAGCATCACTGCTGATCGAGAAACGGTCGCGAGGGGATTTTGGTATCTCGTTCAAGAGATTCATGTCGCGCAACTCCGGCTGTCGACGCAAAGAACGAATGACTGAAGCGTTGGCCCGGCCGAATTGTCTCAAGAGCCGTGATGATCGTCACAGCAAGCGCAGCCGGAGTGATCTCGGTGGCAACCCACCCGCCAGGCCGGCCGTGCAGCAAATCCACCACTCCACCCGATGCCGGCATGGCTGCCAGAGGCAAGCCGGCCGCAGCGGCCTCAAGCAGCGCATTGGGCATGCCTTCGTGCCGCGACGGAAGCACGAAGAGCGTGGTGCTTGCGAAGTATTGATAGGGTTGATCGACGTGGCCGGCAAAGCAAACTGCTCTGTCTAATCCCAACTTGCGGCAAAGAGTTTTCAAAGCGGCTTCTTCCGGGCCTGCCCCCGCAAGAATCAAATGAGCTTCAGGAAATCGCTCCCGCACAACGACCAGCGCATTGAGCAGCAGGTCGAAGCCTTTTTCCCGTGAGAGCCTTCCGACTGCCAGCAATTGCGGGCCGGCGCCGATTCGCATTGCAGATTGACGCTCAGCCGCGCGGATTCCCGCAAAATCCACCGGATTGGATAGCACGGCGATTTGCTTATCGTCGATTCCAAGCACCTGCGACAGGTCTCTCGCCATTGCTCCCGACTGGCAGATCACCTGATCGGAGTTTCGATAGAGCAATCGATACAGCAGGCGCATGAATCCCGGCAAGCGGCCAAACTCCAGAACGGATGTCGCGGTTGCATTCTGGCGCACCAGCACTGACGTTTTGGGCGGGAACAGTGGCCGCAGCAGCAGCACCAGGAAGCTGACCTCGGCTGCTCCCGTGAGCACCACCGACGGCCGAAGCCCCCACACCAGGCGCAGTAACGGAAAGGCCCCGGCACGCGCTCGCAGCGCGCCCAGCGCGTGCAAGGTCACCCACGCGGGAATCGTTGCTCCCCTCGTATCGCCTTGCCCTACGAGGCCCAAATGGACTTCGTATTTCTGCTGCGAAAAGCCGCGCGCCAGCAAAGCCATCACATGTTCGGCCCCGCCGCCGCCTAAATGAGAAAGAAGCAGCAGGATTCTTGTTCTTTGCGCCATCGGTTTCACGTACGAGGCTTTCCTGAGAGGAAACTCATTCTCGCTGATAGCCGCGTGTTTGACGTGTGTTTAGTATCACTGCGTGTTTCTTAAAGTGTTCTAATCTTGATCTCACAAATTGATACATTTGCCTTGGATACATTTGCCTTCGTTCTCAGAAAGAATCTGCCGACCGCCTCTCACACTTTGTGAACTTCTTGAAAGCGTGTGCGCTTCATGGCAGATTCTGCGACATTTTCCGTCCTGGCCCCTCCGCATATTAACGAACGGCCCACCATGGTCGTCGGCGTGACGAGTCAGGAATCGTGCCTGATTCTGGGAGCGCGCCTGCGCGTGCTGCGCCGTGCCGGGTTTCGCGTCATCCTGGTTTGTAGCCCCGGCCCGTTGGTCGACAGCACAGCCGCAAGCGCAGGCGTGGAGCGAGCGGCGATACTCATGCGCCGCACCATCGCTCCCGCCACCGATCTGCTGGCGCTATTTCGGCTCTGGTTGCTTCTCGGCAAGTGCAAACCCGTCTTAGTGGAATTCGGTACGCCGAAGGTTGGATTGCTCGGTATGCTCGCCGGCTGGCTGCGCGGCGTGCCCAGGCGCGTCTACATGCTGCGCGGACTCAAGCTTGAAAGATCCAGCGGACTCAAGCGCTGGGTTCTGCTCGCCGCCGAGCGGATCGCTTGTGCTTGCGCGCACGTCGTGCTCTGCAACAGCGCGAGCCTTCGCGCGGAGGCGTTAGCGCTTCGCCTCGCTCCCGCAACTAAATTGCTCGTACTGGGGGAGGGAAGCAGCAACGGCGTGGATGTTGAGCGCTTCTCTCCGGGCCCAAGTAACGTCCACGAAACATTCGACATTCCGCGCGGGGCTTCGGTGGTGGGATTTGTCGGCCGGTTCACGCGCGACAAGGGGCTGCCCGAACTGATGGAGGCCTTCGATCAGATTCTGCTGGCAGAGTCATCAACGCATCTTCTGCTCGTGGGTTGGTTCGACGCTGCTGAAGACGCGCTCGACGCGGGCCTGCGCGACCGCATCCTCAGCCATCCGCGCATCCACTGCACGGGATTCGTCGCCGACACTGCGCTTTATTACCGCGCCATGGATGTGATGGTTCTACCCACGTGGCGCGAGGGATTTCCCAATGCTGTTCTGGAGGCTGCGGCCACTGGGATTCCCGTCGTCACCACCGAATCCACGGGCGCCCGCGATGCGGTGGTAGCCGAGGTAACCGGCCTTCTCATTCCGCCGGGCTATCCAGAGGCTATCTACGAATCGGTGATCAAGCTTCTGCGCGATCCGGAGCGCCGTCTCCGCATGGGCCGGGCAGCCCGCGCCTGGGTGACGGAGCATTACTCAGAAGAACGCGTTCTCGGCCTTACGGCGGACTATTACATGAGCCTTGTGGAAACGGAACCAGCCGCGCAGCAACAAACGGCATGAGGTGATTTCAGTTTGCCTCTCTGGTTCATCGCCGTCCGCGAGGATCCGAACTGTGTCATTTATTTTTAGCTCGCGTCACTCTCGCCGCCAAACAGATCAGGCTGGTCGCCGGCGAACCTTGCGGCTTCGGCGCGCTTCCGCCCAGCGGCCCCGATCAAGCTCAGCACTTCCAGCGATTGAATGGCCAGCCGGGGCACATAAATGCGCTGCGTGTTCGATCGGGTATCCGGCGGAGTGAGCAACAACCCGGCGCCTTCAACGAGACTGCGATCATTGCCCGCCAACCCCTCAAGCTCGTCGCCGTCGGTCAAGGTCAGCCGCATCCACAATCCCGCCGTTCGCGGCCGCAGGGAGAATCGTTTGCGCGCCAGCCGTTCGGGGTCCGCCTGGTCTACTGCGCCGGCGGGCAACGCGCGCACATAGCAAACCCATTTCACCTGCTCCCAGTCCATCCGCACAACCTTGCCGGTCAGGTCAAGAATCTCAAGTTCAGGCTTCGTCTGCCCGAAGTCGGCGCCTACGTAGCCGGCCAGCCAGTCCCGGGAGAACTTGCGCACTATGACGGGTTTGCGTGCCGAGGCCATCGCTCTGGATTGTCGCACGAGCCGCACTAATGCGCCGCCGCCCCTTATTGCACCTTCTAGCTACCCATCTGGCCGTCCTGATCCCGGCCAACCCCGATTCCCACACCGGAAAAGTTGCATGACCGGTCAAGGCTGACTAGTCTTCCACGGCAACTTGTGTTAATGTTTCTGTTTGCACGCATCTACGAATCGCGCCATAACGGCAACATCATCAGGCACTTGGGCTGCGGTCCAGACGGCGGAATCAGGTTAAAGCATGCCCGACTATATCTACCTCCTGGAGAAGCGGCTCTCAGCCGACCAGCGCTACGCCCTCGCGCAGCTAAGAACAGCCGCGCGCGAGGCCGGTACCATTCTTTTTCTCACCGGGGACGCGGTCCGCGACCTGACCAGCGGCCATGCGGTCCGCGAGCTCGAGGTCGCCTTCCACGGGAACGCCCTTAAGCTCAAGAAACCATTGGAGAAATTGGGTGGAAACATCTGGGGCGAAGACGAATTGTCGCGCAGCCTGTATCTGTGTTTTCCCGGCACCGTTCGCGTCAACGTGGTCAGCACTCACCGGCTCGAATATCCCAAGCCTGGCAAGCCCGTCTTTCAGCCCGCCTCCATCCACGAGGACTTGCGCCGCCGAGACTTCACCGTCAATTCCATGGCCATTTCCCTCAACGAGGGATCGTATGGCCTTCTCATGGACCCCTTGAACGGCGCCGCCGACATTGAATTGCGCGTCCTGCGCCTCGTTTCGAATTACGGATTTATCGAAGATCCTGCGCTCCTGATTCGGGCCGCGCGGTATCGTGCTCGCCTTGGTTGGGAGATGGATCCCAGAACTCAGGCCCGTTACGACAACGCCAAGACCGAGGGCGTCATCGAGTATCTTTCCGCACGCGCGCGCGAAGAGGAGCTGGAGCAGATCGGGCATGAGGAAGACGGCCTGAAGGTTCTGCGCGCGCTTGAAGCGGAAGGCTGGATGAAAGTTCTCTTTCCGGCATGGACCTCCGCCAGAGCCGATGAAGCCAAGCTGACCGCGCTTCACGAACTTGCAGTGCAGTTGCTGGTGCAGGGCATTCGTCCAGATATGTCCGCCGCTCAAATGCAACTGCTTACCGCCAAGGTGCCGACGCGCGATCTTTCCGCGCTTAAGAAATCTTTGCTCAGACCGGGCTTCGTAGAAGAGTGGAACAAGCTGGATTCGCTGGCCTCAGCGTTCGCCAAAACATTGCTGTCAAAGCAAAATTCCAAGCCCTCCGCAACTTTCAAGCTTTTCACGAGCTATGATCCAGAAGCAGTTCTATGGCTTGGCTTTACAAGCAAGGACAAAGCCGTTCAAGAACGCTATAACAACTTCCTGAGGGTCTGGCCGGAGGCTCGGCAGCGTATCCCTTACCTGCTTATGCAGGAGATGCGCATCACCCCCGAATTGCCCGTGTACGCCGACGTTTCGCAGAATATCTTCCTCGAATTGATCGATGGCAAGCTCACCACGCCGGAGGAGATGCGCGCGTTCCTGGAGCCGTTTTCGCCGCCTGCGCCGCCGCCGCAAGTGACCATCAAGCGCTCTCGTGCGAAGCGCGCCGTGGCCAGAATCAAGGAAGTTGCATTGGAGGATGAAGAGTCCGAAGATGCATTGCCCGAAGAGGATCTGGACTCCATGGGCGGCGATGATGAAGAAATGGATCTTGCCATTCTGCCTAAGGGTGCTTCAGCGGGCGGAATCGACGACGATCTGGACGTCGAGGAAGACGAAGATCTGGATGCCGACGAAGCACCGCCGTCATCAAAGAAGCTCGCCGGCAAAAAGGGACAAAAGCCTGCGCCCGCCGGAAAGCCTGCACCCGCAGGAAAGCCTGGTCTCCCCGGCAAATCTGGTCCCGTCGGCAAACCTGTTCCCGCTGGCAAGCCTGGGCCTGCCGCTAAATCCGCCGCCGCCAAGCCATCCGCGCCTACCGCATCGGCAAAATCGGCACCTGTAAAACCAGCGCCTTCAAAGGCCCAGCCTGTTGCAGCCCCTGCGGTTGCATCATCGAAGAAGTCCGCGACTGCTCCCGCGACTGCCAAGGCCGCCAAACCAGCCGCCAAATCGCCAGTCGCAGCCAAGGCGCCAGCCGCCAAGCCTGCAAAAGCCGCCGCCAAAGTGCAGGCCAAGAAAGCCGCTCCGGCCAAGAAAGCCGCTCCGGCCAAAGCTGCTGCACCCAAGGCCAAGCAGAAGCCGTCCGCCAAACCCGCCAAAAAGGCTCCCGCAAAGCCCTCAAAGCCAGCCGTAAAAAAGCCTGCTCCGAAGAAATCGAAGAGGCGCTAACCGTTCGGAGGGCAGTCTACTGCGGAGCCCCCCGTCGCTTCACGTCCAAATCCACTTCTGAACCAAAACGATCGCATCCGCTTTCCGTCGACCCAAATTCATCAAACGTTTGCATTCCCTTTGCCTGATTGTTTTACTCTGTTCTTGGTTCCCGGCGGTCAAATGTGCCCCAGTAACTCAACGGGCCGCGGGACGAGGACTGACGGTTTTGAGCCAATCCGTATTCGTTCTGGAAGACGACAGCGATATCGCCAGACTGGTGCAACATCATCTTGAGGCGGCCAGCTTTGAGGCTCGTCTCTATCACACCCCTACCAATCTCATTTCCGACGCCGAGCGCAAGCCTCCAGCGCTCTTTCTCCTCGACATTATGGTTCCCGGCGGCGACGGGCTTGATGTCTGCCGCCGCCTGCGCAATCACGCCGGGCTTTCCACCATCCCCATCATCTTCCTGACCGCGCGCGCCGGAGAAAACGACCGCGTCCTCGGCCTCGATCTCGGAGCGGACGACTACATCACCAAGCCGTTCTCCACGCGTGAGCTCGTCGCTCGAGTCAAAGCCGTGCTGCGACGCTTCGAGCGTCCCACATCGCCCTCGACAATCAGCTTTGAAGAAGTGATTATCGACGCAGGCGCAATGCAGCTGAAGGTTCGCGGCGAGCTGACTACCACCACTGCAACAGAGTTTCGCCTCCTCGACTATCTTGCCCGCCACCCCGGCCGCGTCTTTAGCCGCGACCACCTCCTGGACGCTGTTTGGGGCGACGCGCGCTTTGTCACTCCGCGATCGGTCGATGTCTACGTCCGCCGTATCCGTGAGAAAATCGAGATCGACCCGGAAAATCCGCGCTATCTTAAAACCGTGCGCGGGGCCGGCTATCGTTTCGAACTGCCCAAGGGCGAGTAAGTCGAAGCCGTTAGCTTTCAGCCTTCAGCTTTCAGCTCCTTTTTTATGGGAGCGCATGTTACAGAATGCCCCTGAGGACGAGCTGACCGCTGAAAGCTGAAAGCTGTTTTTCCATGACCTCCAAAGTATTTGTCAGGCTTTTCGGGCTTTTTGTCGTCCTCCTCGTGCTCAACACGTTGGTCATCGAGTTTGCCTTTCACGGATTTGTGGAGCACTCGAGCAAAACGCCCCTGCGCGTGCTTGGCGGCGAAGCCCTGTGGGCTGGCCTGATCGCCCTGGGCGTGGCCCTCGCATTGGCCGCGATCATTTCCCGCCGCATCTCCGCTCGCTTCCGAGGTGTTGTCACCTTCGCCCGCCGCATCGCCGACGGGGATTTGACAGCGCGCATCGATGCTATCCCCACCGAGGCTGGACCGTTTACCGGAATCGACGCGCTCTCCTCAATGGAGGCCGCGCTCAACGAGACGGCTGCGCGGCTGGGCAAGGACTTTGCCGAGCTCGAAAGCGGACGCGACGAGCTGGCCGTCATGCTCGATTCCATGCAGGAGGCAGTCGTCGCCATCACCTCCGCCGGATCGGTGCGCTGGTCGAACGCCGTCATGCAGCGCATCGCCGGATCGCAACTTGTGCCGGGCCGTCCGCTGGTTCACTTTGTGCGCGATCCCGAGCTGCTGGCCTGCGTGCGCGGCGCTCTTGAACGCCGCGAACTATGTGTCGGGCGCGCCAGCCTTCTCGCGCCGGGACAGGTCTTCGAGGTCAACGCTGCTCCACTGCCTGCCGGCGGCGCGCTTGTCGTTCTGCATGACGTCACCAGTATTGAGGCCGCGCAAAAATCCCGCCGCGAGTTCGTCGCCAACGTCAGCCACGAGTTGCGCACTCCGCTAACGTCCATTCAGGGCTACGTGGAGACGATCATCGAGGATCCGAATCCAAGTTCCGAAACGACCCTCGAATTTCTCGGCGTGATTCTCAAGAACACCAGCCGCATGAGCCGCCTCACCGAGGATTTGCTAGCCCTCGCCAGTGTCGAAAGCCCCGACTACAAGCTTTCACTGCAACCCGTCCGCGCCAATGTGCTCTTGCAGGATGCCATCGACTCCATCGGCGGAATTGTGGTCGACTCCGGAGTAAAGCTTCAAACCTCGGACGCGCCCGACGCGCTCGTGATGGCCGATCCAGACGCTATGCACCAGGTCTTCGGCAACCTCATGGAGAACGCCCTCAAGTACGCTCAATCCGGAAAGCGTGTTCACGCCGCCGCGCGCCTGCTCGCCTCCGAGGTCGAGTTCACCATTCAGGACTTTGGGCCCGGCATCGCCTCAGAACATCTCGAGCGCATCTTCGAGCGCTTCTATCGCATCGACAAAGCCCGCTCGCGCGAATCCGGCGGTACCGGCCTCGGCCTCGCCATCGTCAAGCACATCGTGCTGGCCCACGGCGGGCGCATCTGGGCTGAAAGCGAGCTCGGCAGCGGCGCTTCATTCCACTTCACACTGCCGCTTGCGCCCGCGCCGCTAAGTGCGCCGCAGCCTGCACAGCAGCCCGCCTCGCCCGCAACTGTCTGAAGCGCGATGGAATAGCAGCAACGCTGCGGAGCCACCCTTTTGCGTCCTGGCGGGTCCTCGTTCAGCCACGCCTTGTCCTATTCCCTATTGGCTATTCCCTTTTCCCTGTTCTTTTCAACTCTCCGTAACATTTCGCGTGGACAATAAACCTCGGCAGGAAATCTGGAAGGGAGATTATCGTGAAGAAATCGTTGCTTGTCGTTGCGTTGTTCGTGGGCGCGCTAAGCGCTGCACAGGCTCAGAAGATTACAGCCGCCGGCGCCACGTTCCCATACCCCATCTACTCCAAGTGGTTCAGCGAATACAGTTCCGCGCATCCCGGAGTTCAAATCAACTATCAGTCCATCGGTTCCGGCGGCGGAATTCAGCAGGTCACCAACGGCGTCGTCGACTTTGGCGCCTCTGACATGCCCATGACCGATGCTGCGCTGTCCGCTTCCAAGGTCAAGCTTATTCACATCCCTACAGTGCTCGGCGCTGTCGTTCCCATCTTCAACGTCGCCGGCGTCAATAGCCTTCGCTTCAGCCCCGACGTGCTCGCCGACATCTATCTGTCTAAAATCACAACCTGGAATGACCCGCGCATCGCCGAGGACAATCCCGGCGAGAAACTTCCCGGCGACAGGATCATCGTTGTTCATCGCTCCGATGGCAGCGGTACGACCTTCATCTTGACCGATTACCTGAGCAAAGTCAGCCCCGAGTGGGCTAGCGGACCCAGCAGGGGCACCGCGATCAATTGGCCAACGGGCGTTGGCGGCAAGGGTAATGAGGGCGTGGCTGCGCAGGTGCGTGAGTTCCCCGGCGCCATCGGCTATGTCGAGCTGATCTACGCGCTCCAGAACCACATCGACTTCGGCTCCATCAAGAATGCGTCCGGCGCCTGGGTCAAGGCCTCGATCAATGGCGTGACGGCCGCCGCGGCCACGGCCAAGATCCCTGCTGACTATCGCGTCTCAATTACCAACGCTCCGGGCGCCAACTCCTATCCGATTTCGAGCTTCACTTATCTCCTCATCCCCACGCATCCTACAGACATGGCGAAGGAAAAGGTGATCAAGGACATGCTCAGCTGGTGCATCAACTCAGGCGAGAGCGAGGTTTCGTCTCTCTCTTACGCGCCACTGCCTGACAACCTGAAGCAGAAAGTCCTTCAAACCATCTACGCCCTTCCGTAGCGATCGGACCTGCCATAGCAAACCGAGAGGAGTTCGGCGCCGCCCGACTCCTCGTCACTGCATCGCGCCATTCGTGATCCCGCATCTTCCGTCGCCTCAAAATATGCGACCAGCGCCAGCCAGGCTTTGAGCCGACGATGCCGCACTCTTGTTGAGTTGAGAGCGCAGCGAAAAATCGGCCTCGGCGGAACGTCCGGCACGGACAGCTGAAGACTGACGGCTGAAAGCTGAAGGCTTGCGACTTTTGCTACACTCTCCATGGTCCAGGCGCTGCGATAGCCGCGCTCTCAGAGACCAACACTAATGACCCCTTCTCCCATCTCCACGATCAACGACGTCTTTATTCGCATCGCGGCGGCCGCCAATCCGCGTGCCGTTTTGTGGCAGGACGAATTCAGCCAATGGCATCCGATCTCCTCTGACCAGATGTATCATCGCGTACGCGCGCTGGCTACCGAGTTGCTGCGCCTCGGCGCGAAGAAGGGCGACCGCATCGCCCTTATCAGCGAGAATCGCTGGGAGTGGGCCGTCACCGACTTCGCCGTCCTCGCCATCGGTGCTGCCGACGTGCCGCTCTATCCCACGCTCACCGCCGAACAGATCGCCGAGCAGATTCGCGACGCCGATTGCCGCATTGCAGTCGTCTCCACCCGCCAGCAGTTCGACAAGCTTCAATCCGTGCGCGCGCAAACGCCGCTGCAGACCATCATAATTTTTGACTCGCCCGCTGCGGCCGGCGCAGTCGCCATGAGCAAGCTGCTCGCCGATGCCGACGCCCTCGGCGCCCAGCGCGACGAAGTCTTTGACGCGATTGTTCGCTCCGTTGAGCCTGCCGATCTGGCCACGCTCATCTACACCTCCGGAACCACGGCCGAACCCAAGGGCGTCACGCTTACTCACGGCAATATTGCCACCAACCAGAACTTTGCGGCTATCAATTTCGGTTTCAATTCCACTGACGTCTGCATCTCTTTCCTGCCGCTTTCGCATGTTACCGCACGCGCACTTGATTACGTCATGTACAACCACGGCGCGCAGGTGGCCTACTGCAGCCAATTCGACAAGCTGCCGCAGGCCATGCGCGAAGTCCGGCCCACGGTCATCGTCGGCGTTCCGCGCGTCTATGAAAAAATACGCCAGGCCGTCGAGCAAAAGTCTTCGCAATCGCCCGTCAAAAAACGACTGCTAAGCTGGGCCATTGGTCAGGGCTCGCGATTCGCCGATGTGGTTTATGACGGCCGCAAACCCGGCTCATTTTCATGGAAGCTCTGCAACAAGCTCGTCTACTCCAAGGTCCACGAGGCATTCGGCGGCCGCGTCAAGAACTTCATTTCGGGAGGCGCGCCTCTCGGCATCGACACTGCCCGCTGGTTCGCCTCCGCCGGAATTGCTCTCTGGGAAGGCTACGGCCTCACCGAAACTTCGCCGGTGATCGCTCTGAACACGCCCCTCAGCCAGCGCATGGGCTCTGTGGGGCCAACCCTGCCCAACATTGAGCTGAAATTTGCCGAAGACGGCGAGTTGCTGGTTCGCGGGCCTTCGGTTTTTGCCGGCTACTGGCACAAGCCTGCCGCCACTGTTGAGTGCCTTGATGCTGAGGGATGGTTTAGTACCGGCGATATTGCCCATCTCGACGGCGATGGCTTTCTTTTTATCACCGATCGCAAGAAGGAACTGCTTAAGACCTCGGGCGGCAAGCTTGTCGCTCCCCAGCCTATTGAGAACAAGCTCAAGAACAATGTGCTGGTGGCGCAGGCCGCGCTGGTCGGCGATCGCCACAAGTTCATCTGCGGCCTCATCGCGCCCAACTTCGCTGCACTGGAAGATTGGGCCGGCCGCAATGGAGTTGCTGCCCCTACGCGATCGGAACTCGTCACCGCCCCCCGCGTCGTCGCGCTCTACGCCGAAATTGTCCGCGAGGTGAACGGCACACTGGCTAACTTTGAAACCCTCAAGCGCTTCCGCATTGTCGCCGATGAATGGACGCAGGACTCCGGAGAACTTACGCCATCTATGAAGATCAAACGCCGCGTCCTCATGACTAAATACGCGGCGGTAATCGACGAACTTTACGCCGACGAAGCAACCGCCCGCGGCGAATCGGCTGGCTGAGCGGCCCGATCGCGATGCGCTCGGGACTTCGCCCGTGCCAGATGCGCTCCACAGCTCGGAAAAACGGCGCGCCCCATGCTCCCACCGCCAGCACAGCGCCGAAGATAATTACAGCATCGATGCTCAGCCGGCCCTGGCGGTTCCAGTAGGCATCGGGCTCCAGGCTTAGCCACAGGGCAAATTCGTCCAGAGTGAGCGCCGCGCCCACCCCATAGCTCACCGCCATCAGCCGACCAAAGAAAATCGATATTGTCGAGTGGGACCTTCCCAGATCGAGCAGCCAGCCGTATCCGACAAGCAACAGAATTAAAATGCCCCACACCAGATGGTGAATGTGCATTCCGCGCACCACCACCCACTGCATGCGGCTCTCGTGATGCGCAATCCTATGAACCAGAAGCCGCACCCCGGCGAATGTAATCAGGAACGCGAACGACGCGATGAACATGCGCTGCCGCGGCCGGTCGGGAATCGTGGCGCGGATGAGGTAGCCAAGCCGCGTGAGCTGCAACAGAACCAGCAGCACAACCACGACCAGACCGATAAATGCCAGCAGGAATCCAGCGCCGCTTTCGGGCATACCTTATTGAAGCACCGGCGGCCCGACGTTGGGCACTATTTTGCTGCGACGATTCACGGCCTGTGCTCTTGCTGTTTTGGTCCATTCGTCGCTCGGTTCCTGCTCTTCGTGTGATTCCCGTTGACAGCGCCGCGATACACTGTTGTTTGCGTCAAATCCGGCGATCAGGCTTTTAACCAAGTGCTGAGAACTGCGAACTTCGAACTGCTTCACTAGGAGATTCCACGATGCGAGTTGCTTTGTTGACCGGAGGCGGAGATTGCCCCGGATTGAATGCTGTAATTTATGCGGCTGTGAGAAAAGGCATCAACCACTACGGAGACGAGTTCATCGGATTCCTGAACGGCTGGCGCGGCGTGCTTGATAACAACTTTATTCCGCTCACGCTCGAAGCGGTCGACGGCATTCAGTTGCGCGGCGGCACCATCCTGCATTCGTCGCGCACCAATGTGAAGAAGATTCCCGGCGGCATTGAAAAAGTGCAGGAAGTCCTCAAGGTCAACAAGATCGACGCCCTTATCGCGCTCGGCGGCGACGACACGCAATCGGTGACGCTCTTCTTAAGTGAAAACGGAGTGAACGCCGTCGGCGTCCCCAAGACCATCGATAACGACATCAGCGGCACCGACCAGACCTTCGGTTACGACACCGCAGTCATGATCGCCACCGAGGCCGTCGATCGCATCCATACCACCGCCGACTCGCACAACCGCGTGATCGTCATCGAAGTCATGGGCCGCGACGCAGGCTGGATCGCTTACGCCTCCGGAGTTGCCGGCGGCGCGCATGTCATCCTCGTTCCTGAAAAAGAAATCGACATCGAGCACGTCTGCGCGCTGCTGAAATACAACTACGATCACGGCAAGCATTACGGCGTCGTTGTGGTCGCCGAGGGCTGCCATCTGCCTGAGGTGGGCCAGGTAACGGGCTCACAGCAAGTCGATTCCTTTGGCCATGTGCGCCTCTCCGGGATTGGAGAAGCGCTCGCCGAGCTGATCGAGAAGAAAACCGGCTATGAAACCCGCTCCGTGAACCTGGGCCATACTCAGCGCGGCGGAGTTCCTACGGCCTACGACCGCGTTCTCGGGCAGCGCTATGGCCTGCACGCCATCGACATGGTGCACGAGAAGAAGTGGGGCCGCATCGCCGTTCTTCGCGGCCTTGACGTCACCGACATTCCCATCAAGGATGCCATCGCCACCAACCGCCGGCTCGACCAGCGCTTCTTCGATGTGATCGCCGATCTCGAAGCCAAGGTGTAGTGTGTCGTGCGACGATATCGAAATCAGCGGGCCGCTCTCGGGCGGCCTACGGCGCATTTGAATCACTGGGCTCTGAAGGCGAGCGCTTCACAATCGTTAGCGGCCCTGCTCCCGGCACGACGAGAACTGATCCCTGACACCTGTTGATGAGTTACCGCCTCTACCAACCCGCCGACTTCGCCTCGCTCTACGCCGTCGAAGAGGTCTGCTTCGCGCAGCCCTTCCGCTTCAGCCGCGCCTTGATGCGCAAACTGATCGCCAATCCCAACTCCGCGACTTGGATTGCGGAGGAAGGCATCGCCGAAAACAACATCGCCGAAGCGAAGAAAGAAATGGCCGGCTTCGCAATCGTCGATTGGGCGACCGTGCCGAAAGGGACCGTAGCCTACATCCAGACGATCGAAGTAAATCCCGGCTCGCGTCGCCAAGGCATCGCCAGCGAGCTGCTCCGGCTCTCAGAGGTTTCGGCGCTCGTCGTCGGCGCAACTGCAATCTGGCTGCACGTTGACGTGGAGAATACCGCGGCCATGCATCTTTATGAAGGTCACGGTTACGCGCGGAAGGGCAGGGAAGAGCACTTCTACGCGCGCAATCGCGCTGCATTCATCTATGCCAAATCTCTGGCAGCCACGCCGGGAACGAAACCATCTTCCTAGCTCAGGGGTTCTGTGCCTTCCTACTGCCTGTCTCTATTTCCCGCTGACCGCGTTCTTGATGAACGTCGCCACGTTGTCGTGAAGCTGCTTCAGGCACTCTTCGCGCACGTAAACCATGTGTCCTGATTCGTACCACGCGTACTGAATGTTCTTCGCCAGCGATTGCGGAATGGGCAGATGCTTTTCTTCGTACTGTGCCGCGAAGAACGGCGTGGCCAGATCGTAATAGCCGCCATTCACCAGAACTTTCAGCCGCGGGTTGGTTTTCATCGCCTCCGCCAGATCGGCGCTGACATTCACCGCCACCGTATTGCCGTTATGAGCCCAACTCCATGCCGCGTTCGCCGTGTACAGCAGCGGCTGGTAGGTTTGCCCATCGCCATATTTCAAATCCTGGCGAACGTATTGATTGAAGAGTGCGACATACGCAGACGAGATCGCAGATGACTGCGGATCGTACTCTGCGTTCTGGCTCAGCGGATCGAGGTCCGGCCCAGAGAAGCGCGTATCAATGCGCCCCGTCGTCAAATCATCAGAATCCAGCAGCGTCTTTTCAAACTCCGGACCGGTCACACGCAGGTTAGCCTTGAGCAGGTAGTCGACCGGCAATCCGATGTATTCATGTAGTTTTTCCGCGACCTGCTGTTTCTCTTCGGCGCTCACGTCGGTGCCCAACGCCAGCGCATGCGAGTACGGGCCCATTGCGAACTCTTCCACTTCCTTCAAGAACGGCTCAAGCGCGGTCGGCTGATTTGGCAGTTTCTTGTGGTACCACGCCGTTTATGTCGATGGTGAATTTGTTCTCCAGCAGATCGGCCAGCACCGCCGACCGCGTCGTCCCGTAGCTCTCGCCAAAGATGAATTTGGCCGAGTTCCACCGCCCATATTTCGAAATAAATCGTTGAATAAACCGCGCATACGCGTTGGCGTCGCCATCAATGCCCCAGAATGCCTTGTCGGGATCCTTTCCCATCAGTTGTCCAAAGCCGGCGCCCGGCGCGTCAATAAACACCAGGTCGCTCACGTCGAGCAGGGAATTCGGATTGTCGACCATGGTGTAGGGTGCCGCGGGCAGGTGCGTGTCGCCGGCCGTCACAACATGCTTGGGCCCGAGCGATCCCATATGCAGCCACACCGTCGAGCTGCCTGGGCCACCGTTGTAAAAGAATGTGATCGGGCGATCCTCAGCCTTCGCGTCTTTTTTGAAATACGCCACGTAGAACATTCGCGCCACCGGAGTTGCATCCTTCGGGCTCGTGGGAGCGTTAAGCGCGAGTTGGCTTCCCGGCTGTGGCTTTCCGTCCGCTCCAAGCTGCGCGTCCTGCTCGTCGGTTGAGCCCACCGTGGTGGTCCCTGCAATAGCCGTATACGCAATATGCTGCCCACCCACATCGATTGAGCCTTGCGTCGTCGAATCGACAGGCGGAGCGGCCGCCTCAGCAGCTTTGTCCGTGGTTGCAGTCACGGTAGCGGTTAGCGTGGACTTCGGGGCTGTTTTATCGTCCTGCCCGCGGAGGGATGGAGCAAGGGTCAGCGCCGGCACAGCGAACATGGCGAGCACAGCGATGCGGGTAAGAAAGATGAGAACTGATTTCATTGCAACATCTCCAGAACGAGCACGTGAGCAGGGAATTAGTATAGAACGCCGCACAGAGTTGTGAATCCCGGAAATATTCCAACTCCAGATGGCATCGGTTGGTATTCTGACAGTGGAAACCATTCGCCGCTTCACCGAATAAGCCAACAATGTATTCGCCTAAATTTAATCTGGTTCATAATCGCGGCATCTTGATTGAAGCCATGCGGACTTATTCGTTCGCGACGATCTTCGGTCCGGCTTCTTCCGCTGCAGCGCCAGCTGGTCCAACGCCCGCTGCTCCGACATTGCCGGAGCCGTCCGGCGCTGTCGCAACCCACCTACCGCTCGTCGTCAAAGATGAGGGCGAGCACGGCCTCATCGAAGGCCATTTCGCCAAGGCCAATCCCCATTGGCGCGCGCTCGCCGGCCGCGAGACCCTCGTCGTCTTCCACGGGCCGCACAGTTACGTGTCTCCGACTCTCTACACGGAGGAGCTTTCCGTGCCGACCTGGAACTACATCGCTATTCACGCCTACGGCACGCTCTCTCTCTTCGAAGACGATCCCGGCAAACTGGCTCTGCTCACCGATCTCATCGCCGCCAATGAGCCCGCTTACCTCGACCGCTGGCGCGCATTGCCGGATGGTTTTCGCCGCACCATGCTCGCGGGCATCATGGGCTTTCGCATTCCCATTGCGCGCATTGAAGGCAAATTCAAACTGAGCCAGAACCGCAATCCGCAAGAGCGCAGAAATGTCCACGCCGCCCAGTCAACAGGCTCGCCAGACGAGCGTGCTCTGGCGCGGTGGATGGAGCGCTTGCTGGGCCAGAATGACCTGTAGCGGCCCAACTCGATCACGGCCCTGTACACGTCGCCGCGCACGGCCCAGCATGCGTCTGGCGAATCCACCATTTGTTATACTTGCAGGTGTAGGAATTCATGCGGAAGTGGTGAAATTGGCAGACACACCATCTTGAGGGGGTGGCGCCGAAAGGCATAGGGGTTCAAGTCCCCTCTTCCGCACCAACGGGTTTTCGTGCCAGCATTCTCGTTTCAAGATTTTCGCGACAAGATTCTAGTGTCAAGATTCTAGTGTTTGGGGCCGATCACTTCAGTTCAGAGCTCCGGCACGCATGGAAAGCAGATTAAGAAATGCAGATTCTCTTCTACTTCATCGTCGCGCTGCACGTACTCGTGTGCTTCTTCCTTATCGGCGTCGTTCTGCTGCAACAGGGCAAATCTGCCGATCTCGCAGGCGCTTTCGGCGGCCAGGGCTCGCAGACCGCGTTCGGTCCACGCGCCGCAGCCAACGTGCTTACCCGCCTCACGACTTGGGCGGCTATCGTCTTCATGTTTACGTCGATCGGCCTTGTCGTTCTTTATGAGCGCTCCTCAAACGCGCACTCAGTGCTCGAGGGCGGACCCTCGGCGCCGGCCAGCGCTCCCGCCAAGTCCGGCAAGTAAATCTGCTGTCATAGCGCTTCGTCTGAGCGTTTGTGTCGCGGGCGCACACGCCTGCGCTTTCTTGTTCCCTCGGTCTCTTGCTGCCTGCCTTCTACACCGGCGGAAGGGAATCAACCACTGGCACACCTGCCGGCGGCGTGAAATGGAATGTCTCGGCCGGAATCACCGCGCCGGGCTGCTCGCCCGTGAATGTGAACCGGGTAATCGCGCCATCGGCTTCTTCCACTTCAATCGCGGTGATTGCGCCTTCGGGCGTCACGGTTAGCGTCAGCCGCGTCACACGTTTTTCCTGGCCTTTCGGTTGACCGGTCAGGGTAAAACGGCCATTGGGAGCCGGGGCCAGCGTCAGCCCGGTCAGCTCCTTTTCCAGTTGCGTGTGTCCCAGTAAAAAACGTAGCGGCGAGCGCAGATCGTCCAGCTCGCTCGCGGGGATGCGTTGCACCTGCGCATCGCCCTGCGCATAGAACAATGCATACTTGCCGTCCAGGAGGAATATCTTTCCCGGAGGAGAGCTGTATTGCCACATCATGCGCCCCGGCTTGCGCAGATAAAGCGTGCCGCTCTCTGTCCGCGTCATTCCCAGCCCCGCATAGCTCTCGCTGAACCCGGCCTTCAGCGATTGCAGCCGATCGTAATGCTGGTCAACTCGCCGCGCCAGCTCATGCGCCGAAGGAAGATTCTGCTGTGCGGAGATCGTTGCGACGAAAAACAAAACGGCGGCCATCACAATGCCGCCGCTCAACTTTGACAAACGTCTCTTCATTGGCCAAGCGTCTGCGTGCAATTCACGCCGCCGGTTGGATCGAACTTGATTTGGTCAGTCTCATCGTCGCAGTAGCCCCGGTCGCCTGTCTTGCCCACGCTCTGAGGCTTCGCGATCACCGTGAAGCTGTTAAAGCGGTCGACATTGTTACTCGTCACCTTGTCGCCGCACGCAATGCTGAATTCATATCCTTGCTTGAATCCCGATGCCAGATCCGACGGCAGCAGTTGCGCGCTTGTGGCGGTTGGCGGTCCGGAGTGAGGATCCCCGCCGAGCGCCTGCAGTGTGCATGCATATCCGAGCGCCGGGTACGACTCCTCGTACATCATCTGCGCCTGCACAACCTTCTGCAGCGAATTAACTGCAGACAAGGCATTCGCTCGCTTTGTGTAGACTCCGATGCTGGCGATGGCCAGTAGAGAAAGAATCGCGATAATGGCCATCACGATCAGCAGTTCCATCAGGGTGAAGCCATTGGGCGTAGCAGAATTCGGGGTACCTGGCCGGCGCGCGCGATTGCGGCGAAAGAGCGAAGACTTGCAGTTCATGGAATTCCCAGAGCCTCGTGAAACAGGCCGGCTCTCACCGGCCATCTGTCAAGATGCTACAACGTACAGACGCGATTGGGAAACAGAGCGCTCGAAATGCAGCTTCTAGCTACTAGCTTCTAGCCGCTAGCTCACCCAGCCTGATGAACCGCACCGATGATCCCGAGCGACGCAGCGGCGAAAGAATCTTAAGGGTACCGCAAGCACGCCGATCTCAACTGAGGCCAGCAAGGGGCTGGAAGCTAGCGGTTAGAAGCTGTCTTTCAGCACACCAGCCGCGACCGGCCCAGCTTCACGCCGTCCAAACGGCCCAGCAGCGTCACTGCGATGCGCTCCGGCTCGAACAGGCGCTGCGCCATCGTTTGCACCTGGGTCGAATCCACCTCTTCAATGCGCGCGATGATCTCGTCGACCGAGTAGAACTGTTGGAAGTACATCTCCTGGCGAGCCAGGTTGGCCATGCGAGCGTTCGAGCTTTCCAGGCCCATCAGAATGTTGCCCTTCAGTTGGTCTTTCGCGCGGGTCAGCTCTTCGGCGCTGATCGGGATCTCCTTCAGGTTGCGGAACTCGGCCAGAATCAGGTCGATTACTTCCAGCGCCTTGCTCCCCGAGGTGCCCGCGTAGACGCAGAAGTTGCCCGTGTCGCGGTAGGGGCTCATGTCCGAGTAAACGGAATAAGCCAACCCGCGCTCCTCGCGAATAGTCTGAAACAGCCTCGAACTCATGCCGCCGCCCAGCACTGTGTTCAGAATCGACGTTGCGTAGCGGCTGTCGTCCGTAACCCTCGGCGCGGGAACTCCGAGGCAGATCTGCACCTGCTCAAGCGCTTTTTTGTTGCGCAGAATAATGCGAGCGCTGGGCTCTGGCGCGGACAGCTCTTGCGGGGCCTCGCCGGCATCGAGCGAGGAAAGCTTCTCCTCGACGGCTGCGACAAATCGATCGTGGTCCAGGTTGCCCGCCGCGGAGAACACCATATTTCCCCCGTGGAAACGGTCGCCGTGGTAGCCAAAAAGCTGTTGCTGGCCAAACCGCCCCACTGTCTCGGTAGTTCCCAGAATCGGTTTGCCCAGCGGGTGCCCCTTCCAGAAGCTCTGCGTGAACAACTCGTGCACCAGCACATCCGGATTGTCCTCGTCGATCTTGATCTCTTCCAGAATTACGCCGCGCTCGCGCTCAATATCGGGCAGCGCAAAGGTCGGATTCAGAACCATGTCGGCCAGAACGTCCAGCGCAATGGGAACGTGGTCTGAAAGCGATTTCACATTGAAGCAGATGGTTTCTTTGCTCGTGAATGCGTCCAGGTTTCCGCCGATCGAATCCATTTCGCGAGCGATGCGCTGCGCCGAGCGCGATTTTGTGCCCTTGAAGAGCATGTGCTCAACAAAATGCGAGATGCCGTTCAGCTCCGCGCTTTCGCACCGCGACCCGGATTTGATCCACACCCCCATGGCTACAGAACGCAGATGCTCCATGCGCTCGGTCAGCACAATCAGGCCATTCGGCAATACAGTTCTGCGAAGATTTCGCTCTGGGTTCATCAATATCCTATGGAAATTCGATTGTAGGTCATCTGCTCCTGCACGCCTATCAAGGGGATTCGAGCAGGCCTAAAACGTCGCGTTATGAACGTCGGGCCACGTCGGCGGCCCATGGGTTAGACGGCCGAGCGGCTATGATTCTCTGAGTTGGCGTCAGCCGTGCCCAAAAATCATCAACAACTCGTTCCTCTTGCCGGTCCTATCGGCGCTGCCGCCCCGGCTGGCGACAGCCACACGCCTCTATTTGGATTAGATGCCCAAGCGCTCGCGACGGTTCTAGCCCACGAGGAGGAACCGGCTTGGAGGGCGAAGCAAATCGCTGAAGCCATGTATTTTCAGTATATTACAGACGTTTCCTTGATCACTACATTGTCTTTGGGCCTGCGCCAAAAATTGGCCGCAAATGGCTGGCAAATTGGCCGCCCTTTGATCGCAAAAGTCTTCCAATCTACTGACGGAACGGAGCGCTATCTCGTTCAGTGCCAGCCTCCCGATTCCGCGCACCCTGGAGTCCCCGTGACTCCCGGAGGCCCAGCGGCAGTCGAAACCGTCTGGATGCCCGAGGGCGACGATGGCGAGGCCGGCGACGGGACTGGGGACGGGGACGGGGACGGAAAAGACTGGCGCCGGGCGACGATCTGCGTCTCAAGCCAGGTCGGTTGCGCCGTAAACTGCCAGTTCTGCCTCACCGCCAAACTCGGCCTTCAGCGCAACCTGACCGCTGGCGAAATTGCCGGCCAGGTCGTCGCTGTTCTCGATCGCCACGCTGTCCGCGTAGGCCGCGATCGCGTGAATCTCGTTTTTATGGGCATGGGCGAGCCGTTCCTCAACTACGACAACTTCATGGCCGCCGTGCGTCTGCTCGTCAACGAAGTCGGCCTCAGTCCGCAGCGCATGACCGTTTCGACCTCAGGCATCGTTTCCGGCATTCAAAGATTCGCAAACGAACCGCCGGACGTCCGTCCCAAGCTGGCCATCAGCTTGAACGCGTCTAACGACAAGATTCGCGCGGAGATCATGCCCATCAATCGCAAGTGGCCTATTGCGGAATTGATCGACGCCGTCAGCCGCATTGCCCTGCGCCCACGCGAACGCATCACCTTCGAATATGTTCTGCTCGGCGGCGTCACCGACCGCCCGGAGCACGCCCGCGAACTCGCGCGCCTCGTGCGCCGAACAGGCCTGCCGGCGAAAGTAAATCTGATCGCATGGAATCCCGGCCCCGGCATCGCCTACGAGATGCCCGCCGTAGAGTCGGTAGAGAATTTTAAGCGGACATTGGCGGGAGAGGGAATTCCGGTCTACCTGCGCCAGCCGCGCGGCCGCGACATCTTCGCCGCCTGCGGCCAGCTCAAGCGCACCGTGGAAGGTTGATGATTCACAAGTGCAATTGCACTCCGGCTCTCTGAGGGGCGTCATCGGATCGAAGGGTCGATCTTTCGAAAAAATGAGTGTCCAGTCCACGTCCAATAAAATTTGCTACTCCACCAATCGCGAAGTATTTTGTCTCGCTTGGATTCCAGATTGAAATTTCGATAGATACGCGATCCCAAACCTAATCCGAAGGCAGCGGATTTTGCCTTATTCAACGTACGAAAATCTCGGCAAGATTCGCCTGGCTGATGGTTGGGCGAATAGACTGTGTAGTCGATTCGCAGTGCCTTCTTGGCCATTACGCCGCCCGCTCCACCACTTCCAGCACTGTCTTTTCAGCCTTCTGCAGATAAGCTACGATCTCAAATAGGTTCTTCGCCTGAGGGTTCCCGGACTCGCTGAACATGCGCATCAACACCTTCGGCGAGCGGTGCAGCACCTGGCCAAGTTTCACGAACCCGATCGTTCCGTTAATATATTTGCGAAGCACGGATTTCCCAGTATCGAGGTCGCCCGCGATCATGCAGCCGACGGCTTCTTTCAGCAGGGCCCTGCGAAACGCGGCACTCTTCTGAAGCTGCTCCCTAACGGTTTCATTGAAATCTTTTGTAAGAGGCATCATTCCTCCCGCCTTTGCTGTTTGTAATCCTGCCAACGTTCGCGCGCTGCTTCGATGTCAGCTTGCTGGCGCTTCTTCGTCCCGCCACCTAAGAGAATGACAATCCGGTCGCCCTCCTTGCCGAAATAGGCACGAAAACCAGGGCCAAAATCGAGGCGCAACTCGAAAATCCCCGCACCCGCGCCTTTCACCCCTGAAAAGTTGCCTCGTTGCAATTTGTCTAGGGCGGTCGCAATCCGTGCGCGAGTGGTCCCATCCAACTCCACAAACCAGTGTTGAAACGGATTACGGCCCCGCCGGTCAATATACTGCCGGATTTCAATCACACTCGTATGGTAGCACAAAAGATACTATTGAGGAACGGCCGAAAAAATGACGTCGTTCCGCCTCGCGAGTGCAAATAGATGCCTGCGGCCGGCTCAAGCGCACCGTCGAATCCTGATTCGTTCGTGGTGCCACAGCGCGGGACGTGAGTCCAGTTACTTACTCGGCGGCATCGCTAGCGGCTGCACGCTTCCGCAGTCCGGGCCCTTGTAGGTCGACGTTGAATTCATCGTCATGGTCATTGTCTGACCATTCATCGCCATATTCAGGTTCATCACCATCTTGGCCGTGTTTGCATCCACGAATGTGGTCTGAATCGTCCCCGTCATATTCGTGCGTCCCGTGCAGGTCAGGCTTGCGCTCATGCCGCTCGACGTGAGCGATACATTGGTCACCTGGCACTGAGCGTTCTGCGGATTGCTATATGGGGCGCCGTATTTATCGATCATCGCCTGCGTTACGCAAACCTGCTGCGTGTGCGATCCCATCGAAGGCATGTTGGGCATTCCGCTCATGCTCATCTGGCTTGTCACTTCCCAAAGGCCAGCCTTGCGTTGCCCGTGCGCGCTCGCCGCCACGACAATCAAGCAACAGCCCATCACCATCCCTATCCACTTCCTGCTCATCACTTCCTCCATGTCGCGCGGGCCAATGCATCGCGCTCTTCGACTCTATCCCAACCCCCGTTGGCCTGAAAAGAGTTTCCTATTGACGATTTTGCGAATTTGCGGCCTGTTCCAGCGCCACCTCAAGCACGGCGTCGGCCACGCGGCTCGCCATGTGGCGCACCACCGAATCTTCGCTGGCAAAATTGCCCGATATGCATCGCACGCCCATGGCCTCGATGCGCTCAACATCAGGCACGATCGGCGCAGCGCCCTCGGCTGCATATCGCGCCTGTGTCTCGGGTGAAAACTGCCCCGTATTCACAACCGCATAGTCGAAGATCTGCGTCCGCGTATGTTCGTAGATGCGCTCAATGTGTTCGGAGGCGGTCAGGTTCAGGCTCTCGTTGGCTTGCGTCATCAGGTTGCAAATAAAAACCCGCACGCCGCGAGCGCCCCCCAGCGCCGCAGGGATTCCGTCCACCAGCAGGTTGGTAATCAGGGAAGTGTACAGCGAGCCCGGCCCGACAGTAATCAAATCTGCCCGCTCGATTGCCTCGAGAGTCTCCGGTATTGGCGCCGGATTCGGCGGGTCCAGCGTCAGCTCCACGATGCGCCGCTTGCTGGCCGTGATGTTCGTCTCGCCGCGCACCACCGTGCCGTCGTCCATGCTTGCCACAAGTGTGGCATTCGCCGTCGTGGCCGGATAGATGCGTCCCCGCGTAGCCAGAATCTTTGACGCCAATTGCACGGCCTGGGCAAAGTCTCCCGTGATCTCGGTCAGCGCCGCTACAAACAGGTTGCCGAAATTGTGCCCCTTCAGCTCATTGCCGCCGCGGAAGCGGTGCGTGAACAACCGCGACAGCAAATCTTCTTCTTCGCTGAGCGCGACCATGCAGTTGCGCAGGTCGCCCGGCGGCAGCATGTTGAAGTCCTGGCGCAAACGGCCCGACGAGCCGCCGTCATCCGTCACCGTCACCACTGCTGCCAGATCGGAGATTGCCTTGGTTTCCTCGGAGGTTTGGCCGGGGGCCGAGACATGCCTGCGCAGGCCGCGCAGCAGCGTGGAGAGTCCTGTTCCGCCGCCGATAGCCACAACACGCAACCCGTGCATGGGCCATGAGGCTCCGTGCGCCGGTTGCGGCGCTCGCTCGCGCTGGCCGTCAGTTTTGGCTGAATTCAAAGGGTGCCTTACGGAACTTCAGGATAAAGCAGTTCGGTAAATCGCGGGTCGTCCACCATATTCTGGAAGTCATTATCCACGCGCGCCTGCACCCGGTTCTTGGGATTGAGCTCAATGGCCCGCGCCAGATTGTTCAGGCAATCCTGCACGCGCCCCGTAATCGCTTCCAGCACCGCCAGCCCGTAGAACGCATAGTCGGCGTCGGGATGCCCAGTCAGAATGCTCCCGAACTGCTCGCGCGCTTCCTCGTAGTAGCCGGTATTCAGCTGCGAGATGGCGTAGTCGTAGTGCTCCTCGGGAGTCAGGAACGAGAGGCTGCCCTTTTCCATCTGCCGCCGGCAGGTGGTAATGTACATCCGGCACCGGTCCTGAAGCTCAACCGGCGCTTCCGGAAGCAATTTCTCCAGCAGGCCCAGCGCCTTCTCGAACTTGCCCTGTTGCAGCAATTGAACTGCGGCTTGATAGTGCTGAACGGCCGCTTCATTTGCGGCCCGAGCTCGGCCGTCTTGCTTCGCGGCCGCTACTGTTATCTTCTTGCGGCTGGGGGCCGCGGATCGTGCCTCTTGCGTCATGATTTTTCCAGTAGCCCGCATTCCTCACCCTTTGGCATCGCAAGATCACTGAACAGGGAACCATTGTGGGGGAACAACGCTGCTTGAGCCATGTTTATACGCAGAACGCCTCGCTGAGTCAATGGGGGCTTTTAAATGTGTGGTTCATCGGTCTTGATGGCTGCGGTTACTCGATCCAATTGGTTGGGTTATTTGACCCTGGCAATTGCAGTTATTTAACTCGGATGGTTACGGCGATTTGACCCTCGCAGTTGCAGTTATGTGATTTTGGATGCGCCGGATTTGCCGTAAATCGCCGGGTTCAGCGCGGGATCGTTGTACATCTTCAACTGCCGGTAGAGCTTGAAGCGCCGCGTGCCGCCGAGCGTCTCCTGCCACAGCGCATCGAGACATCCTGCCAGATCACCGCGCTGCTCTTCCAGAATCGACAGCCGGGCCAGATTCTGTTGCGCGTGGCCCGCCGGCGCATTCCGCCGCTCCGCCTCTTCTCGCGTGTGATAGATCTTCAGCGCCAGGATCGAGAGCCGGTCAATCATCATTCCCGGCGGCTCTGAATTCAGCGGGGCGTCGGGATTGGGCAGCCCACGCGCCTTCAACCAATCCTGAATTGCAAGGTCCAGCCCCTCCACAAGATCGCTGCGCAGTTGATTGGTCTGGTCGATCCGCCGTTTCACCTGTGCAATCTGCGAGTCGCTTGCCTCTGGAGCGCGCGCCTCGTCTTCAATGTGCCACAAATCGAAGTTCGCGCGATGCTGGCGGGCCAAGAGCGTGAGCCATTCGCCGGACGCTCCGCTTCCTGCGGCCTCGCCAGAGGCAAATCCACCAGGGCGCGCTTCCGTCGTCCGATGCCACTCCCGCGTCAGGCGATTCTGCAGCGCAACAATCTCCGTCGCCGAAACCATCCTTGCCCGTCCTCTTTCATTCATTTTCGGCTGATCGCAGCTCGAATCCGCAGGCTCCATCCTAGAACGGCGATCGGCAACCCTCCAAGCCGAGGCCCCCAGCTTCGGCTTATCATCCCAGCCACCGGGGAATGTCAGAGGAGATCCCGAAAGCGATACAATTCGCGCATGAAAGTCTATGCGCTCCGCTATCGACAAGAAGATGACGTACAGCCGCCCAAGCGCCCTTATGACCCCATCGAAGATGTCGATGTCCAATACAGCAAACAGCCGGATTGGAAAATTACGCTCCGAGAGTTGGCGGCACCGGAACTACGAATTCTCCGCAATATGCGTGTGCATGTTGGCTCGCACTACTGTGAGTTCTCTATCGAAGAGTTACCCGATGGTGCGTTTGCCATCTTCTGTTTATCTCATCCTGAGCTGGCCCCAACTACGCATGGAGCAGCCGAGGTCAGCCGGCGTTAGCAATATACTTCACACGGACTCTTTAGTAACCAAAAAGAGGCGCTCAAATGCTCAAGTACTTAGCCCTGCTGCTCATCTCGTGCATCCCCTTATCAGCGGAAACAAGCCAGTCTTGCATCCAATTCTCGGTGGTCATACAAGACACTTTGAAGAATCTCAAACAGGGTTTGTCTCCAGACGACCAGAAGTGGTTTCGAGAGAAGGTCGAGAAGAAGAACCCCTCAGTCTGCTACGTTGACCCCTCGCCGACTGTCTCGCTCGTTTTTGTAGTTATCATCACTTCCCAGCAGGGCACGCGAATTGTCACGAACACGTCAACGCAGTCGAATCCAATCACAGGAACGGTCACCGATCAAGAGGGAAACACTGCCGACATTTCCGCGACACAAGAGACTACCACGACAAGCTCTACAGCCGTACCTCATTCCGAAGGAGTTTACACACTTTCCGTGGAGCAGCGGCAAAGCGATGGCTCATATCGCACCCTTCAACGGTTCTCGCAAGTCCCGTACACATTCTTGGGGCGTAATCCCGTTCGTCCGATTATTGAAGAGGCGGTTAAGTGGATAAATAGTGGCGGCCTGGCAGAACAGGAAAGGCTTGCGGCACAGCCCTTGGCGCCAGTCGTCACCATACCGGAAGCGGCACTTTCATTAAATATGGGAAACAATGCGGGAGGCCCGACTCCCCCCTCCTCAAATGCTCCGCCGCGTTTGGATGCTGTCTTGGATATTTCTTCTACGCCTACAGGGGCAGAGATTGACATTGATGGCGCTTACGTTGGCGACACGCCCGCATCGGTCGATGTGGTCCCTGGCGAACACGCTCTCAAAATAACGAAGAAAGGGTTCGTCCCATGGGAAAGGAGACTCAAGGCGATGCCCGGTCACGCGAGCGTGTCCCCCGAATTGCAGCTCACTGAAAGCACAAAGCCACAATAAGGCTATTTTTGCCCAACGCATCGAAATGGTAAAGAGAGAGCCTTCGAGGGTTGACGAGTGCAGAAAGTCTACTTTTTGCACTCGCGAAGCGTTGGTTCCGATGGACAGATGGACCGTTTGAAAGCGATGCAAGAACCGTTGCGAGAATTAAAGTGCTATAACGACGCCAATGTGACGGGTTTCTGCACGATGAACCCTGCCGATGCCCAATTTTGACCTTTTCGATGTGTTGGGCAGAAATAGCCATCATTCAAAAGGATGACGAGGCTGACCCTTTGCTTCTCTCCGCTGCAAGAATTCGTGCATAGCCTTCGTCCTATATGCGGTGCCGGTTCCGTGCTTGTAAAGTTTCACAATCATCTCGTTCAGGTCATGGACCAAAACCGGAGCATCCGGGTTGGAGATCATTCCCATTCCGCTAACCGTTGAGACATCTCTCACACGCAGGTTGAACATGACGCCAGGGACATAGAAGTAGAAGTTCAGATAACCATCAGTGTCGTCGCCTTGAATTGGATGGCAAGAAGCGATCATCTCAACCGGAGGGGGAGAAACGACCACCGCCAATGAGACGAAATGAACTAAAGGCTTTCCATCAAGAAGAAAGAGTCGGAGCTGGTCGCTAATTGGACCAAGGCGGATGCGCGGCTCCTCAATTCCCTTCTGCCAAGAGTGGATAGAAGCCTTCCAGAACACACCTAGCGCGAAGTGAATGATGTGCTCGGTCTTGATTTCAGCATTGGTGGCGAGTCGATACGCATGGGCGTCATCCGTCGTACACGCAGGTTCTTGTGTCGTGATCTTCGAATGCAGCGGAAAATTGCCGTGCTCCGTAGCGAGTTTTGGAATCATCCAGGCTTCACCCTTCTGGCATAGCAACTGCTCGCAATCGGGACAAAGGACGTAGTCCGTGACTGGACGCGCCGACGGCATCATGACTTTGGAAGTCGCGATGATCGGCGGCGAATCGCTTGACGTGCAGAGTTTGAGGATTCCCTGCGGCATGAAGTGGCTCTGACATAGAGGCCCATCTTTCAGGCACATCTTACAGACTCCAACCCTATGCATAGATTTGTTCCGTCTTGACATACATTCAGATAATTGTAAGTCTTACCAATCCTTGGGCAACAAAGGGTAAGTTTTGCCTCACGGACAAAAATCGCCAGGGCGGCCCTCCTAAAGACTGAGAAGGATATAGTAGATATTGTATAATGGCGTCAATCGCGCTATTATCGGTGTGATGGCGCCCGGAGAAGAAGCCCCATCAGCCGCAGAACTTCACTTTGAAGGGGATTCGCTGGCGGTGCTGTCGAGCTTTCCCGACGAGGTCAAACGGGCGCTCGGATTCTCTCTGCGGCAGCTTCAAATCGGCAGGGAGCCGACATCGCAGACGCGCAGCATGAGTTCCATCGGCCCCGGCGTCTACGAACTGAAAGAGGCAGATGAGCGCGCGTGGTACCGAGCGATCTACCTGTCGAAGGTGGGGAACGCTAGCGGCCCTTGTGGCTTTTGCCCAGACAGCAGGAAGCTGGCATACCGTTTACGAGTAGCGGTTTTGCGCCACACGGAATCAGAAGGGATATATAAAGTCCTACCTGTGCTACAATGACCCTGTGGGGAAAGAGAAGCAACCCGTTCGGACCACGACGATTGAAATTCATCGCCTTCGCGGAAAGAGAAGGGGCGCGCTGCTGAAAGAGCAGGTCTGGTTTGAGGACGGGAGAGTCGTTGCCTACAGCCTCGTATACATCAACCTGAAACGCTGTTCGGTGGATCATGGGCGCGTGCTCGGATATGACAACAGCCACGACTACCACCATCGGCACTTTATGGGAAAGGTAAAGGCCATCGAGTTCACGACCTATGCGGCCCTGGTCGAACGATTCATTGACGAGGTACACGAACTTTGGAGGATCGAAGATGAGGAAGAATAGAGTCAGCATCAGGACCGGCAGCACGGACGAGTTCTTCAGCCGCGTGCGCGGGCACGCCGAGAAGTTGGACCGGGGCGAAAGTCTCCCCGCCGAGATCACTATCACTTTTGAAGACTCGGCGGAACTTCTGAACGTTCTGACCTCGGAGCGTATTCGCCTGCTGCGCCGGGCGAAAGCCGGATCGCTGCCCATCTCAAATCTGGCTTTCGGTCTCAGGCGGGATGTGCGCGCCGTCAGCCGCGATGTGGTTCTTCTTGAAAAGGCGGGCCTGTTGCGCACCAGCTATCGCGTGAACCCAGGACACGGCAGGCTCAAGGTCGTGGAACCCGTAGCGCGGGAATACAAATTGACCGCCAGCCTGTAAGACCTGCACAATCGGCAAATGGCGCCGGCAGAGCAACTGGGACAAAGCCGGAAGACGGAAAAGACATTGAGGTTGTCAGGCAGCGCCTCAAGTTAGTAAGGCAACGATTGCAGGAGCAGAGGGCACATGAAAAGCGCAGCGGGAAATAGGCCGACCCATATCGTGAAGGGAAATATCTTCGACGCCTTGGGCTTCTCTGCGTCGGAAGCCAGCGCGCTGAAAATCAAGGCGGAGATTCTGTCCGCCATCCTTGAGCATGTGCGGGCCAAGGGCTACACGCAGGTGCAGCTTGTAGACATCCTGGACGAATACCAGCCGTCAGTGAGCAGCCTGCTCAAGGGTCGAATCTCCCAGGTGAGCATCGAGAAGCTGTTGCGTTATGCCGACCGGCTGCATTTGCGGACGAGCATCGCAGTACGGCCCATCGAGGACCGAAGCCGCCGTGTGAGAACCCGAGCCACGGCAAGCGCGCGACTGCCGACACAAAAACTGGCAACAGCAGTTTAGCGCCGTCCATTCGAATTTCTATAAGTCGTTTATTTTGCGTGGTGAGCTCGCTGGGGCTCGAACCCAGGACCCACGCCTTAAAAGGGCGTTGCTCTACCAACTGAGCTACGAGCTCGCAAACCGACATTCGACTGCTCTATCAAAACTACCACAAGGCCACCGGCCCATCTTTTTCGCTCCAGGGCAGGGAATCGGGGCACGGACCCCGGGCAGAGAATCGACGAACTAGAATCCAACCTCCCGTCTCTTCAGCCCTGCGGCAAATCGCGACCAAAATTCCTTCACAGCGCTGGTGAAATCATTTTCAGTTTAGTAACCAGAACCGCTGATACGATGGTACCGATGGGTGCCTGGCAAAGCGATTACGAATGGGCAATAAGTACTCGTATCACATAGAAAATGAGGCGTTTCTCGCGTTTTCGATGGCTGAAAAGTGTTAGCACGGCGACCGTGCAAGTGTTATTGTTCTGGCGGCCTCGGCCACACTAAGATGAGCGGTAAGGATTCATCCGCCATCCCGGTGTGCGTTCCCGGTGTTCCATATCGCGACAGCCGGCATTTGGGGTCAAGCATCGACTAAGAGTCGATCCTGGCGGAGTTGTAGCGGTACAGTGTTTCCGATTCTGTTTTTTGACAGAATCCAGAATGACGAGTGGCAATATCCTCAAAAATGCCATTTCGCAAAATAACGGCGATGCCAACTAGTGAATCGGAAACGCTTTAGACCTTGGGATAAATTATGACGGAAAATAAAGGGCAACCCGACCCGAATGAGACCCCGGAAGATGTTGCGTCACTTTACTCCTGGGCCAATTTGCACGGCGCTAAGTATCGCGACTTTTCGGCCTCCCGGGCGCAGACCCGCGAGAAGGCCCGTCAGCGTGTTGAGCAAGCCATGGAAGAGCAACATCAACGTGCGCAACTAAGCCCCGAGCCGAAGCGCGGCAACGGCGACACGCGCCATGATGATGCGCGCAAGGACGATGAAGTCGCTCCAAAGCCTCCTGCGTCGCAGCCCTCATTGCATTCGTGGCGCCCGATTCAACCCGGCGGGGCGCCTCCCGACAGGCCAAACCCCGACAGGCCGAATCTTGACCGGCCGCACCCCGATCGGCCGAATCTTGATCGGCCGAGTCCAGACAGGCAACACGTTGAGCATCCCGTCCGAGAAGATCTTGCCTCGGCTCTTCGCGGATTAGCTGTGCCGCCATCGTACCGGTCGGCAAGCCAGGCTCCGCACCCGCCGATGCGCGAAGAAAATCTCCCAGCGCAACGAAATCCCAGGTCCGCCGACAATGCAGAGACTGCCGGCCGGCCCGCATGGCTAATGCCCGAGCGAGCAGAGTCGTCGAGTCCTTCCAGTCTTCCGCCTGCCCCTGAAGATACATTGCAGGGGTCGCGCGAGCGCCTGGCCACGCGTTGGTTCGCGCTGCGCGGCGTTCTTGAAGGCAGCGCGCCGCCCGCGCAAGCTGCTCCAGCTCCTGTCGCCGCGCGTCCTCCGGTGACGGCCATCTTCTCGCTCGCCGGTGGCGTTGGAAAGACCAGCCTTGTAGCCACGCTCGGTCGCGCGCTCTCAGCCCGTGGCGAGCGCGTTTTACTCGTGGACACCGCGGCCTATGGTTTGCTCCCATTCTTCTTTGGCGCCGGCGATCAACGCCCCGGAATGTTACGCACCTTCAACCCGCCTGCCGCCAGCGGCGATGCGCCCATTCAGATGATCACGCTCGACCCGGAGAATTTTGGCCCGGAGACAACTCCGCAGGAAGCCCTGTCCACGGAAATACTGAAGCATGCGCGCGGCCTGGGCCGCGTCATCATCGATCTGGCCACCGCATCTGGCTCCACTACCCGCCGCATCATGCGTCTTTCCCCGCAGATTCTCGTGCCGCTCATTCCGGACATGAACTCCGTGGTCAGCGTCAGCTCCATCGACGCTTTCTTCGATCACAACGGCGGCGTGGCAGCCACGCACTCTCTGCCCCATTATGTCCTCAACCAGTTTGATTCTTCGCTCCCGCTGCATCTGGATGTGCGCGAGGTTCTCCGTGAGCAGCTCGGCGACCGCCTGCTTCCGTTTGTGCTGCGCCGCGCTCCCGCTGTCAGTGAGGCGCTGGCCGAGGGCATGACGATCATCGACTATGCTCCCAACTCTACCGTGGCCGAGGATTTTGCCAGCCTCGCGAGTTGGGTCAAGAGCCTCTCCGCTGCCGCGACGACTACTTTCCGAGGGGTACGCTGGAGCGAGCGATGACTCCCTCCGCGATCTGGCAGGATATTGGCGCCGGCGAAAATCTGTTTGCCCGAATTCTGCGCTTTCTTTTTCTCATCGTCGCCGCGGCGATTCTCATTTTTCTGGCAACAGCACCTCTCAATTGGGAGCAGCAAGCGGTTCTCGGGTGCGTGAGCCTGGTTGCTGCGCTGGTCCTGGCGCGCAGCTCTGATTCCTATCTGGTCACTCTCACCCTCATGATGCTGTCCATGTTCTGTACCCTTCGCTACGGATATTGGCGCGTCGCGCAGGTTATTCGCTCCTTTCAGTATCGCTTCAATCATTGGAGCGCAGTGGACGCATTTTTTATCGTCTGCCTGCTTCTTGCCGAGACATACGCCTTCGTCATTCTCTTTCTTGGCTACTTCCAGACCATCTGGCCTCTGCGCCGCGCTCCGGTTTCGCTGCCTGAGAATCTTGAAGACTGGCCCGATATCGATGTACTCATCACAACCATCAATGAGCCTCTTGATGTCGTCCGTTTTACCGCCCTCGGCGCGCTCAACATGGATTGGCCCGCCGACAAACTCCACGTCTACATACTCGATGACGGCCGCCGAAAAGAGTTTGAGCAATTTGCCCTCGATGCCGCCATCGGCTACAGAACCCGGCCCGACAATCAATTTGCCAAGGCCGGCAACATCAACGCCGCGCTTAAAACCACGGCCTCGCCGCTGGTGGCTGTTTTCGATGCCGATCACGTCCCCACGCGCAGTTTTCTGCAGATGACCATCGGCTGGTTTTTGCGCGACCCTAAACTGGCCGTGATGCAGACGCCGCATCACTTCTATTCCCCGGATCCCTTTGAGCGCAATCTCAAGCAGTTCCATATCATTCCCAACGAAGGGGAGCTGTTCTACGGCGTGGTTCAGGATGGCAACGACTTCTGGAACTCGTCCTTCTTTTGCGGCTCCTGCGCCGTGCTGCGCCGCGCCGCTCTCGATGAAATCGGCGGCATTGCCAGCGAAACCGTCACAGAAGATGCGCACACTTCACTGCGCATGCAGATGGCAGGTTGGAATACCGCCTACATCAACATTCCCCAGGCTGCAGGCCTCGCCGCCGGGCGCCTCTCCGCACATGTCAGCCAGCGCATGCGCTGGGCGCGCGGCATGATTCAGGTGCTGCGTACCGAAAATCCGCTCTTTGCTCCCGGCCTCACACTCCCGCAGCGCCTCTGCTACTTCAACGCCGTTGGGCATTTCCTCAATGCCGTTCCGCGCCTTATCTTTCTTACCGCACCGCTCATCTTTCTGCTTCTCGGCCGCATCAACATTCCCGGCTACTGGGCCGCCATTCTCGCCTATGCATTACCTCACCTCATCCTCTCCAGCGTTACCAATTCGCGCATTCAGGGCGAACATCGCAATTCCTTCTGGAATGAAATCTATGAGACGGTACTGGCGCCGTACATTCTGTTTCCAACTTTGATGGCGCTCATCAATCCAAAGCTGGGCAAGTTCAACGTCACCTCGAAAGGCGACGTAGTCAAGCGCACCTTCTTTGACTCGCGCATCGCCCATCCGTTCCTCATCATGCTCGCTCTCAACCTCGCGGGGCTTGCAGTTGCGATTCCGCGCTTCTTCATCTGGGACGCCTCGCGCCGCGGCACCGTGCTTATGAACGTCCTGTGGTGCTGCTTCAATGTCGTCATTCTCGGCGTTTGTATCTCGGTGGCGCGCGAGCTCATGCAGCGCCGCGCCACGGTCCGCCTCAACATTGCTACGCCGCTCGTTGTCAGGCTGCCAGACGGAAGAACGATCGCTACTGAGACCATCGACATGTCCAATGGCGGCGCTGGCATCCGCCTCGCCGGGCAAATCGATCTCGCGCCTGATTCAGTGGTCCATTTGGATTTTCCGCATTCTCCGGAACCGAACACCCTGCATGCCACCGTGGTCTCGCTCGAGAATTCGGAGCTGCGCGTTCGTTTTGACAATCTGTCGATCGCCGAACAGGAAGTTCTAACCCTTCAGCTCTACTCCCGCGCCGATTCCTGGCTTGGATGGGGCGAGTCTCGCGAAAACGACAAGGTGCTGCGCTCGCTCGGCCGCATCTTCCACATCTCCATGCGCGGCCTCATGGCAACTGTGCTCACCCTTTTTGGCCGCGATGAACTCGCCGACCGCCGCAAGTCGAATCCGCTCTCCATCGTCACGTCGGGAATGATCCTGCTTCTCGCCGGACTACTCATTTTCGGTTCGCCAAATGCCCGCGCACAATCGCCGTTGCCGGCATCGGGTTCTGCCAACACCGCTTACTCCGCTAACAGCGCTAACCCCGCCAGCGCCGCTGTTTTACCCGGCCAGTATCGTGACTTATTCACTCTCGCCGACGCGGGCTCGCCGCAGATCGAACTGCATTCCACCGATCGCCGCCACAACGTCTACTTCACATTGCCGCAGACGCATGTCGCCCGCACCGCCGCCATTCACGTCCATTACGTATTTTCTCCCTCGCTCATTCCGCAATTAAGCCATCTCAAACTCATCCTGAACGGAACGCTCTTCGCCACCATCCAGCCGGCCGCGGGAAAGTTCGGCGGTTCCGATGGCAGCGACACCGAGGCCGACTTCAACATTCCTCCTGAGCTGCTCGTTCACTCGAACACGCTCACCATCGAGTTCATCGGTCACTACACCACGGGCTGCGAAGATCCCGCCAACACTTCACTGTGGGCACGTGTCGATCGCAACACCTCTCTCGACATTCGCGGCGACATGGTTCCGCTCGCCGACGATCTCAAACAACTTCCCGTTCCGTTCGTCGACCCGGCCGCCATTCAGCCGCTCAGCATTCCCATCGTCTTTCCCACGCAGCCCTCGTTCAAAGCCATTCAGGCCGCGGGCATCGTCGCCAGCTATTTCGGCCTCGTCTCTGCTGACCGCCCGGTGCGTTTCCCCGTGAGCATCGGAACCATTCCGCCGGGCAACGCCATCGTCATCGCGGAAAACGCCAGCATGCTTGACGCCGGTCTGAATCTCTCGGCCATCACCGGGCCCACTTTGGCCATGCGCACCAACCCTAACGATCCCTACAGGAAAATTCTCATTGTCACCGGATCGAGCGCAGACGACGCCATAATTGCCGCTCAGGCTCTTGCGTTGCACAGCGGATTGCTCAGCGGCGCGCAGGCGTCTATCAGCAGTTTTGTGCTTCCCGCGAAACAAGCGCCAGACGCCGCGCCGCGCTGGGCGCGCACTGACCGGACGATTCCACTCGTCACCGCCGGTGAGTTGCAGGGCGCCCAATTGCAGGGCGATGGGGCCGCGACGCTCAACGCCTACTTCCGCATTCCTCCCGACCTCTACTACGACTCTGGAGATGATAACGCCCGTCTGCATCTCGCTTATCGCTACAACTCCATCCCCATAGGCGCCGACTCCAGCTTGCAGATGCGCCTGAATGGCGCGTTCCTCGGCTCCACTCCGCTGGCTCCGGCGCAGGACACGTCTCGCACCACGCAGACTGACGTTGCCGTTCCCGTCGTCAACCTGCGCCCGTTCTCGAACACGCTTTCGTTCGATTACACTTTTCAACCGGTCCGTAAACAAGATTGCGACAACACCACACCTATCAGTCTGCAAGGCGCAATTCTTCGCGGCTCTTATATCGATCTGCGCGGCTACCCTCATTGGACGCCGCTGCCCAATCTCGAGATCTTCGCGAACGCCGGATTTCCGTTTACGCGTTTTGCTGACTTGAGCGAAACCACCGTCGTTCTGCCACCCACGCCCACGCAGCAGGAGATCGAGGCCTTCGTCACGCTCATGGGCCACTTCGGCCGCCAGACCGGCTCTCCTGGCCTGCGCGTAATCGTAGCCGGACCCAACGCTTTGCAAAACGGCGCTGCCACGGACTTCCTTATCATCGGCGCTGGAGACGACCAGCCCGCATTCTCGAAGCTCGGAAATCATCTTCCCGTCTCGCTCAATGGAGATCAGGTTCACGTCGCGGCTCCGGCTCAGGTTCCGAACCCGGTCCACGACATCCGTGGATTTTTCGTCGCGCTCCTCCATCGTGCATGGTCGAAGCTCCACTCTGGCGACCCGAACATAGCCCAGGCCGACCCCGGAGACCTCACCGCTGGCGGCACACCCGACGCCGTCATCGAAGGCATCGAATCCCCTTATGACGTCGGTGGCAATCGCAGCATCGTCGCCATCCACCTCAAAGACGGGTCAACCTTTGAGCCGTTCATGAGCACTTTCCTTGACGTTCAGCAGTCCAGCGACATCGCTGGCTCCGTCTCTGTTCTGCATGGAACCGAATTCCGATCGTCGCGTGTCGGCGCGCAGGTTTATTACGTGGGCCACCTGCCCTGGTGGATCCAATTGCGTCTCCTCGTTGCCGCATATCCGTGGCTGATTGCGATCGTAGTTGTCGTGCTCGCGCTTCTGCTCGCCATCTGGACCCGCCAATGGCTTCGCGCGAAAGCCAGAGCGCGCCTCACTCAGATCGAAAACTAGCCCGGGAGCTGGCCCATCGAGCTCCCGGCCAAATCCGAAGTGACAGAACAGTAAAGCGACCGCGGACGACTATTCGATTTGTCTGTCAAGCCCTTCGCCCGCCGCTTCGCACCTCAACCCCCTGAGAACACTCGTTCAAAATCCTTCCGCAAATTTACCGATTAATTCCGCCAGACGCTCACAATGTCTATATGAGTGCAACCACCAAACCCGCTCAAGATGCAGGGCAAAGAACCTGCATCCGGCCTCGCCCGCCGGGCGCGAAATAAAAAAAAGAAAACTGCACTGTTTTCGCCCCTAAAACCGGTATAAGATCTGTGGAATCAGCAAGCATAGGCGAAGATCCCAGAGGAGAAATCGACAAAAAGATGGCGTTTTCGAGCATTTCTTGGCCATTTTCGGCACTTTCGCTCTTCCGCCTACAGGCCAGCCAACTGGAAGCGCCCAATCAAAACAATCATTCAGTTCTCTCATTTTCCGCATTGACAATATCAATAATGTTAAGTATTGTCATGAAAGCAGTGAAGAAAGATAACTCAGCCCCCATGCCCAACGACCCCAAACCCGCCTCCGACTGGCAAGACCTGCTCCGCATCGCGCAGGGCAGCGAGCTCACGATTGAGCGCGTCCGTATCCCTGAGAGGCAGATCACCGTCGAAGGCCAATTCACGCTTCCCGAGCTCGCCCGCCTCAGCCTTGAAGACCAGGTCTTCGTCGTCGCCTTCATCCGTTCTCACGGCACCATAAAGGTCATGGAGCAGACCTTCGGCGTCAGCTATCCCACCATCAAAGCTCGCCTCAACCGCATCGCCGGCCAGCTTGAGTTCGTCGAAATCAATCCGTCTTCATCGCCCACCGACGTGCTTCAACAGTTGAATACCGGCGAAATCTCCCCCGCCGATGCCATCCGCGCACTGGAGGCCCTTAAATGATTCCCAACGTCGCCGTCCTAGAGCCTGTTATTAACTTCATGCGAGCAGCCTGAAGAGGCTGGCGATCATGAGGCAGGCGAAGGCGAGGAAGTGGAAGGCTCCGAGAGTTGTTGC
>Ga0208357_1000101_pt1 | contig 64218 bp, 74 predicted proteins | sample NGESurdeep092012_6_FD_184487 | JGI IMG/M metagenome (GOLD analysis project Ga0208357, IMG submission 184487) | Arctic peat soil microbial communities from Barrow, Alaska - NGEE Surface sample F52-2 deep-092012 (SPAdes) | ecosystem: Environmental > Terrestrial > Soil > Wetlands > Peat ...
GCTAACAGTGATAAAGTGTAGCAAAAACAGGGATAATTTGCTACTATTGTTTAGTTATCGGGCTTGCCCGAACAGGCCATCTTAGCTCAGGGGTAGAGCACATCCATGGTAAGGATGGGGTCCGGGGTTCAAATCCCCGAGATGGCTCCAGGTATGCAGGGTTACTCAAGCGGTCAACGAGGGCAGACTGTAAATCTGCTGGCTTCGCCTTCGGAGGTTCGAATCCTCCACCCTGCACCACGGATTTTTCATCTGTTATTTTGAATAGAGCATTAGGTACGTTAGAACCATAACGAGAAATATAGACGTACAATAGGTGGAACTCGAACGCCTCGTCTTCTATTCAGCGCTTTTCTTGCTTTAGGCTTGTATGATTGAAGTATGAAGAAGCAGAGTATTTTTACGATTGGTCACTCTACTAGATCAATTGAAGAGTTCACGGAACTATTAAAAATTTATGGTGTCAAAGAAATTATTGATGTCAGATCCATACCTAAGTCACGACATAACCCCCAATTTAACGAAGAAACGCTCAAGCAGTCCTTACAACTAGCGCATATACGTTATAGACGTCTGGAAAAGCTGGGTGGTTTGCGACACTCAAAAAAAGATTCAATAAATTTAGGTTGGCACAATACTTCATTTAGAGGGTTTGCGGACTATATGGCGACACCGGAATTTTCGGAAGGGTTGGAGGCACTCATGGAGATAGCGAGCAAGAGAGAGACCGCCATTATGTGTGCTGAGGCAGTACCATGGCGTTGCCATCGTTCACTGATAGCCGATGCGCTCACTAAAAAGGGGTTGATAGTATCGGATATTATGAGTAATACGAAGGCCACTAAGCATCGTTTAACACCTTTTTTGAAGGTAAGAAAGGGTCAGCTAATATATCCCGAGCCTAAAATATGATTCATTATCTACACAAGAAACCGAAGATACTTTTCGTGGGCATCAATCCACATTTTGGATCATACAATCGAGGTATACCGTTTTCCAATAATAAACTGTTTTGGTATCTGCTGTCAGATGCCGGCTTGATTAAGGAGACAAGGGATGAACTTCGCAATGACGAGTCATTGAAACAAGTTTACGAAAAGAAATTTAACGATGTGTACGGGTTAGGCTTTGTGAATATCATTAGAAGGCCAACTCGAGACGTAACAAAGCTTAAGAAAAGCGAGGAACTACCCGGTCGTAAAAAGATAACCAGAATTATAAATGTAGAAACACCCAAGATAGTATGTTTTGTTGGAAAAGTCACATATGAAAAATATACCGGTAGGAAGGACTTTACTTTCGGCTGGCAAGACGATATTGGTAACTCAAGAGTACTCGTCATGCACTTTCCTTTACGTGGTGAAGCAATTGTTAGAATTCGTGAACTAAAAGAAATTGCCCAAGCTGCCGCAGTGGGGTAAACCCAAAGCGAAAAGGATCCTGACTGGCATGCTCAGCTAATTATACGTACAGCATGAAAGCCCGCAAAGTCTAAGGATAGAGACACTATACTGCTTAGCAGTTATCTAGAATAGCGCTCTCGACTAAATTTATCGAAAAATTCACTCCATGGATTTTCTTTGTCCGTGATCCGGTCGCCTAGCAATAGGCTAGCAAGTACGCCATTGGTCATACCCCACCCATTAAAGCCCGTAGCTACGAATACGTGTGACATATTACTCGACAATCTACCTATGTATGATGCGCCATCACTCGTCGCCAAATCATAGGTGTTCCACTTATAAACGACTCGGTTGATGTCAAATTTTTGGGCGTAATCTTTCTCTGTTAAGTTATACGCATCATCGTCAGACTGGGCCTTCATTTCGGCATCACTCTTACCGCCGACGATGATAATGTCGCCGTCTTCTGTTGATTGCGCACGAATCGAGTGCGGATCATCGCCGGTACTAAAGAATTCACCCTGAGGGGTAGCTTGATTAATTAGTAACCCGAGCGCAAAGTCACGAAATTTCGATAAGTCTGCGTACTCTCCGCCTGGATCATAAAACGGTTCATGTGTCGCAATAACAATGTCGCTGGCAGTAATAACTCCTTTCTCGGTTACTAACTGGCGTGAGTCACCGTCATGTTTAATAGTAACTGCTTTAGTGTTTTCCAGTACTTGGCTGCCATTGCCATCAATACTTTCAGCTAGCGCCAACAGATATTTTCTTACATGGAACTGTGCTTGATTAGTAAATTTGACGGCGCCAAAAGTCTGAAACGGCAAAGGAACATCGGCGGTGTAGCTGGCCGGTAGACCAAGTCTTTTAGCTACTTCAGCTTCAGCCTTTACCAGGGCGTTACCCGCCCCATCTTGGGCGTAGGTGTAAGCGTCGACACGTGAGAAGTCGCAGTCGATGTCATACTTAGCTACAATCGATTCAATCTCGTCGATTGCAGCTTCGTTGGCTTGACCATAAATTCGTGCGCCTTCGTCAGTGAAATTCTTCGTGAGCGTAGTATACATTAAACCCTGCAACGAGCTAACTTTAGCTGTAGTATTTCCGGTTGTAGCTTCGACGATTCTACCAGACTCAACCAGCGCAACCTTTTTTCCTAATTCTTTTAAGCGGTGGGCGACCGATATGCCAGCAATTCCCCCACCGACAACGGCTACATCGACTGTTATGTCTTTTGTAAGTGAAGCATAAGTGGTTTGTGGCGTCGTGGCTATCCACACCGATTTTGCTTGAGTTCTTTTATCCATAACGCCTCCTTCTACAGTAAGTATACTACCGTCGTATACGGCCGTATCTCTACGATGGCCTTACAGCTACTTTCAGTTGTTATGTTCTGTATTCGTGAGCGAAGCAGCAGTAGGCGACCATATCTTAGTCCTCCATCTGTTAGTATATAGTGAGTTAGGTGGTAGTATAAGCTATGATAGAGTTTCTAACCTGGTTCACTACCGAGCACCACGGCCTAACCGTTTATAAAAAAGTGGCCGATTATGGCCTGGCGACCGACGTCGCGCCGTTGCCGTTCATAGCTGAAGGCTCTTGCGCCGCAAATAGTTTGGCGGTCTGCGCGGCGGAGTAGCCGGCGTAGAGCCCAAGCAGCTGCCTGACTTCTTGGCGGGCCTGGGCGGACCCCAGCAGGCCGGCGACCCGTATATTGTGTCGGCCCGCGGTGAAGCGCAATATCTTGCCAAGCACTGAATAACTTGCGGCGTCCGGCGGCCGCAATTCGTCAATCTTTAGGATTAGCCAGGGGTTTTCGGCCAGTTCCTGCTTAGTCTGCTGGATGTAGTTTGAGGCGGTCACCGGTGAACAGCCCAGAATGGCGGCCACTTGTTTGGTCGTGATGGGCAGCTCATCGGCCAGAATATAGGCCGTCATCCGGCTAGCCTCTTGGGCTTCGGCCGTTTGCGGCTGGCTCAAGTCTTGCGCCGTCACCCCATAAGCCTCGTGAATTTTCATCACTATGTCTTCGGCTTCCGGCGGTCTAGGGGCACTATCCTTATCCATTAAATACTGGACTTCGGCGCGGAAGCGCAAATCGCTCTTCATGCGTTTAGCACCGACTTTGGCCAGCGACCCGATGGTTCTTGACGAACCGCCAATAGCCTTGCCAAGTCGATCCCGGCCGACACAATCATACTCATCCATGATTGCTATGAAAGCCGCCCTGGCGCGGATAGCTTTGATAGTCCTGCCTTGCTTTAACTCGGGCTGCTTAATCTCGTAGTAGCCTTTAACGGAAGCCAGGGTTTCGGCCAGCCGGTTCCTGGGTTTTTCGCCTCTGGCCAAAGCTTCGAGTTCTTCGGCAAATACGCGCTTGCGGCCGGCCTCGGAGACGGCCGTTCTAGCTAACTCTAGGACGGTGCTGTGCTCGCGGTTGTCAAAGCAAATCCCGACTTCTGCCATGGGCAACCGGGCCTGCCGGCATCTAAGGGTTGCCGCCCGGCGGGCCCGGCGCGTTATGAAATCCCTGACGTCCCGGCCCAGTAACTCGATGGCCGGCCGGTCGTAAAAATCCGCCGTTTCTCTGACGATGTCATAAACCGCTTCCCTAAGGTTGGGGTGCACCAACCGTTCGTCAATCTCCGGCAATTCGCCTTCGGCAGCCTGAAGCTCGGCCTGAGCATCCCGTGTCTCAGTGTTAGTGTCTCCCTCAAATACGAATGGCGACGGCGTATCGCTAAAGATTTGCTGGCGGACCCATTCCATCTGTTCGCCGAGCAGAGGATCCCCTAAAAGCTGCCGTTTAATTAAGAACTTTGCCCGGCGGACTAACCCGTCCCTTAAGAAACCAAAAAACTTGGCTATTTCGGGGGTGTACGAATGGCCGCGTTCGGCGATCAGCGCCATGGCCATCCGGCGGGCATGGCGGTCTTCGGGCTGATTGCCGGCCATTACGTCGGCCTTATCCCTTTCGGTAACTTCGGCCACCAGCTCGACAATCCGCTCGTTAATCGAGAAATCGACCGTTTCGGCGTTTTCGATGTAATCAACCTCGGCCGCTAGCATTGGGTTGGTAGCAATTTCTTCTTTGATAATACCGTGGAGCCTGGTTACCGTGGAGTTACTGACGTTGAGTGCCGCCATTGTTTCTGGAACCGATAGGCCAAGCTTTTCCCGCAATAAGTAAGCGTTGATGCCCCTGGGTCAGGCTAAGCCCGTGGGCGCCTGCCCGGCGGGGACTGCTTCCGGGTCCATGCCATACAGGCCATATGAGTTGTTGATTATCCGCTGGGTGTTCGGCTTGGGGACGACGGGCAGCAGCCCCTCTTCCAGGGTTGCTATCTGCCAGTCAAAAGTTTCGTCGGCTTGTCGCAGCCTGATGACCCGCCTGACGGCATAGGCGACGTCGCTGGAGCCGCTAAGCCCGACCCGCCGACCGATAGCCGACGGCCTGGCGACTGTCTTCTCAGATAGTAAATAAGCTTGGACATGGCGGGCTTCGCTAGCTTTGTGCTGGCTGCCGGTAGCGATTTCTTCGGCCGTTAAATCGTCGTAGTGTTTGGTGACCAACTCCGGCCAGAAAGGCACGGTCCGCAACAGCGGTTCGCCAGCCGCCGCGTCGCTCAAGTCTTCCAGGTGATCTTTGAATTGCGCGTCCGCAGCGGCCCGGCCCCGAGTCCGATCAAGCCTGCGCTTCAGCATGTTGGGTTTGCGTCCGATGCTCTGAGCCAGCTCTTCGTCACTCATAAGGCCGTTATCGGATATTAGCGTCAGCATGGCGTTTCTGGCGTCCATCAGGTCCAGGTCCCGCGTAGGACCGCCTACCAGTTCTTTAACCGTGCGGTCATAGTAGCAGGCGACGGCCACGACAAGACCGCCAAGCGTGACTTCGCGGGGCGCTGTTTCGGTTGTCGGATCTAAGACCGCGGCAGCTGGCTGATGTTCATGCTCGCTCATAATTACGCAACCTCAAGGCTGTTATCTGTAATTATAACATAAATGTCTTATATATACAAACCTATTAAGTGATTGGCAGCAGTCTAATAACTTAGACGACGACGCGGCGAGGCCGGAGGATGCGTTTGCGGCGGCCGGCCGGGACTTTTAGCTTCTTGAGGCGGTCGGCGATCAGGTCGGCTTCGGCCTGCATGTCGTGGTTCATGTAGGCTTTATAGAGCAAAGTGTAGGTTTCGCGGTTGGGTTCGAGTTCGGCGGCTTTTTCGAGTTCCTGGAACATCAGCTTGTCGTTGCCGAGCTTCTCCTGGACTTTGGCGTAGGCAACATGCCGGGCAGCCAGGTTGTCTTCGAGCTTGAGGGCCTGTTCGAAAGCGACGGCGGCCTTCTCGTAGTTCTCGGTCTCATAATAGATCAGGCCGAGGTTGTGGAGGCTAGATGGCGTGGCTTCGATACTCGAGGCGATTTCGAAGCAGTCGATGGCGTCGCGGTATTCTTTCTGTTTGGCGTAAAGGATGCCGAGCCGGTTGTAGGCGGCGGCGTTCTTCTCGTCGATCTTGAGGATGGTCAGGAGGGCTTTTTCGGCGCGCAAGAAGCGGTTTTCGCGCATGCCCTGGTGGGCGATGTCCCAAAGTTTGCCCAGCCGGTCGCCAACTTTGCGCGAAACGTTGGCGAATTCGTCATCGCGGATTTGTCCGCTGTGATAGGCCAGGACGACGAAAGCCGCAACTATTAATAGCTCATACATCTATCGTTTTATTCTAGCATAGGCTAAAAAGCCAGCATCAGGTTGGTCAGCGCCAATTTGGGCTGGGCGCTATTGGCCAGGGCTTCGGCGGCTTCGTAAGCGGCGCTAAGAACGGCTTGCCATTTATCGGCGGTCCGGCCGGTGGCAGTTTGCAAACTTAGGCTGGCCATCTGCTGGAGGATACGCGCGGTGTCGATAGCCAGCTGGCGCTGTTTGGACAGTTCGTCGACGATGAGCAGGCGGCCGTAAGGCGGCTGGCTGAGGATTTGGCGGGCGTATTGGGTGGCCTGGGTTAGCGGATGGTCGGTTTGGTCAAGCAGGGCCAGCATCAGGCCGGGCAGGCCGCCGCTGACGGCGTAAGCCTGCTTGACGGCCTTGGGATCAAGCTCAAGGAACTGGAAATAGGCCTCGATAGCGGCCCGGCCGGGCCGTTTAACCGGTATCGACTGGACACGGGAACGGATTGTTGGCAGCAAAGCCTTTTCGTTGTCGGCCGTCAGGATTATAAACGTGCCGGCCGGTGGCTCTTCCAGCGTTTTGAGCAACGCGTTCTGGGCCTCGTGGCTTAGCAAATGGGCGTTTTCTATGATAATCGCCCGGCTATGGTCGGACTGGCGGCCCGGGACTTTGAGGCTCAGGAAATGTTCGATCTCGCGCACGGTTTCGATACCGATGGCTTTGCCGTCTTCGGACACTATCAGCATCTTATAGGGATAACCGGCAAAGCCATTCGCCGGCAGGCCGATAACCGTTTCTGACAGGCGAACGGCCAGGGTCTGCTTGCCGCTGCCGGCCGGGCCGCTGAGCAGCAGGGCGTGGGCCGGCGCACTCGCGAAACCCTCTAGCTGGCGGCGCGTAATCGGGTGGATGACCAGGTCGTTCATGCCGCTACCAGTTTATTAAACTCCGGCGGCAAGGGCGCCTCAAAGGTTTTGCGCTGGCTGTCGGGCAGCGTGATCTCAAGGCTCAGGGCGTGCAGAAACATCCGCTCGGCCGGCTGGCCGTCATATAAAGTATCGCCGACAATCGGGTGGCCCAAGTACTTCAAATGGACCCGCAGCTGGTGCGTCCGGCCGGTGACCGGCTTCAGTTCCAGCAGGCTGAGCTGGCCGTTGGTTTTAAGGACTTTATACTCCGTCTGGGCCGGTTTGCCATTACTGCCGACCCGGAAAGTCTGGGGCTGCTTGGGGTTGCGCTCAATCGGCATGTCAATCAGGGCCTGGGATTCCTTGGGCGTGCCGGCTACGACGGCTATATAGGTCTTCTTGGTCTTGCGCTCCGAGAACTGTTTTTGCAGCTTGCTAAGCGCTCCCGGCGTCTTGGCGCAAATCATGACGCCGCCGGTCGCCCGGTCCAGGCGGTGGACTATGCCGGCCCGTTCGCCTTTTGGGGCTTGCATCCGGCTCCGCAGCCAGGTTGAAACCGTGGCTTCGGGGTTAAAGGCGCCCTTACTGTGCGTCAGCAGGCCGACCGGCTTGTTAATAACCACACAGTCATCGTCCTCGTAGATGACAGGTATGTCGATGTCGGGAAAGATGACGGCTTTGGTCTCGTCAAAGCCTATCTTGATACGGTCTGACGGGCGCACCTTGTAGCCAGCCTTGAGCTGCGGCTCGCCGTTGACCAGCACGTCGCCGTCCTGGATAAGCCTGGTCGCGAAGCCCCGGCTAAGGCCCGGCTGCTTGCGCACGACATACTGGTCGAGCCGTTCCGCCCTGCTAATCTCCAGGTTGCTCACTATCCCCTCAGACCGACGGCTTGCTGGACTTTCAGGAGTGTCGAATTGGCTTGCTCGTTCATTAACTTCTCGGAAGTCACTAACTTATCCGTAATCGCTTGGTCGTCGACTTTGGCCAATTCGGCCTGAAAGGCTGATAGAAACCGGCCCATAGCTTCAGCCACAGCGTCCTTAAGCGGACCGTACTGAGTCTGGCCGTCGTATTCTTGCCGAACGGCTGCCAGGTCACGTCCGCCAAACAAGGCTAATATATCCATCAGGTTGGCGATTCCCGGCTGGTCGGCCTGGTCGTAAGTGATTTTACCCACGCTGTCGGTCGTCGCGGCCATGATTTTTTGCTTGGCTTCATCCGGCGTGTCGGTTAGGAAAATCACGCCTTTACCGGAAGCTTCGGATTTACTCATCTTCTTGGCCGGGTCAGCTAAGTCTTTAATCCTGAGGCCCTGGTCTTTGCCGAAGAATTCATGCTGCTGCTTAACCGGTTTCGGCACCGTGAACAGCTCGCCGAACTTATTATTAAGCCGTTCGGCGACGTCCCTGGCGAATTCCAGGTGCTGGGTCTGGTCGTCGCCCACCGGCACGTACTCGGCACCGTACAACAAAATATCGGCCGCCATCATCACGGGATAATTGAACAGGCCGACACTAATTCTGTCGTGGCGTTCTTCGTCGTTTTTAGATGCCTGATCTTGGCTATGTACCAAATCACCATCTTCTGCTTTAATCTCAGCCGTTACGGATCCGCCTTGCCCGAGCAGATCAACAGCTTTACTTTTAAACTGTGTCATACGCTGCATCTCGCCCATGCCCGTGAAGCAGTCCAGGATCCAGGTCAGCTCGCTGTGGGCCGGCACGTAGCTCTGACGATAGAGGTGGACGTCAGGGTTATCAAGCGGCAGGCCGGCGGCCGCGAAAACCCGCAGGTTCTGCCTGATGCCCGCCTGCAAGCCGTCATGGTCGATCGGCGTCGTAAAGCTGTGCAGGTCCGGCACGAACAGGTTGACCTGGTATTCGCCGGCGCGCCGCTTGGCCATATCGACAATCGGCAGCAAAGCACCGAGATAGTTGCCGATGTGCAGGTCGTTGTTGGCCCTCAGGCCGGTTAGGATTACGGGTTTGCTCATGTCTTGGCCCTAATTATAGCGGAGGTTTTGATTTATTGTGAGCTGTCTTGGCTTAAGTCGGTTTTTAACGTTAGTGGTTGTTTTCATAGGTTAATGGTATATAATAATCAGTGTTATGAGTAAAGATCTGCTAACGAGCAACTATTGGTTTACCAGCCGCCTTCCGGGAGGTCTTTGTTAAAGCCGTCATAACAGCCTAGACAATTCGCAAGCCTCCCACCAGGGAGGTTTTTTGTTTAAGCTAACCCCGACACCTAAGATGATATGCTAAATAAGGTAAATTATATGAAGAAAATCACCGTCAACCTGACCCCGCACCGCAAGCAAGATTATACGATTTACATCTCTAGCGGTGCTATTGACGAGATCGCTTCGCTGTATGATTTTGGCGGCTACTCCAAAGTTTTTATCATTACCGATGAAACCGTCCAACCGCTGTTCTTAGAGAAACTCGAAGCCGCGCTGCCGGATAAACCGGCGTCGATAGCCCTGCTAGCCGGCGAACAGCAAAAAAACATAGATACTATCCAGAAGATCTGGACGGCCATGCAGGCGGCCGGCTGCGACCGCAAGTCGCTGGTCATTAACCTCGGCGGCGGCGTGGTCTGCGATATGGGCGGCTTCGCGGCCGCGACTTATATGCGCGGCGTCGATTTCCTTAACGCGCCGACGACTCTGCTGGCCCAGGTCGACGCCAGTGTCGGCGGCAAGACCGGCTTCAATTTCGACGGCATTAAAAACCTGGTCGGGACCTTCGACCAGCCGGTGGCCGTAATTATCGACCCCCAGACCCTGGAGGGGTTGCCGGAACGTGAATTTTTGTCCGGTTTCGCGGAGATTATCAAGCACGGGCTGGTGGCCGACAAGGCTTACTTCGACGAGGTGGCCGCCAAGCCGCCGCTGGAGCTTACGCCAGCCGAATTAGAGGACGTCATTGGCCGTTCTTGCCGGATTAAGGCCGGCATCGTCAAGGATGACGTCGGCGAAGGCGGCAGCCGCAAACTGATCAATTTCGGCCACACCGTCGGCCATGCCATAGAAGTTTTGAGCCTGGAGACCGACCAGCCGCTGCTGCACGGCGAGGCAGTCAGTATCGGCATGGTCGCCGAGGCCAGGATCTCCGAACAGCTGGGTAAATTATCGGCTGACGAGGTAAGCCGCATAGAAGCAGTCTTGCGGAACGCTGGGCTGCCAACTACAGCGGCTAACCTGCCAATCGACGAAGTTTTGGCCAAGATGTGGTCCGACAAAAAGAACGAGCATGGCGACATGAATTTCACGCTCTTGGACGGCATCGGCCGCGCGCTATATAACCAAAAAGCCGGCCAGACGGTGGTAATCGAGGCTTTGCGGACAGTCATCAGGGAAAAGCCGTGAAATACCTGAAGCTGATACCCCTGGACGGCCCGGCCGAAGCCCGGCTCAGCCTGCCCGGTTCCAAGAGCTACACCAACCGGGCACTGGTGTTGGCAGCCATGACCCGGCAGCCTGTTAAGATTTACGGACCCCTGTTTAGCGATGATACGCAGGCTATGATTAGTTGCTTGCAGACGTTAGACATCGGGATTGAGGCTGGCGAAGACTTTATAAATGTCAGCGGCGACATAACGGCAGTGGCGGACCGCGACTATGACCTGGACGCCGGTTTGTCCGGCACGACCATGCGCTTCATGCTAGCCCTATGCGCGGTCCTGCCCGGCCGGCAAACGCTGCGCGGCCAAAAACGGCTGCAAGAACGGCCGGTCGGCAGCCTTGTCAACGCCCTGAGGCAGCTTGGCGCCAACATAGACTACCTGGGCGAAGAGGGCTATCCGCCGCTGCTGGTGTCGGCGCCAAAACTCGCCGCCGGCAACGTGACAATCAGCGGCCGGGAAAGCAGCCAGTACCTATCGGCCTTACTGATGGTCGCGCCGCTGGTCGGCGCTATGGAAATCGAGGTCGAGGGAGAGCTTATTTCCGGGCCTTACGTTGATATGACGGTCGAAGCCATGCGGCAATTCGGCGTCATGGTTAGCGGCGATAGCCGGGTTTACCATATCGCCGGAGGCCAACAGTACAGCTGTAGCGAATACGCCGTCGAAGGTGACGTGTCAAGCGCCTCGTACTTCTTCGCTATTGCCGCCCTGACAGGCTCGACTTTGACGCTAGACAATATAAGCCTCGATTCGCTGCAAGCCGATATCGGTTTCCTGGAAATCCTGCGGTCTATGGGCAACGTCGTAACCGGCGGCGATAACGAGATAACGATTGAGGGCAAAGCCGTCCAGGCCGTCAACGCCGATATGCGTGCCTGTCCGGACCAGGCCCAGACATTGGCCGTTTTGGCCGCTTTTGCCGCTGGGACGACACATATTACTGGTGTAAAATCGCTGCGGATCAAGGAAACCGAACGCGTCCGGGCGGTCCAGCAGGAATTAGACAAAATGGGCATCAAGACGGCAGCCACGGCCGACACGCTGACTATTCACGGCGGCAATCCGCGCCCAGCCCGCATAGCCACCTACAACGACCACCGCATGGCCATGGCCTTCACGGTCGCTGGCGCCAAGCTGCCCGGAATGGTCATCCAAGAGCCAGATGTTGTCAATAAAACTTTCCCTGATTTCTGGCAAGAACTCGAATCTATCGGCGTCGGTATCAGCCTGGAGGAGCAGCCATGAAAATAGTCCTGATCGGCTTCATGGGCACCGGCAAAACTAGTGTCGCGCCGTTGCTGGCCGCCAAGCTGGGCCTTGACGCCATTGAAATGGACGACCTGATTATGGCTAAAGCCGGCCGCAGAAGCATTCCCGACATCTTCAAGGCTGGCGGCGAATCAGCCTTCCGGGAACTGGAAATGGCGGTGGCCAAGGACCTGGCCGGCCGGGACAACGCGGTTATTTCAACCGGCGGCGGGGTGGTTACCAGCCAGGCGACCATGGGTTATTTAACAAAAGACGCGGCCGTCGTCGGGCTGGCAGCATCGTTTGACACCGTGCTAGAGAGGATAAACCCGAAAATGCCCAGACCGCTCTTCCAGGACCGGGCCCAGGCGAAAGCGCTATATGATCTGCGCCGACCGCTTTATAGTAAGTATGCGGTCATCAGCGTCGCGACAGACGGCAAAACGGTAGACGAAGTCGTCGAAGCCATCACTAGCCAAATTGATAAGGTTAAAAATTCATGAAGATTAATGCCAAAACCAAGCTCTGCGTAGTCATCGGTGACCCGGTCGAAGATTCGCTGTCGCCCCAGATACACAACGCCGGCTACGAAGAATTGGGCATCGATGACCGGTTCGTCTATGCCGCCTGCCGGATCAGCCCGGCAGCCCTGGCAGATTTCGTCAGGGGCGCCAAAGCCATGAACATACGGGGCATTTGCTCCAAGATGCCGCACAAGCTCGAAATCATGCGTTACTTGGACGAAATAGACCCGGTCGCCAAGACAATCGGCGCCGTCAACACCGTCGTCAATGATAGCGGCCGGCTGACAGGCTATAACACCGACTGGATCGGCATAGTCACGCCCCTCGAAGCGCTGGCTAGCCTCAAAGGCAAAAGAGTCGCTTTGCTAGGTGCTGGCGGCGCGGCCCGGGCGGCAGCTTACGGGGTAGTTAAGCGGGGCGCGGAACTAACCATTTATAACCGCACGCTCGAAAAAGCCCAGTTACTAGCCGACCAGTTCGGCGGGACGGCGCGGCCGCTCGACGACCTGGCGGCAATCAAGTCAATGGACATTATCATTAACAATACTTCGGTTGGCGTACCCCTTTCGCAGAATGAAACGCCGCTGCCCCAAGAGTTCATCACCCCGAACCACATCGTCTTCGACGCCGTCTATGCCTCCGGCCCGACGCGCCTCCTGAGAGAGGCTAAGCAACGGGGGGCAAAGGTGATTCCGGGCACGGAAATGCTGCTGCACCAGGGCATGGAGCAGTTCAGGCTATTCACGGGCCGCGAAGCGCCCGAAGAAGCCATGCGCGGCGCCTTTCTGGCAGCGCTAGACTCTAGGGAGAACGAGTAATGGCTATAGCTTATTGCCTGCCGGTTATAAAGAGCGGCAAATCCGACATACTCGAGACAATCCAGAACAACGGCAGCTACAGCTATTTCGAGGTCTGGTTGGATTACGCCAGTGAGATTGATGAAGTTTTCATTAAACAGTTAATCGGGCTGGCCGGCGAAAAGCTAATCTTGTTATTCCGACGCCAGAACCTCGAACCTATAAAAATGCCGCTGGAGCGGCGTTTGGACATATTGAAGCTGGTCGACAAGACAGGAGCGGCGGTCGACTTGGATATCACGACGCAAACGGCCGAACTGGACTATGTCCGCGGCAATGGTTTAGAGATCAAAACCATTGTCTCCTACCATGACTACCAGCGGACGCCCGACACCGTGCGCCTCGAGGCAATTGTTGCTACAATGGAAGCGTACCGGCCAGACATTTATAAACTGGCCGTCCGGTGCGGCAGCCACGAAGATTCACTGGGGCTTTTGCGGCAATTATTAGCCTTGAAAGCGAAGGGCCGGGCCGCTATCGTGCTGGGCATGGGCGAAGCCGGGCTGGTAACACGGGTTTTCGGGGCGCTATGGGGCAACGAGATGACGTTCGCGCCCCTCGCCAAAGGCGAGGAGTCGGCGCCGGGCCAGTTGACCCGACGGCAATTCGAGGCAATTTTTAAGGAGTTAGGGGTTTAGAGCTATGGCCGGCAACACCTTTGGACAGCTATTTCGGATCACTACCTTCGGCGAATCGCATGGTGGTGCCGTCGGCGTGGTCGTCGATGGCTGCCCGCCGGGCCTAGCCATAACCGAAGCCGACATCCAGGTTCAGCTCGACCGGCGACGGCCCGGCCAGAGCAGTATCACTACGCCGCGCCAGGAACAGGATTTCATACAGATCCTATCCGGTATATCCGATGGCCTGACGACCGGCACGCCGATTATGCTGTTGGCCCATAACAAGGACGCCCGGCCCGAAGATTACGCCGAACTCAAGAACCTCTACCGTCCCGGGCACGCCGATTATACTTTCTCCAAGAAGTACGGCATCAGGGATTGGAAAGGCAGCGGCCGGGCTTCGGCCCGCGAGACGCTGGGCCGGGTCGCGGCCGGAGCGATCGCCGAAAAGTACCTCCGTGAAAAACTCGGCATCGAGTTCATCAGCTACGTCGAGCAGGTTGGCGACATCAAGACCGACATAGACTTCAATGCCGTTACGGCCGCCGATATCGAATCGAACATCGTCCGCTGCCCTGACCAGGAGGCGGCCGCCAAAATGATTAAACTGATCGAAGCCGTGCGCGACGAAGGCGACTCCGTCGGCGGCGTGGTCCGCGGCGTCATCAAAGGCGTCCCGGTCGGCTTGGGCGAACCGGTATTCGACAAGCTGCCAGCCGACCTGGCCAAAGCCATGATGAGCATCAACGCCGTCAAGGGCTTCGAAATCGGCTCCGGTTTCGCCGGCGTGAGCCTGCGCGGCAGCCAGCATAACGACGAATTCTACGTTGACGAGCACGAACAGGTCAGGACCAGGACCAACCATGCCGGCGGCACGCTGGGCGGCATATCGAACGGCGAGACTATTTATTTCCGGGTCGCCATCAAGCCGGTCTCGACCATCAAGCAGCGACAGCAGACTATCAATACCGACAATCAAGCCGTCGCGTTGGAGGCCACCGGCCGGCACGACCCTTGCGTCTTGCCGCGGGCTATTCCAATCGTTGACGCTATGGCGGCACTCGTCATCATGGACCACTACTTGCGGCAGAAGGCCCAGAATTCATAGCTATGGACAAACGGGACGACCAGCTGGAAGCTTTTCGCGAGCAAATCGACGGGCTTGATAAGGAGTTACTTCGGGTTTTGGCGGAACGGATGGACATTGCCCGCGAGATCGGCTCGTACAAGAAAGCCCGCGACCTGGAATTAACCGACCTGAAGCGAATGGAGGCCGTGCTGGCGGCCCAGCTGGCCCGGGCGGCCTCAGCCGGCCTGCCGGAAGACTTCGTTCGGGAACTCTACGAGATCATTTATAAGCACACCATCGCCGTCGAGGCCGAAACGCCATGAGCCAGCTCAAGCTGGCGGCCAGGCTGGATGATTTCCCAGAGTATGTTTTCGCGCGGTTAGTCAAAAATGTCCGGGCGGTCGAAGCCAGGACCGGGCGCAAAGTCCTGGACTTCGGCGCCGGCACGCCGGACGTCAAACCCAGCCGGCGCTATCTTGAAAAATTCGCCGACCTAGTCAAAGCCCCGGAGGCCCACGTCTACCCCGGCTATGGTGCCAGCCGGGATTTCTCGCGCGGCTTAAAGAGCTGGTACGCCGAGCGCTTCGGCGTCAGCCTGGCCGACGCTGAATTATTCCCCTTGCACGGTGCCAAGGACGGTATCAGCCACCTGGTACTGGCGCTGTTTGACGAGGGCGATGAAATACTGGTGCCCGACCCCGGCTATCCGGCTTTCATCGGCCCGGCCCGCATGGTTGGCGCCCGCCCGGTCGGCTATGACCTGACGGAAGCCACTGACTTCAAGATCAACCTGGCTAACCTGGAGCAAAAACTGTCCGATCGGACAAAATTCATTTGGGTCAACTTCCCGGCCAATCCGACAGGCCAGGTCGCCACCCGCGCCGAGCTGGAAACGATTGTCGGTTTCGCCCGCCGCCGCGGGCTGTTTATCCTCTACGACAACGCCTACATGGAAATAACCTTCGACGGCTTCGTGGCACCCAGCATCCTGGAAGTCGAAGGCGCCAAAGACATAGCCATCGAGATCGGCTCCTTTTCAAAAACCAGCTCTTTCGCCGGCATGCGGATGGGCTGGCTAGCCGGCAACTCAACCGTTATCGCGGCTTTCGCCAAGGTTAAGTCACAGATGGACTCCGGCCTGTCGCTGCCGCAGCAAAGCCTGGCGGCCTACATGCTGGAACACCCCGACACCAAGTGGCACAAAGCCATGATCGAGAACTACAGGCGGCGCCGCGAAGTCATCGCCGAGCGCCTGAAAACGCTGGGGCTGGAGTTCACACTGTCTAAGGGCAGCCTGTTCGTCTGGGCCAAGATACCTGCCAGTGCCGCCAATAGCGAAGAGTTCTGCGAGCAGCTGCTCGAGGACCGGCAAATCCTCCTAACCCCCGGCACGGCTTTCGGCAGCAACGGCGAGCGCTACGTCAGGGTCAGTATCTGCGTCAATATTGATAAGATTGATGATTACTTTTAAGCCATGAAGCAGGTCAGCATTATCGGCTTCGGTAGGTTCGGCGGGACGCTTTACCGCTTGCTCAAAGATGACTTCAACGTCGTTTTGTATGATAAGGCCGGCGTCAAGCCGGGCAGAACCAAGCTCACCAAGAACACCGTCATCACCGGCGACTTGGCGGAGGTTTACGCCAGCGACGTCGTTTTTTACGCCGTACCGGTTTCGGAATTCGAGGCGGTTATTGCCGGCCACCGGACATACTTCCGGCCGGACCAGCTATTAGTCGACGTGCTGGCAGTGAAGCTATACCCTGCCAGAGTTTTTGAAAAGCACCTCAAAGGCACGAACGTTCAAGCCATGCTGACCCACCCGATGTTCGGGCCCGACAGCAGCCAAGACGGTTTCGCCGATTTGCCGATAATAGTCAATAAATTTATGGCCGACAACGCGAATTTTAATTTCTGGAAGGCTTACTTCGCTGGCAAACAGCTTCGCGTGGTCGAGCTGACACCCGAAGCGCATGACAAAATGGCCGCTAACTCCATCGGGCTGACCCATTTCCTCGGCCGTCTGCTGGAGCAATATAAGTTCACGGCCACGCCGATTGACACGGTCGGCGCCAAGAAACTGCTCGAAATCAAGGAGCAGACCTGCCGCGACACCTGGCAGCTGTTTAACGACTTGCAGCACTACAACCCTTACACCGAGAAAATGCGGCTCAAGCTCGGCGAGGCTTATGACGTGGTCTATAACAAGCTGCTGCCAAGCCAGATCAACCCCGATTACCTGACTATCGGCATCCAGGGCGGCAAAGGCAGCTTCAATGAAGAGGCCGTTATGTACTGGTTGAAGCGTTCGGGCATTAAGGACTACAAGATCAAATACCTCTACACCAGCGAGAAAGTTTTGGCCGCCCTGCACGCCGGCGAGATCGACAGGGGCCAGTTCGCCATCCATAACTCCATCGGCGGCATCGTCGGCGAGAGCGTCGAAGCCATGGCCAGGTATAAGTTCAAGATTATCGAGGAATTCGCCATCGTGATCGCCCACGCCCTGATGATCCGTGACGATGCCGACTACAGCGAAGTCACGACGGTTATGGCCCATCCCCAAGTATTTGCCCAGTGCAAACGCACGCTGCCGGAGAAGTACCCGCATCTCAAACTCATATCCGGCGAAGGCGAATTGATCGACCATGCCAACGTCGCCAAACACATGGCGGCCCACAAACTACCCAAAAACATCGCTACCATGGGCAGCAAAGTGCTGGCCGGCCTGTATAATCTTAAGGTAGTGGAAGATAATTTGCAGGACGCCAGCGAGAATTACACTAGTTTCTTATTGGTGAGCCGTTAAGATGGGCCAAGCAGAACTCGATGCTCTCTGTATCAATACCATCCGTATGCTGTCGGCCGATGCCGTCGAGAAGGCCAACTCAGGGCATCCGGGCCTGCCGATGGGCGCCGCGGCGTTCGCCTACACGCTATGGATGAACCAGCTGCGGTTTAACCCCGGCAACCCCGACTGGCCGAACCGCGACCGTTTCGTGCTGTCGGCCGGCCACGGTTCGATGTTGTTGTATAGTTTACTGCATTTGACAGGGTACGACTTGCCGCTTGATGAGCTTAAACAGTTCCGCCAGTGGGGCAGCAAATGTCCCGGGCATCCCGAACATGGCCTGACCCCTGGAGTAGAAACTACTACCGGGCCGCTGGGCCAGGGTTTCGCGAATGGCGTCGGCATGGCCTTAGCGGAGCGTTTCCTGGCGGACCGCTATAACCGCGAGGGGCATGAAATCATTAATTATCACACCTACGCGATCGTATCGGACGGCGACCTGATGGAAGGTATTTCGGCCGAGGCGGCTTCGTTCGCCGGCGGGCTGGGGCTGGGCAAACTAATCTACCTGTACGACAGCAACCGGATTTCCATCGAAGGGTCGACGGACCTGGCCTTTCGCGACGATACGGCCAAGCGGTTCGAGGCTTACGGCTGGCAGGCCCTGATCGTCGAAGACGGCAACGACACCGCGGCCGTCAACCAAGCGCTGGAAGCGGCCAAAAAGGACAGCCGGCCATCGCTAATCATCCTGCGGACGCACATCGGTTTCGGCAGCCCCAACAAGCACGACAGCGCGGCCGCCCACGGCAGCGCGCTCGGGGAGGAAGAACTGCTTAAGACCAAACAAAACCTTGGCTGGCCCGAGGAACCGGCGTTTCACATACCGCCTGAAGCTTTGTCGCACATGCGCGGCAGCCTTGAGCGCGGGAAAAAACTCGAAGCCGACTGGCAGGAGCGGTTCAAGGCTTACGAACAGGCCTTTCCCGAACTGGCCCAAGAGCTGGAAGAACGCCTAGTCGGCCAGCTGCCCGACGGCTGGGACGCCGCTCTGCCAGCTTTCAAACCCGAAGACGGACCCTTGGCCACCAGAGAGGCGTCAGGCGCCGCCATGAACGCCATCGCCGCTAATCTGCCCTTATTCTTGGGTGGTTCAGCCGACCTGGGGCCTTCGAATAATACGCATTTGAAAGATTTCGGCGACGTCAGCGCCGAGCAATGGGAGCCGGGCGGCCGCAACCTGCATTTCGGTGTCCGCGAGCACGCCATGGGCGGCATCCTCAACGGCCTGGCTTTATCAAAAGTCATCAGGCCGTTTGGCGGCACTTTCCTGATCTTTTCGGATTATATGCGCGGCGCGATCCGGCTGGCGGCCCTGATGAAACTACCGGTAACCTACGTGCTGACCCATGATTCGATCGGCCAAGGCGAAGACGGCGCGACCCACCAGCCGGTCGAGCACCTGGCATCGCTCAGGGCCATGCCCGGGCTGAGTGTCATCCGGCCGTCGGACGCCGCCGAAGCGGTTGAAGCCTGGCGGCAAGCCATCCTATCGGCCGACGGCCCGACGGCTTTGATCCTGACGCGCCAGAAATTGCCGGTTCTTGACCGTTCCGAGCTGGCGGCGACCGATAACCTGCGCTATGGCGGCTACGTCATCCGCGACTGCGAAGGCACGCCGGACATACTGTTAATCGCCACCGGCTCGGAAGTACCGCTGGCCCTGACGGCCGCTGATTTACTGGATAAATCGGGGGTGCAGCCGCGGGTCGTCGCCATGCCCAGCACCGACCTGTTCGACCGGCAAAGCCAGGATTATAAGGACAAGGTTCTGCCGCCTGAGATAACCGCCCGTCTGGTCATAGAAGCGGCGTCGCCGTTCGGCTGGCGCGAATACGCCGGCCCCCGCGGCGACATAATTGGCGTAAATGAATTCGGCGCGTCGGCTCCGGGTACCGTAATGATGGAAAAATTCGGCTTCACCCCGGAAAACGTCGCCGAGCGAGCAAGACAGCTATTGGCCAAAGAAAGGGGCAAGCCATGAAACCGGACGGCTTCAAAACCAGGATTTTCCTCGACAGCGGCGACCCGGCCGAAACCGCGCGGATAGTGTCGCTGCTGGGTTTCCTAGACGGCCAAACGACCAACCCGACTTTAGTCGCCCGAAACCCCCACGCCCGCGAGCGTTTCGACAAGGGTGAGAAATTTTCGGCTGACGAGATTTATGACTTTTATAAGCAAGTGGTCAGTGATATATCGGGGCTGATTCCGGACGGTTCGGTGTCGATCGAAGTTTACGCCGACAAGACGACCTCAGCGGAGGCCATGTTTGAGCAAGGCCGCAAAATGTATGGCTGGATTCCGAATGCCCATATCAAGTATCCCGTTACCGCGGCCGGCCTGGCGGCGGCAGAGCTGAGCGTCAAGGCTGGCATGCGCGTCAATTTGACGCTCTGCTTCTCGCAGTCACAGGCGGCCGCCGTCTACGCGGCCACGAAAGGCGCTCAATCGGGCGGCGCGTTTGTCTCGCCCTTTGCCGGACGCCTGGACGACATCGGCGAAAACGGTATGTCGGCCATCGAAAACATAGTCCGGATGTACGCCAATGGCGACGGCCATACGGAGGTGCTGGCGGCCAGCATACGCACGTACGAGCATTTCATGCAATCGCTGTCACTCGGCGCGGATATTATCACGGCACCTTTCGGCATTCTTGAACAATGGGCCAAAGCGGGGCGGCCACTGCCCGACGCCGGTTTCAGCTACAAACCGCCTCATTTAAAAGACATTCCCTATGAAGCAATCGACCTCGACCAGCCATGGCAATCATTTGACGTACATCACGAGCTGACCGACAAGGGTATTGATAACTTCTCCGCTGATTGGAACGCCTTAATCGGCTAGGCCGGCGCGGCTAAACTGGCTATAATCTCGACGCAGCGTTTGACTTTGGCTATGTCCAGGTTGTCGCTGTCGTCGCGAACGCCGCCGGCGATGTCGATGCCGTAAGGGTTGGTTTGGGCCAGCCTGACAGCCAGGTTGTCAGGCGACAGGCCGCCGGCCAGGAATATTTTGTCCGGCTCGGCGGCGATGACTTCAGCGGCCAGCTCGGCGTCTACCAACTCCCCCTGTCCCTGCCGGGGACGGTCAAGCACGAAGTAATCGGCCGGAAAACCGTTTATGAATTCGATCAGTTCGGCCGCCGATTGGCCCGGCTCGACAGCGATAGCCCTGATCACTTTAGTCTTTACGCCCTCGGCGTACTCGGCGGGTTCGTTGCCGTGCAGCTGGACGTAGTCGACTTTGAGTTGGCCGGCGCAATCATTAACCTCGGCAAGCGGCCGGCCGGCGAAGAGAGCCGTGACCTTGCTGCCGCTGCCCTCTAATTCGGCCATGATAGCCCGTGCTGTCTCAAGTGATATATAGCGAGTGGAGCTGGGTATAAAGTTGAGGCCGACGAGGGCAACGCCGCTCTCGCGCAGTAACTTGGCTTCGGCGATGGATTTAACGCCGCAAATCTTCAGCTTGACGGCGCTCATCGGCTAGCCTGGAACTCCTTTAGCTTGCTGCCGGCGGCACCGCTGGCCAGAATTATTTTGGCCCTTTCGACACCGAGTTCGATCGAAGCCTCCTGGCCGGCGACATAGAAGCCCAGCCCGGCATTCAGCACCACGACCCGCTGGTGGGGGCTTAAGTCGGCGGCCGGCTGCAACGCAGCGGTAATCAGTGTGGCATTCTGGGCCGCGTCGTTACCCGCCAAGGCAGACAACGGTGCCGGTGCCAGCTTGTAATCGCTCGCCTGGAGGCGTTTCTTGACTACAATCGACTGCTTAATCTCAAAGACATCGACCGGGGCCGATAGGCTGGCCTCGTCCAAACCGTCCTGGCTGGTCAAGACGATGGCGTGCTCGTAGCCCATCTGGGCTATGACGCTCGCCAGCAGTTCGGCGTTAGCCAGCGAAAACGTGCCGATAATCTGGCGCTTGACACCGGCCGGGTTGAGCAAAGGGCCTAAAAGGTTAAACACCGTCGGAAAGCCTAATTGCCGGCGTATCTGCGACAAGCGCTTAAGCGAAGGGTGGTACAGCGGCGCGAACAGGAAGACGAAGCCGTGGCTGGCCAGCGCCTGGGCGGCGGCGTCCGGCGGCAGGTCGACCGGCACGCCCAGGGCTTCCAAAACGTCGGCGCTGCCGCATTTGCTAGTCGCCGCCCGGTTGCCGTGCTTGGCGACGCTGACATTGCCGGCCGCCAGCAGGATGGCTGCCGCCGTCGATATGTTAAAAGTGCCCTGCTGGTCGCCGCCGGTACCGCAAGTATCAATCGCCTGGCCGGAGTAAGGCACGCGGACCATACGCTCGCGCATAGCGTCGACGAAACCGCAGACTTCCTCGGCCGTCACGGTTTTCTTAGTCAGGGCCGTCAGGGCCTCGGCAATATTATCATCGCTCAAATCGCTATCATCTATCATTAAGGACAGGAAGGCCTGGGCCTCGGCCCGGTCCATGTTTTGGCGCATTTTGATATGCCTGACGTATTCTTCGAAGCTCATCTTTTGGTCTCCTTTAAGAAATTCTTGAGCAGGGCTTTGCCGGTTTCGGTCCGGAAAGACTCCGGGTGGAACTGCAAGCCAAAAGTCGGATACTGCCGGTGACGAAAGGCCATGACCGACCCGTCGCCGGCGACTGAATCAACTACCAAGACCCCCGGCAAAGTCTTAGCGTCGACGACCAGTGAATGATAGCGCATTACGGTAATTTTGTCAGGCAAGCCGGCAAACAACCCTTGGCCGCTATGGCTTAGGCCGCTGGTTTTGCCGTGCATAATGACCGGCGCTTTGACAACCGAGGCCCCAAAAGCGGCGCCGATACCCTGGTGGCCCAGGCAGATACCCAGTATCGGGTAAGCTTGGTGGAACTCCTTGATGACCTGGTTGTTACCGCCGAAGTAGTCCGGGTCAGTCGGGTCGCCTGGCCCCGGTGATATGACTATATGGCTGAAGTCGCCGGCCTTGATCCGATCGACCGGTATCTTATTATTCCTAGCGACCGTTACCTCGTCGGCCAGTTCGCCCAGGTACTGGTACAAGTTATAGGTAAAGGAGCCGAAATTATCGATCAGCAGCACTTTCATGGCTTCCTCTGGCCCAAAAAGGGTTTCATGGCCCGGTCCATGGCCGCTTTCTTGTCGCCGACCTCCTGGTATTCGCTCTCCGGCTGGGAGTCATAGACGATGCCGGAACCGGAGTGCAGGACCAGTTTACCCCGGTTGGCGCTGACCGACCGGATATTAACGGCGTGTACCGAATCGCCATTGTAGCTGAAATAGCCGATCGTACCGCCGTACGGGCCGCGTTCGTAGCCCTCGAGCTCGCGGATCATCTTAATCGCCTCGATCTTGGGCGCCCCGCTCAGGGTGCCGGCCGGGAAACTGGCCGCCAGGGCGTCGAAAGCGTCGCGGCCGGCCTCGAGCGTGCCTGAAACGATCGAAGATATATGCTGCACGTGGCTTAACTTCTTGATGTACATCAGGTCGTCGATGCGGACCGAACCGATCCGGCTGATACGGCCGACATCGTTGCGCGCCAGGTCGACTAGCATGCTGTGTTCGGCCACTTCTTTTTCGTCAGCCAGCAGCCGGCTGGCCAACTCGGCATCCTCGGCGGCGTTCTTGCCTCGCCTAATCGTGCCAGCCAGCGCTTCCAAGTAAACCTCGTCCTTGGGATTGGTATGGACCAGCAACTCGGGACTGGCACCGAGGGTCACGATATCGCCGAATTTCATGAAAAACATGAACGGCGACGAGTTAATCCGGCGCAGTTCGCGGTACAAAGCCAGCAAATCGCCGCTGTAATCATACTCGTAGCGGTTGGCCAGCACGACCTGGAAAACTCGGCCGTTTTGGATGTCGTCGCGGGCCTGCTTGATCATCCGGTCGTACTGGACGGTATCTTTGGCCGAACCGGCGAAATTGATTGATAACGCGCCGGTTTTGGAGTCCGCGCCGCCGTATAAGTCCAGGCGGTCCTGCTCGTGGTAAAAGTACTCGGGAGCACTGCCGGGCCGGAAAACCAGGCCGTCATTATAGCGGGCGAATTCAAAATCGAAGAAATCCCGCCCATAGCCAAAGTCCAAGCTAGGTTCAAGGTAATGGATGGCTTCGTGCGAAAAATAACCGACCAGGCCGCCGATGTAACCGCCCGGCAGCTGTTTGTCGAAGCTAATCTGACACCGCAGCAAATCGTACGGGTTATCTCCCGGCTGCCGGCGGCCGTCAACGTAGAACTTGTCGTCCTTAGCCGCGTAGAGCTGTTCCGGAGCGACGCCGATATAGCTCTGGCCGCTGGTTTGCGGCTGGTATTTGTCGGCTAATGTCTCCAGTAGGAAGCAATAATCATGCTGGCCGGCCAGCCGCTCGAAAACGTCTAGCGGGTCTTGGCTAAGGCCGGTAGACCGCGTTCGCAGCTTCACCGCCCTAGCCCGCCGCCAGTGACTTGACATAAGTTATCGCGCCCTCAGGGCCGGCGGTCTGGACAGCCTTGACGATGGCACTGCCGACGACGGCCATGTCGCCTATCGACAGCGCGTCGGCCACGTCGGCCGGTGTCGTGATACCGAAACCGATCATCACCTTGACCTTGGGCTGCTTCCTGATATCGGCTACCAGCTGGTTCAACTGTTCGGCCGGAGTGTACTTGTTGCCGGTAATGCCGCGTTGGCTAGTGACATAGACGGACGCCGGTTCGAAAGCCAGCACCGCCCGCAGCCGGCTGGCGGGCATACCAGGACTCAGGACAGGTACAAGTTCGAGCTTATGCCTGGCCGCCCGGCCACGCAGGCTGTCGAATTCAGGGCTATCGTAAGGTAGATCAGGAATTATCAGGCCTTTGACGCCGCAACTGGCGGCTTGGCGGCAAAAATCATCTAAACCGAAGTGCCGGACCTTTTGCAGGTAGCTCATTACGTAAATATCGGTATCAATCCCCTGCCGTCGGGCATCTTGAATCAGCTTGAAGCTGCCGGCCGTGGTCATCCCGGCTTCAAGAGCTACGTCGTTAGCCTGCATAATGGTCTCGCCGTCGGCTATCGGGTCCGAGAAAGGTATCTGGACTTCGATGGCCGCGACGCCGGCTTGATGCAAACCGGCCAGCAGCTCCAGACAGGCCGGCTTATCCGGGAAACCGGCTACGACGTGGCACATAAGCGCTTTATTCATAGCCCTTAACCTCGCGCCTCAGGAATTCGCCGAATTCGTCACGGCTGAAATGTTTGGCCAGCGTGAAAAGGTCCTTGTCGCCCCGCCCGGAAACGTTAACCACGACCGTTTGGCCGCTGCTCAAGCGCTTGGCCAGTTTCATGCCGTAAGCTACGGCGTGGGCTGATTCCAAAGCCGGAATGATGCCTTCGCTGCGTGCCAGCACTTTTACCGCCGCCAGGGCCTCCTTATCGCTAGCCCGTTCGAACTTCACCCGGCCGTCATCCTTAAGCTGGGCCAGCTCGGGGCCGATACCGACATAATCAAGGCCGGCCGCGACGCTGCTGGTCAGCGCGGTGTTGCCGTCAGCGTCCTGCAGGAAGTAAGATTTGTAGCCCTCCATGATGCCGGTTCCGGCACCCGGGAAGCGGGCCGCGTGCTGGCCCAACTTATTGCCTTTGCCGCCGGCTTCGACACCGATCAGTTCGACCGCGGGCTCATCGAGGAACGTATAAAACGCGCCCAGCGCGTTGCTGCCGCCGCCGACGCAAGCCACGACGTAATCAGGGCTCCGCCCCAGCTGCGAACGGATCTCCTGGCCGACAATCGACTGGAAATCCCGGTTCATCCTCGGATAGGGGTCAGGCCCCAGGCACGAACCGATAATATAATGCGTGTTCCGCGAGTTCTGTAACCAGTCGCGGATAGTGGCGCTGACGGCGTCTTTGAGCGTTTTGGAGCCGTGCGTCACGGGCACGACCTTGGCGCCCAGCAATTCCATCATGACGACGTTGGGGCGCTGGCGTTTCATGTCGACTTCACCCATGTAAATCGTGCAGTCGAAACCGAATTTGGCGGCCACGGTAGCCGTCGCGACGCCGTGCTGGCCGGCGCCGGTTTCGGCAATCAGCCGCGTTTTGCCGAGGTTTTTGGCCACCAGGGCCTGGCCGAGGCAGTGGTTGATCTTGTGGGCGCCGGTGTGGTTTAGCCCTTCGTTCTTGAGATAAATGCGCGCGCCGCCGACGGCCGCCGTTAAATTATTAGCGTAGGTCAGGGGCGTAGGACGGCTGTTATACTCCGTCTGAAGTTGGTGCAGTTCGGCCTTGAACTCGGGGTCATGCTTGAGCCGGTCATAAGCTTCCGCCACCGCTTCCAGCTCGCCTTGGAGCATTTCCGGCACGTAGCGCCCGCCGTAGTCGCCGAAATAGCCTTTCATACCGGCTTAACCCCTGCCGGTGCGACCAGCTCCTCGATAGCGGCCTCGATATTCCCGGCTGCCATCAAGTGGCTGCCGACCAGCGCCGCGTCGGCGAAAGCCGACAAGCTCGCAAGATATTCCGGGCTGTCGATGCCCGATTCGGCCACCCGGGCGTAAGTATCGTCCAATTCCCTCAGCAATTCGTGCCGCTTGACGTCGACCTCGAAAGTTTTCAAATCGCGGCTATTGACACCTATGCAGCGGGCCTTGGTCTTGAGCGCCGTTGCCAACTCCTGGCGATCATGGACCTCCACCAGCGGCTCGATCCCTAGCTCCAGCCCCAGATTGACGAGCGCCTCCAGCTCCTTAAGGTCGAACAGAGCCACTATCAGCAGATAGGCCTGGGCGCCCAGCAGCTTCGATTCGACTACCTGGTACGGGTCAAAGATAAAATCTTTTCTAAGCAAGGGCTTATTATGGGTATTATGCCCGGCGAAAAAGACTAGCGTTTCTTCGCTGCCGAGGAAATAATCCCTCTCTGTCAGGATTGAAATAGCCGCGACTTGGGGAGCCGCCTGGTAAGCCTCGTTAATAGCTGCCGGTGAAAAACCCTGGCGCAAGACGCCGCGGCTGGGCGAAGCCCGCTTGACCTCGGCGATGAGCTTCGGCCGGGGCGACTCGGCCTTCAGCGCCTCGAAGAAACCGGGCCCTTCAAAAGGCTTTAACTGATTCAACTCGGCCTCCAGCTTGACCAGCGGCTTTTGGGACTTCTGGAGCTTGAGATGCCGCTTCTTGCTGGCGATAATCTTATCTAGCACCGTGTCAGTTCGTTTCATCTTGCCGCCTCAATACCTTAAACCTGCCGGCAGTCAGCTCCTTCGAGCCGCGCGTAACAGTGGCGATGCCAACGCCCAAGTCATGCGCTATTTTGTGCTGCGGTTCGCAAGTTAACAGCCGTTTGATAATCTCCAGGCGCTGCCCGATCTCAGCCCGCTCTTTGGTGGTCGTAATACCCGCCAGAAAGTCTTCCAACAGCCGCTTATCGTCAATCGAATCGACCAGCTCTATAAAGTCGTTGAAATCAGCCATTCTGTCATACTAGCATACTAGTATATTGCAAACAAGGTTTTATTGGTTCCGAGCGGCACGGGCGGCTGAGGCTTCGGCCAGCAGTGTCAGCATGGCCTCGGTTTCGGCCAGGCCGGCGCACTCGTCGGTAATGCTTTGGCCGTAGACCAGGTCGGCCGGGTCGCCGAGTTTTTGCCGGCCGGCGACCAGGTTGCTCTCTATCATGACACCGCAAATGGCCGCTTCGCCGCCGACGACCTGGCGGTTAATGTCTTCGACAACCAGTTTTTGGCGTTCGGCCTGACGGCCGCTGTTGCCGTGCGAGGCGTCGATTATAATTGACTGTAGCAGCGCTTTGTCGGACAGGATCCGCTTGGTTTTGGCGACGTTTTCGGCCGAGTAGTTAGGTCCGTGGGCATCGCCGCGCAAGATGACATGGGCGGTTTCGTTGCCGGTGCTGTTGACCTGTGTCGGCGCGCCGTTCATGCCCATACCCAAGAAAGCATGGCCGCCCCTGGCCGACACCACCGCCTGGGCGGCGGCTTCGATGCTGCCTTCGGGCGTATTCTTGAACCCGACTGGTGATGACGTGCCCGAAGCGTATTCCCTGGCCTTCTGGTCGGTCGTGTTGCGCGCGCCGATGGTGTCGTAAGCCACCAGGGCATTGACGTATTGGGGCGTCAGGGCGTTGAGCCGCTCCATGGCGATCGGCACGCCGAGGCCGGTAATCCGGCCAGCCAGCAGCCTGGTAGCGGTCACGCCGAGGTTGATGTCGTCCGAACCGTCAAGCAACGGGTCATAGATGAAACCTTTCCAGCCCAGTTCGGTGCGCGGTTTCTCCATGTAAGCCCGCATGATGATCTCGAGGCTGCCGCCGTACTGCTCGCGCCATTTGGCGACATGGCTGGCGTATTCCAAGGCCGCCTTGGGGTCGTGGATCGAACAGGGGCCGACGATAACTAGAAGTTTTGAAGCCTGGTGATTTAGGATGTCCGTGATAGCTTGACGGCTTTGGCCGGTAGTACGGGCCGAATCATCGGACACCGGCGTGACGGCGGCCAGCATTTTAGGCGTGATAACCGGCGTGACGGCGGCTATCCGGGTGTCGACGAGCGTTTTCGTGGCCGATGAAGCTTTTTGTGCCTGGGTAGCGCTGCCAAGTTGCTGCTGGCAGTCTTTTAGCAAGTCGGCTTCGGCGGCCGAAGCGGCGGCTTCGACCTTGGCCTGGACTTTTAGCAGGACGTCCTTGATCTTCCCGGCTGCGGCCAGGATGTCAGTGTCAGGTTGTATTTCGGGTTGTGGCATCTGCTAAGTCCCTCTTTTAATATTTAAAAACCGCCTCAGGCGGCGGTTTGGTCAATGCTTGGTTTAACTGATTCAGGCATCAAGGCGCAACCGGCCGCAGGCTGGGCCGCTAAACCAATACTGGTTGCTGTCCATGAAACTTGACATGAGGGGTAATATAGCATGCCAGGTCAAGCGAGTCAAATAAGGGTTAGCGCTTAGTGAATTGACGTTGTTTGCGGGCGCCTTTGAGGCCGAACTTCTTACGCTCTTTCTCGCGGGAGTCGCGGCTGAGTAGATTGGCCCGCTTGAGGGTGCTCTTGAGGTCTTCATTCATGACGGTCAGGGCTTTGGCGATACCGAGGCGGATGGCTTCGGTCTGGCCTTCGTGGCCGCCGCCCGAAACGACGGCGCTAACATCGAATTTGTTGACCTGGTCAAGTAATACGAAAGGCTGCTGGAGCTTGGTCAACAAGTACTTGCTGTCAGAGAAGTACTCGGCGGCCGGCTGGCCGTTGACGGTAATCACGCCTTTGCCGGTTAGCAGGCGCACACGGGCGGTGGCGCTTTTGCGGCGGCCCAAAGCGTAGAAGTAGTTATTCTTGGTGGTGGCCATTATTTAGTGTCCTTTACTGATATGGGGGTTGGTTTCTGGGCTGAGTGCTGGTGTTCGGGGCCGGCATAGACTTTGAGGCGCTGGAGACGGCCGTCGCGCAAGCGGTTGATTGGCAGCATGCCACGGACGGCTTGGGTGATGGCGAAGGTCGGGTCCTTCTTCATTTTTTCAGCCAGGCTGGTCTCCTTGAGGCCGCTGGGGTAGCCGCTGTGGTGATAATACATTTTTTTGTCAAACTTGTCACCGGTAGCGACTAATTTGACGGCGTTAATTACGACGACGAAATCGCCGCAATCGATGTGCTTGGTAAACTGCGGTTTGCCCTTGCCGGTTAGCAGAGTCGCTATCTTGGTGGCGACCCGGCCGAGCGGGGCTTCGCTGGCGTCAATGACGTACCACTGACGGGTAACGTCGGTGGGCTTGGCGCTGTAGGTCTTCATCACTTGGACTCCTTGGCTTTGGCCGGTTTAGCGGCTGACGGTTTGGCTTTGGCGGCGGCCGGTTTGGGCTTGGCAGCGGTCTTGGCCGGCACGGCGTCCGGCTTCGGTACGGCGGCGGCCCGGGCTACCGGCGCAACCTTGAGGTCATCAACGAAGCTGACACGAGCCAGCTGGGCGTTGTCGCCGCGGCGAAAGCCGGTTTTGACGATCCGGAGGTGGCCGCTGGCACGGCCTGACAGCTTGGGTGCTATTTCGTCGACCAGTTTGTGGGCGCTGGCAACCGTTTGCAGGCCGCTCAAAACCTGGCGGCGGTTGTGGAGGTCACCCTTTTTGGCTTTGGTAATCAGCTTCTCGACGTAGGGTACGACTTCTTTGGCTTTGGGCAAAGTGGTCTCGATAGACTCGTATTTAACCAGCGAGTCAGCCAGGCCCTTGATGAGGGCGCGGCGTTGGTCGCGTTCGCGGTCCAGTTTTCTGCCCTGGTAGCCGTGTCGGTGCATGCTTAAAGCTCCAGCTCCGCCAGCTTATCTTTGACTTCATCGAGGGCTTTGCTGCCGAAACCTTTGAGGTCGCGTAGCTCGGCGTCGTTGAGGGCGAACAGGTCGCGGATAGTGTGGATGTCGTTGTTAATCAGGGCGTTGGTAGTGCGGGCTGACAGGTTCAGGTCCTCGATCGAAGTGCTGAGGGCCGTGGCCTCTTCGCCCATAATGTCATTGCTGAAACCGCTGTCCTGGGCGGCGCCGCTGTCGGCAACCGGTTCGTTGCTGGCGACGCGGGTTTTGCCGGCCAGGGCCGTGTACTGGTTGACCAAGATGGCGGCGGCTTCTTCGAAAGCGTCCTGGGGCGTGATCGAACCGTCGGTGTCGACGGTCAGCAGCAAACGGTCGAGGTCGGTAGCTTGGCCGACGCGGGTGTTTTCGACCTTGTAGCGGACCCGCAGGACGGGGCTGAAGATGGCATCAATGGCGATAGTGTCGCTAGCCTTGCGGGCCGTGCCCTCTTCGATGGTGCGGTAGCCGCGGCCAACTTCGACGGTCAGGTCGATAACCAGTTTGGCCTTAGCCTCGTCGATGGTAGCGATAACGTGCTCCGGGTTGACGATTTCGACGTCGGCGTTGGTCTGGATGTCCTTGGCCGTGACGGCGCCCTTACCTTGTTTGACGATACGCAGGGTCTGCGGCTCGTTGCCGTAAACGCGGAAGCGGACGCTCTTGAGGTTGAGCATGATGTCGACGACGTCCTCTTTGACGCCGGGGACGCTGGTAAACTCATGGGTCACGCCCTCGATCTTGAAAGCCGTGACGGCGGCGCCGGCGATGCTGGAGAGGAGTACCCGGCGCAAGCTGTTGCCGAGGGTCATGCCGTAGCCGTTGTGCAGCGGCTCAATCACGAAGGAAGCGCTGGTGGCACTGTGGTCGTCGACTTTGACGAGGCCTGGGGTATGGATAATATTTGACATTAGGTGTTGCTCCTTATTTAGCGTGAGTAATACTCAACAATTAACTGCTCATTAATATCAGGCTCGGCGTCATCGCGGGACGGCGAACCGGTGATCGACACGGTAACTTTCTTGCGGTCAACTTTCAGCCAGCCGGGAGTTTCGCCCGGGGCGGGGCTGGTTTCATCAAGTTTCTTGAAGTATTCGGTCTTCTGGCTGTGCGGGCGGACCACCAGGGTGTCGCCGGGTTTAAGACGGATAGAAGGCACGTCGACACGGGTGTCGTTGAGCAGGAAGTGGCCGTGGGTCATCAGCTGGCGGGCAGCCCGCCGGCTGGGCGCGAAACCGGCCCGGTAAATGGCGTTATCAGCCCGCTGCTCAAGGAACTGGAGCAGAATCTGGCCGGATTGGCCCTGGCGGCGGGAAGCTTCTTTCATCAGGTTGCTGAACTGCTTCTCGAGCAGGCCGTAAAGCCGTTTGACCTTTTGCTTCTCACGCAGCTGCAACGAATACTGGCTGGCCTTGCCGCCGCGCGGTCCGCGGGCGTTCGGTCCCTGGCCGGGCTTGGACGTGCGCTTGACCAAGGCCTTGTGGGCCTTGGGGTGGAGAGCGTAGCCTTCGCGGCGGCTCATTTTGACGATGGAGCTTCTGTCTCGTGCCATATTATTCCTTAAATCCTTCTCGCCTTGCGCGGGCGGACACCGCCGTGCGGCACGCCGGTAACGTCCATGATACTTTCAACGCCTATATCCAGGCCGCCCAGAACCCGGACGGCGGCGTCGCGGCCTAAGCCGATACCCTTGATAAAAACGTCGGCCCTAGAAAAACCGTATTGCTGCTTAGCGGCCTGGGCGGCGCGTTCGGCGGCTACCTGGGCGGCGTAGGCCGTGCCCTTCTTGGAACCGCGGAAGCCGCAAGCCCCGGCGCTGCAGGTAGTCAGGACGTTGCCGCTGCCATCGGTGAAAGTTATGATCGTGTTATTAAAGGTTGCCAGCACGTGGACCTGGCCGCTCGGGACGCTGCGCTTGGATTTCTTGCGCTTGACGGGCTTGGCGGCGGTAGCGGTATCTGCCGAAGCCGGGGTTTCGGAAGTGGCTTTGACGCCCGTTTCGGTCGACGCGGCGGCTTCGGGAGCAGCTTTGGTGTCAGCGCCCTCAGCTACGGCGGTATCCGCTTTAGCCTTGGTAATTTCTTCGGTGGTGGTTGTAGTGTCTTCTGCCATAATATAAATCCTTAAGTCTTGGAAGCTACCTTCTTAGCGGTGCCGCCGACAGTGACTTTTTTGCCGCGGCGGGTGCGGGCGTTGGTCTTGGTGCGCTGGCCCCTGGACGGCAAACCGGCCGTGTGGCGGTAGCCGCGGTAGGACTTAATATCCTTGAGGCGCTTGATATTGCCGCTAACGATCCGCTGCAGTTCGCCTTCGACGACGTAATCGGCGTTAATGACGTCTTGGACGTGGGCGATTTCGGCGTCCGTCAGGTCTTTGACGCGGGTCGTCGGCTCGACTTTGGCCTTGGCCAGGATGTCGTTGGCGCTCTTAGGGCCGAGGCCGTAAACGTAAGTCAAAGCCACCCAGACCTGTTTCTCTGCGGGAATAGTAACACCGGATATTCTGGCCATCAACAATCTCCTTCGGAGCTCATTAACTTATTAATAATTTTGAATGGCTCCGCCATTACCCTTGCCTCTGCTTATGCTTGGGTTTTAACTTGTTGATAACGTAAACCCGGCCCTTGCGGCGGACGATTTTATCATCTGGACTGATCTTTTTGACGCTGGCACGCACTTTCATGCGGATCATTCTCCTTCCGGGAGGGTGACTCACTGCTCTTATATTATTGACTATGGAACTTCAGTTCCGGTTTAACCTTTGCGATAGGTGATTCTGCCCTTAGTGAGATCGTAAGGGGTCAACTCGACCGTAACGCTGTCCCCGGGGACGATGCGGATGAAATGTTTCCGCATTTTGCCGGCGACGTGAGCTATAATTTGATGGCCGTTCTCAAGTTCGACACGAAATTGAGTCCCTGGAAGGGTCTCGATTATGGTGCCCGTTAGCTCGATTACTTCCTTATTAACTGCCATAAATATAACTAAGGTGTAATTATAGCAGCCCGTACAACGGTTTGTAAAGGGTTTTTATTAACTCTAGCAGTTTCCGGCCGCCCGCGTGTCGGATCATATGCTTTTATGATAGCATAGGCGGCTATGGTTTGTCCGGTTTGCCAGGTTTAAGCCGGTTCTTCAGGCGCCCGCCAAGGCGAAGGCGGCCGCCGCCCGGAGGCGCCCCGGCCCCACTAATATCGGTGTCATAGAAGAAATCAGGTTGCGAATACTGGTCGTAAGTGACCATCAGGGCCCGCGACTCGACGGCCCTGAGCGTCTGCAGGGCGACCGAAACCAAGATTAGGACACTGGTGCCGCCGATCGTGATACTGGTCGTGATGAATACCTGGGCGATGACCGGCAGGACCGCCAGCAGGCCCAAACTGAGGGCGCCGAAAAAAGTCAGGCGGTTAACGATCTTGCTAAGGTACTTCTCGGTTTGCTCGCCGCCGCGGACGCCTTCGATGAAGCCGCCCTGTTTGTGCAGGTTCTCGGCGATTTCCTTGGAGTTAAAGGTGATGCTAGTGTAAAAGAAGGTGAAAGTGAAGACCAGCAGGAAATAAGTCACCGGGTAGATATAAGCCTTCAGGCCTTCGCTCGCGAAAGTCGTGGCCGACGGTGGCTGGAACCAGCTGACCAGGTTGGTGCCCAGATGCGCCCAATGCGCGGTATGGCTGCCGCTAAGCAGCTGCCCGACGAAACTTGGCACGCTTAAGAAAGCTATGGCGAAGATAATCGGTACCACGCCAGCGGTAATCAGCTTGACCGGTAACACCGTGGTGATGCCGCCGTAGGTCCGGTTGCCCTGCACGCGTTTGGCGTAATTAACGGTCAGGTTGCGGGCCGCCTCGTTGAGCATTACCACTAGCCAGGTAACTATCAGAATTACCACCACGATTACCACGCCAGCGATTACGGCGTCCCTATTGATAGGTAGTTTGTGCCCGCTGAATACCCAGTGGTGCCCGGTGTTAAGCGCGGCGCCGATGATTTGCGACAGCGTCGACGGCAGGCGGCTGACAATACCGACGGTGATTATCAGCGAGATGCCGTTGCCGACGCTTTGTTCGGTCACCAGCTCGCCCAGCCACATCAGCAGCATCGAGCCGCCGGTCAGGGCCGAAACCATCAGTACCCATTGCATGAGCGAGGCGTTGGCGGTAATGTCGCCGATACCGCCGATTGATTGGGCGGCCTGCCGGATCAGGTAAATCGAGCCGATCGACTGGACGATCGCCAGCGGGAAAGTCAGGATGCGGGTGTACTGGTTGATTTTTTTCTGGCCAAACTCGCCTTCTTTGTGCAAGGCTTCCAGCTGCGGAATGGCCTTGGTCAGCAGCTGCATGATAATCGAGGCGTTAATGTACGGCCCCATGCCGGCGATCATAATCGAGAAGTTAGCCAGGGCGCCGCCGCTCAGGACGTTGATGAAGCTCAGTAGCTGGGGGGTGTTATTAGAATTAAACAGGTTTTGCAGGACCTGGTGGAGGGTCTGGGGGTTGCTGAGCGGTACCGGAATATGCGCCAGGATTCGGAAAATTAACAGGATGGCCAGGACGGCCAGGATGCGTCCGCGCATATCTTTATGCGTCAACGAGCGCATAATTATTTTCCAGTTCATAGCTGTCTTTTACCCTCTTTAAATGTCTCCACTTAGCCTATAGTATACAGTAAGTGGCGACGGTTTATTGACTACTTTTTGGATTTTTTGGTTGAAGTTTTGGGACGTGAGAGCCGGGCGGTCGGTTCGAAAGTACCGCCGGCGGACTGGACGGCCGCAATTGCCGATTCGCTAGCGGCCGGAAGTTTGACGGTTACTTTCTTGGTTAATTCGCCCTTGCTGATGAGCTTGACCTTAACGTAGGGATTGCTTATCAGCTTGGCTTCGGCTAACAGGGTGGCGTCAACCGTTTTGCCGCTGAATTGTTCGAGCTGGCCGGTGTAAACGTTCTCGGGGGCCGTGCGGTGGCTAGTGAAACCGGGCAGCTTGGGCAGCTTCTGCATCAGCGGGTTGGAGCCGCCGGCAAAACCGGGCTTGGCGCTGGAACCGGTGCGGGCTTTCTGGCCCTTGGTGCCGCGGCCGGCGGTCTTGCCCTTGCCGGCAGCGATGCCGCGGCCGACGCGCTTCCTATTCTTGTCTTTAGTAAGTTGTAATTCGTGGTATTTCATAGTTAGACCTTGGCCTTGGCTTTTGGTTTGGCTGCCTTGTCGGGGGCGTCCGGCTTCTTGGCGGCCGGCTTGGCTTTGGTGGTGACCCACTTGCTGGCCGGCACGAGGCTATCCAGAGCTTCGATAGTGGCGTAGGCGGTGTTGGTCTTGTTGGACGAGCCAAGCGATTTGCTGAGGGCATTGTGGACGCCGGCGACTTCCAGGATGGTACGGACAACTCCGCCGGCAATCAGGCCGGTACCGGCACTGGCCGGCTTGAGCAGGATGTGGGCGCCGCTGACTTTGCGCTCGACTTCGTGCGGCAGGGTACCTTTGTACAGGGACACCGTGACGAAATTCTTCTTGGCGACCTCAGTAGCCTTGGTGACGGCGGCGGTGACGTCGGCGCCTTTGGCGGTGCCGATGCCGACTTTGTGCTTGCGGTCGCCGACGACGACGAGAGCGCGAAAGCGGAAGCGACGGCCGCCTTTGACGACGCGAGCGACGCGGTCAATGTGTAGCGTCCGTTCGTCGAACTGCTTCTCTTCCTGTTGAATTTCGGGACGGCGGTTGCGCCGTTCCTGTGGTTTAGTATCTGCCATGTTAGAACTCCAGTCCTGCTTTACGGGCGGCGTCGGCCAGGGCTGCTACGCGGCCGTGGTATAACTTGCCGCCTCTGTCGAAAACGACGGTTTTGATCTTGGCGGTTTTGGCTTGGGCGGCGATTTCGGTACCGACCCAGGCGGCTTTTTCGGTCATAGTGCCTTTGGCGGCCTTCTGGCCGACAGTCGTGGCGTAGCCGAGGCTCTTGTGCGCCGTGTCGTCAACCAATTGCGCCGTGACGTGTAGGTTGCTGATGAAAACGCTCAAGCGCGGGCGCTTGGCCGTGCCGCTGACGACCGACCGGATGCGGCCCTGGCGCCGGGCGCGGTTGCTTAATTTGTGGGCTAATTGTTTACTCATAATACTTCCTATTTGTCCTTGCCGCTTTTACCGCTCTTGCGGATTAGGCGTTCGCCTTCGTATTTGATGCCTTTGCCCTTGTAAGGTTCGGGTTTCTTGAGGGCCCGGATTTCGGCGGCGACTTGGCCGACCTGCTGCCGGCTGATGCCGCTGACGGTGATGGTGTTCTGCTCGGTCGCCGCAGTGATGCCGGCCGGAACCTTATAGATGACGTCGTGCGAGAAGCCCAGGTTGAGCTTCAAGTCGGTGCCTTGCGGGGCGACGCGATAACCGACACCGTTGATTTCCAGCTTCTTACTAAAGCCCTGGCTGACGCCGGTAACCATGTTGTTCAACAGCGCGCGCATCAGGCCGTGTTTGGCCCGGATCTTAGGCTCATCGTTGGCGCGGCTGACGATTATATCTTCGTCCTCCTGCTTAACGGTTATGCCGGGCATGGTGAATTGTTTGAGCGTGCCCTTGCCGCCGGCAACGGTAATCTCATTGTCGTCGATAGTGATTGTCACACCGCTCGGGATGGCGATCGGCAGTTTTCCTACTCGGCTCATGGATTTATCCTTACTTCTTCCTTAATAGACTTTACAAATTAATTCGCCGCCGATGTGCTCGGTTTTGGCTTGGTCGCCGGTCATCAGGCCCTTGGAGGTCGAAATGATCACCAGGCCCCGGCCGCGTTTGACGGTGGGTATTTCCTGGGCGTTAACGTAGTAACGGCGGCCCGGCTTGCTGAGGCGGACGATTTCGGTAATGCGGGCGTTGCTGTCCTCGTTGTTGATCCTGACTGTCAGAACTTTGCTGATGCCGGCACCGTCAACGCTAACGCCGTCAACGAAATTGCTTTGCTGTAGCAAGCGGGCTACCGATTCTTTGAGCTTGGAATGCGGCAGCGTGACCTCGTTCTTGCGCACCATAATGGCGTTGCGGATACGGGTCAACATGTCGGCTATCGGGTCTGTCGAAGTTTTACTCATATGTCTCCTACCAGCTGGCTTTCGTTATGCCCGGTACTTCGCCCTTGACAGCGTGCTCGCGGAAACTCAGGCGGCTGAGGCCGAACTGGCGCATGTAGCCGCGCGAGCGGCCGGTTTCGATACAGCGGTTGGTCCGGCGCGTCGGCGACGAATTGCGCGGCAGCGCGGCCAGGCCTTCCTGGTCACCGAGCTCCTTGAGCTCTTTGCGCTTGGCGGCGTACTGGTTGATCATTTTGATGCGCTTGGCATCTCGGGCGACTATAGATTTCTTAGCCATACTATTTATCCTCCTTCTCGAAAGGCAGGCCGAACTTTTCCAGCAAAGCTCGGGCATGCGCTTTTTCTTCACAATTAACTACGAAAATCATCTGCAAGCCGTGGGCGGTGGTGGTCTCTTCGAAACTTAGCTCCGGGAAAACCGACTGGTCGGTGAAACCGAGGCTGTAGTTGCCCTGGCGGTCAAAAGCCTTGGCGCTGACGCCGTGGAAGTCGCGCAGCCGCGGCAAAACGACGTTGACGACGCGGTCCATGAATTCGTACATGCGATCGCCGCGCAGGGTGACCTTGAGGCCGATCTTGTTGCCCTCACGCAGCTTGAAGCCGGCGATCGAGTTTTTGGCCGTGGTCTGGACCGGCTGCTGGCCGGTAATTTTGCGCAAGGTGTTGGTGGCGACTTGCATGATCTTCTTGTCGTCCTTGGCTTTGCCCAAGCCAATGTTAACGACGATCTTCTCGAGCCTCGGCGCCTGGTGCGGGTTCTTAAGGCCGAGCTCCTTTTGGAGTTCAGTGGCCAGCGCGGCGTTGTACTGGACACGCAGGCGGGCGCCGGTGCCGGTCTGCTTGGCAGCCTTAACGGGCTTGGCGGCGGCTGGTTTAGCCGGTTCAGGCTGTTTGGCTGGCTTAGCGGTGGCGGTGGCCATTACTTGATCTCCTTGGAACTACTCTTATATACACGGACTTTGGCGCCTTTGGCGTCGAGCTTGTAGCCGATACGGCTGGGCTTCTTGGTGGTCGGCTCGATGATGCTGACTTTGCTGACCCAGATCGGCTTGGTGATTTCGACGATAGCGCCTTGCGGGTGCTGCTGGTTAGGTTTGACGTGCTTCTTGACGATGTTGATGCCGTCGACGGTAACTTTGTTCTCACTGGGATGGGTGGCCGTGATCTTGCCGGTCCGGCCTTTGTACTTGCCAGCCCGGACGATGACTAGGTCGCCCTTTTTGAGGCGAATCTTGAAAGGCTTGGCGGCCAGCTTGGATTTGCGGGTTGAAATACTCATTACAGTACCTCCGGCGCCAGTGAAATTATCTTAGCGTAACCCTGGTCGCGCAGTTCGCGCGGCACGGGGCCGAAAATGCGGGTCGCCCGCGGCAGCTTGTCGTCGCCGATTATGACGGCGGCGTTGTCATCGAACTTGATGGTCGAACCGTCTTTGCGGCGGATCTGATTGCGGGTGCGCACGACGACTGCCCGGACAACCGATTTCTTCTTGACCTGGCCGTTGGGGCTGGCCTGCTTGACGGTCGCCACGATGGTGTCACCGACATTGGCGTAACGCCGGCGGGTACCGCCGAGGACGCGGATACAAAGGATCTCTTTGGCGCCGCTATTATCGCAGACTACCAGGCGTGATTCTTGCTGAATCATGAGGCGGCCTCGGCTTCGGTTTCGGGCTTGTCGTCTGCCTTAGACTTGGCGGTGGCCTTAGCTGGCTTGGCCGCTTCGGCCTCGGCGGGCTTGTCGGCCTTGGCCTTGGTGGCCGGTTTGTCAGGTTCGTCGGCTTTGGTCGCGGCCAGGGAATCGGCGCGCAGCGCCGGCTTCTCGATGATGCGGTCCAGGGTGTGGCGCTTGCGCGCGCTCAAAGGCCGGGTTTCGGCGATCGCGACTTTGTCGCCCGGCTGGGCTTCATTCTGCTCGTCGTGGGCCATGAATTTCTTGCTAACCGTGTACTGCTTGCGGTACAGCGGGTGGGTTTTGCGGGTATGGACGGTCACGACGATAGTCTTGTCGCCTTTGGCGGACGAGACGATACCGATAAGTTGCTTGGCCATTAGTTGGTCTCCTTGGTTAGGGCTTCGCCGAGAACGGTCAGCAGGCGGGCCAGGTCTTTGCGCTTAGTGCGGATTAGGCGGTTGTTTTGGATTTCACCCAGAAACAGACGGCGTTTCAGCTCGACGATTTCCTCGCGCAGGCGCGTGGTCTCGGCAGTCAGTTCGGCAGTCGATAGCTTGCGGATTTCAACGACTTTCATGGCTTTAGGACTCCTCCCTTGTCAAAAACTTGGTCTTGACCGGCAGCTTGTGGGCGGCCAGGCGCATGGCCTCACGGGCAGTTTCTTCGCTGACGCCCTGCATTTCGAACAGGATCGTGCCGGGACGGACTTTGGCGACGAAAAATTCAGGGTTGCCCTTGCCGCTGCCCATCTTAACGTCCTGGGGTTTGCGAGTCACGGCGATGTGCGGAAAAATCCGGATCCAAATCTTACCGCCGCGCTTGATGTAGCGGGTCATGGCTTGGCGGGCGGCCTCGATCTGCCTAGAGGTGATGCGCTCTTGGCCCTGGGCCTGCAAAGCGTAGTCGCCGAAGGCGATGTAGTGGCCGCTAGTAGCCACGCCGCGGATGCGGCCCTTACGCACCTTGCGGTGCTTGGTTCGCTTCGGCATCAACATTAAACGCTCCCTCCGGTCGCTCGGTAATTCGCTTCACTCATTACGACTGCACCTCGCCTTTGTAAATCCAGACTTTGACGCCGATGATACCGGCGACGGTCTTGGCGTTAACCTGGGCGTAATCAATGTCAGCGCGCAAGGTGTGAAGCGGCACGCTGCCGGCGACTTCTTTCTCGCGGCGGGACATTTCAGCGCCGTTCAAACGGCCGGCAACTTCGATACGGACGCCTTTGGCGCCGGCGCGCATGGTAGCCGCGGCTGTCGACTTGATAGCCCGGCGGAAACTCATACGGCGCTCCAACTGATGGGCGATGTTCTCGGCGACCAGCTTGGCGTACATGTCGGGCTTCTTGACTTCTTCGATGTTAACCCGGACCGATACGCCGTAAATTCTTTCGATGGCGGCTTTGAGCTCGGTAGCCCCGACGCCGCCGCGACCGATCACGACGCCGGCTTTGGCGGTCGCGATAGTGACCGTTACCAGGTTGGGCGTACGGCTGATTTCGACTTTGTTAATCGAAGCCCGGCTGCCGAGCTTAGTCGAGATCAAACGGCGCACCGCCAGATCATCCTTAAGGAATTTGGCGTAGTCGCGCTTATCGACGAACCATTTGCTGGTCCAGTCCTTATTGACCTGGAGACGCATGCTGATCGGATTGACTTTTTGGCCCATTACTTGCTCTCCTCGGTTTTAGCAGCCTTGGTTTCGGCCTTAGCTTTGGCTGGTTTCTTAACTTCGCGTTTTTCGCCGTCGACGACTACCCGGATGTGCGAGGTTTTACGCTGGAATGGCAGGGCGCGGCCGTGGGCGGCGGGGCGATAGCGCTTGAGCCGCGGGCCGGGCGTGACGCTGATTTCGGTAATCTGCAAAGTCGCCGGCTTGTAGCCGTGGTTGTGGTCGGCATTGGCCCGGGCGCTCATGACGGCCTTCTTGACAGCGGTAGCGCTGCGGCGGGGCGTGTGTTCCAGAATCGTCAAAGCGTCGGCCACGCTGTGGCCGCGCACCAGGGCAGCTACCACCGCTACTTTGCGGGGACTCATCTGAACGCCTTTAGCTACTGCTTGAACTGCCATAATTATCCTTATTTACCTTTCGCTAACTTGCCGCCGTGGGAGCGGAACTTACGGGTCGGCGCAAATTCGCCGAGCTTGTGGCCAACCATGTTCTCCGTAACGAACACCGGAACGTGGACCTTGCCGTTGTGGACGGCAATCGTCTTGCCGACGAATTCCGGCGCGATGGTGCTGGCGCGAGCCCAGGTCTTAATAATCGTACGGTCATTGTCGCCAAGGGCATTAACTTTCTTGGCCAGTTTGAAATCTATATGCGGACCTTTCTTAAGTGAACGGCTCATAGTCTATCTCCTCTTCGCCGCATGACGCGACCTTACGATAAATTGGCTGGTGTTCTTGCGGCGGCGGGTCTTGAAGCCAAGCGTCTTCTGGCCCCAGGGCGTCTTCGGCGCGGAACCGTGGTTCTTGCCGCCGCCGATACCGTGCCGGCCGCCATCACCACCGCCATGCGGGTGGTCGGCAGCGTTCATAACGACACCTCTGACCGACGGGCGCTTGCCTTTGTTGCGGTTACGTCCGGCTTTGCCGATCTTGACGTTCTGGTGCTGCTCGTTACCGATAACACCCATCGAAGCTTTGCAACTCTCATTGATTAAACGAACTTCACCGCTCGGTAAACGGACCTGGGCATAGCCGTTGTCGCGGCCCATGAGCTGGGCGCTGTTGCCGGCGCTGCGGACCATCTGGGCGCCGCCGCCGACTTTCATCTCGATGGCGTGAATAGTGCTGCCGACCGGGATGTTCTTGAGCGGCAGGCGGTTGCCGGTTTCGATAGCGGCTTCTTCGCCGCTGACGACTTTTTGGCCGACTTGCATGCCCTGGGCGGCCAGGATGTAATGGTACGTGCCGTTCGCTTCTTTGATCCGGGCGATCCGGGCGCTGCGGTTAGGGTCGTATTCGATGTGCTCGATGGTGGCAGTGACGCCGTCGGCCAGCTTGAAGTTGACCAGGCGGTAAAACTTGCGCGCGCCGCCGCCTTTGTGGCGGGTGGTGATGCGCCCCTGGTTGTTGCGGCCGTTGCCGCGGCGCTTAGACACCAGCAACGATCGCAGCGGCTTCTTGGTCGTGATGCTGTCAAAGTCCTGCGTGGTCATGCCGCGCTGGCCGGGAGTCGTCGGGTTGTAAGTCTTAATAGCCATTACTTGTCATCCTCTTCGGTCTTGGATTTCTTGGGCAAACGGAAGCCGCGACGCGGTTTGGCGGTATCGTTGTCGGCTTTCTTGGCGTTCTTATCGGCTTGCTTGGCGGCGGCCTTGTCGATTTTTTCCTGGGTCGCTTGTTCCTTTTGTTCCTCTTCCTCGATAGCGTTGAAGAACGGCAGGCTGTGGCCTTCGGCTAAGGTTACGTAGGCTTTCTTAATGTCATTACGGCTGCCTTCGGCGTTTTTCATGCGCTTGCCGGTAATGCTGATAACCCGCTTGGCTTTGCCGCCGATATTAGTCGTATTGACCGAAGTAACTTTGACTTCGAACTGGGCTTCGACGGCCCTGGCGATAGCGTGCTTGTTAACGGCGCGCTCGACGTCGAAAACATAGACGCGGCTGGCGGCCAGACCATAAGTCTTCTCGTTCAAACGGGGGCGAAGGGCGATGGTCTTGCTCATTATTTCTTCTCTCCCAGCCGTTCGGAGACAGCAGCCAGAGCCTCAGTGCTGAAAACCAAACTGTCGGCATTAATAACGTCGAAAACATTCAGGTAATCGGCGGCCACGGCCTTGACGCCGGGCAGGTTGCGCGTCGCGCGCTCGATTAAATCATCCTTAGTCTTGACGATGATAAGAGTCTGGCCCTGGGCTTCGATTTTCTTCAATAATTTGGCGGTTTGGGCGGTTTTGCCGTCTTTGCAATCGAAAGCTTCGATAACTTTGACCCGCTTCTCGTCAGCCGACAGGCTGAGGGCCTGGCGCAAAGCCAAACGCCGGGCCTTGGTATTCATCTGCTTGCTGTAATTCTCTTGCCCGGTAGGGCCAAAGGTAATACCGCCGCCGCGCCAGATCGGCACGCGCGACGAGCCGAAACGCGCCCGGCCAGTACCTTTCTGCTTCCACGGCTTCTTGCCGCCGCCGCGGACCAGGCCGCGGGTCTTGGTGACGGCCAGGTTATCGCGGCCGTTGGCCAAGTACATAGTATAAGCGGCCTTCAGCAGGGCGTGGCTCTCCGGCGGCACGCCGAAAACGGTGGCGTCAAGCTTGGGCGCGGTCGCCGACTTGGTTCCGGCCTTAGTGTAGGCTTGGGCCGCCATTACTTGGCCTCCTTCACGACTACGATGCCTTTGCGCGGGCCGGGTACTGCCCCGGTAACGCCGATGACTCCCAGTTCGGTATCGACCAAAGCAACTTTCAGGTTGCGAACGGTGATTTGCTCGTGCCCCAACTGGCCGGCCATCTTGGTACCTTTGAGGATATGCTGCGGGTACATTGAACCGATAGAACCGGGTTTGCGGGTATTGCCTTTGCCGCCATGGGTTTTGCGCTGGCGGTGGAAGTTATGGCGGCGGATGGTGCCGGCCCAGCCTTTGCCCTTGGTTAGGCCCGTCACGTGCACGGTGTCGCCTATATCGAAAACGTCGGCGCTGATTTTGGCGCCGACGTTGAGTTCTTCTGGTATGTCATCAATGCGGAATTCACGAATGAGCTTGGGCATCACCTTGGCCGCTTTGACGTGGCCGGCCACGCTCTTGCTGAGCTTCTTAGCCGTGCCGGTGCCGACCTGGACAGCGGTGTAGCCGTCTTTGTCGGCGGTCTTGTGGTGCAGAACGGTGTGTTCGCCGACCGCCAGCAAGGTCACGGCCTGAACCGCACCGTCTTCCGCGATGGTGCTGGTCATGCCGACTTTTCTGGTAATTAGTGCTTTCATATAATTTCTTCGTGCCTGAGTTTGACATAAAAACACCTGGTGTCGAGTGGTTTCTACCCCTGTTATTGGTAGACCTACAAGCGCTAACCAAGTACAAGTCTTACTGAGATACCATAATAGATTAACACGCCAAACTTACCCCTGTCAACCTGTTGCAAATTCTACAAGGACCGGGATTAGCCTTTAATGATCTGCTGAATCCGCCGATTCCTGTGAATGCCGGCGGCGTCGCAGGCCAAAAGCCGCGAGACGGTAAAACAGAAATCCCATGAGTCCTGCCTCGCCAATATCTCTAAAGGGATCGTCATAATGCCCGTGCTCTACTGACCCATCCGCTTTTTCGACGTGCACTTCAGGGTTATTGACCACATTTTCCCCGAAGTCGACTACATCACCAAACCTATCTAAGACAAAAGAGCCTATATCCCCAGCCTGGTGTGTTATTTGAGGTATTGGCTGAACGTGTTCCTGCTCAGCGACCGCGCCCCCAATACTAATAAGAGTAGTTGCCACTAAACCTGTTGCTACCGTACCGCGTAATCCCATGAATATAATCCGTTTTTAATTAAACTATCCGTAACAATAATTTACAAACAAGTATAACAATACTTAGGCGTTAAAGTCAACTTTATACTACGCGTGATATTTGTGAATTGCCGGAAAGATTACATCTTGATTTCGACGTCGCAACCGGCCGGGAGGGAAAGGTTCATCAGGCTGTCGATAGTCTTGGGGGTAGGTTCGAAAACATCGATCAGGCGCTTGTGGACGCGCATTTCGAACTGCTCGCGGCCTTTCTTATAGACATGGGGGCTTTTGACGACCGTGAAAGTGCTGCGCCGGGTCGGCAGCGGAATCGGGCCGGCCAAAGTAGCGCCGGTGCGCAAAGCCGTATCTATGATCTGCTTGGCCGCCTGGTCGATGACCTTGTGGTCGTAAGCCTTAAGGCGAATCCGGATCCGCTGTTTGATATCTGGTGCTTTGGCGTCTGCCATAGGTGGTGTTCCTTCCTAGCTCTCGCTAGCCCGCTGTAACATCGCCTTATCTTGCAAAAACGACTTTTAGTCAGCGAATTTATTAATAATTGTCAATTATAACAGAGATAATGGGCTTTGAAAAGCGCTTACGCTGGAATCCGGCGTAATGTAAGATAGTAGCCTATCTGTTCAGGCGTCGGCACGACGCCGAGTTTTGAAAGGTAGCGGGAATACTTGAGGACGGCGCCAAACCTATCCTGGTCGGTGGTGCGATTGGGATTCTGAAGGGTGGTTGCTATGTTATGGGTGGCGTCTAGAGCTTTTACTACCCTACCGATAGGGTGGGCTTTGGCTCGAGCCAGTTTATCGTCCTCGTCTTCGCCGGCCCAAGACGTGACAGCCATGACTGCCTCAACGACGACGAGCGACGGTATTTCTTCCCTCAGTTCACCGCCATTAGTGCCCCTGGATTCCGGCACGTCATGCAACACGCAGGCAGCCATCACTTCCGCGGCGTAACCCTGCATGCCCGCTAATCGGGCTACAGTTTCAGGATGCTCAATATAAGGGCCGCCGCCATAGGTTTCACCTTTATGAACTTCGGCGGCTATGTCATGTGCGACTCTAACTAACTCAAGACCGGATTGACCAGGACCAGTTACATTCATAGCCATAGTATATCACGTTCTTGTTATTAAAACAAGAGGATTTGTTGATATATTTGTGCTATTTGACGATTTTTGTGACGACGCCGGCGCCGACGGTGCGGCCGCCTTCACGGATGGCGAAGCGGAGGCCCTGTTCCATGGCGATCGGGGCGAGCAGCTTAACTTTGAAAGTTATGGTGTCGCCGGGCATGACCATTTCCTTGTCGGCCGGCAGTTCGACTTCACCGGTCACGTCAGTCGTGCGGAAGTAGAACTGGGGCTTGTAGCCCTTGAAGAACGGCGTGTGGCGGCCGCCTTCTTCCTTGGTCAGGATGTAGACTTCGGAGTCGAATTCGGTGTGCGGGGTAATCGTACCGGGCTTAGCCAGGACCTGGCCGCGCTCGATGTCGTCGCGCTCGATACCGCGGAGCAGGATACCGGCGTTGTCGCCAGCTTGGCCCTGGTCAAGACTTTTCTTGAAGGCTTCGATGCCGGTTACGACGCTTTTCCTGGTGTCACGGATACCGACGATTTCGATTTCGTCGTTGATCTTAACGATGCCGGTCTCGATACGGCCGGTGGCGACGGTGCCGCGGCCCTTGATCGAGAACACGTCTTCGATCGGCATCAGGAAAGGCTTGTCGAGCTCACGCTTCGGCTCGGGGATAGATTCGTCCATGGCCTTGACGAGGTCGAGGATGGCCTGCTCGGAGTCAGCATCGCCCTCGAGGGCTTTGGTGGCTGAACCGCGGATGATCGGCGCGTCCTTGTCAAAACCGTTCTTTTCGAGCAGTTCGCGGATTTCCTCTTCGACGAGGTCGACCAGCTCGGCGTCGGCCAAGTCCATCTTGTTCAGGAAGACCAAAATATAAGGCACGCCGACCTGGCGGGCCAGCAAGACGTGCTCGCGGGTCTGGGGCAGCGGGCCGTCGTTGGCACCGACGACCAGAATGGCGCCGTCGATCTGGGCGGCACCGGTAATCATGTTCTTGACGTAGTCGGCGTGGCCGGGCATATCGACGTGGGCGTAGTGGCGTTTTTCGCTCTCGTATTCCTGGTGGGAAGTCGCGATGGTGATACCGCGGGCCTTCTCTTCGGGCGCGTTGTCGATCTGGTCATAGGCCACTGATTTGTTAGTAGCACTTGGCATTTTTTTAGCCAGGACAGCCGTAATTGCTGCCGTGAGGGTGGTTTTGCCGTGGTCGACGTGGCCCATGGTGCCGACGTTAACATGCGGCTTAGTGCGGTCGAATTTGTCTGCCATAAAATTTACTCCTTAAGATTAGCTGTTTTTGGCTTACTTATAAATTGTTTTGCATGAGAATAATAGAACTCACGCAAGTTACCGAAGATAGTATAGGGAAGATTCCAGGCTTTGTAAATAGTGGTTATGGACTTTAAGCCAACGGCCTCAGATCCGTATGGTAACTTCTTCCATGCGCTCCAAGACGGTGCGGACCAGGTCTGGTTCCTGGTCGCGGCGTAAGACGTCATGAAAGCCGACCAGGAATTGCTGCGGCTCCCAGCCGGCGGTAACTGCCGTCATGCGGCCGAAAGCCGCCCGCTCGACGTTGTTACTGCCTAGGGCTTCCCTAACGGCGCCGTGTAGCGGGGTCGGCGTAGGAATTGGCCCCATAAGCGGAATGCCGAAGAACTCTTCGCTCAAGACGCCCGGACCGTCCCGGCTAAGGTCCTCCGTCAAAATTCCTTCTTCCCGGCCGTAACCGTCCAGTACCAGCGCCGAAAACATCGGCGCCCTATCGGCCAAATCGGGGCTGTGAGCCAGCACTTTGCCAAGCGTTACGATCTCCCGGGCCACTCTTTCGCGAGTCCGGCCCGGGTCTTTCTTCTTAATGCCTAGCGCGACGTCGTGCTCGAGCACCGCGATGCGGCCGACGCCTACGGGCGTAAACTCGCCCTGCGGCGCCGCTTGAATCCGGCCGCGGTGGTCGGCGGTTAATTGGAGAGATTGCACCATGTCCGCGCAGTCTTCGAAATGGTCAAGTATTTGTCGAGGCATTTAAGGGTTTCCGGTCCCACCCTTTATGTGACTTTTGTCACTATATTACTACTTGGCGTTTTTGGCAATGATGGCTTCGGCGACATGGTTGGGAACGTCGGCGTAGTGGTCGAGTTCCATGCTGGAGCTCGCCCGGCCTTGCGTGGAGCTGCGAAGATTCGTGGTGTAGCCGAACATTTCGCCCAAGGGGACGAAGGCGGTGATCTCCTTGATGCCGGCCGATAGGTCTTCCATCGACTCGATCCGACCGCGCTTGGAGTTGAGGTCGCCGATGACGTCGCCCATGAACTCTTCGGGCGTGACGACCACGACTTTCATGACCGGCTCGAGGAGGACTGGACTGGCCTTTTTGACGCCGGCCTGGAGGGCCATCGAACCGGCGATCTTGAAAGCCATTTCCGAGGAGTCGACGTCGTGGTAGCTGCCGTCGTAAAGCTCGGCCTTAACGTCAACTACAGGGTAGCCGGCAATGACGCCGTTGGCCATGGCCTCTTCGATACCCTGCTGGACCGGTTTGATGTACTCGCCGGGCACGACGCCGCCTTTGATAGAGTTAATGAACTCGAAACCGGCGCCCTGTTCGTTCTGGCTGAGGCGCAGCCAAACGTCGCCGTACTGTCCGCGGCCGCCTGATTGGCGGATGAATTTGCCCTGGACTTCGACATCGCTTTTACGGATGGATTCGCGGTAAGCCACTTGCGGCTGGCCGATGTTGGCTTCGACGTCAAATTCGCGCTTCATGCGGTCGACGATAATTTCCAGATGGAGCTCGCCCATGCCGCTGATGATAGTCTGGGCGGTTTCATCGTCGACCCGGATCCGGAAGGTCGGGTCTTCTTCGGCCAAGCGCTGCATAGCGATACTCATTTTTTCCTGGTCGGCTTTAGTTTTGGGTTCAATCGCGATGGACACTGGCGGCTCCGGGAAAGTTATACTCTCTAAGACGATGGGATGGTTGAGGTCGCTCAGGGTATGGCCGGTAGTGGTGCCTTTGAGGCCGACGATGGCGGCAATGTCGCCAGCCCCGACTTCGGTGACATCGGCCCGCTTGTCGGCTTGGAGACGGACGATGCGGCCGATTCGCTCTTTCTCGCCAGTCGAGCTGTTGAGAATATATGAGCCGGCGGTCAGGACTCCGGAGTAAACCCGGAAGTAGGCCAGCTTGCCGACGAAGGGGTCAGTCGTAATCTTGAAAGCTAAGGCGGAGAATGGCTCGGTTTCGGATGGCTTGCGCTCAATCTCGTCACCGGTCTTGGGATGCGTGCCCCAAGTAGACCCGCGGTCGAGGGGGCTTGGCAAGTAATCGTTGACCATGTCGAGGACTTTTTCGACAATCACGCCGCGGCCATCACCACCGGTAACGGCAAAGAATTTGCCGGACAGCACGGCCGTACGAATAGCTTGTTTGACGTCATCAACACTGAGGCCTTCTTCGCCGACTTCAAAATATTTCTCAAGCATGGCTTCATCTTCGGCGACGGCGTTTTCGATCAGCAAACTGCGGTACTTCTTGGCCTTATCAATCATGTCGGCCGGGATTTCGCCTTCGACCAAGGCCTTGTCGGTGAACTCTTTGTAGGTATAGGCTTTCATTTCGACCAAGTCGACAATGCCGTTAATGGATTGCTCGAACCCGATCGGCAAGTGGACCGGGAAAGCCCGCTTGCTGAGCCGGGCATGAATCGTGTCAAGCGACTTGTAGAAGTCGCCGCCGGTTTGGTTGATCTTGTTGATAAAACAGATACGCGGCACGCCATACTTATCGGCCTGGCGCCAGACGGTTTCGGATTGTGATTCGACGCCCATTTTGCCGTCAAAGACGACACAAGCACCGTCAAGCACCCGCAGTGAACGCTCGACTTCGACAGTGAAGTCGATGTGGCCCGGAGTATCGATAATGTTGATCTGATTGCCCTTCCAGTAACAGGTAACCGAGGCGGCAACAATGGTAATCCCGCGTTCGCGTTCTTGAGCCATCCAGTCAGTGGTCGTCTCGCCGTCATGCACGGCGCCGATTTTGTGATTCAGGCCGGTGCGGTACAGAATGCCCTCCGTCGTGGTAGTCTTGCCGGCATCGATATGCGCGATAATACCGAGGTTGCGAATCTTGTCCATTGGTGTTTTCTTAGTTGCCATGATGTTTCCTAATAATTTAAATTATACTTCTTGAATGCTTTGAAAAGCTTCCTCGTCTATGAGCACTAGTTCGTGACCCTCTTCCGGATTGGCTAGACCGATTACATGTAACCCTTTAGTGTCGTCTGGAAGCTCAAAATTAGCCCGAATCAATCCGGCGGCCGCTTGCCGGACTTTGCTTATAGTGGTTGAAGCCAACCTGCTCTCTCCGGCCGTAAGGACTCCCTGAGCGACTGCCTGCTCTAACGCATTAATACCGCAAACTATAAACGGCTGGACCCGAGCACCGATATCGTATGTACCCTGCTCATCCCCATTAGGACCGGCAGCAGTTCCCGGCTTAATGCTGTTAAACGCGACTACTACTAATTGACCTGGACAGCCGTCGAACGGCAGGCTTCTATCGATCTGGCAGGCCGTTTCGCACGGTAAGCCAGAAGCGGGACAAATAGGTTCCGGACTAGCCATAATTTAGCTCCGGGCGAAGTGGGCGAAGGCACGGTTGGCATCGGCCATTTTGTGGACGTCTTCGCGCTTCTTAACGGCCGCGCCTTGGTTATTGTAAGCGTCAAACAGTTCGGCCGCGATGCGGTCCTGCATGCTCATGCCTTTGCGGGCCCGACAAGCGGCGACGAACCACATCGTGGTCAGGTGCTGCTGGCGCTGGCCGCGGACCTCGAAAGGAATCTGGTAGTTGGCGCCGCCGACGCGCCGGCTGCGGGTTTCCATGTGCGGCTGGACGTTCTTGTAGGCCTGCTCGAAAACGTCTAACGGATTGTCGACCTTGAGCTTCTGGGCGGCCTTCTCTAAGCCGCCGTAAACCAGGCGTTCGGCGATTTGCTTCTTGCCGTGGAGCATGACGCGGTTAATCAGGCGCTGGATTTGCACGCTGTCATAAATGCGGTCGCCCGGAATATCCCGGACCAGCGAGGCGGTCTTCTTGCGCGGCATTATTTGCTGCCCTTCTTGGTGCCGTACTTGGAGCGGCCCTGCTTGCGGTCGTTGACGCCTTGGAGGTCGAGCGAACCGCGGACAATGTGGTAGCGGACACCGGGCAGGTCCTTGACGCGGCCGCCGCGGACCAGCACGACGGCGTGCTCCTGCAGATTGTGGCCTTCGCCGCCGATGTAAGCCCAGACTTCGTAGCCGTTGCTGAGGCGCACGCGGGCGACTTTGCGCAGGGCGGAGTTCGGTTTCTTGGGCGTTTTGGTAGTAACCTTGACGCAAACGCCTCGCTTGAACGGCGCCGGCTTCTCGTAGTTGCGGGTTTTGAGGTTGTTGGTGACGCGCTGCATGGCCGGTGACTTGCTCTTGCTAGTCACCTTGGTGCGGGGCTTGCGCACTAACTGGTTAATTGTCGGCATTCGTTCTCCTTCGTGGATGCGATCTGCTGCTGCGGGGAGCATGCCAACTTCCCTGGCTCGGATCGCTTAAATTGACTTGACTTAGCTTTAATTGTAACAGATTCAGGTTTCGCTTACAACAGCGGCCGGTTCGGCCTGGCCGATGATGTGCTCGGCTTCCGCCGCCAAATCATCGTCGGCTTCGTCCTCGCCTTCCTGCCGGACTCCGGTACCGACCGGAATCTTGCGGCCAAGGATGACGTTCTCTTTGAGGCCGTAAAGCTTGTCGACCTTACCGCTGGTGGCGGCGGCAATCAGGACTCGGGTGGTGTCCTGGAACGAAGCCGCGCTTAGGAACGAATCGGTGCTTAACGACGCCTTAGTAATGCCGAGCAGCAGCTGGTTGTACTTGGCGGGGTTCTTCTTGCTGGCTACCAGGGCTTCGTTGGCTTCGACGACCGCCAGCTTGCTGACGATATCGCCGGTGACAAATTCGCTGTCGCCGGCCTCTTCGATCTGGACACGGCTAAAGATCTGGCGGACGATGATTTCCAGGTGCTTGTCGGCGATGTTCTGGCCCTGGGCAGCGAAAATCTTGAGGATTTCGCTCATGATGTAGCGCTGCGTCGGCTCTACCCCCTGTAAACGGATCAGGTCTTGAAGGTTAATCGAACCGTTGGTCAAACGCTGGCCGGAGACGACCTTGTCGCCGTCCTCGATCGTTAGCTGCTTGAAGCCGGGGATTTCGTAACGGACCACGCTCTGTTTGGTCGGCGTGATGATGACGGCTTTGTTGGTGATCTGGGCTTTGCCGGCCATCGGCGCGATCAGGGGTTCGGAAGCGTCTTCCAACGCGGCGACTACGTCGCCGGCAACAACGTCGGTGCCGCTGGCGATAGTGGCCTTGCGCTCGCCGATCTTAAGGGTGACTTTTTCTTTGTCGTCAGCCGTTACCTGGACAACGTAATGGTCGCCCTCCTCCCAGGTGTTGGCGACGCCGGAAATTTCCGTCGTGTAAGCCTGGCCCTTCGGGGTGCGGACTTCAAAAAGTTCCTCGATGCGCGACAGGCCTTGGGCGGTGTCGTCGGCGATAGCGCCGCCGGAGCGGTGCTTGGAGTCCAGGCTCAACTGCGTGCCAGGCTCGCCGATACTCTGCGCGGCAATGACGCCTATCGGGTGGTTCTTAGCGACCAGCTCGCCGGTCGCCGGGTCGATGCCGTAAGACTTCTGGGAAACGCCGCGCACGTTGGTGCAGCTCAGGCCGCTCATGATCTTGACGCCGTCTTGGGACTCGTCGGCCTCGACCTTTTCGGCGAGTTCGGCCGTGATCAGTTCGCCCTTCTTAATCAGCCCCTTACGGGTTTCGGCGGCGAAACGGCCGGTCAGGCGGGAAGCGTACGGCACGCCGATGTAAGCGGCGTCGGCCCGCAGCATGGCAAAGCCGGGGTCGCTGGTGTCATCCTCGAGCGTGAAGACATCTTGGGAGACGTCAACCAGGCGGCGCGTCAGGTAGCCAGCGTCAGCCGTCTTAAGCGCGATGTCAATCAGGGCCTTGCGGGTACCGCGGGTACCGGTGAAATATTCCAGCGGGCTGAGACCATTGATGTAGCCGGATTTAATCGGCAGCTCGATGACGTTGCCGCCGGCGTCCTGCAAGACGCCAAGCATACCGACAGCGCTGTTAAGCTGTGAAATGTTACCGCGGGCGCCGGAGTTAATGGCGATCGCCATGGAAGTGTCCTGGCCGACCATTTGTTCGGATAGCATGTCCTGGACCTTGGTTTCGACCTTGGTCCAGTTGTCGACCGTCAAACGGTGGCGTTCGTCGTCGGTAATGAAACCTTCTTCGTACTGGTTGGAGATAGCGGCCGCGCGGTCTTCGCCGCCGTCCAGCACGCCGTCCATGCCTTCGATCGGCGAAAAGTCGCCCATGCCGATGCTAAGGCCGGAAATAGTCGCGTAGTAGAAGCCGAGGTCTTTGAGGTCGTCGGCGATTTCAGCCGTTTTTTCCTGGCCGTAACTGGCGTAGACCTTGGCCATGACCTGCTGCAAACGCTTCTTGGTCATAGTTTCGTCTTGCAGCGGGAAGTCTTCAGGGAAAATTTCATTGAATAGCAGACGGCCAAGCGTGGTTTCGCGAACCTTGTCCCGGAAACTCAACCGGACTTGGCTTTGCAGCGTAATACTGCCGCCATCAAGTGCCATCAGCGCCTCCTCGATACTAGAGAAAGCCGCCGGCGCCTTGTCCAAATTCTGGGGACGTTCGTAGGTCAGGTAGTAACAGCCGAGGACGATGTCCTGCTCAATATGCAGAATCGGTGAACCGTCAGCCGGCTTAAGCAGGTTGCGGTTAGCCGCCATGATGTCGCGGGCTTCGGCCTGGGCCTTGTCGCTCAAAGGCAGGTGGACGGCCATCTGGTCGCCGTCGAAGTCGGCGTTAAAGCCTTTGCAAACCAGCGGGTGCAGCTGGATAGCCCGGCCTTCGATCAGGACCGGCTGGAAAGCCTGGATGCTAAGGCGATGGAGACTTGGGGCACGGTTTAAAAGCACGTATTTACCTTTAATTACCTCGTCAAGAGCGTCCCAGACGACGGTTTCACCCATCTCGATCAGGCGCGAGGCGCTGCGGATGTTGTGGGCTTGTTCGCGGGCAATCAGTTCGCCAATGACAAACGGCTTGAACAGTTCCAGAGCCATCATCTTCGGTAAACCACATTGATTGATCTTCAGCTCCGGGCCGGCCACGATGACCGAACGGCCGGAGTAGTCAACGCGTTTGCCAAGCAGGTTCTGGCGGAAACGGCCCTGTTTACCCTTAAGCATGTCACTGAGGGACTTCAGGCGGCGGCGCTGGCCGGTGGCAGCCACGGCGCGGCCGGAACGGGTGCTGTTGTTGTCGATCAGGGCATCAACGGCCTCCTGCAGCATGCGCTGCTCGTTGCGGCGGATGACTTCGGGCGCGTTGAGGCTGATCAGCTTCTTGAGCCGGTTGTTACGGTTGATGACGCGGCGGTAAAGGTCGTTCAGGTCGGAGGTCGCGAAACGGCCACCGGTCAGCTGCACCATCGGGCGCAGGTCGGGCGGAATCACCGGCAAGACACTGAGACACATCGAACCGGGCTTAATACCGGCGCGGTCCATGCTCTCGAGCAAGCGCAAACGCTTCATCAGCTTCTTCTTGCGCTGGCCCTTGGCGTCTTCGGCTTCTTTGCTCAGGTCGGCGATCAATTCCTTAAGGTCAATGCTGGTCAGCATATCCTTGAGCGCCGCGCCGCCCATGCCGACTTCAATCAGGGATCGGAGTTCGGTTGGCAGGTTACGGTAGTCGGTCTCGTTAATCAGGTTAAGCCGGGCGAGAGCGGTCAGCTGGTCCCGGTAGGCTTCAAAATCTTTGGTTACCTGTTCAAGTTCCTTGGTCTGCATCTCGGCCAGGGCCTTGACGTTGGCGTTTTCGGCTTCGGCTTCTTTTTCGTAGCGGAGCTTGACCGCTTCTTTGGCGGCCGCGAATTCGGCCTCTTTGTCAGCCAGCAGCTGGTCGCGCTTGGCGGCATCGACTTTCTTAATGATGTAGCTGGCGAAATAAGCCACGCGCTCCAGGTTCTTAACGGTCATGCCCAACAACAGGCCCATAGCGCTGGGCGTGCCGCGCAGGAACCAGATGTGCGAAACCGGCACGGCCAAGGTGATGTGGGCCATGCGTTCGCGGCGGACGATGCTGCGGGTTACCAGTTCGCCGTTCTTGTCGACGGCGGCTTCGCGGCTACGGACGCCCTTGTACTTGGCGTCGTGTGGGTTTATGTCCTTAACCGGGCCGAAAATCCGTTCGCAGAACAGGCCGTCGCGCTCTGGTTTTTGGGTCCGGTAGTTGATGGTTTCGGGCTTGGTAACTTCACCGTAGCTCCAATCCATAATGTCCTCGGGGCTGGCGACAGCCAGGCGGACGGCGTCGAAGTCGGCTATGTCGGTACCGGTGTTGGAATAGCGTTGCGGTGTCATATTAGGCCTCCTTCTCTTCGTTAGTGTCTGCGGCGGCATTATCATCGCCGTCATCATTATCGGCGGCTACCATAGCCAGGTCATCGGCGTTGGCGGCGGCATCGGGGCTGCCGTCCTCGTCAGCCGTGACAATGCTGAATTCATCGCCGCTGACTTCTTCGGTAACGTCAACGTCCGAAATCGATGGCTGCGGCACCTCGACGTCCGACGGATGGGTCGCTTCCTCGTGGATATTGCTGGCCAGGACGGCTTCGGCGTCGACTACCTGGTCCGAATGGACGAGGTCGACTTTGAGGCCCAGGCCCTGTAGTTCTTTGACCAGGACGTTGAAGCTTTCGGGTACCTTGGGACCGACAATTTGGGTCTTCTTGATGATCGATTCGTAAGCCTTGCTGCGGCCGTAAACGTCATCGGACTTGATAGTCAGCATTTCTTGAAGGGTGTTGGCGGCGCCGTAAGCTTCGAGCGCCCAGACTTCCATTTCGCCGAAACGCTGGCCGCCGTTTTGGGCTTTGCCGCCTAGCGGCTGCTGGGTAACCATGGTGTAAGGGCCGGTCGAGCGGGCGTGGATCTTGTCGGCGACCATGTGGTTGAGCTTAATCATGTACATGCTGCCGACAGTGGTGCGTTCGCTGAAAGCGTCGCCGGTGCGGCCGTCGAATAGCTGTTGCTTGCCGTCTTCGGGCAAGCCGGCTTCCTTAAGCAGCTGGTGGATTTTGCTGACTGGCACGCCGTCGAATGACGGGCTGGCGACTTTCATGCCGAGGGCCCGGGCGGCCATGCCGAGGTGGGTTTCGAACAGCTGGCCGACGTTCATGCGCGAAGGCACGCCGAGCGGGTTAAGGACGATTTCGACGGGGGTACCGTCGGCCATGAACGGCATGTCCTCGACCGGCAGGATGCGGGCGATAACGCCCTTGTTACCGTGGCGGCCGCCGAGCTTGTCGCCAACGGCGATTTTGCGCATCTGGGCCACGAAAACCTGGATCTGCATGATGACGCCGGCTTTGAGTTCATGGCCGTTTTCCCGGCTGAAAACTTTGACGCCGACGACTTTGCCGTGTTTGCCGTTGCTCATGCGCTGCGAGGTGTCGCGGACTTCTTTGGCTTTTTCGCCGAAAATGGCGCGCAGCAGGCGCTCTTCGGAGCTTAGCTCCTGCTCGCCCTTAGGCGTGATCTTACCGACCAGGATGTCGCCGGGGTGGACTTCGGCGCCGATCCGGACGATACCGTCCTCGTCAAGGTGGCGCAGGGTTTCTTCGGAAACGTTGGGAATGTCGGAAGTGACGATTTCTGGCCCTAGCTTGGTTTCGCGGACTTCAATCATGAAATCGACGATGTGGACAGAGGTCAGGGTATCATCTTCGACCAGCTTGCGGCTGATGATGATGGCGTCCTCGAAGTTATAGCCGGCCCACGGCATAAAGGCAACAATCAGGTCCTTGCCAAGCGCCAGTTCGCCGTCGGCGATCGACATACCTTCTATCAGGACATCGCCCTGCTTGACTTTGTCGCCGGTGTTGACGACGACCTTTTGGTTGACGGAAGTGCCTTCGTTGCTGCGGATGAAGCGTTGCGGCTCGTAAGTCACGGTGCCTTCCTTGTACTTGACGGCAACGGCTTGGGCCGAAGATTTAACGACTTCGCCGGCGCCTTCGGCCAGGATCACCTGGCCGGTGTTGCGGGCGGCCTCAACTTCCAGGCCGGTACCGACAATCGGGCTGCTGGGCTGGATCAAAGGCACGGCCTGGCGCTGCTGGTTGCTGCCCATCAGCGAGCGGTAGACGTAGTTTTTCTCTATAAAAGGAATCAGGCCAGCGCTGCTGCCGATAATCTGGTTGCGCGAAGCGTCCAGATGGGTGACGTCGTTGGCGTCAACCTCGCCGGACTTGAGGTGCGAACGGGCGCTGACACGCTCTTGGACGAAGTAGCCGTTGTCATCGATGTCGCTGCCGCCGCCGGCGATAATGACCGACTCTTCTTCGTAGGCGTCGAGGTAAATGATGTCGCTGGTGACCTTGGCCTTGACCGGCCAGGTGACCTTGTCGGTGACTTTGGCCAGCTTGGCGGCGTCGGCGGCCTTGATTTTGGTACCGCCCGGTACTAGGACTTTGCCTTTGGCGTCGGTCAGGTCTTCGGAAGCGATGTGGCCAACGCTGTCCTTGGCGGTGACGGCGTTGATGACCTTGCGGTAAGGCGTTTCAATAAAGCCGTAGTCGTTGACGCGGGCGTAGTTAGCCAGGTTCAGGACCAGGCCGATGTTGGCGCCTTCGGGGGTTTCGACGGCGCAAATACGGCCGTAGTGGGTAGCGTGGGCATCGCGGACCTCGAAACCGGCCCGTTCGCGGCTCAAACCGCCCGGACCCATCGAACTCAAGCGGCGCTTATGCGCTAATTCGCTAAGCGGGTTGATCTGGTCCATGAACTGGCTGAGCTGCGAGCTGGCGAAGAATTCGCGCACGGCGGCCACGATTGGCCGGGCGTTGATTAGCTGGCCGGGGGTAACGGTTTCGATCTCGGACATCGACATGCGGTCCTTAGTGTTGCGCTCCATGCGCAATAGGCCGATGCGGAACTGGCGCTGGACCAGTTCGCCGACCAGTTTGACGCGGCGGTTAGCCAGGCTGTCGATGTCGTCGGCCGGGTCTTGGGTGTTATTAAGACGGATTAGCTCGGCGATGATGGCCTCGATGTCTTGCAGACGCAAAACGCGGTTCTCGAGCGTGTTCGGCACGTCGAGGTCGAGGCGTTTGTTGATCTTGTAGCGGCCGACACGGCTGAAATCGAAGCGCTTGTAGTTGTAGAACATGTTCTCGATCAGTGACTTGGCGTTGTCGACGGTGGCCAGGTCGCCGGGCCGGAGACGGCGGTAAACTTCGATCAGGGCGTCGTTCTGGCCCTTGGTCGGGTCTTTCTCCAGGGTGGCGTCGAGGTAGCTCTTAGTACCGGTATCAACGTGTTTGAACGTCTCGCGCATGCGGCTCTCGGTCACGCCGAGCGCCCTCAATAGGGTAGTGACGGCAATCTTGCGCTTGCGGTCGATCTTGACGAATAGTGCGCCGGCAGCCGATGTTTCGAACTCCAGCCAGGCGCCGCGGCCGGGAATGACTTTGGCCCCATAAAGACTGGTCGAACCGTGCGGGTCGGCCGTGAAGAAAACGCCGGCCGAACGGATCAGCTGGCTGACGACGACGCGCTCGGCGCCGTTAATCACGAAAGTGCCGCGGGTAGTCATCCACGGGTAGTCGCCGAGGTAAATCTCCTGCTCTTTGACTTCGCCGGTGACTTTGTTAGTCAATTCGACGTTGGCCATCAGCGGCGCTTCGTAGCTGACGTTGTTTTCGCGGGCCGTGATTTCGGCCAGCTTAGGGTCGCCGAAACGGTAGTCTTTGAAACGCAAAGACAGCTTGGCGCCCGTATAGTCGTCGATCGGGCTGATTTCGGCCAGTAATTCGCCCAACCCTTCCTCGACAAACCACTGGAACGACCGGTTTTGGTGGTCGACCAGGCTAGGCAGCTGCAAAGCGTCATCAGTGTTAGTAAAGTGTACTCGTTGTGTCTTCTTGGTAGTCAATGCTTTCGCCATAAGCGCTATGAAATCCCCTCGTTAAAATAGCCAGCAAGCCCAGCTCGCTGATTATGGTTGGTTTAGTATTTGCTCAAATCTTTGTATTATTTTGGGTTCGGCCGAAGATCCTAAGCAGGGGTGTTTAGCATGACAAAATCATAAGCGCCCTGAACTTACACTACTTCTTAATTTACCAGTGTGAGGCAAGCGGCCGCGATTGTCAAGCCTGGGCTACTTGCCGGAGGCTTTGGGCGGACTCTTGATAACAGCGTCGATGATGCCGTACTGCTTGGCCGCTTCGGCGTCAAGCCACTTGTCGCGCTCCATGTCCTCGTGGATCTTGGCAGCTTTTTGGCCGGTGTTCTTGGCCATGATTTCTTCGAGCAGTTTCTTGATGCGGAGCGATTCGCGCAAGTCGATTTCCTGGTCGGTGACTTTGCCGCGCGTGCCGGATGACGGCTGGTGGATCATGATGGTGGCGTTGGGCAGTGCGAACCGCTTGCCTTTGGTGCCGCTGCTGAGCAGGAAAGCGGCCGCCGAGGCCTGGACGCCGATACCGACGGTCTGGATGTCGTTCGTAACATATTGCATGGTGTCATAAACAGCCAAAGCGTCGTAAACGCTACCGCCGGGACTATTAATATAGAAGAAAATGTCTTTGTTGGAATCTTCGGCTTGGAGGAATAGCAACTGGGCGACGACTATGTTGGCGCTGGCCTCGTTGACGTCGCTGCCGAGGAAGATAATCCGGTCCTTGAGCAGCCGGCTGTAAATGTCGTAAGCCCGCTCGTAGCGGCCTTCGTTCTCGATAACGGTTGGGATTAGTACGCTCATACTATCCAGTATAAGAAATTAGCACTCTCGTGTCAAGAGTGCTAATTACAGATGCGGATTGGTTATTTAGCGGCGGCGGCGCGGAGCGTGTCGAGGGTTTTTTCGGTCATCATGCGCGTGGCGATGTCGCGGCGGTTCTCGGGTTTGTCGAGTTCGGCTTGCATGGCCGGGTCGGGGTACTGGCCTTTGAGCAGCTGGACGCGGATTTCCAGCTCTTCGGGAGTGACTGTGACCTGTTCCTGGTCGGCTATGGCGCCGAGGACCAGGCCGGCTTTGACGCGGCTGGCGGCCGCTTCGTGCTTCTGTTCGCGGTGGGCTTCGGCACTCAGGCCTTCGGCGTCAAGATGTTCCTGCCAGGTCTGGCCGCGGTAGGTTAGATTGCGCTTCTCTTCCTCTTCCATGCGGTCGATTTCTTCTTCTACCAAAACTTCGGGGATCGGTACGGTGCTCTTGGCGGCTATTTTTTCGAGCAGTTCGTTGTCGAAGTTGCGGTTGGCTTCCTGCTGCTTCTCGGCCTTGAGCTGCTTTTTGATGTCGGCCTTGAGTTCGGCCACCGTCTTGAACGGGCCGACGGAGGCGGCGAAGGCGTCGTCAAGCTTGGACTCTTTCAGTTGCTGGACTTGGGTGACGGTAACGGCAAAGGTAACTTCGCGTTCCTGCAAAGCGGCCACACCGTAATCTTTAGGGAAAGTCAGGTTAAACTTTTTCTCGCCGCCAGGTTTAATGCCAATCACCTTCTCTTCGAAACCGGGGATAAACGTCTGGCTGCCCAGTTCGAGCGGGTAATCCTGACCGTCGGCGCCCTCAATCGGCTCGCCGGTTTTGGCGTCGGTACCCTTGAAGTTGATGGTCGCTTCGTCGCCGGACTTGGCGGCCCGTTCGACCGGTTCGCGGCCGGCAGCGCGGCGACGCAGGTTATTCAGCACGTTTTCGACGTCTTTGGCGGTGATGGTCGGGGCTGACAGGGCCAGTTTGATCTTCTTGTAATCGGCCAGCTCGATGTCGCCGACGGCTTCGAGCTGGGCGGTAAATTCCAGGGTGTTAAAAGGAACGAATTTGGTGATGGAAATTTCGGGCTGCGAGGCCGGGCGAAGCTTCTCCTGTTGGACAGCGTCGACGTAGATCTGGTTGACGGCCCGGTCCAGGAATTCGGTCTGTAGCAGCGCCGGGTCGAGTTGCTTCTCGACCAGGTTGGCCGGGGCTTTGCCGGGGCGGAAACCGGGGATCTTGGCGTCTTTGGCCAACTGCTTGATGACGGCCGCTTTGATGGTGCTCAGCCCGGCCTGGTCGGCGCTGATGGTTAGTTTGACGGTGGTTGGTGAAATTTGTTCGCGTTTGATCTGCATAAGGAGTTATTTTAACAATTTTTGAAATTTTTGGCCAGCGCTAGCGCAAAAACGGCGCCAGCAGCACGATACAGCCGGCAAACCAGGCGACTTCGACGACGGCGCCGATCGGGCGTTCGAACCATTGGATATCACTGGCGAACTTGGCGTAGCGGCCGGGGCGATATTTGAGGCCGCGGCGGTTTTTCAGGTAGCGCTTAATCGAGACCAGGTCCGGGGCGGCGGCCGCGAAAGCGCAAACGGCGGCCAGCAGCCAGTGCTCCGGCCGGAAGGCCGCTAACGCCGCCACCACCAGGCAGCACAAAAAGGCTTCGGCGAATAAATAGTCGCGGAAGGCGCGGGTTTTTAAGACGACTGTGTCGGGCAGGCCGGTGCCGAAGTGCGGCAAGGCGTCGCAGACGAAGTGCGAGGCGACCGCTAGCGGCACGGCCGCTAGGGGCTGGCCGATTACCAGGCCGATTAAGGTGCCGGTTAAGGCATGGTTAACGGCCGTCATGCCTGGCGCTGAGCCTCCAGGGCCTGGGCGATCTTTTGGAGTTCGAGCGTTTGTTCGGTGCCGGTCACGAGGTTTTTGAGTTTGAACTTACCATCGGCCAGTTCGGTTTCGCCGATAACCAGGGCGAAGTTAAGGCCCTTCTTGTCGGCCGCTTTGAGCTGGTCGCCGAGTTTGCGGCCGGACAGGTCGACGGCCACGTTGACACCCAGACCGCGTAATTCGGCGATAGGTTTGGCGGCAGCCGCGGCAACGTCGCCGACCAGTACGGCGTAGACGTCGGTCTCGGGCGGCAAGGCCGGCAGCAAATTATGCAGTTCCAAGAAGTTAGCCAGCGTCACGTCGCCCCAGCCGAAACCGACCGTCGGCACCGGCGCGACACCGAACAGGCCGACCAGGCCGTCATAGCGGCCGCCGCCCAGCATCGAGCGGTTATTGTCCGGATGCTTATCAAAAACTTCGAAGACAATGTCGGTGTAGTAATCGAAGCCGCGCATCAGGCTGGCGTCGAAGACCACGTTGTGGATACCGGCGCCGCGCAGCTTGTCGATCATAGTTTGCAGTTGGCTGATCGATTCGTGCTGTTTGAGCTCGGCCGGCAGCTTGGACAGGTCTTTGGTGTCGAGGATAGCTAATAGTTTCTCGACTAGGCCGGTACTAAGCTTCTTGGGTTCGATAACGGCGTCGATTTTTGAGATGAAGCCGCCGCGCTCCAGCTTGTGCAATCGGTCGATTAGCTTACTGACGGCATGGGCTTCTTTTTGATTTAGTTTCAGGTATTCGCCAAGGATATAGTCCATGAATTTGCGGCTGTTGAGCCGGATCTCGTACATGTCATGCTTGGCGTCGAAAGCCTTGAACATGGCGTCGACCAAAGTGATAATTTCGTATTCCGCCTCCACGCCGGCGACGCCGAAAATATCGGCGTTGAACTGCCAGTGTTCGCGCAGCCGGCCGCGCTGGGGCCGCTCGTAGCGCCACAGGTTGGGAATACTGTACCAGCGCAACGGATAGGCCAGTTCCTGGCGGCGGGCGGCGACCATCCGGCTGACAGTCGGCGTCATTTCGGGCCGGATAACCACTTTGCGGCCGCCGCGGTCCTCAAAGGTGTAGGTCTGCTCGTTGACGATTTCCTCGCCGGTCTTAGCCAGGTAAATCTCCAGCGGCTCCAGGATTGGCGCGTCATACTCTTCATAGCCGAAGCGCTCGGCCACCGCGCGCCACTTGCCGAACATATACTTCTGCAAGCGCTTGTCTTCGGGGTAAAAATCGCGCGCGCCTTTATAGGGTTGGGTAGAGAGTGCCATGGCTGCCTCCATTATAGCGTGTTTGCCGTAGTCGAGAACTCACCGCCATAATGTCAATTTGGGTCAATCTTTGATAAACCGCGACTAGCCCTTAATAATATGCAGCCTAGTGGTGTCAGGCATTGCGTTTTAGCCTCGCTATACTGGGCTTGTAGCGTCTGTGCTTGTGGCGGGGACGTCGCTTCAATGCGACCATAGCTTGTGGAAATAATACCCCTGAAGAAACCCATTGTACTACATCAAAACCAGCCGCTTCCCAAACCCGCTCCACGTACGGCTTCGACGCCGCCGCCCACCCATAGAAATCACCTGATCGTACACCGTCGTCGGGATGGTTTGAGTCATAAGCGATACCACCATCCTTGAAATCAGTCTCCGCTTGCGCGAGCTGATCACCGAACAGACCGGCAAAGCCAGACTTAGGCGCGGCACGAGCCCACCGCAATTGCTCGAAGAACCCGGCATCCAATAATGTCATTATCACCAAGCCACCGTCAGCCACCAGCCGTCCGAACTCGGTAGCCCAAGCCTCATGAGCCTGGGGCGAAAGATGCGAAAAGACACTAAATGCTGTCACTAAATCATGGCTACTGTCAGCCAGCATCGTTGGCGGTAAAGGATCCACAGTAATCGTGTTAACCCCCGGCAGAGATACGTTCACTAATGCTGTCATCGCAGGATCAACGTCAGCGGCGGTGAGATTTACGGCCTGCACGTTGCGGGTTAAAAGAACGCGGGTAATCCGACCCCAGCCTGACCCGAAGTCCAGAATTTGACGTAATGCGTCGGGCTTACCCAAACCGTTCAAGGCAGACCAATCATCAGCGACCCTGACAAAGCTTAGCGCTTCCTCGTAAGCATCCTCGTACGAGCTACCGACAAACTTCTGTTGCAGTTTTGCTGGCGGATTTAGCGGCGGACGTTTGAGGGGATCAGCGATAGCTGGTAGGACTTTGAATGTTGCTGCCGCCGCGAGCGATTTAATAAGTGGGTCTGTCATTCTAACCTTTATTAGCATATTAAATAATAAAAAAGGACACCTATCTCTAGGTGTCTTAGGCCAGCAGCGAATTTGCACTCACTGTGTTCGAGAATAGGTGTCCATTCTCGAGTACAAATGAAAAATCGCAGCTAACCTAAGACAAATCTAGGATACACCAACAGCTGGAAATTTAACAGACTGCTTTGTATAACCTAACCCCCACCCGCTATAAATAGGGTAGTTTATGGGTTACCTCGTAATAGAGGATAGCCTCGTTAGAAAAGGTGGAACGGTGGAACGGCGAGAGCGGTTAGGGCGCCGGCACCTAGGGCAACGCCGATGACATTAAAGACTATGTCTGATAAGGAGTTGCGTATGGTTTCATGACCGAAGATGATGCCACGGCGAGCCAGCAGGGGTGATAAAACAAGTATTTCCAGCGGCTCCCACAGTACCATCAAAGCCAGGGCTATGAAGGGGTCCATAATCCAGCCTAGAACGATTCCGGTTGTCAGGTGGACCAGGCTCCAGTGGTCATACAACTTGTTGTTACGGCTTTGTTTGGAAGGCATGATTTTACGCTTAAATTTAACCCTGGTGCGGCGGAGAGGACTTGAACCTCCACATCTTGCGATACTAGCTCCTAAGGCTAGCGCGTCTACCAATTCCGCCACCGCCGCACGTCGCTAGCTATTTTACGCAATCGGCGCCCAAAAAACCACTGTTGATTGACAAGAACGGCGGCTTAAGCAATAGTTAGCAGCATATAAAACATAAGGGACTTCCGCATGCAGCCTGATAATTCCAATGTTCCGCCGACAGCCCCGGAGCCGGAGACTAACCCCTTGCCGCCAAATACGGGGCAACCGCAGACAGCGGCCCCGCAATTCGCCGCCCAGTTTGATAACCACGCCGCTGCCCAGCCGGTGCAACCGACTCAGGCGTCCCAATCGCCGGTAGCCGGCCAACCGTTCAAGTTCCCGTCAGCCTTTTCGCTGTTCCAGCCGAGCAGCCAGCTGGTCCTCAAAAACCTCACCACTTTCGTCGTGATAAT
>Ga0208357_1000102_pt1 | contig 63754 bp, 66 predicted proteins | sample NGESurdeep092012_6_FD_184487 | JGI IMG/M metagenome (GOLD analysis project Ga0208357, IMG submission 184487) | Arctic peat soil microbial communities from Barrow, Alaska - NGEE Surface sample F52-2 deep-092012 (SPAdes) | ecosystem: Environmental > Terrestrial > Soil > Wetlands > Peat ...
GTGCCAATCATATCGTTAAATTTGCCACAAAGGAACGAAAAAAAAGAGTATAAAATCAGTTTTATGAGTTTAGATAATATCCGGCTTTCTAAAAAAGAACGACAGTTATTTTTTTCAAAAAATTTAATAGAAACTACACAGAGTAAAGATTTAAACGAAGTTTCAAAAGAAATTGAGATCATAAGTTTAGGTGAAAATCTACAACATATCCTTTTTCTTGTTACTAATTCCGAAAATCAATTTTTGCCCGACGAGGAAATGAATTTATTGTCCAATCTAATTCTTGCCTGCAAACTATCAATGGCTGATATTGCTTTGGTTAATACTTACAATTCTTCATTTAATTACACCGAATTGGATCAACATTTTCATCCTAAAAAGATCCTGATGTTTGGCATTCCTACTTCCGGATTAGATTTACCATTTACGATTCCTTTTTTTCAAATTCAGCAATTCCGGGAACAATTATATGTAACAAGCCCGCCTCTTAAAGATTATTTAAATAATAAAAATCTGAAAAAAGATTTGTGGGAATGCCTTCAAAAATTATTTTAATCCAAATGAAATCTTTAGTTTTTGCCACTAACAATGAGCATAAAGTAACAGAAGTAAGAAGTATTCTTGAAGATAAATTTAAAATACTTTCTCTTGTTGAAGCAGGGATTCATATTGAAATTCCGGAACCTTATGATACGCTCGAAGAAAATGCCTGCGAAAAAGCAAGAGTAATTCATAAACTCACCAATGAAAACTGTTTTGCAGAAGATACCGGGCTGGAAGTAAATTCTTTAAATGGCGAACCAGGAGTAAAAAGCGCCCGATATGCCGGTGAAGACAGATCTTTTAAAAATAATATAGATAAATTATTAAATAATTTAAAAGATAAAGAAAACCGGTTAGCTCAATTCAGGACAGTAATCTGTTTGATAATCAATGGGGAAGAGAAACTTTTTGAAGGTACCTGCAAAGGAAGTATTATTGCAAAACGCAGGGGTAGTTCAGGCTTTGGCTATGATGCGGTATTTGTACCGAAAGGCACCTTTAAAACCTTTGCAGAAATGTCTTTGGCAGAAAAAAATATTTTTAGCCATAGGAAAAAGGCTATGAACAAATTAACTGCCTTTTTAACAAAAGAAGAATCGTATCTAATCTGAATATTCTGAAAAACATTACAATAATTTGACTTACCTAAGCAACCAAATACTTTCGGAATCCGACTTGATAAAGGGATGTATTGAAGGAAATTCCCGAATGCAGCGGTTACTATATGAAAGGTTCTCTTCAATGATGTATGCAGTTTGTCTCAGGTATTCAGAAAATATCGAAGATGCCAATGATGTGATGCAGGAAGGATTTATTAAAGTTTATAAAAGTTTAAACAAGTTTAGGTCCGAGGGCTCTTTTGAAGGTTGGGTAAGGCGTATTTTTATAAATACTTCTATTGAACATTATAGAAAAAAGGCAAAATTTTATAATGTTACCGAAGTATCGGAAAATATTACGGAAGATGGTGAATTGAATGCATTGGATGCTCTTGCGGTAAAAGACTTAATAAATATTATCAACGAATTGCCGCCAGGATATAAAATGGTTTTTAATATGCATGCAATAGAAGGTTATTCTCATAAAGAAATTGCCGGTATTTTAGGAATCACAGAAGGAACCAGTAAATCGCAACTGGCAAGGGCAAAAGGGGTTTTGAAAAGAATATTGGAAACGAAAGTCAATACTTCAAAAAAATAAATACTTTTTAGCATTATTATGCCCAATTTTAAAACCAGGTTATATAACCATGAAACACCTCCTCCAGGGGAAATATGGGATCAGATTATTGAAGATCTCAATAATGAAAGAGTGATAAAAATGCATGGCTACAGAAAAAATAAATTTCTTTTTTATGGAGTTACCGCCGCAGCCTCTTTACTTATTATTTTTCTCGGTTCTGTCTTTTTAAAAAAGAATGCTAATTCAATACTCAATTCAAAAAAAGCGGAACAAAGAGAAAATCAATTAACTGCTCAGAAACAAAACGACTCTACCAGTTTAAATCAGCAAATTTTAAAATCCATTATCAATAACCCCATTGAAAAAAAAGATATATTAGCTGAAAATCCTGATCAAAACAACTATACAAAAAAATATATTACTATCGCAGGCCCTGAAGGACAGCCGGTAAAAATTTCTCCAAAAGTAGCTACTCTCATTATCTCAGCAGATAACGAATATCCTCCCAAACCTATCTGGAGCAACGAGATCCGTAAATGGCAGAAAATCATGCTAAACTCTACTATTTCAACTACATCAGCCAATTTCATAAGCGTTGTTCAACTCGCTGCCAATAAAGAAAACATCGAGTAAAAAATTTTCCAGATGCCAAGGTTAAAAATTGAGCTCCCCGAAAAATTGCTAACTACAGTTTCTGTTCCGGTTCGCATTAATGATATCAATTATGGCAATCATGTAGGTAATAATGCTATTGTTGAAATTATTCACGAATCGCGGGCTCAGTTTTTAAACCAACATGGATTAACAGAAATGGATGTAGTGGGCTATTCCCTTATAATGAGTGAACTTTCTGTTGTATTTAAAAATGAATCTTTTTATAAAGACGTGGCGTACATAAAAATATATTGCGGAGAAATAACACGAGTAAGTTTTGAATTATTTTACGAAATTTCTGTGGAAAGAAATAAAGAAACGATTATAATCGCACTTGCCAAAACAGGAATGGTTTGTTATGATTACAAGATAAAAAAAGTGGAGACTATTCCCGAATTATTGAAAAATATTCTTGTAGGCTAATAATTCTTTCAATAACATTCAAAAATTATTTTCCGATATATTGGTTTTCAATTTCCTTTCGTGGTTATCATTCACAAAATGAAAATCGTTATTATTTGTTGATTTGCTGTCAAAAAAAATCATGTAAAAAATCATGCCTGATTATTCCAGATTCTCCAGCTTTCTTCCGCCTGGATAGCAAGCATCTTTTCACCATTACAGGTCACGGCTCCGTGTTCTTCTGCAAGAGAAAGAAATAAAGTTTTGGCAGGGTTATAAATCAGATCAAAAAAATAATGTTGATTAGTGATATACTGATAAGGCAGATCCGGGCATTCTTCTATTTTTGGAAAAGTTCCAAGAGGAGTTGTATTAATTACAATAGTATATTCCAGAAAAAGCTCCGGAGAAATATCATTATAGGTTATTACATTAGACTGCTGCGCGCTTCTCGAGACTTTTAAAAAATCAATATTTAAATTTTCCAGAACAAAAGCAACCGCATTGGAAGCGCCGCCAGTACCAAGTATCAATGCCTTTCTGTGATGAGGTTTTAAGAGAGGAGTAAATGATTTTTCAAAACCAACTGCATCCGTATTAAAACCGGTCCATTTCCCATCTGATAGTTTTATACAATTGCAGGCATTGATGGCTTTGCATTGTGAAGTAATTTCATCAAGAAAAGAAAACACGTCTCTTTTATATGGGATAGTTACATTCAATCCTCTTATATGCGGATTATTTTTTAACTCCGGAATCTCATTTTCCAAATTCTTTAATTCAAAATTCCGGTATTCGCAATCTGAAATATTTTCTTTCTCAAATTTTTCAGAAAAATATTTTTCAGAAAATGAATGGACCAATGAACGACCTATCAAACCATAAATTTTCATTATACAGTTTCTTTATCAAGATAAAGATGAAATGTATCACCCCGAAGCCCGATGCGCATAGCTTCCAAAGGAATTATTTCGGAAGGAGCAATATTACCCAGATTGGCATTACATCCTACTAATTCAAGAAAATAAAGTTGTTGCGATTTTTGAGGAGCTTCCCAAAGAATTTTTTCTGCAGGTATCCTGGTCAAAATTTCATTTACAAGACCTTGCCTAACCTCACCACTATCCCGGTATAAGCCTACGTTTCCTGCTTCACGAGCTTCTGCAATTACGTAAGAAGATCCAGCTTCCAACTCAGCATGCATCTGCTCTATCCATTTATATGGCGGCATAATATTGGTGGCATCTTTACTTCCTACCTCGCTTAATACGATACCATGCTTGGTTAATTTTTCTATATAGCCACATTTTTCTGTATGGGGAATTGTAATAGAACCGTCACTAACTTCCATGTAAGAAATGTTGTAATTCTTACAAAGTTGAATATAATCATTGAATTGATTTCGGATTAGAAATGCTTCAAATAATGTACCTCCAAAATAAACCGGAATATCAAAAGATTGATACAATTCAATTTTTTCGCGCAGGTTGGGTGTTACGTAAGCAGTTCCAAAACCAAGCTTAATAATGTCAATGTGCGGATGTGCGGCGCTTATCAGGTTTTTACTTTCTTCCAGGCTGAGGCCTTTATCCATTATCATTGTTATTCCATACTTGCGGGGTTTTTTAACACGCTCAGGAATTTGATCTAACTTAAAATTCATATTAAAATTTTAGGAGGCACAAATATAGTTTGGCAAAAATAAAAATGAGATAAAAATATTTTTGTTTTCTTCAGAACATATTAATAATTCTATTATTTTTTCTTCCTCCCTGAAGTTTTATACTTGCTAATAAGATCCACAATAGATGTATGTTGTAATAAGGAAGGTTCTAATTCTATAAACTGCTTTATCAAGGCTGGTGCATTTTGAATTCCAATTTGAAATTGCAACAATGCTTCTTTTGATTTACCCATAGCATAAAGAACTGCAGATTTGTAATAAAGAAACAATGGTTTGTTATCTGTATTTTTTTGGGCATTATCTATTTGCTCCAGCGCTTCTTCATAATATTCTGCATCATAAAGGCATTTGATCAGTTCTTTCCAGCCTTTTACATTTTTGGGACGCGCTTTGATAAAATGTGTAAAATGAATTACCGCATCTTTTATTCGCCCCAGTTGAATAAAGCACTGTGCTATAGCAAAATGATAATCTGGCTGAGACTTATTGATGCTCATTGCGTTTTCAAGATTTTTTACAGCGCTTTCCCAATAAGATTCCTGCATATAAGTGCTTGCTATTTTATAGTACAAGCGGCTTTCTGTAGAATTCAAATGAACTGCTTTCCTGTAATTAAATCGCGCTTGTGCAGGATTTTTTAATTTTTCATAACAATATCCAATCGCTTCATAAATGACATCCTCCGGCATAGAAAGCTCCAATACTTTTTGAAGAGCATCTATAGCGTCCCGGTATTTTCTTAATCTCAAATAGGCATCTCCAAGGTTGCGGTAAGCATAATCAAACTTTTCGTCTATGGCAATGGCATATTGATACGCGTCAATTGATTTTTCATACAATTTTAATCCCTGGTATGCGGTGCCAAGATTGAACCATGCCAATTGACAATAAGGATAATCGTCAATAATCCGTTGATGTATTTTGATACTTTCTTCATTTCTTCCTGTATAATCTGACCAAAAACAGATTTTATACAATGCTTCTTCATTCGTAGAATCTTGCTCAAGAATTAGTTGTAAACAATTAAACACTTTTTCAAATTCTTCGTAGTCGTCATAAACATCTGCCAGTTCAAAAAGTAACTCTATTTTATCTTCTCCTTCAAATACTACAATAGCTTCTTCGAGCAGGGCGGCGGCTTTTTCCTGAAAATCAAGGGCCAAAAAGACATCCGTCTTTAATATATATAAATTGATGTCGTTGCTATCCAGCACTTCCGCTTTTTCAAGTAAAGCAAGAGCTTCATAATAATTTTGAGTGGCAATGAGAATATCCGCCTTTCTTATATAGAGTGAGGAAGAATAAGGAAATTGATCAACGGCAAAATTTACAGCCTCGAGCGCAGATGAAAGATTGTCATTTTCATCAAAATAATCTATGAGGCGCAGGAAAGATTCTTCTTCAATAAAATTAAACTTCTTTCCAGTTTTAAAATTATTATACTGTTTTAGCAGTTCCTGCATCTCTTCACTGTTTTGCTGGTAAGGATTGTCTTTCATAACTTATCTGCTTGAGCTACAAAGTAAGGATAATTTTAAATTAAAACACGTTTTCGTCAATTTTTGCGTTTATAGTAAAAAAAATGATGAAAGGTTTGGGGTTTTTCAGAATAATTTAGTAATTTTGTTAAAATTAAATATTAATTAAGCTTTCACAAATGACAAAGTATTCCAAAATAGCAACAGTTATATTACTTGTATGCGGAGTATGCTTGTTTGCTTTTGCAGACAGAGGCACTTTTGTGAAAAAGAACAAAACACACCTCAATATTAAGATTAAGGCAAACGGAAATTTAAAAAATTCCATTCCTTTCAACTTAAAATCAGGATTAACCTTTCGAGGAAGTTTTCTAATGAATAGCCAGACAATAGGAAATAGTATTGTTAGCGATGCGTATATTTCTTACAAAAAAGGAAATACTGTTTATATTTTACCATACAAACAAAAGATATTCATCCCTCAATACAGCCAGAAAGACGGTTACAAATTAATTATCAGGGGTAGAAGATAATAGTTTCATGAATTGTTTTTGAAAAAGACCTGCATCAATCATGCAGGTTTTTTTTATTAAAACTTTTAATTGTAAAAACAATTCTTATTAAGAAGAAACATTCCAGAGTAAAGAAACAAATATTCGGGATTTCAAAATATAATCAAAATTTATTCGATTAATCTGCGAAATAGCAGTTATTTGCTAAAAGTGAAATAGTATATTTATTTTGCTTTTGTTTCTTCGTAAGTAAGCACTCTGTAACCGGACTTTGGAATCTCAAATGTAGATAACGGAACGTTATAATAATTGATTTTAGAAAGAGTAAATTTGAATTCCATTTTACCGGATTGCATTTCATATTGTACAGGCAGGCCCGGTAAAGATTTAAACTGGGCATCGTAAGACTTATTGCTAAGGGTTACTTCTGTAGTGTAAAAAACAGTAAAACTGGTTCCGTTTTTTAATTTAGCAATTACTTTTTTGCAATTAAATCCCGAAATTGTAGCAATTTCACCCGTATTTTCAAACATAATCCCATCATATTTTTTATTATTCTCCTCCCAATTAGCCGCAGTAAGTGTGATCATCAGTTTCTGACCGCTATAATCTTTCAAAATAATGCCGGTTCCTTTGGATGCATCATAAATAGTGGCTTCGCGACCCAGGCTGCTTACTAATTCAGATTTACTTTTATCTCCTTTTAAATAAATAGTAGTAGTAGCCCCATCGAGCATATCGGCCATTTTGGGTTGCCCGCTCCCGGTTTCTACAGACATATTATAAACTAAAGAGCCATCGCTCAAAGTTTTTTGAGCCATAGAAGAAAGTCCTGAGAAAATAAAATAAAAAAGGAATAATGCTTTATTAAATTTCATATCAATTAAGTAAGTAAATTTAAAGATAATTCAACAAAAATATAGATATGATTTTGTCTCCAATGGTTGCAGACCTACAATTACTTCTTCTTTTTTAACGCATCGCTTTTCTCTTTCATAGTTTTCAATTTTGTATTAGATTCCTGCATTGCCGTTATTCGTTCCTGCCACTTACTTTGCGATTTTGGTTTCTTTTTATTTTCCTGCAATTTGGCCATTATTTTATCATGGTCAATAATATACTTCTGTATCACAAGTTGAATAAGAAGTGTAATGGTATTTGAAACGGTGTAATACCAGGTAAGGGCAGCAGGCATACGATTGAATATTCCAATCAGGAAAACAGGAAAAATATAAGGAAGATATTTCATTACAGGATTGCTGTTGTCCTGCATATTACTCATGCCATAAATTGAAATCAGCATACTTGTTATTGCTGCTGTAATTGTAAATAAACTTACATGATTACCATAAAAAGGAATATTGAAAGGAATATTATAGATCGAATCGTAAGTTGAGAGATCTTTGGCCCACCAAAAACTTTGTTGACGCAATGCAATATTAGAGTTAAAGAAATCGTACAATGCAAAAAATATCGGTATTTGAAATAAGGCAGGGATGCATCCTCCCAATGGATTGACACCGGCGCTTTTATACAATTTCATTTGCTCCATACCAAATGCCTGCTTATCATCTTTGAATTTAGTTTTAAGTACTTCCAACTCAGGCTTTAATAATTTCATTTTAGCACCACTTAAATAACTCTGGTAGGTAAGCGGGGAAATGAGTAACCTGATGATAATCGTCATTAAAGCGATTACCAATCCATAACTTGCAATTTTACTGGAAAGAAAATCAAATACAGGCATTATAAATCCCCTGTTGATGTATTTTACAAATGCGAGAATACCGCTACCCAAAGGAACCATATTATACATCTGGTTGCCATAAGATTTCAGGATTTTATAATTGCTGGGGCCATAAAAAAGCTGTAACGGCAGTACAGCATCATTTCCCTGTGGCACATCCAATCTTAAATTGGCAGTAGCTTCTGCTATAATATGCAGACTGGTATCTTTAGGGGAATCCCATTTTACCTCTCCATTTGCAAAATTATTTTTGGCAACAATTGCAGTTGCAAAAAATTGTTGATTTAGGGCCAGCCATTGTACAGGTGCGTCAAATTTTTTATCATCACTCCTTCCTTCAGAAATATGTTCAAAATCATAATCACCATTTTCTACAAAAGAAATATGCGATTGTTGAGTTTCCCAACCCATATCTTTTTCAAGTTTCACAGCCTTTACCTGCCACAAAAGATTAAGGGTGTTTTGTGTAACCAGTTTGTTAGCTCCGTCAAGTTTTATATTAAAGCCGATCATATAATCATCAGGCTTCAAAATATACTGGTGGTCTATAGATTCGCCATTGTTTGTTTGTAAATGGAAACTAATTATTTGACTACTATCCTGCGTTGTTTGAATGGCAGATGGTGTAAAAAGAAGATCCGAAGTTTGTGCGGTCTGATTATTTCCTGTATTTATAGCATAAGAAATATTATTAAAACTTCCATCCTGCAGAATAAGCGGCTTGCCATCAGAGGTTTTAAAATGCTTTATTTCTATCTCTTTAGGTTGACCTCCTTTATTGGAAAAAGTAATTTTAAGTAGTTTATTTTCTACGGTTATAAGTTGCTCTTTACCCGTTGTATCCTGCCTTATTCCAGCAATAGAAGCATCTTTTTTTGCAGACAGAGAATCATTTAGGGCGACAGATTTAAGTGATGTATCTATTTTTGGCTTCAGCCTGTTGAGGGAATCCTGAATATGCTGTTGTTGCTTTTCTGCTGCCATCTGCCCCTGTTTGGTATAATAGAAATACCCGAAAAATAAAAGAGCTAATAAAACAAACCCGATAACAGTATTCCTATCCATTCCCATAATTAAAAATTAGTGTGCAAATGTACGCAAAACTTACAGCTTAGCAGATTGAAAAAATGATAGTAGAAAAATAGAAATGCCCCCGGAAATGAGGGCATTTATTGATAATAAAGAATTTACTTTTTTGAAGATGTACCTTTTTGCGGAGCAGCTTTTGCATCAGAAGGAGCTTTTGTATCTGCAGCAGCTTTTGTATCCGTGGCAGCTTTTGCGCCGACAGGAGCTTGTGCAGCATCAGGTGCAACTTTAGCTTCTTCCTGTTTAAGCTGTCGTGTCAAAGTAACAGAAGCTACGGGGATGCGTGGAGAATTCAAGACTTCCATATTTGCAGCCTTCACATCCTGTACACGTACATTTTCATCTAACTTCAGGTTGGTGATATCCAATTCAATATGTTCCAATAAGTGTTCAGGTAAAGCTTTCACTTTAAGGGATTTCATTTTTACTACTAATTTCCCGCCTTCTTTTACACCTGCAGGAATACCTGTAAATTTCAAAGGGATATTTACGGATACTTTTTTGTCTCCTACCAATTCAAGAAAATCAACATGAATCAGATCATTGTTTACCTTATCAAATTGGATATCCTTCAAAACGCATTTGTAAGAATTGCCTTCTACTTTAATTTCTGCCAACATAAAATCCGGCGTATAAATTATGTTTTTAAAAGCTGATACCGGAGCAGAAAAATTAATCTCTTTTGCACCTCCGTAAATTACAGCTGGCACTTTTTCCTCAGAGCGAAGTTGGCGGGTGGCTGTTTTGCCAAATTCGGTCCTGATTTGTCCTTCGATTGTAATTGTTTTCATTATATTATTTAATTTTTTTGAGGCGCAAAGGTAAGGGTTTTTTCTGTTCAGATAGAACCGAATTTATAGGTTGAAACTCAAACTCAAAAATTAAAAGGAAACTAACCTACTGGTTAGGTTAGGCATTCTTGATTTTCAGTAAAGCAACTTTTATTCGAAATTTCTATTTTCTGCTAATAATCAGGCTGGAGATGCCACGGGGATTTACAGTAAACCGACTTTTATTTAAAATTTCTATTTATTAAAACTTTAAACACTAATTTCAATCTGCGAATTAATTCATCATATTCTTCTTGTGTATTTTGCTTCTTATAAAAAGGCTGTTTATACTCTTATTTTCATAAGCATTACGAATAGCAATTGCGAAAAGATCGGCTACAGAAACTACTTTTATTTTATCAACATTTTGTTTTATTGGAATAGTATCGCACACCACTAATTCTTCCATAACACTGTTTTGAATATTTTCGTAAGCATTATTGCTCAGTACCGGATGCGTACAAAATGCCCTTACACTGCGGGCACCTTTTTCTAATAATAATCCCGCACTTTTACAAAGGGTTCCACCGGTATCACAAATATCATCAATCAATACAATATCTCTATCGGTGACATCACCAATAACCACCATGCTGGCAATTTCATTAGCCCTTCTCCTGTGTTTATCACATATTACCATATCCACTTCAAAATAACTGGCTATTTCTCTTATCCTGTTGGCGCTTCCTACATCAGGAGCTGCAAAAGTCAGATTCTCCAAATCAAGTTCTTCGATATAGGGAATATAAATGGCAGAGGAATCCAAATGATCTACAGGTATATCAAAATAGCCCTGTATTTGCGGCGCGTGCAAATCCATAGTAATGACCCTGTCAGCGCCAGCAGCAACAATCATGTTAGCGACTAATTTTGAACCTATTGCTACACGAGGTTTATCTTTCCTGTCTTGCCGCGCATAGCCATAGTAGGGAATTACAGCAATTACTTTATATGCTGATGCGCGCTTTGCTGCGTCAATCATCAATAATAATTCCATTAAATTATCAGTTGGTGAAAAAGTACTTTGAATCAAAAAAACAAATTGCCCACGGATGCTTTCGAGAAATTCTACCCCAATCTCACCGTCGCTGAATTTTTGAATATTAATTTTCCCCAATGGCTCGCCAAATCGTAACGCTATTTGTTTTGCAAGATATTGGGAACCTGTACCTGAAAAGATTTTTACGTTAGGATGCATATTAAATATTATTAGGATTAATTGAGATAGCAAATAATTAGTTTGGCGAAATTATAATTAATATTTTTGGAAATAAACTGAAAACCATGGAAAGTGTTAACAAGTCATCCACCTCTATTAAAAATTGGGCAATAGATGACCGGCCCCGGGAAAAACTCCTGACAAAAGGAAAAGAAAGTTTGAGTGACTCTGAATTGCTTGCCATTTTAATTAATTCAGGGAGCGGCAAAGACAGCGCAGTAGATCTTGCCAAAAAGATATTAAATCTTGGAGATAATAACCTTGACGAGCTGGGGAAAGTTAGCATAAAAGAAATGATGTCAATCAAAGGTATTGGAACTGCGAGAGCAATTACATTAGTTGCCGCTCTGGAATTGAGCAGGAGGCGAAACAACAGTTTAATACAAAATAAAAAAAGATTACAATCAAGCAGGGAACTTGCAGAATATCTGAAAGCAAATCTAAAAGATCACCCTAATGAAGTGTTTGCAGTAGTATTTCTAAACAAGGCTAACAAAGTAAAGCATTTTGAAATATTGAGTAAAGGCGGCCTTACTCATACCATTGTAGATCCGCGCATCATATTTCTAAAGGCATTGGAAGTGCAGGCCACTTCCATGGTTCTTTGCCACAATCACCCATCCGGGAATTTGAAACCAAGCCGGGCAGATGAAGAACTCACCGCTAAACTCAAAAATGCAGGTAAACTATTAGACATACAGGTACTGGATCATCTTATAGTTGGTGATGAGGGGTATTATAGCTTTGCTGATGAGGGAATGATGTAGTATTTTCACGCCTGTGCGGTTGGCCCACCAAAATTCAATGGCAATTCTACCGCTTCTATATCCTGTATAGTTCCGTTTACTGATTCAAATTTCTTCACATTTTCTATCATGGCTTTCATAAAACGTTTCGCATGAGTTGGGGTAAGGATGATCCTGCTTTTTACTTTACTCTTAGGAGTGCCGGGCATTACATTTACAAAATCTATAACAAACTCTGCATGGCTGTGCGTTATGATAGCAAGATTGGCATAAGCGCCTTCAGAGACTTCTTCAGAAATTTCTATATTAAGCTGATTGGGTGGTACATTTGGCTGATCGGACATGATTTATTTTATTTTCAAAATTAAAACAAAGAGAGTAGGATAAAAAATAAAAGAAAATAAAAAATCTTTACAAAAAGTTTAAAGATTGAATCGTAGGTATTATCCAGGACTCTTCTAATCAGTACCGTCTTTTACTCCTTTAAAATATCCCACCGATTCTGCAATCCCGGGCAAAGGATCTTTCATATCTTTTTCAAATTCAATACTGCAATGACCAGGATATTTTATTTTTCGCAGTGCTTTTACAAACGCAGGAAAATTAATGATCCCCCGTCCTGCTTCTATTGCTTCTCCGTCTGGCTCTGCCTTTGTTACATCTTTTATGTGCAAATCAAATATCCGTTTATTGTATTTTAAAACCGCTTTCGCAGGATCCACTCCTGCACGCTGAGCATGTCCAATATCAAGACAAAGACCCATTCGCGCATCTTTATTTTTAATTAGATCATAACCAATCTGAGGATTAGGATACAACTTATCTTCAGGGCCATGATTATGAATGGCCAGTTTTATATTGTATGATTTTACTTTTTGTTCTACATAATCAATAAGATCATGAGCAGGCACTCCAACAATTATGGATACTCCCACATTTTTTGCATATTCAAAAGCCTGGTCCACGGCATCTTTATCTTTCATATAAATAACGCCCACGGCGTAAATGCTTATTCCCGCGTCGCCAAATTGTTTTACTACTTCGTCTATTTTTTCTTTTGAACTATTGAGCGGCAAATGAAAATCTTTTATTGACATAAAATGGACATCTACTCTTTGCATCATTTGTATTGACTGCGGAATATCAAAGTTTAAAAACGTATAACCGGCAATGCCAACAGGAAGATCATTTCTTTTCGGAGGGCTATCAAAATTAAAATTATTGCCTTTTGAAATTAAAGGATAGATGGTGGCAGTTGTTAATCCAAGTGTTGCGTTTTTGATAAATTTTCTTCTGGAAGCCATTGATTATAATTTTAAAAATATTAAAAAAAAGAACCACGAATCAACAAGAATTTGAAATAATTGGTTAGACAGAGACCGTCACAAGAATTATTTTAGAGATGTACAGTAAACTAACTTTTATTCAACATTTCTATTTTAGTTCCTTCAATTTAATACTTCTGAAAGAAACCTCATCTCCATGATCCTGCAAAAGAATATGCCCTTTATCCCATAGCCCAAAATTTTTCCAGTCTTTGTATTTACTGATTTCTACAAGGTGTTTAAACTCATCGGAGCCGCGCTGGTATTCTAACATTTTATATCCATTGAGCCAATGCTCTACATGGTTATTGGGATACACAATGATCCTGCCCCGATTCCATTCACCAACATGTTTGAGTGCTGCGGAAATATTATTTCTCGGAATCAGGTCATATAAAGATGATAACGTCCGGTCGAAATTTCTCCCGAGTTTGGCATCAGGATGAAGCGAGTCATCCAATATCTGGTACTCCAGCCCGATACCCGACATACCATGCGTATCATAACTTTCTTTTACAAAATATTTTACACCACTGTTAGCCACAGGAGTTAGTTTGAATTCAAATTGCAATTCGAATGCTGCATATTCTTTATCAGTAACTATATCGCCGCCAAGCCCTTCCTGCTGGCCGTTTGAGGGCAATACAGTTAATACACCATCTTTAATCACCCATCCGGAATCGGGGAAATGATCTTTATTAATTCCTCTCCAGCCTTTGGAAGTTTTACCGTCCCAAAGAAGTTGTATATCATTTTTCTTTTCCTGGTCCGATAATGTATTTGGAATTAAATTCACAACAAAAATACTATCATCAGGTTTCGGTTGCAGGTCATCTGTTTTTATCCTGATATTTTTCCAGTGAATTTCTTCTCCTGCGTTAGATGAATCCGGAATCGCATGCACCTGAAGCGCAATAAATCCTTTGTGAGTCATGCTATCAACAAGATTAGCTGCAGGTACGCCATTTACCCATGTCCGGATATTATTGCCTATACATTCAATATGGTAATGATTCCATTCGACGTTCTTAAAAGCAGTTTTAGCGCCCGGGTTTAGTTCCAATGGATATAGCCAGCCGCGCCTCGCTTCATCATAGATACCGCCACTCCATGCTCTTTTGGAAGGATCAATTTCTACCTGGTAACCATGTACGCGCCCATTGTTATAATCAGGAGAACTTTCACTTCTTATTTGAATTCCCGAATTCATTGAAGTATCCACTTTAAAATCGATGTCAAGAAAAAAATCACCATATTGCTTGTTGGTAACGAGAAAGGAATTGGGTGAATTTGTCACTGTAGTACCCACTATCTCACCATTATCAACCGTGTATTTTGCACTTCCGTTCAATTGATGCCAGCCATCTAAATTTTTACCATTAAAAATATCTTGCCAACCATCATCATTAGAATTTTTGGAAGAATTATTACAACTTATAAAAGGTAAAAATACCAAAGCAGTGATCAGATATTTTAATTTCATTTTTGAGAAGATTATTTTTAGATTAATAAATAATTTGAGTTCGCAAATTGAACGTCTTCAACTTTCAACTTTGATCTATGGAACTAAATCTCAATCTTTGGTCTCCAACCGTCCTGATATTTTCTGCTCCAAAGCGCTTGTGCTTCTTTATCATTTAGTATTTTACCGCCGTTGGTTGCATCACAATGAAGTGTACGACTAACCCTTTGAGCAATGTTACCCAAATGGCATAGCAGTACACTTTTATGCCCTTCAGTAATGGGAGAATTTAAAGGCTTCCCATCTCTTACTGCACTAATGAAATTTTCAAAATGATAGGCATCTAATTGCACACCGGGGCCCATAATATTGATGGTATCTGTTTTTTGTTCTACTTTACTTTCTTTAATCAGCTTATTGTCTTTATCATAAATTTTATAATCATCGCCTCCTGCGTTTACCAAGGTGCCGTTTTTCCCATAAATTTTAAAACCTCTTCCTGATCCGGATTCAGGATATTCGTTACAACTGCGGCCCTCCCAGCTAATGGCTTTTTTATCTCCGAATTCATAGGTAATCACTTGCGTGTCGGTAGTCTGCCAATCATCCTTATACGCATATCGGCCACCACCGGAAACTACTTTGCTGGGATAGTTTACATCGAGAGCCCATCGCATGCAATCAATTTCGTGTGTTCCGTTATTGCATGATTCCCCACTGCCCCAATTCCAGAACCAGTGCCAGTTATAAGGAACTACATTGTCTTTATATTCATTCCTCGGAGCAGGCCCTTGCCAGAGTTCCCAATCCAGATCGGAGGGGACAGGCACTACCTTTCCATAGCCGATTGATTGGCGGTTATTGGCATACCAGCCATGGCCAAAATAAGCTTCGCCGATTATCCCATTATGTATCATTTGCATCGCTTCGGTTATATTGGGCCACGAACGGCGTTGGTTTCCCATTTGTACAAGCCGGTTATATTTTTTTGCGGCAGCGATAAGCATTTCTCCTTCTTCAGGATTGTGGCCACATGGTTTTTCTACATACACCTGCTTACCTGCGGCACAAGCTAGAATAGCCGCCGGTGTGTGCCAATGATCAGGTGTTGCAATAGATACCGCATCCAAATCTTTATCATCAAGAATAGTGCGAAAATCCTGGATTGCCTTTGGCCTTTTCCCATTCAATTTTTCCGCGAGATTGATACCCTTAGCCAATGCACTTTTTTCGACGTCGCAGATATAAGCAATCTCTACATTTGGGATGGTATGATAAGCTTCAATGTGTGAAAGCCCTCTGCCATTGGTTCCTATAACAGCCACCCGGACTTTGTTGGCAGCGCTATTTTTAGACAACGAAGATGATTTTAAGCCAGTAAGACTCAGACCTACTCCGGCCACTGTGCTGTTTTTGATAAATTGACGTCTTTGCATAAGATTGCTTTGTGTGAATGTATATATTTTTTATGGTTATAGATGCTTATAAAATAGTATTCGCAAAGTGGCTTTATCACAAAAAATATCAACTCCTTTTCTTCATTTATTTCCAGATACTTTTCAATTTCACATACTCTATTTCTTTTATGAATAATCTGTCCGGAGAATGAATCCTCATTTTATTATAGGGCTTGTTTGGAAAAAATATTTCTGTCATTACAGTTAATCCGTTATCAGCAAATAATTCAACCGAACTTACATCAATGATCAATGATATATTCATTTTAGGGTTTTCCGTAAAGCGCGGCGCAGTATGTCTTTCAGCAAAATCTTTTTGAAAATCAATCTTCCCCGATTTAGCCCTGTTAATATAATATTGATGGCGGTTATGGTCATAACCTATCTCTAATTGTTCACCTAAATCATTGGAAAGTATTAATGAAAAATCTTTAAGGGTATCCATACTAATATTAAGACGGCATGGAAATTTTATCCCCTTTGTTTTTTGGGCAATATTAAAACTTTTTGTTACAAGAATGTTATCTGCGACGATTGGTTTTTCCTGAATTGTATTCAATTCCTTAACCGGCTGAGAAACTACATAAATATTTTCTCCAACTTGTTTTAATTTTAATTCACGCGGTATCGTCATTGCATTTCTCCATTTTATAGTAGGGACTACATTGGCATATAACCAGTTGCTCATCCAGCCCAAAAATATTCTTCTACTTCCTGTATTGTTCCAGGTAACACCGGCATATTCATCAGGACCATAATCCAGCCATTTTGTTGTTTTACTGTAAGCAACAAATTTTTTCCCATCAAAATTTCCCAAAAAATATTGCGTGGCTGATCCCTCATTGGGGCCACCGGGATTTATATTTACAATAAGTACCCAAATTTTTTTGCCTTTATTATTTTTTAATGCAAATATATCAGGACATTCCCACACGCCTCCATGTGCTCCGGCATCTTCACCAAATTCACTTTCCTTTTCCCAATTTTTTAAATCGGGGGAGGAATAAAAAGTTACCCTATCTTTTGTAGCAAGAGTCATTATCCATTTTCCCCCAGGCTCATACCACATTACTTTTGGGTCGCGAAAATCAGTAATACCCGGGTTTTTTAATACAGGATTGTGCTCATACTTTTTCCATGTTTTGCCGTTATCAATGCTGTAGGCAAGACATTGATTTTGATAATTATTTTGATGCGCTTTCTCTCCAACCGGATCGTGACTTGTATAAATAGCCACCAATGGCACTTCCCCGTTTTTACCAAAACCTGTTGTATTATTTTTATCTACTGCAGCGCTACCCGAAAATATATACCCAAGGCTATCAGGATATAATGCAATGGGCTGTTGCTGCCAATGAATTAAATCTTTGCTGGTGGCATGTCCCCAATGCATGGGCCCCCAGATCGTTCCTCCGGGATAATATTGAAAAAACAAATGATAAATTCCTTTGTAATAGACCATCCCGTTTGGATCATTCATCCAGTGTGCCTTCGGCGAAAAGTGAATTTGAGGGCGGTATTGTTCATTATAAGTTAATTGAGCATTCACTTTAGGAATTGTGTTAACGAATAAGAAAAACAATAAGGGAAGAATTTTCATGTATTATGATTTTAAAAAACAATGCCACGAAATATAAAAATAAAGTCACGTGTCATGCGAATTAACACAGATTTTATTTATGTTTCGAAATGTGAAATATTTTATTATAAAATCAATTTGCCTATTTCCTCAACTCTATAATCCGGGCAGGCTCCTTTTTTAGTAGCAATAAAAGCCCCCAGCCTGCTGGCAAAATCCAAAGCCTCTTCTGGAATAGCCTTCTCTGAGAATTTCGCGATCAACCCGGCTAAAAAAGCATCGCCACTGCCTACCGTATCCACTACCTTTACTTTATATCCGCTATGCGTATATTCATAGCCGTTATAATATAAGTCAGCTCCATCGCCGCCTTTGGTAACTACCATATTTTGAACGTTGAACTTTTCTTTAATTGAATTTACCCGGTCTTTAATAGTTGTATATTTAGAAAACCATCCCGTGATTAATTCAAGCTCCGCGAGGTTTAGTTTTAAAAAATCAGCTTTTGTCAATAATTCTTCTACAATTTTCCTGTCGTAATGAGGTGGCCTCAGGTTGATATCAAGAACTTTTGTTTTTGCAGATTCTAATAATTGTAAAAGTGTGTTTTTTGATCCGGGACTTCTTGCTGCAAGGCTTCCAAAAACAAAATAATCAGCATTGGAAACTAATGTATCAAGGGCATCTTCCTTTTTTATAAAATCCCAGGCTACAGGTTTTACAATATCATATACTACTTCATGTTGTTCATTTGGTTTGGCAAATACTTTACCGGTCCCGTGCTCAATATCCAATTGAAAGAAATCAGTGCAAATACCATAAGTTGAAAAAATATCAATTAGTGCTTTCCCCATTTCATCATTGCCGATGCGTGTGATTACTGCGGGATTTTTATGTTGCTTATGAAGATGGTAGGCCACATTCATTGGAGCACCGCCCGGCACTTCCCCTGAAGGCAATATATCCCATAACACTTCTCCAAAACAAACTACTTTATGATCACGTGCATTTTCCATTTTACTTTTTTTATAAAAAATTGATAACAGATTGTTATATTGCCGACATCATTTTTTAACCGTGATTTATGGTTTAAAAGTTTGGCTTCCATCACTTCAGGAGGAGGGCCTTTGGTTTCACATTTATATTTTCAAGTTGAAGTTATGGAGAAAATAAACTAAACCTAAATAAAAATAAGATTGCGCAATATTTGTATGTTTATTATTTATCAAATTATGAAATATTCTTTAAGAATAATTAACTTTTTTACAATTCAATTACATCCATACTATCAGGGTTAAAAATTATCTTCACCACATTCCAAAAATTAATATAGAAATTATGGATTCAATAATAGAATTACTGAGAGAATTGATCAATCCTGATTGGATAATGGCGCATGGCGGATTTTTTTTAGTAGCCTTTATCATTTTTGCGGAAACCGGTTTGTCTGTGGGCTTTTTACTTCCCGGTGATTCTCTTTTATTTATTACAGGAATGATCATTGCCGGTGCAAAAAATAATCCTGTTCCTTTCGACAGCCATCTGCTGAATCTTGTTTTTTGGATCATCCTGCTTACCATCGCAGCCATCATTGGAAACGTGGTTGGCTATTGGTTTGGTAAAAAATCCGGTCCATTACTTTTTGAAAGAAAAGAAACCTGGATTTTTAAGCAAAAACATTTAGAAAATGCACATGATTTTTATGAGAAAAAAGGTGGTGGGGCTATTATCATTGCGCGCTTTTTGCCAATCGTACGCACTTTTGCACCTATTGTATCAGGAGTAGTTCACATGAATTACAAAAAATTTATTTCATACAACAATTAGAATGGATTATCCTCGGGCTGATATTAATAACTACTTTGCCTGTTGCATTCAAAATGTTTTTTGGCAAAAGGAAAACAATTTCTAAAGGCTTTAGCAATACGCGTAAGATGATTTCCTGATAGAAATTATTCTTTCTTTTCCGGTTGTAGATTATAGCCTGCGAGGTAGAAAAAATAAATATTCCAGAATTCCCATTGCCTGCCAAAATATATTTTAAAAGGTCCGTGAATAGTCCTTCTTTCGCCATCTTTAAAGATCATATCGTATTGAATTTCTCCTTCACTAAAACCCATACCTGAAGGCACATCTTCTGTTTCTTCTTTTATTTCAAATTCAATATTATCTAACTGGAATGAAGTGTTTGCAAACTCAACCGCTACTTCATACATGGAATAAAAACGATTAATTAACTGTTCTTTTGAAATCACATTTCCATCAGGAAGAATAATTTCATTATTAATATAATGGGTATCAACATTAAAATTTCTTTGAAAAAAATCATTTAAAAAATCATTGGTAATTTCTGCAATTTCATTTTTATGATCAGGATGAAACTCTTCATAAATAAAATTAGTGGTCATTCCTTTTACCGGAATAAAATCAGTTTCATGATCGAATAATTCCCTGGTAATAAAATGATATTTCACACGATCTGTTTGTGGAGCAATAAAATCTACATTGATATTATGATCCATTAATAATTTATTTAACCGGATAAATTCAGTCTTAAATTTTTTATCGTCCAGGTCCTTTTCATTTTGAAAAGAAGGTTTACCAAGAAGGTCAACAATCTTTTGAGGCTTTGCATTAGCATAAGTCCTTTCAAATTCTATTACATTCTTCAGCCACTGATTTTCAATTTCAGGAGGAAGTTTGCTATCGCCATTACCGCCAATAATGCCGCCCGATTCGACCATCATTTTCATCTTTAAAAATTCATTCTCCAACCGCAGATTTTCTTCCGGATCATCACTGAATTTTTCATCTTCGGGTAATTCGGTTCCTTCTTTCATAATTTTTAGAATTAGTTGTTCAAATTAAAGCAATTAATACAATAGAAAAAAATCGAGGAAACGCTTTTATTTCTTTTAGGCCTTATTACTTTGAAATGAGTTGTCATTTAAAAATGAGAAAGGCTGTTATTTGTTCTTTTACTGTTCAAATATTTTTATAAAGAAAGATGAGGATTCATAATTAAAAAAATATCACTAATTATTTAAACTTCATTTTATAGACAAGAATAATTGCTGCAAATACCAGTGTGACAGCATTAGCGGCTACTATAGGAATATTAACCGTAAACAATCCGAATAGTAACCAGAGAAAAGTACCAAAAGTAAAAAGACCATACATTGGTAATGATATTCCGGTAGTATTTTTAGTTTGGATCGTTTTGATAGCTTGTGGCAAAAATGAAATAGTGGTGCAGAAAGCGGCAATTAAACCTAAGGCAGTAATCAACATAATTGTTATCTTTCGTGCAAGATAAAACAGAAAATAAAAGCAGGTTTACTCTTTGTGTTAAAACCTACTGAAACAAACACTCCTATTCAAAAATATTTTATTACGGAAAGCTCTTTTCATTTTAGTCACTATTATTCGAATTGCGAATGTCAGTCAGTTTTAAATCCATATTTTTTATAAATATCTTTCGCGGTTTGGCTTACCAGGAATTTCATAAAATCATTTGCAGCTTGCGGATGTGGCGCCTTTTTAAGGCGGCCGGCTACATTCTGCGCTTCAATATTTTCACTTTCAGGAATTTCAATTGTTTCTACCGGATGACCAATCATCTTCTGGTAATAACCTTCTGAAAACCAAACCGGCGCTGCATCAGATTGATCATACATAATTCTCATCGGGCTCTGACGGTGATGTATATGGGTCAAAAAAGTAGAACTATCTTTTACTTTATTAATCATAATCGTGTTTTTCAAATTTTCTCCACCTGCTTTTATGTATGCTTCTTCAATACGCCTGCCAATACCTTCCCATTCAGGATTAGGCATACTAACACGCACATCATTTCGGCTGAGATCCATTAATCCTTTAATATTTTTCGGATTTCCTTTTTGCACCATTATGGTCAACTTATTTTTCGCATACACCTCAGTGTTAGTAAACCATTCAGGTGATTGCACTATCCTGCTTTTTCCCGCAGTATATACATCCGGTTTTAATGAGATACGCAAATTACCTATCACAATAGTGCCTTCTTTTATTTGCCTGGCTAATATTCCCGGAGGAAGGGTTTCTGCGAAAACACGTTTGTATTGAGGATACTCTCTTTTAAAAGCAACTATCAAATCATCTATACACATAAACTGATTGCCCGCAAAAAACACTACTAATTGAGGATCTATAATATCACCGAACAAGTCAGGGACATTGTCAATACCGGGCACAGTAAAATTCAATTTGCTTTCCGGAGGAGTATTCCACGGCGGATCAAAACGATGATCCTGTGCATGTACTTGTGCAGATATCATGATAAAAAAAAGGATGAAAATTTTATTTTTTATTAATTTCATTTTTTAAAAATTATATCAAAAGTAAAAATTAAGGATGTACTAAAGCCCATCCCTGTGATTGACGAATAATGATTTCACCGTTGCCGCTTGGCACATAAGAAATAAACGGGAACAAATTATTTTTATCAATATGCCTTTCTCTCACCGTATTTTCACATTCATCAAGTAATACCCCTTTTGCCTGCAATGCTTTCAAAGTCTCTTCAAAAGTTCCACTTTTTTCATATACGGCTACTCCATCTCCAAATGCTATTAATTCCACCTCCAGTTTACCCTTCAGACGTTGGTCTTCCAGCGCATTATTTATATTTCTCAGCGTCCCTGTTATGGTTTTGGGATCGTTTGAATCCAGCATGTATAGAGCTTTATAATGCTTCAAAGTTGCCTTAGCGCCGGTAAATGATTGTTGCACAGATTGACCTTTCACGCCTTGCGCCAGGAAAATTGTAGTAAATACTACTAAGATTAATGATACTTTTTTCATTTTCTATTTATTTATTTTTTTAATAATTATGAAAGTTTTAAAATTGATATTTTATGTAAAAGATTTAAAAACCATTTTATCATTTATTTTTTAGCAGCTACTTTATTTTCTGCCAATAGTATTGGTTTGTAAGGGCCGTATTTATGTTCTTTTTCACTAAAATTATCTGCATAAGGGCCGAAAGGAAAATCAATAGGTTTATCCCTTAAGTCTGAATAATCTTTTGATTGATCTTTGTGCGGACGTGGTTGCGAGTTGATGTATGCCGCCACATCCCAAGCCTCTTCGTCGCTTAAAACAGGATGTTTATAATTGGTACCAAAAGGCATATTATCTTTTACAAAACCCGCAAAATTCGCAAATTGGTATAGCCCTGCTCCATCATTGTAGCTATGCTTTCCCCACAAGGGAGGAAAAATATATTCAGTTCCCTGCTCATTTAGCTTACCCTGCCCGTCTTTACCATGGCACACCTGGCAAGTTAGATATACTACTTTACCTTTTATGGGATCAGCCGCACGGTTCAGATAAGGCAATTTAACCACACCTGCATTTGCAGGGGTTTCGCCTTTTGGTACGTTATTCCCAATCCATTTTAAATAAGCCATCATTGCTCTCATTTCCTTGCTGGCAGTATCCAATGATTGACCATTAAGACTGCGGATAAAACAGGAATTAATTCTTTGGGAAATGGAAATCCATGACTCAGACCGTTTTTTAAATTGTGGGTAGATAGAAGCCACTGCTGAAAAATTATAGCCATACGGTTTGGTACCTGCTTCAGTATGGCAATTCTGGCAATTCATACCATTCGAAATGTTTGCCATTTTTCCTTTTGGCCCAAAATAGATTGAAGTGTGAGCAATGAGCTCTTTACCATACCTGATTTCATTTCCTGTTTCTCCTGCAGGAATAGTTGATTCATCTGGCGCCTTCCAATCCACGATATCAGGCTGATTCTGTTGACCGTTTTGTTTTTCTTCTGTTTTAACAACTTTATTACCATTGCTCTTATTTGAATTTTTATTGAACAGATACACAGATAGCCCAATCGCCACTATTAATAAAAATAGGGTTAAGTGTACCAGTGATATTTTTTTTGTTGTTGGTTTATTATTTTCTTTCATGATCGCTAAGTCCGCTTTTTGTTCGTTTGCAAAGTTTCGGTATTTTGTCCAAAAAGTATCATCACTATAAATAATGAAGCATAACCTGAAGTAATGATATTCAGACCACGACGTTCTAAAAATTAAAAAATCTATTCCCTCATCAAATGCTTGTCAAACTCAAACGCAACAAGCTTCTCATAAGCTTTCCAAATATCCCCGGGAATTTCCTGGTAAATCTGAAACCCCCTTTCCGGATACAATTTGATACGTTGTAAATCGCCCACCATGATGTTGATTACTTTTTCCATAGGAATTTCAGGAGTGGGATATTCTTCAAAAGAAATTTGTGGAGAGGTAACAATTAGTTTTTTTTCAGGCCAGAGTTTTTTAAAAGTAGCATACGACCTGCGTTCCATATAAGGCTTTTGAACCACTATAAAACTTTTCAGATCCAGGTTTTTTTCTTCCAACAATTTCTGGGTAAATAAAATATTCTCACCTGTATTGGTTGATTTATTTTCAATTAAAATCGCATTTTCAGGCACTCCTTTTTTAATAGCAATCGCAGCAAATTTATCTGCTTCTTTTTCGGTCCACATTTCCTTTGTGAAATTTCCTAAACCGCCGGACATGATAACCAAAAGCGCCCAGCCTTGCAAATATAATTCCGTCGCTCTTTCTGCAACCCTCAAATCATGACTGCCAAGAGCGAGAATGCAATCTGCTTTTTCGAGCGAATGATTTACATGGTGGTAATCCCAGAGGTGTTGAGCAAGTAAAAGGATTTCGGGAGTGAGCATAATAATAAAGAATCTTGAATATTTGCCTGCAAGTAAATTGGTTTATTTTCAGCCTTCTGAATTTTTTCATCATTCAAAACGCAAAAAAATAATTTTAAAATAGTTTTTGAAGAAAGTCATTTAGGGGAATCATTAAATATTTTTTCGGCTTCCATTTTATCAATTCCTAATTGCACAATTAATTCTTCAAGATTATTAAATTTTAGTTCGGGTCGCATATATTGTTTTAGGTAAACACGAATATTTCGTCCGTAAATATCTTTATCAAAATCAAAAATATTTACTTCAATCATTTTTTTATTATCTCCAATGGTTGGCCTGAAACCTATACTCATCATGCCCTGGTGATTTGATTCCGCAATAAAATCAGAATCCGGGTTTTGAGACTCTTTCTTTATACTCACATTTACTGCATAAATACCATCAGCAGGAATCAATTTGTTTGTATTAATAATCTCGAGATTCGCCGTAGGATAGCCAAGTGTGCGACCTAATTTATTTCCATCAATTACTTTTCCTTCAAAAAAATAATCATACCCTAAAAATTCATTTGCCGTGCTGGTATCGCCTTCACTCAGTGCATGGCGTATTTTAGTGGAACTAATGATTATATGATGCAACACTTGCTCCGGTATTTCTTTTACATGATAATTATATTCTTCCTGGTATTTTTCCAGCAATTTATAATCTCCCTCCCTGTTTTTTCCAAAGCGATGATCGTAGCCTATGATGATGGTATTGGGATGAAATTTTGAAACCAAAAAATCAGCAATGTACTCTTTTGCAGACTGATTAGAAAACCCCAAAGTAAACGGGACAATCACCAGATGATCAATTTCATGTTTACCCAATAATTCAATCTTCTCAGAAAGAGTATTCAGCAATTTAATCGGCAGCTGTTTTTTTTGCTGATTCAATACTATTCGTGGATGAGGATGAAATGTGATGATCACCGATTCACCATTTTTTTGTTTTGCTTCTTTCTTTAGCTGATGTATTATCTGAAGATGCCCGGTATGAACGCCATCAAATGTGCCGATAGTAACGACAGCATTTTTAAAAAGAGGTAAATTGCTTATTTCACGGTGAACCTGCATAGATTTTGCGAAATTAAATTATTTATGTGTTGTTATTTTCAATTGAGGATAAGATGCAGAGATGTTTTAATTTCGCCCCGAATAAAATTGAAACATGTCTTTATATTCCAAACGTGGAGTTTCCGCACAAAAAGAAGAAGTACATGCGGCGGTAAAAAATCTTGACCAGGGAATTTTTCCAAACGCTTTTTGTAAAGTTTATCCTGATTATCTTGGGGGTAATGATGATTTTATAAATGTAATGCATGCTGATGGCGCCGGCACCAAAAGTATTTTGGCTTACCTATATTGGAAGGAGACTGGCGACCTATCTGTTTGGAAAGGAATTGCGCAGGATGCTGTGGTAATGAACCTTGACGATCTTTTGTGTGTAGGAATTTATAACAATATTATTTTTAATTCTACCATTGACAGAAATAAAAATTTAATTCCCGGTGAAGTGTTGGAACAAATAATCAATGGCACCCAGGAATTTTTTGACCTGATGAAATCATTCGGGGTTCAAATAAATTATCTCGGTGGAGAAACGGCAGATGTAGGTGATGTGGTAAGAACTATTGCGGTAAATGGTACTATGACTTCAAGATGGCCAAAATCAAAAATTATTTCTAACGAAAAAATAAAACCGGGAAACGTAATTGTAGGACTTGCTTCGTTTGGGAAATCTACTTATGAAAAAAATTATAACAGCGGAATAGGAAGTAATGGATTAACATCTGCCCGCCATGATATTCTCAATAAATATTATGCAGAAAATTACAAAGAAAGCTATGATAATTCTTTAACAGATGATGTTGTATATATTGGTAAATATAGGATCAGCGATGATCCTGGTTTACTTTCTCCCACAAGAACTTTTGCTCCTTTGATTAAAAATCTTTTAGAAAATGACTTTGATAAAATTTACGGATTGATCCATTGCAGCGGCGGCGGCCAAACGAAATGTTTAAAATATATCCCAGACAATGTAAAAGTTATAAAAGATAATTTATTTGAGCCTCCCGATATTTTTAAAAAAATACAGGAAGAAAGCAAAGCCGATGACAGAGAAATGTACCAGGTTTTTAACATGGGCTGCCGGATGGAAATATATACAGATGCCGACTTTGCAGAAAACATAATTCAACAGGCAGGATCCTTTAATATTCAGGCACAAATTATCGGAAAAGTTGAAGCGAATAATAAAAAGGAGTTAGTCATTGTTAGAAAAGGGAATGAAATGGTTTTCTAAAAAAATACAATATGGAATCTGCTTTGGATAAATTGAATTGCTTTTATTTTTAAATTTTTGGGTAAATAGAAATTCCCATTAAAAGTTCGTTTACTATTCATTATCACCTCGTAATTACCCTTTGTAGAATAGAACCTCAAAAGAATACAAATCGTTTTTTAGAAATAAAGCAATTCTCCAAAAAAGTTTGTATTTAAAAGTATAGCCAATTACAATATGTTTTTGAAAGCAGAAAAATGATTTAAACTATATTTGCAAAACTTTTTTTAGAAGGATATGAGTAGCAGGAAAAATAATAATGAATCATAGTTTTGTGTTCTTTTGTAATTAGAAAATGGCCCCGTAGCTCAGTGGATAGAGCAACAGCCTTCTAAGCTGTGGGTCACACGTTCGAGTCGTGTCGGGGTCACAACGGGTAAATAGCAACTAAAAGGATTTAAGTTATTTTAATAGCTTAAAATGATTGAATGTTCAATATCATTAAAAAACTACCCTATTTTTTTAGAACCAATTGTGCACGCAATTCTCCACCAGGATAGGTATTACTATGGACATTTACATAATAAGATCCAGCCATTAAATCTGCCTCCTGCTCTCCAGTTAAGGGTTGGGAAGTAAAATTAAATTGCTGATCAGTACTACCGGACGGAAGGTTTGTAAAAGGAATAACTACCGGACCGCTTACTCCTACAGCGCCCTGGTGGATATGCCCCATGGTGGTAGTATCACCCGGATTGCCAAGACTCCATTTTAAATTCAGTGTAATCACCTTGGTTTTTGTATTATAATTACCTTCTACTGTACCAGATCCTTTTGTTGTAACAGGAGGAGCCTCGTTAGATCCTAAAAGCTGCGCCGTTTCAAATGCCTGCGTATCACTACTTTTGCAGGAAGCGAAAATCACTGCTGCGCATACAAAAGTTATAAAAAATAATTTGTACGAGTTGATACTCTTAATTGTATTCATAATAGAAATTTAAAAATAATAAAATAATATTTCTAACGCGATGCTGAATTGTTATAGTCCAAAAGTATTAAAAATTTTGCAGAATCAGGCCAGATATTTGAATCCAGTTAAAGATATTCTCAATTTTCACAATTAAGGAAATACACTTGATTCATCCCAACAATCTTATATTGCATTTAAAATATTCCGAAAGTAAACTATGGATGTAAAAATAGATGAAAGCTGGAAAGAAGTTTTAAAGGATGAGTTCGATAAAATATATTTTCAACACATCATTTCTTTTTTGAAAGCAGAAAAAGCAACAGGGAAAATTATTTATCCTCCCGGATCATTAATTTTTAATGCTTTTCAGCAAACGCCATTCTCTAAAGTAAAAGTGGTTATTCTCGGACAGGACCCCTATCACAACAAAGGACAAGCTCATGGTTTAAGCTTTTCGGTTCCGATGGGAATTCCCCCGCCACCTTCGCTGGTTAATATTTTCAAAGAATTGAAAAGTGACCTGGGAATTGAATTATCAGAAAATGGGAATCTTGAAAAATGGGCTCAACAGGGCGTTCTACTACTAAATGCATCCTTAACTGTGCGACAAAATGAACCTGGCAGCCATTCTAAGATAGGTTGGCTTCAATTTACTGATCAGGTAATTAGAAAAATATCAGAGGAAAAGGAAGGTATCATTTTTTTACTTTGGGGTAAACTTGCCCAGGAAAAACAGTCGCTCATAGATGAAACAAAACACTATGTTTTGAAAGCGGCTCATCCTTCGCCCTTCAGTGCTGCAAATGGTTTTTTTGGCTGTAAAGATTTTTCCAAAACAAACCAATTATTAATGAAGCAACAAAAAAGTCCCATTGATTGGAAACTTTAATTGGCATAAAAAAATAAGATTTGAAAAATTTTCTTGCAAAAATACTTGCCGCCTGGGCGCTCCTTATTTTTATCATTACTTTACTCCCAATAGCATTATTAATGTGGATAATAGGAATAAAGCCTGAGCCTTCCCGCACACAAATTTTTAGAAAGATTTCCAAAGTCTGGATGAAAGTGTTTTTCTTTCTGACGGGTTGTAGTTTAAAAGTAATTGGTAAAAACAATTTTAAACCGGGAGAAAAATATATAGTGACCTGCAATCATAATTCATTAATGGACGTTCCGGTTTCCACTCCTTTTATACCCGGCGCCAATAAAACAATTGCGAAAGTAGAAATGGCAAAAATTCCGTTGTTTGGATTAATTTACAAAAGAGGTTCCATACTTGTTGACAGAAATGATAAAAACAGCAGGAGAGATAGTTTTAAAAAAATGAAAAATGTTTTAAACCAGGGAATGCATGTTTGTATTTACCCTGAAGGGACACGCAACATAACCCAACTTCCCTTAAAAGAATTTCATGATGGAGCTTTTAGATTAGCAATCGAAACCGGAACCCCTATTATTCCAGCTCTAATTTTTAATACCAAAAAAATACTTCCTCCAGGAAAATCATTTCATTTCCTTCCGGCAAAAATGGAAATTCATTTTCTTACTCCTGTGTATATAACACCGGAAGATAATTATGAATTATTAAAAATAAAAATACACGATTTGATGAGTAATTATTATGCAGCACACACAAAGTAAGCTGCTATAATTGATTTCTTTTAGATCAATTAAATGAAAATCTAGGACAAATTTGTATTGGAAATATCCAGACCAGAGGAAGAATGGGCCTACTCAATCATTTTATTTCGCATCCCATACATAATCAATCCACCAATGGTTTTGGCGCCTACTTTATTTTTCATATTCTGACGAATGGTTTCAATAGTTCGCGGACTTAAAAAAATAATTTTAGAAATTTCTTCGGTAGTTTTATCCTCTCCAAGTAATTGCAAAATTTTTAGTTCTTTTTCATTAAATCTTACCGGAACATGATTTCCATAATGCCTGTTAACATTCTTTTTCTGCAATAATTTCCCCATTACAGCTTTATTCACTAACTGGTTGAAATAAAAATCTTCATTCATACAGGTGAGGATCGCTTCGTAAATTTCATCCGGGTCGGTAGTTTTGGTAAGATAGGCGTTAGCGCCCATTTCCATCATTTTACTGATCATTTGCTGATCATCATACATAGATAGAACAATAATTTTAAGATCTTCGTATTCTTTACGAAGCATTTCTATTGCATTGATACCATCAATTTCAGGCATCCTGATATCCATTAACAATAAATCCGGGCGTTTAATTGCCATTTTATGTAAAAGATCCTTTCCATCTTCTGCTTCCCAAATCATTTTTAAATCGTCTTTAGGAGTGAGAGCCATTTTTATTCCGTCTCTGAAAATCTTGTGATCATCTGCAATAGCAATTTTGATAATGGTAGATAGTGACATTGAATTTAATCTTAGGATAGTGTAAATATATGAACTATAACGAATACTCTGATGGTATATTACTTAATTTTTCAATTTTTACCTAAAATAATTCAATTTTTGAGGAATAAACACGTAAGTAATTTTGCTATTCTCAAATTCGTATTTTTACTATAGTCTTTGGCGCTTTTGCTTAAAAATGGGTAATAATGCGGCAGGTAAAAAAAGAGTAAAGATGCTAATTAAAATAAAAATTTCATTTTTACATTTAACTAATTAATTTGATATGATTACCTCACTTTAATTCTGGCCGTAATTGTTAATTTAAGTAGCATAAAAATTTCAAAACATATCAAATCATTACAGTGTTAAAGCATTACAGACATTAACTGATATAAAATAACTTTTTTTATTTCCCGCTTTTAAATCCAAAATCCAGGCAATTACCTCGCCTGGTTTTTTTTATTCATAACTCAATATTAGTATATTTACTATAGTAATAAAACTATTTGTCTTAATAGTAAATTTACTATATTTGTATCGTACATTTACTCAACTTTTTAACGTTTTTTTACGTCTTTTCTCTTTTGAAATTCTTTACTGTATTGCATTTTAACAAAAAAACAAGGACTAAATTAAAAAATAACCTGTTGGCAGTAAAGTTTGTTTTATGGAAGTTAGTTGTCTGATTACTGAAATAACCAGCTTTTTAAACCAAAAAAATCACAATTATGACACAAAATGCACAAGAAACCAAGAGCCTTGCCAAAGTAGGCGAAGATATCGGATTAGTAGAAGGTACTAAATTGGTACAAAACTTCAGAGACGCTAACCCAAATGCTACCCCAGGTTATTACATTGGCCGTAACATTATTGATCAAATCCTTAACCAGCCAGGATGTGTTGGAATCAATTTCCGCAAATGCCTTTCAGAAAATAATGAAGAGCATTTAGTTTACACAGGTGTGGATACTGAAGGTAAAGACCTTCTTCAATATTCTGTAGTTAATACTGTAGGCGATATTGAAAAATATGATGGTATAGTAGCCGATATGATAATAATAAATTGGGGCCTAATCGGAAACGGAGGAAAAGGCGGGGCTAGTAGTTCTAATTAAATACACACTAAAACTTAAAATATGTAGTTATATTTGAGTAAAATTTTAACTGCAATTTTAAAGATATTACTATATACCGGTATTTTTTCAACTACGCTACCCTTAGTGTTTTTTCTATTATTTAAAATAAATAATAAGCAAAAGGCGCTAAGGGTAATTTTTTTTTATGTTCTTTATTGTGTAATAAATGAAGGATTGAGCTTTTATTTACAATCCATTAATAGTGAAAATTTTGTATACCTGCTTTACACTTTTACTATTGTAGAATATTCATTTTTTTGTTATTTTATTTATATCATACTTCCAAAAACTTTTATCAAGAAAATAGTTCCATTTTTATGGATTTCATTTGTGTTACTTTCCCTAATAGATATTATCTATATATCAAAAGAAAGGGATTTCAATTCATTTGCAACTGGAATTGAATCTATTATTATTTTGTTGCTTTGTAGTTATTACTTATTCTCACAAATTAGGAGTTCAAATTCCCTGGTAATTTATTCTACTTTCAATTTTTGGGTTGTGATTGCCTTTCTTATTTTTTTCTCAGGTACTTTCTTTGTCTATTTATTAACGAATAAAATGTCGAGGGATCCATCTTTCCAAACATTATATTTCATCATTAATATTTCTTTCAATATCCTAAAAAATATTTTACTGTGCGTAGCTATGACGATGAGATTGCAGGATACAGTAATCCAACAAAAAACAATAGTTCCTGATTTAGATCACGGTCTTTTCACTGAACCAAAAAAATAATTAATATAATTAAATGTTTTTTCTACAACTAAAAACTACATTAGGTATTTCAAGTATATTGGTGGTTGGTACTCTTGGGATGTTGGTGATGGCAATCACCCTTGTGTCGGTTATTGTTTTTCATCAGCGGAGGGTACTCAGGTTTAATAAAAAAATACAACGGATGGAAGAAGAACGCCAGCAAATGTTATTGCGTGCATCTATCAAATTCCAGGAGGAAGAAAGACAACGGATCGCTGCTGATTTACATGATGACGCAGGACCGCTTTTGGCTACAGCAAGACTTTATTTAAATGAAAATATGATACACCAGGAGCCGGCAGTACAACTCCAATCTATTTTTAGTGCAAAACAAATAATTGACGATACCATTCAATTGATCCGGAATATTTCGCATAGCCTGATGCCTCCTACCTTAAAGAATTTTGGTCTGGAGGCCGCAGTAAAAGATATGTTTGATAAAATAAATGGTTCAGGTGTTATAAATGCAAGCGCCCGTTTTCATGATAATCGTCAACGGTTGAATGATGAACAGGAATTAATAGTATTTCGAATATTGCAGGAACTAGTTACAAATGTTATCAAACACAGCAGCGCCGGATTTATCCATCTTACTCAAAATGCACAGGGGAACAGTGTTTATTTTCGCATACACCATGATGGAAAAGGAATTCTTCAAAAGGATTACGATAACATGAGTTATAATTCTCATGGCCTTGGGTTAAAAAATATTCAAAGCAGGATAAGTGTTTTAAAAGGAAAAATATTTTTTGAGATTGACAGTACCCACACATATTATAAAGTAACCATTGAAGTTCCGAGAGAACCGATTAAATAAATTATTGGCTTTTTAATAATTTTCTTTTATCTTTTGCCTTCAAGTTATTCAAAAATGACCCCTGAAATTATTAAAGTAGCTATTGCAGATGATCATAAGATTTTCAGGAAAGGAGTTATTCTTTCTCTAAAAGCATTTCATAATATTAAATTTATTTTGGAAGCTGAAAACGGTGAAGAGCTTATAAAGGGTATTCAGAAAGAACTACCTGACATTGTGTTAATGGATTTAAAAATGCCTATAAAAGACGGAATTGAGACTACAAAATATATCAATAAAAATTACCCATCGATAAGAATTCTGATACTTACCATGTTTGAAGACGAACGTTTTGTTGGGCATTTGATGGACAGCGGAGCAAACGGATATCTACTCAAAAGTACGGAACCTGCTGAAATAAGGCAAGGAATAATGGATGTAATGAATACAGGTTTTTATCTCAATAATTTTGTAAACCGGGTGTTGATTAAAAAAAATTATTCAAAACAAAAGTTCAATCCCAGCCTAAATAGCGAAATAGTAATTAGCGAGAGGGAGAAGGAAGTATTATCATTAGTGTGCATGGAATTTACCGCGCAGGAAATAGCTCAAAAAATGAATATAAGCGCCCGAACTGTAGAAGCCATTAAGGACAGATTGATGGAAAGATTTGGGGTAAAAAATTCTGTAGGACTGGTATTTTTTGCAATGAAAAATTCACTGATAGATTAACTTTTAGTTCCTGGTTTGTTGAAGATTGCTACTAATCAAAATTCATATCGGGTATATTACCTTCCACAATTAATTTTCCCACGGTTTTATTTTTTATCTCTTCTACAGTAACTCCCGGTGCTTTTTCCAATAACCGAAACCCATTTGAAGTTACCTCGATAACAGCCAGATCGGTTACAATTTTTTTTACGCATTTTACTCCTGTTAAAGGCAGTTTGCATTTAGCTAATAATTTTGATTCACCTTTTGGATTGGTGTGCATCATAGCGACAATAATATTTTTAGCACTCGCAACCAGGTCCATTGCACCTCCCATTCCTTTCACCATTTTTCCTGGTATTTTCCAACTGGCAATATCTCCGGTTTCACTTACTTCCATTGCGCCTAACACTGTAAGATCTACTTTACCAGCGCGTATCATTCCAAAACTCATTGCGCTGTCAAAAAAAGCGGACCCTGGCAAAGTAGTAATGGTTTGCTTTCCGGCATTGATAAGGTCCGCATCTTCTTTCCCTTTTAGAGGAAAAGGTCCCATACCAAGTAATCCATTTTCGGATTGGAGTGTAACATCGATTCCTTTTGGAATATAATTGGCAATGAGCGTAGGTATTCCTATTCCAAGGTTTACATAATAGCCGTCTTTTAATTCTTTTGCAATTCTTTGCGCTATTTGATTTTTATCTAACATAGATTAATATGAAAATGTGTTTTCAATTTGCTAATTTCTCACAGTTCTTTGTTCAATTCTTTTTTCATAAAAACTTCCCTTGAAGATCCGGTGAATATAAATTCCCGGTGTATGTATTTCATTTGGATCTAACTCGCCGGGTTCTACCAATTCTTCTACTTCGGCAATAGTAATTTTTCCGGCCATGGCCATCAACGGATTAAAATTCCGTGCAGTTTCTTTATAAATTAAATTTCCAAAAGTATCTCCTTTCCAGGCTTTTACTAATGCAAAATCAGCATCAAAAGCATATTCAAGCAAATACTCTTTTCCGTTAAATATCCGTGTTTCTTTTCCTTCTGCTACTTCTGTGCCAACGCCAGCCGGTGTAAAGATGGCTGGCATTCCATAACCTGATGCCATACACCTGGTAGCAAGCGTTCCTTGTGGCATTAATTCTACTTCCAGTTCGCCACTTAATAATTGTCTTTCAAATTCCGTATTTTCACCAACATAAGAGGCAATCATTTTTTTTAATTGCTTTTTTTTCAATAATAACCCAATTCCAAAATCATCTACTCCCGCATTATTTGAAATGCAAATGAGTTCACGCACTTCCTTTTTTACCAATGCCGCAATACAATTTTCGGGTATGCCACACAATCCAAAGCCTCCAAGCATTATGATATTTCCATTAGAAATATCATAAAGTGCTTCTTCACTATTTTTAAAAACTTTATTCATTCAATATATTTTATTTTACATTTTCATGGATTAGCTTTGCCTTCTTTTTCGACTGTATACTATTTTCTCTTTCTTTTTGTACATACATACTATCAAAGATAAGTTTTAAATGAGTGGGATGTTTCATATACCAATTGTAGCTTTCAATAAATTGAGCAGAATCAATTTTGTGAATTTCAAACACTTTTTGGGTTAATGATTTTGTTTTAATTGCAAGGTCAACAGTAGAATCTTTGAGTGCTATTTCCCTGGCAAGCGACTGAGCTCTCATAACATCCCACAAAACACTTTTCATCTCTTTTGATTTTATAATTCCTGAAGGCGCCTTATTGGCATTATAGCATGAAAAAAGAAGGATTGAAAAAATTAAATAAATAAAGTTCCTCATCATTTTAATTGATCCTGGTATTTAGTGGCATTAGAAACATCAAGCCGAACCAAAAAATCCAAAGCTTTTGATTTATCCAAAGGGTCTGCCTTAAGGAATATTGAAATTAATTCCTGGGATTTAGCCTGAAAAAAGAATTGAATAATCATTGTATTGGGGTTATCTGCATTTAAAGTATTGAGCATGCTTAAAACATTTAGTATTTGCGTTCTCGCGTTTATTTCATGATCATAAAGATTATCCATGCCTAACCTGTAATAATCGTATTGGGCATCATGAAATATACTATAGCTGCTATTCATTAGATTTTCTGCAAGCCAATACCTGTTCCTGGTACCGTCAAAAGCTTTCCATCCAGAAATACTTCTATCATCAGGAGCATTATTAACAATATTCTGCGCTTTTTGAAAATAGATGTTTCCGCCTTTGAGTGAAAACGAGTCATAATCAAATCCCAGTATCATATCAATCCAATAAGCAAATACTGCTGTAAGGTTGGATGCCAAAGCATCGGTTCCGGAAACCCTGGAATCATTAAAATCTAATTGCTGAAATTGAATATATTTGAAAGTCACATCATTATCCTGGTAGTTGATAACAGGCGAAAGATAAGATGAATTAAAAACCGGCCTGGCAGATTGAATGGTTAAAGAAGCCTTATAGACATTTGCATCTCCGGTTGATTGAAGATTTAAAAGAAAACTACAATCAATTTTTTCATTGGTATTGAAATTATCAGTAGTCCATTTCGTGTTGTTCACAAAATTATTAAGCGCCGTTTCTAATGTCTGGAATGTATTTTTGTCTACATTATTCCCAACACGATTGCTCAATACACTTACACGTGCATTGAGTTCCTGGGCTTTCCCAATTTTAGAGGAAAAGCTGAAAAAGCAAATTAATAAAAAAGGGAATAGTTTATTCATTTCTAAATTGAATAATGGTGTTTACAATATCTGAGGCAACTTCTTTTTTCGTTTTCAAAGAAAATTGATATTCTTTTTTACGGGAATCAAAAATAGTGATTTTGTTAGTATTATATCCGAATCCGGCACCGGTATCTTTTAATGAATTCAATACAATCAGATCCGCATTCTTTTCTTTTAACTTTTTTATTGCATTTCCTTTTTCATTAATAGTTTCTAAAGCAAATCCAACTAAAGTCTGACCTTTTGCTTTTATTTTCCCGGCTTCAAAAAGGATATCCTTTGTCTTTTTTAATTCAAGCAAAAAGCCATTGGTTGTTTTTTTTATTTTCTGATCACTTTTCTTATTTGGGGTAAAATCTGCTACTGCAGCAGCCATAACAATAATATCATAGGAACTAAAATTTTTCATACATGCCTCATACATTTCCTCCGCAGATGTTACTCTTATTGTTTTAATATTCTTTTCCATTTCAATAGTTGACGGCCCCAGAACTAATTGCACCTGTGCCCCTCTTCTATAAAGTTCATTAGCGATAGCAGCTCCCATTTTGCCACTTGAATGGTTTCCAATAAATCTCACAGGATCGAGCGCTTCATAGGTAGGGCCTCCAGTAACCAAAACTTTCAGGCCTTTAAGAGTCAATTCTTTTGAAAAAAAATCAGTAAGATAATTCACTATCTCTTCGGGCTCGGCCATACGTCCATCGCCAGAAAGCCCACTTGCCAATTCACCATTATTAACCGCAAGAATTTGGTTCTCCCTCTGTTTCAAAACCTCAATATTTTTTTGTGTAGCCGGATGGTGCCACATATCTTCATCCATGGCCGGAGCCAATAAAACCGGGCACTTAGAAGAAAGATAAACCGCAAGAAGTAAATTATCACAAATACCATTCGCCATTTTTGCAATGGTATTGCAGGAGGCGGGGGCTATCAACATCACATCGGCCCAACACCCAAGCATTACATGATTCTCCCAGGTACCATCATCATATAAACCAGATAGAACTTTATTCTTTGAAAGTGTGGAAAAAGTAAGTGGCGTTATAAAATCTTTGGCGCTTTCTGTCATAATTACTTTTACTTCAGCTCCCGATTTTACCAGTAAACGAAGTAATAATACAGATTTGTATGCAGCTATACTTCCCGATATACACAATAAAATTTTTTTCCCTTTAATCACTGTACTCTAAAATTTTAATTTTATAGAATTAAATTATCAAATAGCATTCAAATTTAAATCAATTCTTCGGGCTCTTATCAACTTATAAAAACATGGATTAAAATCATTTCTATAATTTTTTCCCATTTTTTTATTTTAAGAATTGTAATTACACAAAAATGGCCGGACATTGCCGGCCAAAAGATCTCAAATAAAAAAGATTATTTTTTATTTGCTTTATATCGCTTATCAGGTGTACCATTTTTTTTCAAAGGGCCTACTGCGGTAGTCTTGGTTTTATTTTCCTTGTACCTTTTATCTGCAGTGCCATCCTTTTTCAGATGTGTAGTAGTTGTTTTTGCAGTTGTTGTTTTAGCTGTAGTGGTTGTTTTTTTGTGAACTGCTTTAGTTTTTGTCTGGGCATTGGCAATGTTAAATGAGCCAACAAAGATGAGAATGGCAATGATAATTTTTTTCATTTTTTTTAGTTTTAAATTTTGAAATATAAATGTAAGGTATTGACAAGGAGATGACAAAGTAACTCATTCTTAAATACATTATTTCATCAAATTTGACAAAACCATGATTAATTCAATGTAATTTACAAGAAACTGTTCAGCAAAAAAATTTTAAACATCCGCTATATTACACATATCCAGTAAAGAAACAAATATCGCAAATTCTTATCTCTCAAATAAACCAATCCTTAACTTTTCAGGCTTAAAATTATCTCTGTAAATTCAGAGGAAATTAAAGATGCGCCACCAACCAGACCGCCATCAACATCTGCTTTCCCAAAAATTTCTTTTGCATTATTCGCTTTTACACTTCCACCATATAATACTGAAATGCTTTCAGCTATTTCCTTTCCATACTTTTCTGCGAGGACATTTCTGATGTGTGCATGCATTTCCTGCGCCTGGTCTGCACTTGCTGTTTTGCCTGTTCCTATCGCCCATATTGGCTCATATGCTATCACAAAATCTTTAATGACCCCAGGTTCCAAATGAAAAAGGCTTTCTTTTAATTGCGTCTCTACATATTTATTTTGATTTCCACTCTCTCTTATTTCTAATGATTCCCCGCAACAAAAAATAGGTTTCAAATTGTTTTTTAAACATACATCCACTTTAACGGCGAGTGTTTTATTGTCTTCATTAAAATATTCTCTTCTTTCACTATGTCCAATAATTACATATTCTATTTTACAAGAAGCGATCATTATTGCGCTTACTTCCCCGGTATAGGCGCCTGATTCTTTTGTGTAACAATTTTGCGCAGCAATAAAAAATCCTTTAGAGTTTTTTATTTTATCTTTTGCTAAAAGCAAATAAGGAAATGGTACACCAAATACAGCTTCCTGATCGGAAGAAAGAGAAATATTTTTGTTGATTATTTCCTCTAATAATTCATTGGCTTGCTGAAGCGTTAAATTCATTTTCCAGTTGGCTGCAGCTATTTGTTTTCTCATGATGTTTATTTTATTGATAAATATTTTTTAAGGATTTTATTTCCTGTTCGGTTATTTCCCGGTTTTTTAATTTCTTCCAGTTGTTGACGTCTGTAATTGCCTTTTCAAAGATATATTTTTCATTTCCCCAGGTAAAATTGTCAATGAATTTTGGTGGAAATGAATCTCCAAAAACACTGCAACATACCCCAATTACTGTTCCTGTATTAAAGGAAGTATTGATGGCACATCTGCTGTAATCGCCCATAAGCAAACCGCATTTTGCGCCGGCAGCAAGAAATTTATTTTCTTTCTTACTCCATACTTTTACTTTTGAGGCATTATTTTTCAAATTGGAATTGCTGGTGCCTGCGCCAAGATTGCACCACTCTCCTATCACTGAATCGCCCAGGTAACCATCATGGGCTTTATTGGAAAAAGCCATTAAAATGGAGTTTTTTATTTCCCCACCTACAAGACAATAGGGGCCAACCGTAGTAGCTCCATAAATTTTTGTTCCCATTTTTACGCGACTTCCCTCTCCTATAACTATCGGACCACGAAGCAAACTCCCTTCCTGAATTTCTGCATTTTTCCCGATATAAATTGGTCCGGAATCTGCATTCAAAATAGAATAATTAATAGTAGCTCCCGGTTCAAGGAAGATATTTTCAGACTTAACAACGTGATTGGAAGAATGGATCTTTTCAGAACTTCTTCCACCATTTATCATTTTAAAATCCTGTCGGATAGCCCAATCATTATATTCAAATATTTGCCAGGGGTGCTCAAGGATTTTACAATCCTGTGTAAAAGCTATTTTTATTTTTTGAACCGAAATTTGTTTCAAAAATTCATGTGAAGGGACAAAATTTGCTGGATATTTTATACATTCCGATTCAGTAAAATCAGCTATTAATTTTTCAGAAGTAATAAAAACTTTTCCCGGAAAATAAAATTCCCATTTTTCAAAAATTGTGAGAATCCCAATTCTGATATGTGCTGCAGAACGAGCCTCGCCAAAAGGAAAAAGAGAATTTGCAAAAGAAATATCATCGAGCAAAATTTTCATTCGCTAAGTTAATAAAGGATTTAAAAATCATAAAAAATCCCCCAAAAAGGGGGATAAAAAAATCAAAACTAAAAAAATTATTTCTTTTTCTCGTAACGCCTCCTAAACTTATCTATACGTCCTGCAGTATCTACGAGCATATTTTTACCAGTGTAAAAAGGATGGGATGTATTAGAAATTTCCAGTTTAATAACTGGGTATTCTTTCCCATCTTCCCACTGTACAGTTTCTTTCGAAGCAGCAGTGGAGCGGCTAAGAAACATAGTGCCGTTACTCATATCCCGAAAAACCACAAATCGGTAGTTTGAAGGATGAATGTCTTTTTTCATATTACTTGTTTTAGACATGGCTTCCTGATTTCAGTCTCCATGTATTTTTTGAGTGTGCGAAGTTAAGGGAATAAACGAAATTGGCAAAACGAAAAAAACTAATTTTTCGTGTTCACATATTGCAACGCCAATCCAAGGTTCCATCCTTTTGAAGCCTGTATAACTGACTGAAGATCATCAATCTTTTTCCCGGAAATTCTCACAATATCATCCATGATAGACGCCTGCACTTTAAATTTTGCGTCTTTTATCAGTTTCACAATCTTTTTAGCATCTTCCTGGCTGATACCATTTCTTACCTGAATTTCTTTTTTCACCACTTTACCACTTTGAAAAGGTTCTTTTTTCAAATCATAAATCTCAGCTGCCAACCCCTGTTTCATGCTTTTACTTATAAGCACATCAATGATCTGGGATAATTTCATTTCACTATCTGCTTCCAGGTTTAATTTAAGATCCTTTTTATTAAATTCTATCACTACATGATTTCCTTTAAAATCAAACCGGTTTTTAATTTCTTTTTCTACGGTATTGATTGCATTGTCGAGTGTTTGCAAATCTACTTTGCTTACTAAATCAAATGATGGCATAATTATATTTTTTATTTAAGAATTGTAAAGATAAAAAATGAACCAAACAATACGAATTTCAATTCTTTACATTGTAAAAGACCTCACAGGTTTCAAAATCTTTGAGGTATGAATAAACAAGCTACCATTCACCATTTAATATCCGACAGTTTTTACCCTACTTTGTTCATCAGAAGCTCCTCCGGATCTTCTATGCTGTTGGTTCTTAATTGGCTTGCCAAACCGATATGAAAAAGTGAGTGAAACTGTTCTGTTATCGCGAATATTACTTATATAAACATCAATGTCCTGGAAATTTACAGAACCGGAAAAATTCTGCGAATTAAAGATATCGCGAACACTTAATTTTAAGGTTCCCTTATTTTTCAAAACCTGCTTTTCCAGACCTGCATCAAGTCTCCAAATCGGGTTGATTACAATTTGCCCTTCGATACCTCTTGACCTGTAAAACCCGCTCAATTCAGCGCTCCAGCCTTTTTTAAATTTTAATTGATTGCTCATATTAGCCATAAATGTAGTGGCTTCCACATTAAGATTTCCACCACCAATATTTCCACTATAAGTATTATAATTCACATTGGTGTATAAATTGGTACTCCAAAATGGAGTAACCGGAAAATTAGCACTTATAGCAATGCCAATATCCGTTTTTGAAGCAAGGTTTTCTTTTGTTTGAAAAGTTTTTCTTTCGCTGGTTATTTGCTTTAAAACATCGGTAAACACATTGTGAATCTTGCTGTAATTAAATGTGGTACTTAAAAATCCATTGTAAGTATGCGACAGTTCTATATTATCAGAAAATTGCGGTTGTAATAAAGTATTTCCCACCTGGTAAGTATATTCATCCAAAAAATAATAAAACGGATTCAAATCCTGGTAATCGGGACGATCTATCCTGCGGCCATAATTGATTGAAAAAGAATTTTTATCATTCAATAAGTAGCTAACATACACCGTTGGAAAAAGATTTACATAGTTTTTGGTAAATGAAGAATCAGGACGTGACGCGTTGCCTAACTGGTGGCCGGTAGCATTTGTATTTTCAGCACGCAGTCCGGCCTGGATACCCCATTTTTTTATTTGCCGGTTATAATTAATATAGGCTGCATTAATGTTTTCTTTATAAATAAAATGATTCGTTTTCCCTGTGTCAGTTATATATCCAACGGACGTACTGTCCTGGTACAAAGCATCATTATCAGTAGTAACATAACTGCTCTTTAAACCTGTTTCTATCCTGGCATTATTTTTCAGGGGAAACGTAAAATCGGTTTTTGCAGAATAAATATTCACATTGGAAGGAAGATTTCCAATTAGCTGAGAAGAAGGTTCTCTTTGAGAATAATCGGGGGTATAATAATTATTCAGCAGAATTTGATTGGTATTCTGATAATAATTCAGATAATCAATGTCAATTGTAAATTCTTTTCCTGAAGAATCAAATTGATGTCTAAGATTAAGATTGGTAGAAAAATTATTGGATTTTCCTTTATTAGTATTATCCGCAACTACTATTGAATCCGTTTGATTATTTCCATCGTTCAAATGATTAGTATTGATCCCAAAATCATTGGAAGGATTCACAAACCCTGAGAACACTACGCCAAGGGTAGTTTTTTTTGTGGCATAAAAATCCATACCAGCTTTAAAATTTTGAGCCTGCCAGGTATTTTTAGAAATATTGTATTGGTCAAATATGGTTTGGATAATTTTGGAACTTGAATCTCTAAACTTCCTGATGATATGCTGATCCTGGTGGGTTTGCCAGTATGTAAAACTATAGTTCCCAAAAAGATTTATTTTGCCGGTACGGTAATTAAGATTGAAGCTATTATTGGTTTTTGTGTATCTCGATTGAAGAATTGAAACGCTGATATTACCATTCATTCCACGCATTTTATTTTTCTTTGTTTTGATATTAATGATCCCGGAATTGCCGGCAGCATCGTATTTTGCTGAAGGATTCGTCATTATTTCAATCTGATCAATATTGGAAGATGGCATATTTTTCAAAAGATTTGCCAACTCAGTTGCGCTAAGATAAGTCGGTCTTCCATCCAGCATGATCATCACTCCTGATTTACCTTTAAGGCTAACATTCCCATCTTTATCAACAGAAACTCCCGGTGATTTTTCTAATACTTCCAGGGCGGTAGTACCTGCGTTTGTGATTGAGGCATCCACATTTATAATCGTACGGTCTATCTTTCTTTCGATAAATGGTTTTTTCAACTCTACTGTTACACCTTTCAATGTTTTAATATTTTCATTTAATTTTAAAACACCAATAGAAATTGTTTCATTGCTTTTCACTTTTATCTCTCCGCTATAGGTTGATAAATGGCCAATAGAAGTAGCTAATAAAAAATAAGTACCGGGGAAAATATTTTTAAATTCAAAATTTCCTTCCTTATCAGTCAGGTTTACTTTTACTAATGAGGAATCCGGGATTTTATAAAGAGACACCGTAGCAGCATCTATAATTTTTTGGTCCCCACCATCCGTAATTCTGCCAGATATTGATCCATATTGCGTTTGGGCAAAAAGAACAGATGAAATAAATAGTAAAATAGAAGTAAATAAAATTAATTTTTTCATATTAAAAGAGTTACTATGTTTTGAATACTACAATACAAACATAGGTAGCATGTGTCACATAGTACATAGTCATACATGAATGGCAATTATAACTTTTTGATTGGTTAATTATTTATCTAAACGGAGCAGACAAGAAAAAGTTACAGGAGTAAGTGAAATAAGAAAAGCCTAAACGTAATGGTGGGATAAAAGAAAAATACTGCCTATTTGTTTATTTATTGTTTCTTTTTATTTCCTGAAAATTTCAATTAAATGGATTCAAAAAATATTTCATTTTATAGATGTGAAAAAATAAATTTATTTTTTTTGCTATTTTAAAATTGATTATCCTACCTTTGCGGTAGACTATTCAAAAAAAAAGCCCGACATGATACTAGCATTTTCTAATAAGTATATGCGTACTCCTTCCTACTCAATGTGCTGTTGTTAATATTACCTAATATAGCAATGTTCACAAACCCATTCTCCTTTTATAATTTTATTACAATCCCAAAAACATAAAAATGAGCGAATATCATTTAGATTATTTAGAACAACTTGAGTCTGAAGCCATACATATCATGCGGGAAGTTGCCGGTCAGTTTGAACATCCTGCCTTATTATTTTCCGGGGGAAAAGATTCTATTACCCTTGTACACCTGGCTTTGAAAGCCTTCCGTCCGGGTAAATTTCCGTTTCCATTAGTGCATATTGATACCGGGCACAATTTCCCTGAAGCCCTTGATTTCCGGGACAAGCTCGTGAAAAAGATTGGCGAAAATCTTATTGTGCGCAAAGTAGAAGATACTATCAAACAAAAAAATCTTACGGAACAAAAAGGAAAGTTTGCCAGCAGAAATGGTTTGCAGACATATACGCTTCTTGATATAATTGAAGAGTTCAAATTTGACTCACTCATTGGAGGTGCCAGGAGAGATGAAGAAAAAGCAAGAGCTAAAGAAAGAATATTTTCTGTAAGGGATGATTTTGGTGGTTGGAATCCGAAGTTACAAAGACCTGAATTATGGAACATCTATAACGGGAAAATTCATAAAGGAGAGAATGTTCGTGTCTTTCCCATTAGCAATTGGACTGAACTGGATATTTGGAATTATATAAAAAGAGAACAGATTGAATTACCTTCTATTTACTTTGCTCATGAAAGAGAAGTGATCTTACATGACGGACAGTTGGTATCTGTTTCAGAACATATAAAACTGGACCCTACAGACATAATTACCAGAAAGAAAGTACGCTACCGCACAGTTGGCGACATGACTTGTACTGCCGCTGTTAGTTCCAATGCAAATGATATTGATAGTATAATCGGGGAAATTATTGCAGCTAAAACAAGTGAAAGAGGTGAGACAAGAATTGATGACAAGGTTTCGGAAGCAGCAATGGAAGACAGAAAGAAGGGAGGATATTTTTAGTGAATATTGAGTGATGAGATGTCAACTTTCAACTAATTAACGAATTAACTAATTAACTAATTAACCAATTAACCAACAAACATGGACATATTAAGATTTATAACCTCCGGAAGTGTGGATGATGGAAAGAGTACTTTGATAGGAAGATTGTTGTACGACAGTAAATCAATTCTAATTGATCAGTTGGAAGCCATTGAAAGGCAAAGTAAAAATAAAGTGGATGGTGAAATTGACCTCGCCCTGTTAACCGATGGACTGCGTGCAGAGCGTGAACAGGGAATTACCATTGATGTAGCTTATAAATATTTTTCTACGCCTAAGCGAAAATTCATTATCGCAGATGCCCCGGGCCATATTCAATATACACGCAACATGGTAACCGGAGCCTCTAATTCTGAACTCGCCATCATTTTGATAGATGCCAGAAATGGAGTGGTGGAGCAAACGCGCCGCCATTCGATCATTGCTTCTTTGCTTAATATACCACACATAATTGTTGCAGTAAATAAAATGGATCTTGTCAATTATTCTGAAGATGTGTACAATAATATTATTATTGAATACCGGGAAATAGTTAAATCTCTTGGTCTTAAAGATGTAAACTATATTCCTATCTGTGCATTGACTGGTGATAATATTGTAGATAAATCAAAAAAAACATCCTGGTACGAAGGCGAATCCTTACTTCATCTTTTAGAAAATGTGAAGTTGGATTCTGATATCAATCTAACTGATGCCAGATTTTCTGTTCAATATGTGATTCGTCCCCAGGCCCCTGAACTACACGATTACAGAGGATACGCCGGCAAAGTGATCAGCGGCGTTTACCGCAAGGATGATAAAATAATTGTGCTTCCTTCAGGAATAGAAAGTACAATTAGTGCTATTGAGACCGGCGGCAAAGAAGTAGAAGAAGCTTTTCCGTTACAAAGTGTAGTAATTCATCTGAAGGATGATATTGATGTCAGCCGAGGAGATATGATTGTTCATTTAAATAAGCAGCCTGTTGTAGAGCAGGAATTTGAAGCACTGATATGCTGGATGGATGCCAAACCTTTAATTAAGGGTAATAAATATTTTTTGCAAACAAATAGCCGTGTTGTGAAAAGTGTAGTTAAAGAAATTGAATACAAACTTGATGTGAATACGCTGCAAAAAAATTATGCGCCTGAGAAAGCTGTGTTGAATGATATCATAAAAGTTACTATCAAAACAGCATCACCGATAGCATTTGATCCTTATAAAAAACTAAGGCAAAATGGAGGAGCTATTTTGATTGATGAAACAAGCTGTGTTACCGTAGGTGCGTGCATGATACAGTAAAGCAACAAATTTTTTTAATTCTTTATCCTACTAAATTAGTGGACTTTTCATGAACAAACAATTGAATATAGGCAAGGTGATCATTGCAGGAGCCGGTCCAGGTGATCCGGAATTGATCACTATGAAAACAGTACGACATCTGCGGAAAGCAGACGTAATTCTTGTTGATCGCCTGGTTAGCAAAGAAATTTTAAAGCAATATGCAAATAGATATGCAGAAATTATTCCTGTCGGAAAACAATGCCGTCGTGGTGTATCCACTTCCCAGGAAACTATTAATCATCTTATTGTGCATTATGCATTGGAAGGAAAATTAGTAGTTAGATTAAAAGGTGGCGACGTCTCTGTTTTTTCTAATATTTTAGATGAGCTCGAAGCATTAACTGCCAATGATATTCCATATGAAATTATTCCGGGAGTAACTGCAGCTTTAGGCGCAGCAGCTTTTGCCGGAATTCCACTTACTGCAAGAGGTTATGCTACTTCTGTTCGTTTTCTCACCTATTATAAATCAACGGTTATATCGGATGCATTTTGGAAAGAACTTGCCAATACAGATGATACATTGGTCTTTTATATGTCATCGGAAACTTTACCAAAATTAGTTGAAAAATTAACTGCCAATAATATTGACGAAAATAAATTACTTGCAATAATAGAACAGGCTACCACCCCACTTCAAAGCGTTCACATCAGTAGCCTCTATGAATATGAAACGAATTTTAATAAAAGAACTTTTATTTCTCCGTCCTTAATTATAATTGGAAAAGTAGTATCACTACATGCGAAATTTCAATGGATCGAAAACAGCAACACTGAAGAATTCTATTTTAAACCCGTGGACGCAAGGAGGATCACTTTAAATCAACCAGAAAAAATATACGAAAATGTTAGTTGAAAGCAGGCTAAAAACTTTACAGGATTTTATTAATACTTCTACCCATGATGAGTTGGTATGGGTGAATGGTTATCTCAATGGCATTCTTTCCAAACAGGACGCTAAAGAACCACCAGCCGAATTGAAGACCAATGTCAGTAAAATAACAATAGCGTATGCTACAGAAACGGGTAATTCAAAAAGACTGGCCACCACTTTTGCAGCGAAAGCAAAAAAACAAGGGATCCACGCAAAAGTGCAGAGTCTGGATCAATACAAATTAAATGACCTTACCAAAGAAGAATATTTTTTAGCAGTTATCAGCACACATGGCGATGGCGAGCCACCTGCATCAGCAAGAAAATTTTATGATCATGTGCATCAGAATGGATTTAAACTGCCCAAATTAAAATATAGCATTTTAGCATTGGGAGACAGCTCTTATCCCTTGTTCTGCAAAGCAGGTGAAGATGTAGATCAACAATTAACAAAGCTTGGTGGTAACCGTATTTCGCCTTTGCAAAAATGCGATGTTGATTACGAAACAGAAGCTGAAGAATGGCTTAACCGTGTTTTTAGCACATTAAACGAAAACGCATCAGGCATTGTAGCCACGCCTCCTCCCGCTATTGCTAAAAAACCAAAAGGACGAACAACTTACGTCGGCAAAATCTTATCACACGTTAATCTAAATGACATAGGAAGCCTGAAAGAAACCAATCACATTGAAATAGAAGCTGAAGATGTAGTCTATCTACCCGGAGACTCCATTGGGATCATTCCGGAAAATAAAAAAGAAATTGTAGATCGTATTATTTCATTAGTTGGCATTGACCCGGCAAAAAATATTGATTATAAAGATGAAATGATTTCTGTTTACGATCTTCTGCAAAAAAAATTAAACATCGTTCATTTGCCTGAACGGGTTGTTAGAAAATATGCATCTGTTTTGCAACAGGATATTCCTGAAACCAAAATTGACTTGCTGGATCTTTTGAGAATATATCCTGTAAAAGATGAAAAAGAATTTACAGAGATTTTAAAAATCCTGGAGCCAACCGCGCCAAGATTGTACTCAATCGCATCTTCGCCTGAGGCACATCCGGGAGAAGTGCATATTATCGTTGCCAAAAATTGTTTCGATGTAAATATCGAATCCAAATATGGTCTTGCTTCAGAATTTTTATCGCTGCTTAATGAGGATAATGAATTATCATTCTATATCAGTCCTAATAACCAGTTTCGTTTACCGGAAGAAGATAAAAATATTATTATGATCGGCCCCGGCACAGGTATAGCTCCTTTCCGTTCTTTTATTGCTGAAAGGGATGCCACAGGAGCTTCCGGTAAAAACTGGCTGTTCTTCGGAGAGCAACATTTTCTTACCGATTTTTTGTACCAGACAGAATTGCAAAGCTGGGTAGAAACCGAATCGCTTACTAAAATAGACATTGCTTTTTCAAGAGATCAGAAAGAAAAGATTTATGTGCAACATAAAATGATGAATAAAGGTGATGAAATCTTCCAATGGCTTCATGCAGGCAGCTATGTGTATGTCTGTGGTGCTAAAGAACCAATGAGTGTTGACGTGGAACATACGATCCTTCAAATCATTGAGCAGTTTGGTGAAAGGTCAAAAGAAGAATCTCAAAAATATCTTGATAGTTTAAAAGAAGAAGGAAGATATGTTACGGATGTTTATTGAGGTTTCAGGTTTGAAGTTTCAGCAATGAGCCAGTAAACAAATAACGTAGATTTTTATTCAACAAATAAATCATTTAATAAACAAACATCCGCCTGAACGTTCATTCAGACAGAAATAAACTGAATTTCTATTAAACCAATAACCAAATCAATGACTGATACAAAAAGCAATTTACCATTATTAGAAAGAGTAAAAGTAGAAGGAGATGGTCTTCGTGGAACTATCGTTGAAAGCCTAAATGATGAGTTAACAGGAGCCATGAGGGAAGAAGACACTTTGATTATGAAATTTAACGGTATGTACCAGCAGGACGACCGTGACCGCAGAGAAGAAAGAGCGAAAAAAAAACTGGAGCGATTGTTTTCATTCATGATACGTCTGCGAGTGCCCGGAGGTATTCTAACATCAGAACAATGGATAGCATTGACCGAAATTGCAGGTAAAGATTCTACAGATGAGCTTAAAATTACCACTCGCCAAACTATTCAGTTACATGGTGTTCTTAAATCAAGATTAAAACCAACTCATAAAATATTTAACAGAGTACACCTCGACACTATTTCTGCCTGCGGAGATGTAAACAGAAATGTAACCTGCAGCCCAAATCCAACGCAATCACCCCTGCATAATGAAATATTTGAGTATGCGGGCAAAATAAGTACTTTTCTGAAACCAAAGACCAGGGCTTATTACGAGATATGGCTTGATGAAGAAAAGATAGTGGATAAAAAACTGGAGGAAGATCCGTTATACCGTGATTCATACCTTCCGCGTAAATTTAAAATAGGGATTTGCATTCCTCCAAATAATGACATAGATGTATTCGGTAATGACCTGGCCATGATCGCTATCATCGAAAATAATAAGTTGACGGGCTTCAATTTTGCCGTGGGTGGCGGCCTCGCGTTTACATTTGGCAACCCTGATACTTACGCCCGCTTAGCAACAGAAATAGGTTTTGTAGAAGCCGGGGAAAACACTTTTAAAGCAATTTATGAAGTGGTAACAACGCAAAGAGATTATGGAGATCGTGTTGACAGAAAGCAGGCAAGGATAAAATATACGATTGACAAAATGGGGGTAGATAAATTTAAAGCAGAGGTAGAAAAGCGCATGGGATTTAAGTTTGAAAAAGTAAGGCCTTATGCATTTACCATGCGTGAAGATTATTACGGATGGCAACAGGATGTCAAAGGCAACTGGCATTATACTCTTTTTGTGGAAAATGGAAGAGTGCTCGATACAGAGCAAATATCTATAAAATCGGCTTTGCTAAAAATTGCAAAAACAGGTAAAGTAAATTTTCGGCTTACTGTAAATCAAAAAGCCATCGTCAGTGATGTGTCGCCTGAGGACAAAAAAGAAATTAATGATATTTTAGAAGAATATAAAATTATTGAACATACCAATAATGCTTCTATCCTACGGAAAAATTCAATGGCATGTGTTGCTTTGCCAACATGCCCTTTGGCACTTGCAGAATCTCAGCGTTATCTGCCTTCATTGCTTACAAAAATTGAATCCTTACTAGCTAAACATACTCTGGCCAATGAGAATATTATCACAAGGATGACTGGTTGCCCCAATGGTTGCGGTCGATCTTCAGTTTCCGAAATTGGATTTATCGGTTCAGCGTTAGGAAAATACAATTTGAATTTAGGCGGTGATCATGAAGGATACAGGCTTAACCGCTTATATAAAGAAAGCCTTAATGAAACCGAAATTCTCGCGGAGCTGGATATATTATTTGCAGACTTCAAAGCACAACGGATCAATAATGAGTCGTTTGGTGATTACACTTTTAGAAAACTATTTAAACAAGCTAAAGATTGAGTTTAAAACTATCAATATTTTGTTTGATTGTGGGGATTCCTTTCACATCAAAAACACAAAAGAAAACAGAGCATACCAATATGCTTTGGGAAGGATACTATAGTACTATTAATATCAATAAAAAATGGTCTTTATTGAGTGATGCACAAATAAGAACACGGGACTGGACGCAGCAATGGTCACAGATCTTAATACGCACGGGAGCAAGTTATAAGGTCAATGAAAATGTTTCAGTTACCGGCGGGGTTGCTTTTTTTAAAAATGCCCAATATACTAATAAAGACCTTCTTCTAAAAAACGAATGGCGTCCCTGGCAGGAATTATTTTACCAGGTCAATTTCAATAAGATCTATTTCACACAACGTCTCAGAACCGAGCAGCGCTTTCTGCAACAGGTTATAAATAATAAAAAAAGTAAAAATTATCAATATATTTTCCGCTTGCGTTATCGTTTCGAATGGCAATTTCCGTTAGAGGAAAATAAAGTTGTATTCATTGTCGGCAATGAAATTTTAGTAAATCCAGGATACATCAACAATACCTTATTCTTTGATCAAACCAGATCTTTTGCCGGATTAAATGTTAAACTTCAAACCAGCACAGGATTGCAATTTCAATATTTAAAAATATTCCAGTGGCATAGTACCACTTCTGTACTCGAAAATCAAAATGTTATTCGCGTCAATCTTTTTCAACAATTAAGTTTTAGAAAAAAAACCAATACAAAATTAAAACCGTCCGCTTGATTGCAGAAAAAGAAGATATCATAATTACAGAGAGAAATAATCTCTTTCCTGTTTTTCTTAAGCTGGAAAATCTTTCAATTCTCATCATAGGCGGTGGTAATGTAGCATTGGAAAAATTGAATGCCGTTCTAAGCAATTCACCCAAAACGAGGATATGGTTAGTCGCAATCCAAATAAGCAATGAAATTAAAAAAATTGCTGAAGAAGGAAATAATAATATTGAATTGATTGAGAGGGCCTATCATATTGATGACTTTGATCTTGCCGACATGGCTATAGTAGCAGTGAATGATTTGGCTACCAGTGAACAAATAAAAATTGATGCCGAACAAAAAGGCAAACTGATAAATGTTGCCGACAAGCCTGAGCTCTGTGATTTTTATTTAGGTTCAATCGTGAAAAAAGGAAGTGTAAAAATCGCTATTTCCACTAATGGGAAATCTCCTACAATAGCGAAACGTTTAAAGGAAGTCATTAATACTATGATTCCTGATGAGATGGAAAATGTGTTAGTCAATATGCAAACATTGCGGAAAGGTATACACGCTGATTTTGACGAAAAAGTAAAACAGTTAAACGATATTACTAAAGTACTCGTGGCAAAACAATCTATATTAACTGAACCTGCCAAACAGGAAACTGCAAAATGGCAGCGCATTGTAAAGTGGAGTTTATTGGCTTTCTTTTTTATGATCCTTGGACACGCCATTCTATCATACATTCCTTTGGAAACTATAACGGCCGGCACACACGATGTTATTTCAATAATTGATAAAAAATCTTTCTTAATGATGCTGTTATGTGGATTCCTCGCACAAATGGCAGATGGTTCTTTAGGAATGGGATACGGAACTATTTCCACTACATTTCTCCTGGCAAATGGTGTCAACCCCGCAATTGTAAGCAGCCGTGTACACTCTGCACGGGTATTCTCAAGTGGAGTTTCAGGATACAGTCATCATCGCTTTGGAAACTTTAATAAAAAATTATTTAAAGCGTTGGTGATACCAGGAGTTGTAGGAGCCATCATAGGTGCCACCTTAGCATTTTACGCACAAAAATATTCATATTGGGTACGCATCCCTGTTTCATTATACACAGTATATCTTGGTTTTTTTATAATTAGAAAAGGTTTTAAAAAAACCAATTTTAAAAATAAAGTAAAAAGAGCCGGCTGGCTTGCTACTGTTGGAGGATTTACCGATGCTTTTGCCGGTGGTGGCTGGGGTTCATTGGTAACCAGTACGCTAATCTCAAAAAGAAAAAGTCCGCGGTATGTAGTAGGCTCAGTTTGCCTTGCCGAATTTTTTGTAGTGCTGGCCAGTTCAATTACATTTTTTATTTTTTTAAAAAGTATTCCTTTCACTGATGTTGCGGGTCTTATTATCGGCGGACTTATCGCGGCGCCAATTGCTGCAAGGCTCGTGGGAAAACTACCATTAAAAACCATGTTTATTCTTATTGGCACATTGGTAATTCTTACCAGTTTTTCAACCCTCTGGAGGGTATTGGCACAACTTTTATAAAATATACGGAGTAATCCTGCAGATCTTTCAAAGAGTAAATAAAGCAAATGAAAATTATGTTCTGATAGTACCGGAATGGCATGCTTACTATAAAGCAAAATAACATGTATGCCTGGTAATTATATTCTGGTTGCATCCTCACAGTAAAGAAATAAATTTCAATGATTCTTATTCAGGATAAATTTCATTCTTTACGGAAACGCTTATAAATATTAATAGCGGAAAATAAAATAATTGAAAATACAATCAATACTCCAACTGCCCATGCTACACTAAGTAATTGTTTTACTACTGCAAGCATTACAATGGAGATTAAAAAAATAGTGGCAACTTCATTCCATATTCTTAACTGCTGTGATGACCATTTGAAAATGCCTTTTTGTTGCTGTCGAAAAATAAAATGCAGTGAAATATGATAAACAAATAAACCAGCTACAAAAAATAATTTTACTAAAAGCCACATCGGTAAACTCCCATATAAGATTCCTATCCACACCCCGAATATTAATGTAAGAACGGCGGAAGGCCAGGTAATGCCATTCCAAAGCCTCTTTTGCATGACACCATATTGTTTCAGAAGTATGGATTTTTCAGGTTCTGGTTTCATATTAGCCTCGGCCGTGTACACAAATAATCTAACGATATAAAAAAGGCCGCTAAACCAGGTAACAACAAAAATAATGTGAAGCGCTTTGATGTAAAAATACATATCGTGAATAGTGAATGATGAATCGTGTGTCCTGATACCTAATACCTAATTTCTTACATATCCCGCTAATGCCTTTATCCAAAGAGGATTTGTATTCAAACAAGGAATCATTGTAAAAGATTCTCCGCCTGCCTTTAAAAAAGTTTCTTTCCCCCTGATTGCAATCTCTTCTAAAGTTTCGAGACAATCACTCACAAATGCCGGGCATAAAATCAATAAATTCTTGATTCCTTCTTTTGGCATTTCTTCGAGCCGGATATCTGTAAAAGGTGTCAGCCACCCTTTGCCCAATCTAGATTGAAAAGAGATGCTGTGTTTATTAGCAGGAATATTTAAAATTTCTGTAACCAATCTGGTAGTGGTTCTAACCTGGTGCCTGTAGCAATGGGCATGCGCCGGAGAATCTGTTTCACAACAATTTTTTCTCTCCAGGCAATGACAACCGGTTATATCACTTTTTCGAATATGCCTGCCAGGTATGCCATGATAACTAAACAAAATCTGATCATAAGGTAGGTTCAAATATGGCCTTATATTTTCGGCAAGAGCTTCAAGATATCCCGGACTTTTATAAAAAGGCGGAACAAATGAAATCTTAAAAGAATATTTATTTTTTTTATAAACTGATTTAACGTCTTCCACTGCAGTTTCATAACTTGACATTGCATAGTGGGGATAAAGCGGTATTACAATTACCTCTTCTATCAAAGGGTTTTCTTTAAGTAACTTGCTTAACGCATATTCTGCCGAATGATTCCCGTAACGCATTGCAATCTCTACCGGTTCTTCAATTTCCTCCTGCAATGCCAGTCTTAATTTTTGGGTATAAACAATTAATGGAGAGCCTTCGGAAGTCCATATTTTCTTATAGGCTTCCGCAGATTTCGGCGCACGAAAAGGAACAATAATTCCTTTTACCACCAACGCTCTCATCAACCAGGATTTATCAATCACCCTTTCATCCATTAAAAACTCGTCCAGGTATTTCCTTAGATCTCTGACCTCTGTTGATTGTGGAGAACCCAGATTAATTAATAAAATTCCTTTTTTTATATTTGCAGCCATCATTTACATTTATTTACAAATGTAAGCGGTACTAAAATGAAATTGGCGGATGTTCTATGACAATTTGGGAAGATCAAAAATAATTATGATGAAAATCATGCTTTTTACTAACCATTGTTCTTTTTTTATAAAAGGTATTCATCGAAATTTGCATTTCATTTTGAATCGAAGGGAAATATCGGTTTAATGACCAAACGGTGACTTTTTAAAAACTTTTTAAAAATATTTTTGTAAGAATCGCATGGATGCTGCAAATACTACATATAATAACTCATTAAATAGTTTCTGTATTGTTGGAATTAATTTCCGGAAAAGCAATATGAATGTTCGGAATAAATTCTCTATTACCCCGGATCAATCTATTGTATTATTGAACCAGGCTGCTGCCAACAAAGTTCCGGGATGCCTTGTACTTTCAACCTGTAATCGTACAGAAATTTATGGTTTAAGCACAGATCCGCAGATGCTTGTTGAAATGTTTTGCGATAATACAGATTCCACCAGGAAAGATTTTTTAGAACAGAGCTATACCTTTAGCGGCATAGGTGCTATAGAGCATTTGTTCAAAGTGGCATCGGGGCTAGACTCACAAATAATAGGCGATTACGAGATATTATCACAGTTAAAACATTCAGCAAAGATTGCAAAAGAGTGTGGCAGTCTAAATAGTTTCATGGAGCGGGCCATCAATTATGCATTACAGGTTTCAAAAGAGATTAAAACAAAAACAAAATTAAGTTCGGGAACCGTGTCTGTTTCTTATGCTGCCATAGAAATAATAAAAGAAAAAATTAAAGATTTCACTAATAAAAAAGTTCTTTTGGTTGGTACAGGAAAATTTGGAAATCATATAGCCCAAAATCTGGAAGATTATTTACCTGGTGCTGTTATCTCTTTCGCAAACAGAACCAACGAAAAGTCTTTGGAATTGGCAAAACAATATGGTGCTGAATTTATTTCTTATGAGAATTTGCCTTCTGAGGCAAATGAAGCGGATGTTATTATTGTAAGTTCTGCCGCCAAAAATTTTACCATACTTCCCTCCTTTTTTAATACCAGTAAATCGCATTTGATATTGGATCTTTCTGTTCCTCAAAATGTAGATCCTGACGTGAAAAATATAACAGGAATTAGTCTTTTAAATGTAGATGAAGTATCCCAAATACTTGATAAAACAATTGCAGACAGGCAGGCCGAGGTGCCAAAAGCTTTGAAAATTATTCATGAAACGCTGGATTGTCTTGAAGATTGGCATCGTCAACAATTTAATAATCCATTATTACGTATCATAAAGTCTCAGCTTTTTCAATTAAGTGAAATATATTTCGGTGAAAATAATGATGACGAAAAAATTCATAAGGTAGTTTCCGCTCTTGCCGTACAACTAAAAGAAAAAAATAATAAGGGTTGCCAGGCCCTCCTCGCTTTAAATAGCTACCTTCAAATGAATTATGAAAAAGCTAGTTAAGATAGGCACAAGAGAAAGTGAATTAGCAACATGGCAGGCTTCGCAAGTTAAAAACCTCCTTAAGGATAATGGCGTAGATTCCCAATTAATTTTCATCAAAAGTGAAGGTGATATCAATACAGTGAGACCACTTTATGAATTAGGTGTACAGGGAATATTTACAAAAACCCTCGATGCGGCCTTGTTAGATAAAAGAATTGATATTGCCGTTCATTCTATGAAAGATGTACCTACCCAACCTGCAAAAGGGATCAGGCAGGCAGCAGTTTTGAAACGTGCTTCTTACAAAGATATTCTTGTATTTAAAGGAGAAAAGAAACAAATTGAAGCCGAACTTCTTAATCACGATTCAACATTTACAATTGCAACCAGTAGCATTCGTCGCAAAGCACAATGGCTTCATTGTTATCCAAATCATATAATTGAAAGTTTACGTGGCAATGTGAATACACGTTTGCTTAAATTAAATGAGCATAATTGGAACGGCGTCATCTTTGCTGCAGCAGGCCTCGAGCGAATTAATTTAAGACCCGAAAATTCAATTGATCTTGATTGGATGTTGCCAGCACCGGCGCAGGGAGCCATCACAATTTCATGTAGAAATGATGATGATTTCTCTTTTAATGCAAGCCAACTGCTAAATGATGAAGCAACTTTTATTTGTACAAAAATCGAAAGAGATTTTTTACGCGCATTGCTGGGAGGATGCTCAACGCCGATAAGCGCTCTGGCAATAATCAAGGAGGATACAATTATTTTTAAAGGAAATATTTGTAGTGTCGATGGAAAGAAAATATATGAAATCCAAAAGGAGGTTTCAAAAGTAAACGGGAATGATTTGGGGGAAATTGCTGCTAAAGAATTATTAGAAAATGCAGACGTAAAAAAGATACTTTACGAAATACGCAATGGAAAATAAAATACAAATATTGAGCACAAAAGCTATAGGCGCTGAACTCGCCCGCATCGCAGGCGAGCGTAATATTTGTATTGATGAAGTATCTTTTATTAAAACAGAAGAGGTAGTTTCAGAGGAACTTAAAAAAATAATAGCAGCATTAGCCCAACAAAATATTACCGCAGTTTTTACTAGTGTCAATGCCGTCAATGCGGTTAAAAAATTACTTCCGGGAAAACCATCATGGAAAATATTTTGCATTGGTTATCAAACAAAAAATGCTGCTGTAGATACTTTTAGCGAAGAGAACATTATTGGTATTACAGATAATGGTGAAGAATTAGGAGAAGAAATCATAAAACATTCTTCTGTAAAAAAAATTATTTTTTTCTGCGGAAATCAACGAAGAGAAATGCTACCTGAAAAATTGAAGAAGAATGGAATTGAAGTCGAAGAAATAGTGGTTTATAAAACCATTGAGAAACCAAAAATTATTTCAAAACATTATGCTGGCATATTATTTTTTAGTCCAAGTGGCGTACGAAGTTTTTTCTCTGTTAATAAGATTAAGGAACCCGTTCAACTCTTTGCAATCGGAACCACTACAGCAAAAGAAATAAAAACATATTCGCAACTTCCTGTAATAATACCGGAGCATCCGAACAAAGAAGAATTAGTTCAATTGGTGATAAAACATTTCAGCACAATTAAAAGTTTTTAAATGCAGCCATTAAAAAATGACTTACTATTAAGGGCATTAAGACAGGAAAACGTAGAACGGCCGCCAGTTTGGATGATGCGCCAGGCAGGAAGGTATTTACCAGAGTATCTGAAGCTGAAAGAAAAATATGATTTTTTCACCCGCGTCCAAACCCCCGAACTGGCCGCGGAAATTACTTTACAACCAATACAACTGGTAGGTGTAGACGCAGCAATTATTTTTTCAGATATCCTGGTGATTCCGCAGGCTATGGGCCTAGAGGTTTTGATGGAAGAAGGCAAAGGGCCATCATTACCAAACGTCATCAAAACACAAAAAGACATTAATTCTTTATTTATTGATGGCGTTGAAGAAAAATTAAATTATGTCACAAAAGCTATATCGCTTACAAAGCAGGAATTAAATGGACGTATTCCATTGATTGGATTTGCCGGGGCGCCCTTTACCATTCTCTGTTATATGATAGAAGGAAAAGGAAGTAAAACCTGGGAAAAAGCAAAGCAATTCTGTTTTACACAACCTGCATTAGCACATCAGTTGTTACAAAAAATCACCAACGCTACCATCAATTATTTAAAAGCACAGTCAAAAGCCGGCGCGGATGTATTACAGGTTTTTGATAGCTGGAGTGGCTGTTTAAGTCCGGATGATTTCAAACTTTTTGCGCAATCTTATTTAATACAAATTGCAGATGCATTGAAAGATGATGCACCTGTTATTTTATTCCCAAAAGGAAGTTGGTATGCCCTAAAGGAATTGAGCGAAAGCAGTGCTTCGGGGCTGGGAATTGATTGGTGCATCTCACCGGCGATCGCCAGGGATATGACTGGTAATAAAATAACTTTGCAGGGAAATTTTGATCCCGCAAAACTATTATTACCAATTCCCGAAATTAAAAAAGCGGTAAAGGAAATGATTGATAGGTTTGGGGTAAAAGGTTACATTGCTAATTTAGGCCACGGTATTACTCCAAATATTCCAGTTGATAATGCAAAGGCTTTTGTAGATGCGGTGAAGGAATATGGCCTCCCCTAACCCGTCCAAAGGAGGGGGATAAAAAATCTTAATTATGAGCATTAAAGAAGATTGGATATTATATATTGAAAGCTTGCAAAACATCATTTGCTCTGCATTAGAAGCATCGGATGGCAAAGCAAAATTTATTGAAGATGCATGGCAAAGAAAAGAAGGTGGTGGTGGCAAGACAAAAGTGATCAGCAATGGAAATGTTTTTGAAAAAGGAGGCGTAAATACTTCTGTTGTTTTTGGCAATGTTACGGACGCTATGAGAACACAATTGAAAATTGATGGATCAAAATGGTTTGCGTGCGGTTTAAGTTTAGTGATACATCCGATAAATCCATTTGTGCCAACAGTACATTGCAATTACAGAATGCTTGAATTATACAATGAAAAAGATGAAGTAACAGATAGGTGGTTTGGTGGCGGAACGGATTTAACACCTTATTATTTATTGGAAGAAGATGCCCGGCAATTTCATCAAACTTATAAAAATGTTTGTGATGAATTTGATCCAACCTTTTATTCAACATTTAAAAAAGACTGTGATAATTATTTTATGAACACTCATAGAAATAATGAAAGAAGAGGCATTGGTGGAATTTTTTATGATTATCAAAGGCCGACCAAAAATAAAGATGTAAGTTTTTGGGTCAACTTTGGAAAAGCTTGTGGAAACGCCTTTATACCTTCTTATCTCCCTATTGTAGAAAAACGAAAAAATTGTTTGTTTACTGCTGAAAATAAATATTGGCAGGAGATCAGAAGAGGACGTTATGTGGAATTTAATTTAATCCACGATCGAGGCACTTTATTTGGTTTAAAAACCAACGGGCGGACCGAAAGTATTTTAATGAGCCTGCCTCCAACGGTAAGATTTGAATATGACTATCACCCAAAGCCGGGAAGCGAAGAAGATAAATTGTGGAAAGTATGCCTGAATCCCCATGAGTGGATTTAATGCTGGAAGAAATTTAAAATCTCAATTTTATATTAAATAATTTAATTAACCTATATGCACTTACAAAAAAGATCAAGAATCTTAAGAAATAACCCAGCAATAAGAAACCTTGTTGCAGAAACGATTCTCACTCCCAGCGATTTCATTGCACCTCTCTTTATAGATGAGGGAGAAAACGTAGTTTTTGAAATCCCTTCAATGCCTGGCTATTACAGGCGCTCCATTGATGGTGCGCTTAAAGAAATTAAAGAGTTGTGGAGCTTGGGAATCAAAAGTGTTTTACTATTTATAAAAGCACCGGATGAATTAAAAGATAATACGGGCAAAGAATCGTGGAATCCGGATGGTTTGATGCAACGAAGTATTAAAGCGATTAAGAATGCAGTTCCCGAAATGATAGTAATGACAGATGTTGCATTGGATCCTTATTCATCTTATGGACACGATGGTATTGTAAAAGATGGCGAAATAGTAAATGATCCAACGGTAGAGGCATTAGTAAAAATGAGTCTCAGCCATGCAGTAGCAGGAGCAGATTTTGTTGCACCAAGCGATATGATGGACGGTCGCATTGGAGCCATTCGTGAAGTATTAGAAAATAATAATTTTACAAAAACTGGCATCATGGCTTATAGTGCAAAGTATGCTTCCTGTTTTTACGGTCCTTTCAGGGATGCATTGGATTCTGCACCAGGTTTTGGCGATAAGAAAACTTACCAGATGGATTATGCAAATCGCATCGAAGCGGTAAAAGAAGCGTTGGCAGATGAACAGGAGGGCGCAGACATTGTAATGGTAAAACCTGCAATGGCATATCTCGATATCATCCGTGAAGTTAGAAATAGTGTACACATCCCTGTTAGTGCGTACCATGTCAGTGGTGAATATGCCTTGATAAAAGCTGCTGCGAAAATGGGTTGGATTGATGAAAATAAAGCAATCTTAGAAAGTCTTACATCGATCAAAAGAGCAGGCGCTGACTTGATTGCAACTTATTTTGCAAAAGATGCCTGCAAACTTTTGGCTAAGTAATAAAACGCATTTTATATTTACGACATGAACATAACTAAAAGCATAGAATTATTTTCGCGCGCCCAAAAATCCATCCCCGGCGGAGTAAATTCTCCCGTTCGTGCATTTAAAAATGTTGGCGGCACTCCTATATTTATAAAATCTGCAAAAGGCGCTTATCTTTTTGATGAAGATGGGAATCAATACATCGACTATATTAACTCATGGGGGCCAATGATTCTCGGGCATGCTCATGATCCTGTTGTAAAAGCTATACAGGAAAAAGCTAAAGATTCAACTTCTTTTGGTTCTCCTACAGAACTGGAAACTCAGATGGCAGAGCTTATAAAAAGTATGGTGCCCAATATAGATCTTATACGCATGGTGAGTAGCGGCACAGAAGCCTGCATGAGCGCTGTGCGTTTGGCAAGAGGATATACCGGCAAAAACAAATTCATCAAATTTGATGGTTGTTACCATGGACATGCAGATTGTTTTTTAGTAAATGCAGGGAGCGGGGTCGCAACTTTAAATATTCAGAATGTGCCAGGAGTTACGGCAGGCGTCGCCAATGATACACTCACCGCTCCTTATAATGATTTGGACGCAGTGAAAAAATTAATTAAAGAAAACAAGAACCAAATTGCTGCAATCATCACTGAACCTGTTGTTGGTAACATGGGTTGTGTCCTTCCTCAGCCCGGCTTCCTGGAAGGTTTAAGAAAAATATGTGATGAAGAAAACATCATATTCATTTTTGATGAAGTAATGACTGGATTTCGATTAGCGCCCGGAGGAGCGCAGGAAAAATTAAATATCAATGCCGACCTGGTTACTTATGGAAAAGTGATTGGTGGAGGCTTACCTGTCGGGGCTTTCGGTGGCAAAAAAGAAATCATGGAGCATATTGCTCCATTGGGAAATGTTTACCAGGCTGGTACATTAAGTGGCAACCCGATCGCAATGATAGCGGGATATACTATGTTGAATGAATTAAAAAACAATCCATCCATTTATACAGAATTAGAAGAAAAAGGTTCGCAACTTGAAAGTGGATTGAATGAGATTTTAGACCGTAAAAAGATACAGCATCGCATAAATCGTATGGGAAGTATGATGAGCATTTTTTTCACCAATGAAAGAGTAATTGATTTCGAATCAGCTTCTAAAACTGATACACCAACGTTCAACAAATTATTTCATCATTTATTGAATCATGGAATTTATTTACCGCCTTCAGGATATGAAAGCTGGTTTATTAGTAATGCGCTCAACGAGAAAGATATTGAAAATACTTTCACAGCCGTAGAAAGTTTCATTCCTTAATTTACAATCCAAAAGAAAATACAAATTCCCTTTATTTGTTTGACAGCTGTAAATCCTTTATTGAAAATATGAATTTACCCAGGGTAAGCCGTGCAATATCCAAACTCCTATTTTTTATTAATCCGAAATATAAATCCCGGTTATTTATTAGTTTGCTGAAAGATTATCCATTTATTCACAATTACTCACTGAAATAAATTTTCTTTCATTCAAACCAATAGCCACTAAATTTCCCAAATGCTTGCGATTCGTATAAACACATCCTCCATCTATATTAAGGCAATTTCCTTTTTGATTGAGTATGTGTTTAAGGCTCTTCGGGGTGTGGCCATGAATCAATAATCTGTTTCCCAAAGCAGGCTGCACCGGCGAAAAATCCCTGACCCACAACATCGCTTCTTCATCTTCAAAAATATTTTCAAAATCAAAATTCAAACCTGCATGAACAAAAATATATTCTTCAGTTTTAAAATAAAATTCCGTCCGATTAAGGAAAAATTCATATCTATCCGGTAAATCGTTTAATGAGTCAATTCCAAAACTCCTCATAGTTGCTTCTCCTCCGTTTTTCATCCAAATATCCAAAGCTGCTTCATTGGAAATGGCATCCAGCATCATCTGTTCGTGGTTGCCCCGCAACATATTCAGATGATAACCATCCCAATTAAGTCGTAGAATAAGATCAATAACTTCTTTACTATTATTGCCTCTGTCTATATAATCGCCTATACAATAAATATTGTCTGTTTTCTGAATTTGTATTTTATCAAAAAGCATCGCTTCAAAAGTCTTGCTACAACCGTGTATGTCACCTATTGCAAATATTCTTTCCATTAAAAAAAATTGATTATTTCAGGATGTATTGAAGCATCATAATTTATTCCCTTCTTTGGGGAAAACAACAGCAGGCTTAAAAGACTTTGCCTGCTCAAAATCCATTTGTGCATAAGATATAATTATTACCACATCACCTACTGTTCCCTTCCTGGCTGCAGGCCCATTTAAACATACAACACCGCTCCCCCTCGGTCCCTTGATGAGGTAAGTTTCCAGGCGTTCGCCATTATTGGCATTCACTACAGTTATCTTTTCATTTTCGATCAAATTAGCTGCATTCATCAGGTCTTCATCCAAAGTAAGGCTACCCACATAATTGAGATTAGCTTCAGTAACTACGGCTCTGTGAACTTTTGATTTAAGTATCTCTATTTGCATTTTGCAAAATTAACAATTAACCTGTTTAAGCCATGCAAAAGTTTCAATTACACTTACTTATCTATTAAGTAGTTTCACATAAATTTTTATCCAATCTTAATAAGATATTATCTTTGTTTGCATTAATTGAATCCCTTGCCACAAATAATTTGTCAATAGAATATGGGAAAATAAAAATAAATAATTCATTTCGGGATGTAGCGCAGCCCGGTAGCGCGCTTCGTTCGGGACGAAGAGGCCGCTGGTTCGAATCCAGTCATCCCGACAAATA
>Ga0208357_1000103_pt1 | contig 63672 bp, 58 predicted proteins | sample NGESurdeep092012_6_FD_184487 | JGI IMG/M metagenome (GOLD analysis project Ga0208357, IMG submission 184487) | Arctic peat soil microbial communities from Barrow, Alaska - NGEE Surface sample F52-2 deep-092012 (SPAdes) | ecosystem: Environmental > Terrestrial > Soil > Wetlands > Peat ...
CGGACGCTTACGACCTATCTGTATTGCTCATCGTCATAGACATATCAGTATTCCTATCATCTAGTTTAAGGAATTCTGCCTGTCCTGTAATCTAAGGGGCTACTTCACTTGCCAAACATTTAGCGTCTACCGCGCAGACTCCTAGGCGGCCTCAAATTGACGCTTACCAAAAAACAAAAGCCCCGACCTTTTAAGGTCGGGGCTTTCGGCATAAGAGCCTGACGATTACCTACTTTCACAAGCGAGCTGCTCACTATCATCGGCGCAGAGGCGTTTCACGGTCCTGTTCGGGATGGGAAGGGGTGGTTCCACCTCGCTATGGTCATCAGGCATAACTTGTAAAGTCTCCTGCATCGCTTATGCGCGAGCACGAAACCCAATCTGGAAGAAGCGAAGATTTTTTACGATGAGTGCGATTGCATTCGACTACGGCAACTCACGCTTTATTCAATCCAAACCATTCAAGGTTATAGGATCAAGCCACACGGGCAATTAGTATCGGTTAGCTTAACGCATTACTGCGCTTCCACACCCGACCTATCAACGTCCTGGTCTCGAACGACCCTTTAGGGAGGTTAACCCTCCGGGAAGTCTCATCTTGAGGCAAGTTTCCCGCTTAGATGCTTTCAGCGGTTATCTCTTCCGAACTTAGCTACCCGGCGATGCCACTGGCGTGACAACCGGTACACCAGAGGTTCGTCCACTCCGGTCCTCTCGTACTAGGAGCAGCCCCCCTCAAACTTCCAACGCCCACGGCAGATAGGGACCAAACTGTCTCACGACGTTTTAAACCCAGCTCACGTACCACTTTAAATGGCGAACAGCCATACCCTTGGGACCGGCTACAGCCCCAGGATGTGATGAGCCGACATCGAGGTGCCAAACTCCCCCGTCGATATGAACTCTTGGGAGGAATCAGCCTGTTATCCCCGGCGTACCTTTTATCCGTTGAGCGATGGCCCTTCCATACAGAACCACCGGATCACTATGTCCTGCTTTCGCACCTGCTCGACATGTCCGTCTCGCAGTTAAGCACGCTTATGCCATTGCACTATCAGCACGATGTCCGACCGTACCTAGCGTACCTTCGAACTCCTCCGTTACGCTTTGGGAGGAGACCGCCCCAGTCAAACTGCCTACCATACACTGTCCCCGACCCGGATGACGGGCCAAGGTTAGAACCTCAAACAAACCAGGGTGGTATTTCAACGTTGGCTCCATGAGAACTAGCGTCCCCACTTCAAAGCCTCCCACCTATCCTACACAGATCGGTTCAAAGTCCAATGCAAAGCTACAGTAAAGGTGCACGGGGTCTTTCCGTCTAGCCGCGGGAAGATTGCATCATCACAAACACTTCAACTTCGCTGAGTCTCGGGAGGAGACAGTGTGGCCATCGTTACGCCATTCGTGCAGGTCGGAACTTACCCGACAAGGAATTTCGCTACCTTAGGACCGTTATAGTTACGGCCGCCGTTTACCGGGACTTCAATCAAGAGCTTGCACCCCATCATTTAATCTTCCGGCACCGGGCAGGCGTCACACCCTATACGTCCACTTTCGTGTTTGCAGAGTGCTGTGTTTTTATTAAACAGTCGCAGCCACCAGTTTTTTGCAACCCCTTCACCCTTCCAGCGCAAGCCGGTCAAGCTACAAGGGCGTACCTTATCCCGAAGTTACGGTACCAATTTGCCGAGTTCCTTCTCCCGAGTTCTCTCAAGCGCCTTAGAATACTCATCTCGCCCACCTGTGTCGGTTTGCGGTACGGTCTTGTTGAGCTGAAGCTTAGAGGCTTTTCTTGGGACCCCTTCCGATTACTTCCCGAGCAAGCTCAGTCGTCTCACACCCTTGAATTACGCTGCCGGATTTTCCTAACAGCCATCTCCGATGCAAAAACCGGGACATCCAACACCCGGCTAACCATTCGCGATCCGTCCCCCCATCGCACTCAACAACGGTGCAGGAATATTAACCTGCTTCCCATCGACTACGCATTTCTGCCTCGCCTTAGGGGCCGACTCACCCTACGCCGATGAACGTTGCGTAGGAAACCTTGGGCTTACGGCGACAGGGCTTTTCACCCTGTTTATCGCTACTCATGTCAGCATTCGCACTTCCGATACCTCCAGCACACCTTACGATGCACCTTCACAGGCTTACGGAACGCTCTCCTACCATGCGTGCAAGCACGCATCCGCAGCTTCGGTGACTGGCTTAGCCCCGTTACATCTTCCGCGCAGGACGACTCGATCAGTGAGCTATTACGCTTTCTTTAAAGGATGGCTGCTTCTAAGCCAACCTCCTGACTGTTTTAGCCTTCCCACTTCGTTTTCCACTTAGCCAATCTTAGGGACCTTAGCTGGCGGTCTGGGTTGTTTCCCTCTCGACGTCGGACGTTAGCACCCGGCGTCTGTCTCCCGTGATTGCACTCTTCGGTATTCGGAGTTTGCAATGGTTTGGTAAGTCGCGATGACCCCCTAGCCATAACAGTGCTCTACCCCCGAAGGTGATACACGAGGCACTACCTAAATAGTTTTCGGAGAGAACCAGCTATTTCCGGATTTGTTTAGCCTTTCACCCCTACCCACAGCTCATCCCCTAGTTTTTCAACACTAGTGGGTTCGGACCTCCAGTACGTGTTACCGCACCTTCATCCTGGCCATGAGTAGATCATCCGGTTTCGGGTCTACACCCAGCGACTAGACGCCCTGTTCGGACTCGGTTTCCCTGCGCCTTCCCTAAACGGTTAAGCTCGCCACTGAATGTAAGTCGCTGACCCATTATACAAAAGGTACGCCGTCACCCCTTACGAGGCTCCGACTGTTTGTATGCATGCGGTTTCAGGATCTATTTCACTCCCCTCCCGGGGTTCTTTTCGCCTTTCCCTCACGGTACTGGTTCACTATCGGTCGATCACGAGTATTTAGCCTTGGAGGATGGTCCCCCCATGTTCAAACAGGATTTCACGTGTCCCGTCCTACTTGTCGCAAGCTTAGTTCCACACCAATGTTTTCGCGTACGGGGCTATCACCCACTATGGCCGCCCTTTCCAGAGCATTCCACTAACGCTGGTGCTAAAACTTGCAGGCTGGTCCCATTTCGCTCGCCACTACTTTGGGAATCTCGGTTGATTTCTTTTCCTTCAGCTACTTAGATGTTTCAGTTCGCTGAGTTCGCTTCACCTGACCTATGTATTCAGTCAGGGATGACCTTACGGCCGGGTTTCCCCATTCGGAAATCTTCGGATCAAAGCCTGTTTGCGGGCTCCCCGAAGCTTATCGCACGCTACGACGTCCTTCATCGCCTGTGATCGCCAAGGCATCCACCACATGCACTTATTCGCTTGACCCTATAACCTTGACGTCTCCGAAGAGACGACGGCTACAGGAATTGAGTTTAGCGTTGTGCCGCATTCCAAGTGTCTTTGAAAACACTTAAAACTTGGTTGATACAATCACACCCGTGCCTTGATTTCCGTCCACGCGAACGCGAACTTCCATCGAAGCACATTACTTCACTTCTTCCAAATTGTTAAAGAGCAACAGCCTTTTTTGATCAAGAGATCAAAGCTAAACACTTAGTCAGCGCTTAGCTTTGTACTCTAAAATAATGGTGGAGGTTGACGGGATCGAACCGACGACCCCCTGCTTGCAAAGCAGGTGCTCTCCCAGCTGAGCTAAACCCCCGGTAACCCGAACGACCATACTGCCGTGGGGAATGGTGGGTCTGGATGGGTTCGAACCATCGACCCCCGCCTTATCAAGACGGTGCTCTAACCAACTGAGCTACAGACCCCGTGTGGGTCAAGATTCGGGACTTAGGTAAATGCTCTAGGAACGTAAACGAGTCCTAAATCAAATCCCCTCACCGAATCCAGCCTGGCAAACAACCGATAAGTGTGAACGCTTAGCGTCTCGTGCAACTCTAGAAAGGAGGTGATCCAGCCGCACCTTCCGATACGGCTACCTTGTTACGACTTCACCCCAGTCATGAATCCTACCGTGGTAATCGCCCTCCTTGCGGTTAGGCTAACTACTTCTGGTAAAACCCACTCCCATGGTGTGACGGGCGGTGTGTACAAGACCCGGGAACGTATTCACCGCGACATGCTGATCCGCGATTACTAGCGATTCCGACTTCATGTAGTCGAGTTGCAGACTACAATCCGGACTACGATCGGTTTTCTGGGATTAGCTCCCCCTCGCGGGTTGGCAGCCCTCTGTACCGACCATTGTATGACGTGTGAAGCCCTACCCATAAGGGCCATGAGGACTTGACGTCATCCCCACCTTCCTCCGGTTTGTCACCGGCAGTCCCAATAGAGTGCCCTTTCGTAGCAACTATTGGCAAGGGTTGCGCTCGTTGCGGGACTTAACCCAACATCTCACGACACGAGCTGACGACAGCCATGCAGCACCTGTGTTCTGGCTCTCTTTCGAGCACTCCCAACTTTCATCGGGATTCCAGACATGTCAAGGGTAGGTAAGGTTTTTCGCGTTGCATCGAATTAATCCACATCATCCACCGCTTGTGCGGGTCCCCGTCAATTCCTTTGAGTTTTAATCTTGCGACCGTACTCCCCAGGCGGTCAACTTCACGCGTTAGCTGCGTTACCAAGGAAATGAATCCCCGACAACTAGTTGACATCGTTTAGGGCGTGGACTACCAGGGTATCTAATCCTGTTTGCTCCCCACGCTTTCGTGCATGAGCGTCAGTGTTATCCCAGGGGGCTGCCTTCGCCATCGGTATTCCTCCACATCTCTACGCATTTCACTGCTACACGTGGAATTCTACCCCCCTCTGACACACTCTAGCCTCGTAGTTTCAAATGCAGTTCCCAGGTTAAGCCCGGGGATTTCACATCTGACTTGCGAAACCGCCTGCGCACGCTTTACGCCCAGTAATTCCGATTAACGCTTGCACCCTACGTATTACCGCGGCTGCTGGCACGTAGTTAGCCGGTGCTTATTCTTCCGGTACCGTCATTAACGGATGTTATTCGCATCCGCCGTTTCGTTCCGGACAAAAGTGCTTTACAACCCGAAGGCCTTCTTCACACACGCGGCATGGCTGGATCAGGGTTGCCCCCATTGTCCAAAATTCCCCACTGCTGCCTCCCGTAGGAGTCTGGGCCGTGTCTCAGTCCCAGTGTGGCTGGTCGTCCTCTCAGACCAGCTACGGATCGTCGCCTTGGTGGGCTTTTACCCCACCAACAAGCTAATCCGATATCGGCCGCTCCATGAGCGCAAGGCCTTGCGGTCCCCTGCTTTCCTCCGTAGAGCGTATGCGGTATTAGCGTAACTTTCGCTACGTTATCCCCCACTCTAGGGTACGTTCCGATATATTACTCACCCGTTCGCCACTCGCCACCAGGGTTGCCCCCGTGCTGCCGTTCGACTTGCATGTGTAAGGCATGCCGCCAGCGTTCAATCTGAGCCAGGATCAAACTCTTCAGTTTAATCTCTGTTTCAACTCTTTCGAGCTGGTCGCTCACTCAAGAAATATAGGTGTGTTTTCCTACATTCTGTTTGTGCGAGCTCTTTGATGCTTTTAGTTTGCACTTTCGCGAATTGCTTCGCTCGGTGCTGCACTTTGACATCCAAGCGCCCACACTTATCGGCTGTTGATTTTTTAAAGAACGAACTGGAACCGAAATCTGTTCTGCAAGTGGGTTCCAGCAAAGAAGGGAGATTATGAAGAGCTTTGCCTGCTATGTCAACCGGATCGGCGGGATATTTTCAATTACGACGCTCCGATTGAAGGCGATCGACCCACTTTCCTGTCAACCTCGGCGCCGCCCCTAGCGAGGAGCGCGGGTCCTGGCATGCAGCGTTACGTCAACGGTCCAAGAACGAGGGCGGACGCTTCTCAAGAAAAGCAATCATGCCTTCTTTCTGGTCCCCGGTGGCAAAGCTGGATTGGAACAGCCGCCGCTCGAAGAGTATTCCCTCGGCGAGGGACATTTCATAGGCCCGGTTGATCGATTCCTTGATCATCATCACAGAGGGTAAGGAATGATTGGCAATGACCGCAGCCGCTTCGATCGCTTCTTCCAGACAGCGTGCAGCAGGTACAACGCGCGACACCAATCCGGCGCGCTCTGCCTCTGCGGCATCCATCATGCGTGCAGTCAGGCAAAGGTCCATGGCCTTTGCCTTGCCCACCGCCCGGGGTAGGCGCTGCGTTCCGCCAGCGCCAGGCAATATTCCAAGTTTCACCTCAGGTTGCCCAAACTTAGCGGTGTCCGCGGCAATGATGATGTCGCACATCATCGCAAGTTCGCAGCCACCCCCTAACGCATAGCCCATAACCGCGGCGATGACGGGCTTGCGGATACGGCGCAGCGTCTCCCAGTTCCGGGTGATGTACTCGGTCTTATAGACATCCATGTACGTCCAATGCGCCATGGCGCCAATGTCAGCGCCCGCTGCAAACGCCTTCTCGCCGCCGGTGATAACGACAGCGCCTATGTCTGGCCTTGCATCGAACTTCAGGAGCGCCTCTCCCAATTCATTCATGAGGGCATCGTTGAGGGCGTTGAGTTGTCGGGGGCGATTAAGTGTTACAAGCCCGACTTTGCCACGTTCACCGACAATAATATTCTCGTAGTTCATACCGGTCGCCTATGACAATTTGGGAGGTAGATCGATTTTGCCATAGGGGCTACAAAAAGCACGCGGACTAGGAGCGAATCGGCTGCTCGACCATGAATTCGGCAATCTCGATGGGCGATAACGGCGCCCCGAAATAGAAACCTTGACCAGCTTCGCAACCGAGTGCACGAAGATGGTCGACCTGGATCTTGGTCTCGATACCTCCTGCAATCACCTGATACTTTAGGCGTCGCGCGATCGAAATGACCGCTCCGACGATGGCCCCGCTCTCCGGATCTGAAGGAAGGCTCTCGATGAATGCTTTGTCGAGCTTGATTTGGCTGACCACAAGACGTCGCAGATAATTCAGAGACGAATAGCCGACACCGAAATCATCGATGGCAATCCGCACGCCCAATCGTTTGAGTTCAGTGAGCACGCGTTCCGTCGCTTTGTTGTTTTCAAGCAGAGACTCTTCAGTCACTTCGAGAATCAGATTGCGCGCGGGCAAGCCGGTCCGCATCAATGCTCCAGCAATGATGGCTGGCAAGTGCCGATCATGGAACTGGCGTCCCGTGACGTTCACGGAGATCGGTACTGTTCCAAGGCCGGACCTATGCCAGGTAACATTCTGTTCGCATACTTCAGTGATGGCCCACTTGGTAATGGTGTCGATCAAACCATTGTGTTCGGCAGCCCCCATGAACGTGCGCGGCAGTAATAACCCGCGCTCGGGGTGTTCCCAGCGCAAGAGCGCCTCCAACCCGATCACCCTTCCGGAGTCGAGGTCGACTTGAGGTTGATAAAACAAACTGAACTGGTGATGCTTCAGAGCGTCGCGGATCTCGTTGTCGAGCTCGCGTTGCAGTCGCAGGCGATGCGCCAGCCGCGAATTGAACGCGTAGAACTGATTGCGCCCTGCGGCCTTGGCTTGGTACATGGCTATATCCGCATGAGCCAGTAGCACTTCCGGATCCGTCGCGTCTTCTGGATAGACCGCAATTCCGATACTCGCTCCAACATGCTGATCGATACCGACGAGAAGATGCTCGTTACTCATGCGTTCGATGATGGCCTGTGCGAGTGCTTCGGTTTCCGCACTGATGGCGTCCGGCAACACAATTAGAAATTCGTCGCCCCCCATGCGCGCAACCAGAGCATCGGGCCCAGCGCAGTCGACCAGGACTCGCGCCACGCGGGCCAGAAGGTCATCGCCGCGACCATGGCCAAAGGTATCGTTGATCTCCTTGAATTCATCCAAATCGATCAGGAGCAGCGCGACGCGCCTTTGGTGACGTCTCGCATTCTCGATCGCATACCGCAATTCGCTTTCGGCGCGATTGCGATTGGCAAGTCCGGTCAATGCGTCATGCAGCGCCATAAACTCCGTGCGGGCCGCTGCAGCGGCCCTATCCGCACTCTCTAGCGCGAGCGCGATAAGGAGTGACAGTCCCGCCGCAAAGCTGATCTCGTCCGCTTCCCAAATGCGTGGCCCCCCTGCATACTCAAGACTCATGACGCCCAACGTCTGGCCCTCTCGAACGACGGGAAAATCGAGCATCGCACCGACATTTGCCTCTTTCAGTCTCTGAGCATGCAGAACCGATACCGCGGGGTGGTCACGAATGTCCTCGACCACCATAGGGCGATGGGTTTCGATTTCCTGCAGGTAGAGGGGATAGCTGTCGCCGGGGATCACCTCGCGCGTTGGGTCGGAAACCCACACCTGACTGCCACGTAGGCACGTATGCTCGCAGCGGAACACCCGACGAGATGCGTCAAAACGCCAAAAGCTGGCGCTCTGAATAAACAGTACATCCGCGGCGGTGCGAACAATGCGATCGATCTGTTCGCCAAAGTCCAATGGCCTCGAAGTGGCTAGGTCAAAAAGGGCTTCGCGCAACGTCGCCGCATAGGCCTGTCGCTCGTGGTGCTGTTCGAGATCTCGAACCTCCCTGGTGATATCGCGCGCATTGACGACGACACCTTCAATGCGAGCAATATCGAGACAGTTGCGCTGCCGACAGGACAACACCTTAAAGCTTCCATTGCGATGCCTTACACGCAATTTTGCGCTCTCCGCCTGGGCACCCAGATCGCCGGCAAGGACACGCGCGATTAACGCCCGGCCCTGGGCAACGTCTTCTTCATGGAAGTAGACATCTACTCGCTCGCCAAGAATCTCTGAAGAACGATAACCCAGCACGGTCTCCACCGAAGGGCTGACGTAGCTGATGTAGAAATCCCGATCAAAGACGAAAGTCAAATCCCATTGGTAGGTCGATAGCGCGCGGTAATACTCTTCCATTTCACGTAATTCACGACGCAGCTCGCGTTCGGCGGTTATATCGCGCACCTGCCACACCGCGTCGGCGCCGAACGCGTTCTCTCCTGCCAAGAGGTGAACCACGATTTCTGCCATGAACGTGCTGCCGTCCGCACGTGTAAGAAGGTGCTCCACTCGAGCCGCGCCATTCTCAATGGCCGCCGAGAGAACACGCTCGAAGCGCTCTGCGCTTTTGGCACCCGAAAAAAGCGAGGCGATCGAAGGCTCTGGCGGCCCCTCGACGCGGTTACCGAAAAGGCCATGCCAACTCGGATTGGCGCGCCGGATTCGACCCGCCCGGACAGCAGCAACCGCTTGCGTGGGGTGGGCCATCAGCGCGGCGAGAACTCGCGCCGCCGAAAAGGGGCCCGTCGTCAAAAAGTCGGTGCGATCGAGATCTGTCAAGATACAGTGACGGCTTAAAGAGGACCCAAGACCCTAATGAGACTATGCGGAACTTGCAAGTATTTCACAGCCCAAGCCTCTCGAATATAGGGGAAACGGTGGCCCAGGACGTGCCTTGTCAAGACGTGAACGATCTGGTAGGGATTTACTTCAGGTTCCCAATGACGTTCTCGCACGAGGCATCGCATGCCGGTTGGCACTTTTGGGTATAAAGTTTCTTAACGGTGCCTTCTGGATGGGGGCTTTTAAACAGCAGAGGCAAGCGGCATGTTTAAGGCGATTCAGTTAACCCGGAACGGCGATCAGTTCGCGCGAGATGTGGTGCAACTTGACGATGACGCCCTCCCGACCCTGGGCGATGGTTCAGTTACGTTGCAGATTGCCTATTCCACTCTGAACTATAAAGATGCGTTGGCCCTCACCAACAGCTCGCCCGTTGTGCGCAAGTGGCCGATGGTGCCGGGCATAGATGGCGCGGGTATCGTCACGGCTAGCGAGCACCCGGGCTTTAAGCCGGGGACTGCAGTGATCTTGAACGGGTGGGGGGCAGGCGAAACTCATTGGGGGTGTCTCGCGCAAAAAGCCCGTCTCCATGGAGATTGGCTCATCGAATTGCCGGCAACCCTGTCGAGTCGCGAAGCCATGGCGATCGGTACGGCGGGATACACCGCCATGCTATCGATATTGGCCTTGGAGGCGCACGGAATATCGCCTGCAAGCGGAGAGATCCTCGTGACCGGCGCAACGGGAGGTGTCGGAAGCATCGCAATCGCTCTTTTGTCGGGATTGGGATATCGCGTGTGTGCCTCCAGCGGGAAACCTGCTCTTGCGGATTTCCTCAGGAATTTGGGCGCCTACGAGGTCGTTGATCGCACTCTTCTGTCCGCACCCGGCAAACCACTGCAAAAGGAACGTTGGGCTGCAGTCATTGATTCGGTGGGATCGCACACGCTGGCCAACGCCTGCGCGCAAGTCCGGTATGGCGGCACGGTAACGGCTTGCGGCCTCGCTCAGGGGATGGATTTCCCGGCCAGCGTTGCACCCTTCATTCTGCGCGGAGTCAAGCTGATCGGGATCGATAGTGTTATGGCGCCGTTCGAGCAACGCATGATCGCGTGGCGGCGCTTGGCGCGTGACCTCGATCGGGGCCGCCTGGCCAGCATTACACGTGCTATCGGACTGGATGACAGCGTCTTTGAGGCGGCAGCGGAAATGATGGCGGGTCGTAGCCATGGTCGTGTCGTAGTTGACGTCAACGCTTGACAAAAGGTCCATAAGGAAAAACAACTCGCGTTCCACGAACGCCTGGGAAAGGGCAGACTTGTTGTCACCGGACACAACGGGCGTGGTAGGACTATTGCTGGCAAGCGGACGAGGACGGCGCTTTGATCCTAGCGGACAGCGCAACAAATTACTGGCGGTTCTCGCCGATGGGCGGCCCGTCTTACGGGCAGCCGCGGAGCATCTGTGTGCTGCGCTGAGCGAGGTGGCCATCGTGTTGCCTTTGGAAGACACGACACTGCCGACCTGTGTAGAGGGTCTGGCAATTACCATTGTTCGAAATCCTCGAGCGGCCGAAGGCATGAGCCACTCGATCGCAGTTGGGGTCAGCCGGTTTCCGCATGCCCGGGGCTGGATGGTTGCCTTGGGTGACATGCCTTACATAAACTATTTGTCGATCCGAACCGTGGCGGGCGCCCTTTCTTCGACCGATACCATCGTTGCACCGGTATATGGCGGGCGGCGCGGCCACCCGGTAGCATTTGGTGCAAGCCATTTCCTTGAGCTTTGTGAACTGAGCGGTGACCACGGAGCGCGCGCGCTTCTCGCGCAGCATCCGGTTAAGGAAGTGCCGTTGGAGGATCCCGGCATACTGCGCGATATCGATACCCCCTGGGATTTTTCCTGATGAGCCGCCCCAAAAAGAACCGCACCCGCGCGATATCCGTTCGTTACCGCCTCGCGCCAATCCGCCCCGAAGCCCATCTCTTCGAAGTAACAGTTACGGTCGGGAACCCGGACCCATCGGGTCAATCCTTTTGCCTGCCGGTTTGGATACCCGGTAGTTACCTCGTGCGTGAATTTGCCAAGAACATCGTGAGCATTGGCGCATACGTCGGCGCCAGTGGCCGCGAGGTGCCGCTGGTCAAACTGGATAAGCACACCTGGCGTGCAAATCCGGTAAAAGGCCCGCTTACCGTCAGTTATCTCGTCTACGCCTGGGACCTTTCAGTGCGTGGCGCGCACTTGGATACGACTCACGGTTTTTTTAACGGCACAAGTGTCTTTCTCGGAGTCACCGGGCAGGAAAAAGCTTCGCATACCATCGAGATCGTGCGCCCGGTCGGGACGGCCTACACGCGCTGGCGCGTGGCGACCTCCTTGCATCCGCTCAAGACGACGTCACGTGGTTTCGGCGTTTACCAGGCGCACGATTACGACGAACTGGTGGATTGTCCGGTCGAGATGGGAACCTTCAAGCTGGCCCGCTTCAACGCCCTCCGAATGCCACACACAATCGCATTCACGGGCCACATCCCCCATTTGGATATCAAGCGTGTTTGCACGGACCTGAAGCGGATTTGCGAGGCGCAGATCGCTTTCTTTGAACCGGATTCAAAGCGTGCGCCCTTTGAGAAGTACGTTTTCCTGGTAAACGCGGTCGGGGAAGGTTACGGTGGACTTGAACACCGCGCGTCGACGGCGCTTCTCTGCTCGCGCAAGTCGTTGCCCGTGACGGGTGCGTCTGAGACATCCGAGGCGTACTACGATTTCCTGGGGCTGGTGAGCCATGAATACTTCCATAGCTGGAACGTCAAGCGCATCAAGCCGGCGACATTCGCACCCTACGATTTGAGTCGCGAAAACTACACTTCGCTGCTTTGGATCTTCGAAGGTTTTACGAGTTACTACGACGATCTCGTACTGGTGCGCGCCGGGTTGATGAACGTCGAACGCTATCTAAAAGGTATTGCTCGTACCATTTCGGAAGTACTACAGGGCAACGGCCGCACTCGGCAAAGTGTCGCGCAAAGCTCGTTTGATGCATGGATCAAGTATTACAGACCGGACGAAAACGCCTCCAACGCGGTCGTGAGCTACTACAAGAAGGGAGCGCTGATCGCGTTGGCCTTGGATCTGACTATTCGCCTGGAGAGTCGGCATCGGTATTCTTTGGACGACGTCATGCGTACGATGTGGGAGCGGTTTGGGCGGGAATTCTATCCGCAAAATGCGCTTGGCCTGAGCGAAGATGGGTTCAGCGAACTCGTAGCTGCGGCCACCGGGGTCAATGTCGAGCGTTGGGTAACCGAATGGGTATATGGTACGAGCGAATTACCCCTTGAAGAACTTTTGCGACCATTTGGCATTCGTTTCTCGTTGCACAGGGAGAGGGAGGACATGCCAGCGCCGCATCAGCCGTCACCCACGCTGGGCGTTCGGACTCGTGAAAATCAGCGCGCCTGCGAGATCGCGCTGGTTTACGACGACGGCCCGGCACAAAAGGCCGGTCTTTCGGCCGGCGATCTCCTCGTCGCTTTGGATGGATTGAGGATCACCCCTGAGAATCTTCCTGTCCTGCTAGCGCGCTACGCGAGTGGTCAATTGGTCCATGTCACTGCGTTTCGGCGTGATGAGCTTATGCATTTCCCCGTAAAGCTCGCACTTGAGCCTGCGGTTCAATGCAGGTTGACGATTCAGAGTCAAGGCAAAAAACGGCGTCAGGCATGGCTCGGCACTGCAGGCATGCCGACCGGCACATGACGAGAAAACCGCTTGGCGAACCGGACGAATCGAGATCCGCATGAGAGCCCGGAGTTCGAACGGACCCAGGATCCCAAGTGCGTTTGCCACCCTTTGGAACTGGGCCCGCGATCGGCCTGTCGGGGCGATCGCGGGCACCATAGTGATAGTGCTTGTTTTGGTCGTGGCTATTGGTGTACCTATAATTCGTCACCACGAGGTAGTACGATTAAACCGGGCTGTCGTTCGCGCAAGCACGCTGCTGGTGAAGGCGCTTGGGAACGATGCAATCTTTAGCGGCGAGCCCTCCGCTTCGTACGAGCAGCTCATTGACACAGCCGCTGCCCTTTCGCGCGTGCATGACGGGGTCGTACTCTCGCACATCCGTTTCGCTCGGGCCGCTCAGCGCACGGCGCTGGGCTACACCGACTACGCCAGTCGCGTGGGGTTCGAGTTGAGCCAGGTGGCCGCGTCGCAACATCTGGCACAGCAGTCGTTTGCGGACTATGAGCACGCGGTGACAGTCCTAGAGGCCTCGAACATCAGAAACCGCACGAAGGCGCAACGAGAAGTTACGCAAGCGACGAGCCGTGCGCGTCAGACCTCAGAAGCGGCCTACCAGGAATGTGTGCTGCTGGAAGAGCTGACGCGCGAATTTGGAATCACACAAACAGATGCATTGCGGGTCTTCCCGACCCTGGGGCCTCATATAGGTGCGACCGTGGCCTCGTTTGGACCTCGGCTCGAAGAAGCGATCCAGAAAGCCCATATTCTGCGCAAGATCTTTAACCCCATGGCACGTACCCCCGGATAAGCTTGGCCGGGACGGTCGGCAAACGGACGCGACATCCCGGTGCCGTGTGCCGTCCCCACGCGATCAAGGCCCCGCGTCGAAGAAAAGTCGTCGCAATCCTTCGCCGGGGTTTTCTGCCCGCATCAGCGCTTCTCCCACCAGAAATGCTTGGATGCCTTGGCCGCGCATACGCGCCACATCCTGAGGTGATTTTATGCCGGACTCGGTGACGATCATGCGCCCAGGGGGTACCCGACTCGCCAATAAGAGTGTCGTCTCCAGGCTCGTCTTAAAACTACGCAGGTCGCGATTGTTGATCCCGATCAGTTCGGTCTTGAGTTCAAGCGCCCGCTCGAGTTCATCGCCATTGTGAGATTCCACGAGCACGTCCATACACAGTTCGTGGGCACAATTCTCCAGCGTTCGCATTTGACCGGATGCAAGGGCTGCCACTATGAGAAGAACGCAGTCAGCTCCCAAGACGCGCGCCTGGTAGATCTGGTAGGGGTCAATGACAAAATCTTTCTGCAATAGGGGCAGGCCGCAGGCGGCGCGTGCCGCAGCCAGATGTTCAGCGGCGCCCATGAAATGTCTTGTATCGGTCAGAACAGATATGCAGGCTGCCCCATTATTCTCATAGCTGGACGCGATCGCCGCGGGATCAAAGTGATGACGCAAAATCCCCTGCGACGGTGAAGCTCTCTTCATTTCAGCGATGACGGCGGGTTTGCCCTCACGGATTTTGCTACGCAATGCACGGACAAAACCACGCGGAGCAGGGGCAAGTTCGGCCGCCTGCCTGATCGTTTCCAGACTCATTTTTCGCCGAGCGAGGAGTACCTCTTCCTGTTTTACGGCGACAATTTGTTGCAGAATGTCGCCCATTACACGCCCAGTCGTTGATAAGCTGGAGGAACATCGAAGTCCCAGCCGGTCGAAGCAGCTACCTCGATCAGGACGCGCATCCTCGCGGCACGAGTTTCTAGCATCCCAACTGACAACGCGTTCACGAGACCTTGTCCGACGCGCTCAGTCGTCGTGTCGACTGGACGAATGCATCCAAGCGCGCGCGTGCCGCACCGCTAGCGATTGCGTTACGCGCGACTTCGATACCCTGTCCAATTGAGGTTGCGACGTTGGCGGCAAATAAGGCGAGACCCGAATTGAACACCACGATTTCCCGAGCAACCCCGTCCACATTACCGAGAGCCTCGAGGACGAGTGCCTTGGATTGTTCGGCATTGGATACCCTAAGGCTACGATTCGAAACCATTTGAAGCCCGAAATCTTCAGGGTGAATCTCGTATTCCCGGACTTCGCCGTTATTCAGTTCACCCACGAGAGTCGCCGCCCCCAAAGACACCTCGTCCATGCCGTCCTTGCCATACACCACAAGCACATGCTCACTTTTAAGACGCTGCAGCACGCGAACTTGTATGCCGACCAAATCCGGGTGAAAGACTCCCATCAGTTGGTTAGGTGCTCCCGCTGGATTCGTCAACGGACCTAAGATATTGAAGATCGTCCGTATCCCCAATTCTTTTCGGACCGATGCGACATTCTTCATCGCCGTATGGTGGTTGGGCGCGAACATAAAACCCACCCCCGTCTGGTCGATGCATCGAGCAACCTGATCCGGCGACAGGGTAACAATTGCGCCAAGCGCCTCAAGGACGTCGGCGCTTCCTGAACTCGACGACACGCTGCGATTGCCATGCTTGGCCACTCGCGCACCGGCGGCTGCGGCCACGAACATCGAGGCCGTGGAGATGTTAAAGGTATGAGCGCCGTCCCCGCCCGTGCCGCAGAGATCCACCAGATGATCCTTGTGGCTGACATGGACCGGAGTCGCGAATTCCCGCATCACCTGAGCCGCGGCGGCAATTTCTCCGATCGTTTCCTTCTTGACCCGCAGCGCCGTCAGAAGCGCAGCCGTAATCTGAGGGGATACTTCGCCTTTCATTATGGACCGCATCAACCCGAGCATTTCGTCGTGAAAGATCTCACGATGCTCGATACAGCGGGTCAGGGCTTCAACGGGATTTATCTGCATGATCCTCTCGAGAGTTCACGTGGGCCGGACTTCATCGAAGTTCAGGAAATTCTGGAGCAACGCGTGACCGTGTTCAGTCAGGATAGATTCGGGGTGAAATTGGACCCCCTCGATCGGAAGAGATTTATGTCTTACTCCCATAATCTCTCCGTCTGCACTCCAGGCAGTGATCTCCAGACACTCTGGCAGGTCGGCCAACGCCAGGGAGTGGTAGCGCGTAACGGTATAGCCCTGGGGCAGGCCGGCGAAGACGCCCTTGCCGCTGTGAGTGACGGTATCGGTCTTGCCATGCATCAGATTTTTTGCGTGAACCACGCGGCCGCCGAACGCAGCACCTATGGCCTGATGTCCGAGGCACACCCCCAATAGCGGCACTTGTCCCGCAAAGTGTCGAATAAGAGGAATCGATATTCCCGCCTCGTTGGGCGTACATGGCCCTGGCGAAATGCAAATTCGCGCAGGTCGAAGCGTCTCGATTTCGGAAAGCGTGATTTGGTCGTTGCGAACGACACGGACCTCTTCACCGAGCTCTCCGAAATATTGGGCCAAGTTGTATGTAAATGAATCGTAATTGTCGATCAGTAGGAGCATGTCTCTCACCCAACTAGCATTTTAGGTTCACTTCTTTTGGCGCTTACCGGACTCGGCCCATATTGCACGGAATGACCACCTTTTCAACAGGTGATACCGAATAGCCGGTCCGAGAATGGAACTTGACGTGGAGGCTCAACGCCACCAGTGGAGGAGGGATTGGGAAAATGTGATCAAAGTCGACATGGCTGGAATCTTACCAAGCTGCGCAGATTGAGTACAGTCCCGTTTATCCTCGTCGGCCCGGCCGAATGATGGAGCGGCCCAGGGGTGCCGTATGCTGTAGTAAGGGGGACCCGCGAGAGGTCGCTCCGCAGCCTGCGAAGCCCATGACGCTAATGATAGAAAGTTCGGAAGGCTTCAATGACACGTTCGATGGCAGGCGCGTCAACATCCAAATGCGTCACCAGTCGGGTCCGTGGCCGAAGGGTTGCGCGCACGCCGTGCTGTAACAGGTGGCCGCCCAGCGGGCCGAGATCCTTTTCCGGGAGTTCTACGTAGAGCATATTGGTCTGAGGGGGATGAATGACCAAAATGGGGACTGAAGAAAGTCCCAACGCCAGTCGTTTCGCGTGAGCATGATCCTCGTGGAGTCGATCGACATTGTGTTCAAGCGCATAAAGACCCGCCGCCGCGAGTATGCCCGCTTGACGCATGCCACCTCCGACCATCTTGCGCCAGCGCCTCGCCCTGGCGATGAAAGCATCCTCGCCACACAGAACCGACCCGGCCGGCGCGCCCAGCCCTTTCGAAAGACAGATGGACACCGAGTCGAAATGCTCACAAATCGATGCGACCGGACGTTGAGTCGCGACGGCCGCATTGAAAACCCGCGCCCCGTCGAGATGCATGGAAAGGCTCGACTTTCTCGCGAGCACTGCGACCTCTGTGAAATATCCTTCTGATATAACGCGCCCGCCCAGGGTATTCTCCAGCGCGATAAGGCGCGTCTTTGCGAAGTGGATATCGTCGACTTTGATGGCCCGACGAATTTTCTCAAGGGGGATGGTACCGTCAGGCTCGTTTTCCAAGGGTTGCGTCTGGATGCCACCTAAAACCGCTCCTCCACCCCCTTCGTACGCATACGTATGGGCCTCCTGACCGACGATGTATTCATCACCCCGGCCGCAATGCGTCATGAGCGCGACGAGATTGCTCTGCGTCCCGCTGGGCATGAAGAGTCCTGCTTGCATCCCGGCGAGTTCCGCAACGCGGCTTTCAAGCGCGATGACGGTCGGGTCTTCTCCATATACGTCGTCGCCAACCTCGGCTTGCGCCATCGCCCGACGCATCCCCGCATCCGGTCGGGTCACGGTATCACTGCGCAAATCCACGATCTGGTCTGTCATTCAGATTTCTCCATCCAGCCCATCTTGGACTTGTTCAGCCGCACGCAGGACCGCCCGCGCCTTGTTTTCCGTTTCTTGCCATTCGCTCTCTGGGTTAGAGTCCGCAACGATACCCGCCGCCGCCTGAACGTAAAGCATCCCATCCTTGATGACGCCAGTCCGAATGGCTATTGCGAGGTCCATCTCACCGCCGAAGCTCAGGTAGCCACAGGCGCCACCATACAAACCGCGCTTGGTGGGTTCGAATTCATCGATGACCTCCATCGCACGCACCTTGGGAGCGCCGGTCAGTGTGCCGGCTGGAAAGGTGGCCCGGAGTACGTCAAGACTGGTTAGCCCCGGTTTGAGCCGACCCTCGACGCTCGAGACGATGTGCATGACATGCGAATAGCGCTCGATCGCCAGGCGATCTGTGACATTCACACTGCCAATCCGAGCAATGCGCCCGATGTCATTGCGCGCCAAGTCGATCAACATGACATGCTCTGCGACTTCTTTCGGATCCGCCAGAAGCTCCTTCTCGAGTGCCATATCCTCGCTCGGCGTGGCGCCCCGAGCTCGTGTGCCCGCTAGCGGTCGGATCGTAATGACGTCACCCTCCTCCTTGGTTTCTCCAGGACGGCTTTCCTGACGCACCAGGATCTCCGGTGAGGCACCGACCACGTGAAAGTCACCGAAATTGTAGTAATACATGTACGGCGAAGGATTCAGCGAGCGCAAGGCCCGATAAAGCGTGAGTGGAGCGTCCCGAAAAGGTAGCGCGATACGCTGGCCAATCTGGACCTGCATCAGGTCCCCGTCGGCGATCAGCTCCTTGGTTTTTCGGACCGTCTGAAGGAACTCTTCCCTGGCGAATTCCCGGACGGCAATAGTGCGCATCGACGGCTGGCTATACGGGATGTCGACCGGTTTACGTATCCGTGTTCGAAGTTCGCGCAGACGTTCCCGGGCCTTTCCGTACGCCTCTGGTTGCTTCGGATCGGCATAAACGATTAAGTAGATTTTGCCAGCAACATTGTCGATCACTCCCAGTTCTTCAGTAACGAGGAGTTGCATATCGGGGATGCCGATCACGTCGGGCTTACGCGAAGGCCCGAGTCTTGGTTCGATGTGCCGCACCACGTCGTAACCAAAGTAGCCGGCCAACCCGCCACAAAAACGGGGCATACCAGGTCGCACGGCGGCGGAAAATCGTTTCTGGAATTCGCCGACGAAGTCGAGCGGATTACCCAGGTTGGTTTCGACCACAATCCCATCGGTGACCACCTCGGTGCAGGCTTGGTTACCGAAACCTCGAGCTCGCAGAAGAGTGCGTGCCGGCAAACCAATGAACGAATAACGTCCAAAGCGCTCTCCACCCATGACCGACTCGAGAAGGAAGGATTGCGCACCGGCATGTTCGCCATGCGCCAATTTCAGATAGAGCGACAAAGGTGTATCAAGATCCGCCGTCCCCTCCGCGATCAGAGGAATGCGATTAAAGCCTTGCGCAGCAAGTGATTTGAATTCGAGTTCGGTCATGGCAGCCTCATTGATCCCCTCGGACGGGGCAGTGTCGGTGAGAGACACTGGGAACAGCAGGAATGCGAAGCCGGATAAGGGAATCCGGCGCGCCGCAGATCAGGTCAACCCGCGCCACGTGCGCCAGCGCCACCAAGCGCTGGTCGTCGTTAACATCCATTCCTTGTTCAGGCTCATGGGTTCCGAAACGTTCTCTTGGGTAATGGCTCGATCGAATCCGACGCGATGCCATATAAATCCACTATACCACCCGATTTGGACCCGCGCACGAGGGGCACGCCTCCCTCACACTGCGGCCAGCGCCCGACGCAGAGCTCCGATGGCACCCCGATAACCGCCATCGGCATCAGGTGCCTCAAAAATTGCCGAACCTGCGACGAACGTGCATGCGCCAGCGCGCGCAATGTCAGCAATGTTGTCGGCTTTTACACCGCCATCGACCTCCAGCAAAATTCGTCGCCCCGATTGAGCCTCGTAGTTCTTGATTCGCTCTCGAGCCTGACCGAGTTTTCTCAGCGCCTCGGGAATGAAGGTTTGACCCCCAAAACCGGGATTGACGGACATGATGAGCACGAGATCAAGATGATCCATGACATGGTCGAGATAATCGAGAGAGGTGGCCGGATTGAACGCGAGTCCGGCCTTACAACCGTGATCACGGATGAGCGATAGCGTACGGTCAACGTGGTACGAGGCTTCCGGGTGAAACGTGATGATGTTTGCGCCGGCTTGGGCAAAATCGGCGACGATCCGATCCACTGGCGTAATCATCAAATGGACGTCAATGGTCGCCGCGGCACCGTCCTTGCAAGCGTGAGGGCGCAACGCCTTGCAAACGACAGGCCCCACGGTCAAGTTGGGAACATAATGATTATCCATCACGTCGAAGTGAATGAAGTCAGCCCCCGCGTCAAGGACGTTCTTGACTTCCTCGCCAAGACGCGAGAAGTCTGCGGAGAGAATACTTGGCGCAATGCGATAATTCTGCATATTGGATCCCTGCGATCGGTCAAAGCGCGATTTTACCCGAGCGTGAACGCGCCGCATCGGTCACAACTTGGCCCAATGGGCCTCTGGAAAATAACCGCATGAATCAATACGAACTGCACGTTAGCGTTGCCACACAATACATCGAGGAACAGTCAGACCCTGGCGCCAGTCGATATGTGTTCGCCTATACCATCACGATCCGAAACAATGGGAGTGTCGCGTCGCAGGTCATCAGTCGACACTGGGTGATCTCTGATACCGATGGCAATGTACAAGAGGTTAAAGGGCTCGGGGTTGTAGGTCACCAACCGCTCTTGCGGCCTGGAGAGCAATTTGAGTACACCAGCGGCACTGCCTTGGCGACACCTGTCGGAACGATGCGTGGGGAGTATTTCGCGGTCGCCGAAGATGGAACCCGCTTCGAAGCCCCGATTCCCGAATTCACTCTCGTCGTTCCGCGAACGCTGCACTAGGGCTTGGGCCCCTCCCGCACCGAGTCCGTACGTGTCGGCTCGTCATTCAATTCGATCTCCTGTCGCTCTTCACGACGTTTGACTGGAGCAATGATCCACCACAGGATGAGGATGAAAAGGCCAAGCGCGACGCCGGCTTCGAGAATTAACAGCCACATTGGAATTCCTTTCCTTTCCGATTTTACGCGCATCGTGCGACGCTTGACGCATTACCTCCAATCGGCATTGTGTGCGGTGCTGCTGATCGTTCAGGCAGCATGTGGTGGACCAGAAGCTTTGCGATCGACGCTCGTACCCCAAGCAACGGGACCATTTGCGCCTGCGGCGATCCTCGCGACGCCTTCGCGGACCTTTGTGACGAAACCCGACGAAACGTTGAAAGTTGATGGGCCGCATTACGAGCGGGTCGCATTCGACGCGCTTCCGGGCTGGCGTGATGATCAATTATTTGCAGCGTGGCCTGCGTTCCTCCAATCATGCCACGCCCTTCACGCCGACCCTCATTGGCACGACATCTGCATGGCGGCTCCAACCACCCCTCTCGACGCGGAATCGCGACGTGACTTCTTCGAAGCGCGTTTTGTGCCTTATCGCCTGCTGTCTGCAGGCGGCCACGATACGGGTCTTGTGACGGGCTACTACGAGCCGTTGTTGCGGGGTAGCAGAACCCGGACGTCCCGATTTACCACCCCGATCTATGGGGTACCGGACGATTTAATCACCGTCGACCTGGGTGATCTCTATCCCGAACTGAAAGGGATGCACCTCCGAGGTCGGCTTTTGGACCACCGGATCGTCCCTTATCCCAGTCGCGCCGAGCTTGCGAATTGGAACGCTTTGCACGGACACGAGCTTGTCTGGGTCGATGATCCGCTGGAGGCTTTTTTTCTGCAAGTCCAAGGCTCGGGGCGCATTCAGCTCTATAGGCATGGGCAACCCGGGGAGGTGATCCGCCTCACGTTTGCCGACCAAAATGGCCGCCCTTACCGATCGATCGGAAGGTGGTTGGTCGATCACGGTGAAATGCCCCTCGAAAACGCCTCCAAGGCCGGTATCGAAACCTGGGTGCGGAAACATCCAGCGCGTCTCGATGAGCTTCTCGATGCCGACCCGAATTACGTGTTCTTTAAGGAAGTGCCGATCTCTGACCCGGCCGCCGGGCCCAACGGTTCACTCGGGGTGCCTCTGACGGCAGGGCGATCGATTGCCGTCGACCCTCGAGTTGTTCCCTTGGGAACGCCGGTCTATCTGGCCCTGACGGCGCCTGATGGGTCGGGCAGGCTGCCAAACAGACTCACGTTTGCCCAGGACACGGGCAGCGCCATCAAGGCGGTGCCCGATAGTGCCGTCAGAGCCGATCTATTCTTCGGATTCGGCGCGCCCGCCGGAGTAAAAGCCGGAGAGCTGAGACAAGAGGGAAGAATGTGGATTCTTCTGCCCCGCGGCGTTGCACCGCCTCTTTAATTTTACCCTCCGTGTGCCTCAGGAGGTTCGCCTTTTCTATTGCAGAGCGAGCTGTTTTTCAAGGGCGTCGATCCCGACAGCACCCGCTATGCGCTTGCCATCCGGGAAGATCATCGTTGGGGTACCCGTCACCTGCAATTTCTCGCCGAGAGCCAGGTTCTCCTCGATCGGATTACGACAGTCATCGCGGCCATGAATATTCGTTCCGACGCTCATCCAATCAGACCACGATTTGGCACGATCAGCCGAACACCAGATTGCCTTCGATTTCTGCACCGAGTCCGGACCCAATATTGGATAGAGAAAAACATAGAGTGTGACGTCCGTAACCGCAGTGAGCGACTTTTCGAGTTGTTTGCAGAAGGCGCAATTGGGGTCTTCGAACGCAACCACGGTACGCTTGCCGTTGCCCCGTACGATTTTGATCGCGGAGTCCAAAGGCAGCTCAGACAATTTCACATTTGGCAGTGCGGCATTGGCTAATTCCTCCTGGCGCTGAGCCGTGATGTTCTGGTGCGTGCGAAGATCGATGACGCTCCCGACGAACAAATAATTTCCCTGCGAGTCTGTGTAGACGACCTTGTTGCCTGCCCGCACCTCGTAGAGTCCTGCGTAAGGTGACGGCGTGACCGAGTCGACCTGCATACCGAGCCGCTCCTCGACGTTCTTTCGCGGCTGATCGGCCGAGGAGAGGGAGTGGATCGATGTCGCGTCGACTGCTGGCGGAGCAGTTTGCGCAACTGCGGGACAAGATAGGCATGCAAACACCAGAGCGACGGCACAAATAGGATCTCGTATGAACAAATTTGAATGAATCACAATGATTCCAAGGTTTGCAAGATGTCGGGCGAGGTCGATTACCCCATCGCCTGACGCATGAGGACCTGCTTTAGAAAGGGAAGACGATCGACAAGTTTCATCCCTGCGGCTCGAACACGGCGCAGCGTCGGATCATTCGATGCGAACATTCGTTGCAGGCCATCTGTGACATATTGCATGGCCCAAATCTCTTCCTTGCGTGCACGCTCATAGCGGCGCAGCAAAACCGGATCGCCACAATCCCGAAAAAATTCTCGCTTTCTAAGAACCTCGATCAACGTCCTAGCATCCGAAAATCCAAGATTGAGGCCTTGACCCGCAAGCGGATGAATCACATGCGCAGCGTCGCCGACGATAACGACGCGGCGGCCGATCTGTGTCGGAGTCTCCAGAAGTGAAAGTGCAAAACCGGACGAGCCCCCAAGGGCACTCAAACTACCCAGGGCCGAGCCCGCAAACTGTTCAACGCGGTGAGCCAAAGCTTCGGGCAACTCGCTAAGAAGCTCATTTGCAAGGGCCTTCGGCGCCGACCACACCAGCGAAACAGCCTGCTCACACAATGGCAAAAGTGCGACTGTTCCTTGGGTCGTGAACCATTGCCGCGCAACATCTCCATGTGGATTCGAACAGGCGAAGTTGGCGACGACCCCAATTTCGCCGTAGGGTTTCACATCAATCTTAATACCGGCCTTCTCGCGCATGCTGGAGTGTGGGCCGTCAGCCGCTATCAAGAGCGCCGCATGCAGGGATTTATGCCCGGCCTGCACAACAACCCTGGACCCATCAGCCTGAAAATCAAACGCATTGTCGTCGATGCGATCGACACCCTGCTGGAACCCAAGCGCCGCATTGAAGACTCGCGCCAATTCCCGATGCTCAATGATCCACGCCAATGCGTCTTCGCTTGCCTCGTAGGCACTAAAGCGTACCGGAGCAGCTCCAAATTCATCCGGGAAAACCTGCATGTCACGCACTGGCGATACACGTGCGCCATCGAGTTGCGCCCAAACTCGAGTCGCTTCCAGGAACCGACGGCTAGCTGGGCTGATCGCATAAACGCGCCGATCCCATTTTTCGTCAGACACAGAACCGGTGGCTGACCGCAGGCTCGCACCGGACACGAGCGCCACGCGCAAGTTGGCCTGTGCTGCGGCGAGCGCCACAGCGGATCCGACCAAGCCTGCCCCAGCCACGACTACGTCGTACGTGCAGGACGGAGCGCGTGAAACGCTTGCGGACGAGGTCGCACTGCGTGAAATCATGCCTGGATTATAGGCCGACACAGATGCGCTCGTTTGCGCCGAACATGGCGCTACGGATATAATCGCGCTCCTTGGCTCGGTAGCTCAGTCGGTAGAGCAGCGGACTGAAAATCCGCGTGTCGGTGGTTCGATTCCGCCCCGAGCCACCAAAAATTGGCGGTGTAAACCGGTCACATGGTTTACGTCTTATACCGGCGGTAGGTGTCAAGATAGTTGTCGAATTCTGATGCTGCGCCATTTGACGGCCTCCGCCACGGGTTCAGGATCACCACGTTCGCTGGTGCCCAGTTCCTCGTTGCGCCCGTCCATCTTTCCGGGTTTAGCTTCTGTGCACGCTCGTACAGGCCCTCTCGTTTGGCAAGGATTGCTGCGTCGCTCCCACCGCACACCTCCTTGTTGTGACGTTGTACCGGTTTTTCGCTACAGGTTAAAACTGGAGTAGGGTCGCTTTCGAGGGCTTCTTAGGAAGCGAGAGGGAGCGATGAAGAAGTCGAGATTTACGGAAGAACAAATTCTTTTTGCACTGCGTCAGAGTGGTGCTGGAACGCCAGTGACCGACATCTGCCGTTGCCCAGCTTCGGCCCCAGCAGCGCCTCCAGCGCTGGACCGACGTCAGCCTGCGCGATTCCGCGCAGCTACAGCCACGGCGGCACCACGTCGATCGATCCGGCTCGGCGCACATACACCGGTGTCAGACGCGATTCGAACCGGATGAATCTGATGCCTCCTCGCAAGTATTGAAGTATCCTTACTTTAATGTAAGGAAAATGGAGGCAGGACATGGCAAGCGCCCCCGTAACCAGTACGGGACAGATCACGATTCCCGCTGAAGTCCGCGATGCACTTCAGGTGGGTAGGGGCGACCGCGTCGAGTTCGTCGAGGTGGCCCCCGGTCGGTTCGAGTTCATTGCAGCGACTCGTTCGGTCCAGGCGCTCAAGGGATGTTTGGTAAGCCAAAGAAATCCGTATCGATCAATCAAATGAACGCTGCGATCGCTTCGCGCGGAGCGTCCGCCAAATGATAGGTCTCGACACGAACATCGTCGTGCGCTACATCATGCAGGGCGACGCGGCTCAATCGAGACTCCACGCGCCTCATTGAGTCTCTCAATGCCGACGAACCCGGCTTCATACCCCTTGTGACGATAACCGAGATCTCTTGGGTGCTGTCGGCGAGTTACGGACTGAAACGGCCTGAGATCGTCACCGTATTCGATTTGCTCTTGCGCACCAAAGAATTGATTGTTGAGAATGCTCCCTCGGTGTGGGGTGCTGTGCGTCAATTCCGAGATAATTCTGCCGACCTCGCTGACTGTCTCATTGAGCGATCGGCCGCCGCGGCCGGATGCTCGAAGACGCTTACCTTTGATCGCCGCGCCGCCCGCGATTCAGGAATGACGCTCGCGACCTGACTTGGGAATGGCGGCTAGTCTGCAAGCTGATGCGCTTGCGTCACCGAGCGCGCATGCGCACATCAAACCCTCTAACCGATATAAGCGATGCACCTGGTTGCGGCCGACACTCCATCCCTCGCGGCGCAGCAGGATGTGAATCCGTTCATTGCCGAAGCTGCGTTTACGAGTGCAGACGGCTTGCGCCACAGGGATTTCGGACGCGGGTTCGATTGAGAAATACGGAATCGAACTAGCGATGGTCCGCCTCAAGAGCGTGAACCCGCAGCGTTTCGCATCAGTTCGACGCGGAAATAAGGGGCTGTGATGGCCTTTTTTTGTGGGCTTCTGGCAGATTTCTGGCAATTGTCTGGCCATCACTGCGTATCTTTGCGCCTGACTGCGCGACAATCGACATTGAATGCGGATGCATTCCGTCCTCAGCATTCTTCATCGCTTTTGAACGAGGGAAAACCGCCGTTTCGACCCACGCCCCGTCCGTCAAATGGATAGAGAGGTCAGTTCCGATCCTGTTCTAGTGCGCTTTAAGTCGCGAACCCGACCGCGACCGGCGATGGTTTGAAGGATTTCTTCACCACGAATCCGGACTTCATGCCCGCTTTAAATGCGGTGTTGGCGCGTCACAGACTGCAGCCACTGACACAATCTCCCAATCGCCGAGAAATATAGGCGCAAACCCGTTAGGCTTCGGTTTCCTTCAGTTCGAATATCCACTTACGAGGTCAACGTTCGTGTCAGTCTCGGAACCGCCTCTCTTTAGCCGTGCTAAAGCCGAACTGGGCGCCGCCAAAACGGAGGATGCGTTACGCTTGCTGGAAGATGCCGAACGCGAGGCGCCGCTCGATGCGGCGATCCAGCGTCTGTTGTGTTCCGTCTACGACACCGTCGGTGACCCGGTCAGGGCCGCTGCAGCCCGCGTGGCCGCCGAAGCGCTGGAGGCAAACGAACCCCTGCGACTATATAACTTGGCCACGGGCTACTTCTTGCACGGACAGCCGCAGTTTGCGGAGAAGTGGTATCGGGTCACGTTGCTCCTCGATCCGAACCTATCAACGGCTCATCAAAACTTAGCGGTCATTTTGTATAACAACGGGCAATACGAGGCGGCGGCCCGTCACCGACACATCGCTTACGCGCAACAGTGGATATTCGTCGAACCGACGACGGCTCCCGTTGCCACCGTCCTTGTTACATGTGCTGCGGACATTGGCAATGTACCGATTCAATACCTACTCGTCGCTGATCGCTTCAGCTGCATCAAGTGCATCATTGACTATGCGCGGCCCGAGGATCTGCAAAAACTTCCAGCCCATGACGTCGTGTTCAACGCGATTGGCGACCCCGATTGCAACGCTGCGAACGACAGCCGCCTGCAGATCGTGTTGCAGGCCAGTGGGCGCCCGCTGCTCAATGCACCCGACAGCGTTGCTGACACGCGGCGAGATCGACTACCCGATCGACTCCGCGACGTCGACCACGTGCTGGTGCCCGCCGTGTATCGTATCGAATCGAACCGTTCCGGATCAGCCGACTTGGCGCAAGCGTTAGAACAGCGCGGCGCGACGTACCCATTGATTTTACGACCGGCGGGATCGCATGGCGGCCGCGGCGTCATTCTTGCCAATGGCCCCTGTGATCTCGAGCAATGGGTATCTCGCGGGCAAACTCCAGATGAGACGGCGGCAATCTACGCAACAACCTTCTATGACAGTCGCGGCGTAGACGGTCACTACCGAAAATATCGAATCATTTTTGTCGATAAGCACCCCTATCCCTATCATCTTGCGATTTCGAAGCAGTGGTTGGTTCACTACTTTTCGGCCGATATGCGCAGTGAGCGCTGGAAGATTGAGGAAGAACGACGGTTTTTGGAGGATCCGGCAGTGACCCTCGGCGCCAAGGCGTGGAATGCGATCGTGGAAATCGGTCAGACGATCGGCCTCGATTACGCGGGCATCGATTTCTCGGTGTGCCCGGACGGATCGCTACTCGTATTCGAGGCGAATGCTGCCATGTTGGTACATCCTGAGCCCGAAGGGAGTGAATTGACTTACAAGAATCGCCACATTGCGACGATCGTCAACGCATTCGAGGCAATGGTCGTTGAGCGGCGTCAACCGTGAGCGGTGCTAAATGTCGAAAGAAATTCGGCCAAGTGACCAATCGCGCGTTCGGTCACTGCGTTATACATCGATGCGCGCAAGCCGCCGAGTGAACGATGTCCGGCCAGTCCCTCCAGGCCCGCAGCATTCGCCTGGGCGAGAAAGAGCGGGTTAAGCCGCTCATCGCGAAACCGAAAGGCGGCATTCATGGTCGAACGAAAAGGTCGATCGGCATGCGTGTCGATGACGCCTTCGAGCTGATCGAGCGTGCGATATAGAGTGTCTGCTTTCGTTCGGTTGATCGCAGCCATATTCTGCACACCACCGATGGTGTCGCGAAGCCAGCGTGTCACGAGCGCCAGTACGTAGATACCAAAAACCGGTGGTGTATTGTAGTTCGAGCCATGCCGAAAATGGGTGCGGTAATCCAGCATCGCCGGCAAGCCGTCGGGGATCTGCTTCAGTAGGTCCTTATCGATGATGCAGATCGTGACGCCTGCGGGCCCAACGTTCTTTTGGGCGTGCGCATAAATCATCGCGTGGCCATCGAAGTTGATCGACTTGGAAAGAAAATCGGACGACATGTCTGCGATCCAAGGCACTTGTCTGCCAGCGGGTGTTTGCGCGAACTGCAAGCCTTCAATTGTCTCGTTCGACACGTAGTGCACGTAAGGCGCGTCGTCGGGGATTTCGAGAGCGCTCGGGTCCGGGAGTGCCCGGTAGTCATTCGCGTGACCATCCCAGACCACGTCGATGGGTGCGACGCAGCGCGCTTCTTCAATGGCTTTGGCGCTCCAATAACCCGATCGGATATGGGCGGCAGGTGCCAAGCCTCGTGCAAAATTCATCGGAATCATCGAGAACTGCAAACTGCTCCCGCCCTGCATGAAGAGCACGCAGTATCGATCTGGAATATCGAGCAATTCCCGCAAATTGCGCTCGCTCTCCTGCAGAATTTCCTCGAACCACGGCGAACGGTGGCTCATGCCCAGAACCGACAGTCCGGTCTCGGGTAACGCCAAAATTGCTTGTTGCGCCTGACGCAGCACGCTTTCCGGGAGGGCGCCTGGGCCCGCGGAAAAATTCAGCTCATTGGTGGTTACTGAGTCTCGGGGCATCATGGGGATCGGCCGTGGATCGTGGATTGAGCGACAAAGCCTCGGGGCGAGTCGGATGACCAAATCGCGTACAAGGGACACAAATCAAGCATCCAGCATCGCCCAAAGGGGGGCCCCAGCAAGCGAAAGAATGCAGAGGGAAACCCCATCAATTCGAAGAATTGAACTCGCGGCAGGTGCCGAATTATGACAATTGAGTTCAGGGCTTGCGTCGTTCCGGCCTGACTTCGCGTCGTGAGTACCGGGTGAGGGCCGCCGTCCGAAACGTTTGGATTCAGGGAATTCCCATTGGGGTGGGCATTCTTCCTCCGGCTCGCGATCCAAGAGCGCGACATGCCCGCGCTCTTTCTATGGCGGATGCCCAGGCGGCCCTTCGATGCCCCGATTCATCGATTGTCGCGATCGGACATCCATTGAAAAGCGGCCGCCCGATCCAACAGGGAGGGCGGAACTCGCCAGCGCATCGAATGTGTCTGACCCAGATTCGCGTCTAACGAACGCTAAACGCGTTCTCCAAAAGGTTTTTGTCGAACCCGTCCCAATGCCCCTCGCCTTGCGCATAACGATAAAGAGCGGCGGAATAAATCGTCTGCAGGGTCGCACTTACGATCGCGACCAGGGCTATAAGCCCGATACCGACCGACGCTGCAAGGAATTCGAATGGCAGGGAATTCGACTGAGCCATCATGGAGAACAATACGAAGGCCACCCCGAATGCGAAAAACTGCGCAAAAAAAGTGGCCAAACCGATGCCCCCGTTGCCGATAAGGTTTTCGCCCCACGTGTCGCGGAGCAACGCCACGCTGCGTTCGATCGCACCGAAGGGACCGGTATCTTCAGCGGCCAATATCGGAACCACCATCGCGGTGGCGACAGTCCAGGCCAAGCCGATGAGCCCCGTTATGAGCCGCCCGACGATGCCGACCCGTTCCTCTATGGCACGAAGGACGGTTCCCACGCTGGCCGCGATAATGGCATAGAGCAGAATGACGGGCCATTTAGACAGTGCTATCTTCAGACCGTATCCGACGCTGGCGGGTTCGTGTTGCAAACGCTTTAGGGCGACAGCGACGAGGGCCGTATTGAAGAAAGTCACGGCCCCATAGCTCACCAGGTAGAAAAAGAACATCAAGAAATATAGTGGATGTCGCGTCGTGGAGCCGGGTGCAAGACCGGCGTTGGTGACGTGGGTCAGCACCCACACCGGCATCGCGAACGATCCTGCGATCACGAGGATGGCGAGCGCCGAAAACACCGGAAAAATCGCGAGCGCCTTGTCCTCCCGGAGCACATCCCAGCATTGCCCCATCAGCTCCCAGCTACGTGAAAATTTCTCGAACATCATGCCCCCATGGGTGAACCGATCCGCGCACCCAATGAGCGTTGCGAGCTCAACGGGTCCCCCAGCCCCATCGATTACACGAACAAAGATCTCGGCCGCAAAACGAGAATCGGTCGACTCGGTGCTTGCTGCACCGACTGCAGAGGAATCCCATTCGGTCCCTTGTCCCTACAGCGAAAGCTCCCAAGTTTCCGCCACGAGATCACTCCCGAAATTTCGGTGAGACTCTTCTTTGATTTTCACGAATCCCGCATCCTCGTAGATATGGCGTGCGGCCGTCAAGATGCTATTGGTCCAAAGGATGAGCTTCTTGTAGCCGGCCTCGCGCGAAAACCGGATACATTCGCCCACTAAGCGAGCCCCAATCCCCAAATTGCGCGCGGTCGGCTCGACATAGAGCAGGCGCAGCTTGGCGCGGATTTTCGAATGTCGTACCACCATAACCGACCCGACCACGATGCCGCCCTTTTCGGCCATCCAGCACCGCTCCCAACGAGGATCGTAGTGTTCAATGAAACGCGCCGCAATACCGGCGACGAGCGCTTCGAATTCCTCGTTCCAACCATATTCCTCGGCATACAACAGCGCATGGCGGTGCACGATCCAACTCATATCGCCCACCCGATGCGTGCGCAAGGTATAGGGGACGTCGGAAGTTTGTGCACCCGCCAAAACTTCTTCGATGCTTCGCATCGCCGCCACCAGCCGAGTCTGCGCGCCGGGCGCGACACGCTCCAGGAGTGCTCTGACCTCGGCCTCCGAAGACGTGTCCAGCGGCAGGTAGGCCGCGTGACCCGCTGGCGTTAGCGCCAATTCCCACTGGCGTGCGTCTCGTTCCGCTTGACTCCTCTGAAGCAGCCCTCGCTTTTCAAAACGCTTGAGGATGCGACTGAGATAACCCGGATCCAAGCGCAGGTCGCGCACCAATTCACTGGCCGTGGCGGACGCTTTATGCGCCAACTCATAGAGCACGCGGACTTCCGTCAATGAAAACTCGCTTCGATAAAGACGCTCCTGCAAAACGCCGATTTCCCGAGTGTAGAAGCGGTTGAAGCGCCGTATGGCTGCGACTTGCGCGATCGAGTTCGTGTCCATTCCAACCCCCAATTACTTGACATCGTCATATAATTAGTTGCTATTGTCAATTAATTGAAGGGCAATCGACGCGGGGCTTTTGCCCGCGTTGATCTCTGGGTTGCACAAAAAAGCAACACGGTCGGCGAGCCGGCCTGGGACCCTCACCGGCCGTCTGCCGCAGTTACGTGTAAGGTAATGACTGGCCCGCTGACCAATGGGAGCGCGCAGACAGTACAGACCTGTATTCGGTCAATTTCATCACAGTCGAGGTGAGTCATGAACGTCCAGCAAGAACCCCCAGGGGTGTTACAGACCAGTCGCCGCAGTTTTGTTCTTCGATTCGCCGGCCTCTTGGCCTCAGGGGCTGCTTTGATGCCGCGTGGGGCAACGGCTGCCGCCGATCCTGAGATGGTGACCGTCGTCACATTTTCCGACGAGGGCACCCGGGGGGCCACGACCCGACTGCCTATGATCGTCAAGACCGATGATCAATGGCGCAGCCAACTCAGCAAACTGTCCTTTTTGGTCACTCGCAACGCCGGGACAGAAGTGCCTTTCTCAGGGGCGTACTGGAATCTGCATGACAAGGGGCTCTACCGTTGCATCTGTTGCGATACGGCGCTCTTTAACTCCAACACAAAATTTGAATCGGGCACGGGATGGCCGAGCTTCTGGCAACCGATCGCCAAGGAGAATGTCAGAGAAGACGATGACCGTAGCTTCGGAATGGAGCGCACGGCCGTGGCTTGCACCCGCTGCAACGCGCATCTTGGACACGTTTTCAACGACGGGCCGCGCCCAACCGGTCTTCGTTACTGCATGAACTCGGTCTCACTGCGCTTTGCCAAACTGGCCTGAGGCTGTCTGAGCCCTCCTTAGGAATGAAAGGCATTCCCGGACACGCTCCTCGCGCTCGGTCACGCCACATCCTCCATCCAGTCTCGCGGCAGACGACGTCGCGCTAGACTTGGGGCGACCCCCGTGGCCTAATCTCCTCTGGATTTTTTTGAGGACATGGCGCATGCAAACCCTGGCACAGCTTGCCCTCGGGCTGCGCTCACTCGTATTCACGAGCACCGGCCTGACCGAAGCCGCGCTGGCAGCCGCGCAAGATTCGCGCGGTCAAGGTGCGCAAACCTTCATTCATATCGACGCGCGCGCCGCACGGGCTCAAGCGCAAGCCGCTGATCTTTTGCGTCAGTCGGGGGCGGAGCTTTCGCCGATTATGGGAATTCCGATCTCGGTCAAAGATCTGTTCGACATTTCAGGTCAGACGACCCGTGCCGGGTCGCGCGTCCTTGACAATGCGCCGCCGGCCACCGCTGACGCCACGATTGTGGCTCGATTGCGCCAGGCGGGCGCTGTGATCATCGGCCGAACCAATATGGTCGAATTCGCTTACTCCGGCCTGGGCCTAAATCCCCACTATGGCACCCCCCTCAATCCCTGGGATCGCATCCAAGGACGTATTCCGGGTGGTTCATCGTCAGGCGCTGCCGTCTCGGTCACCGACGGCATGTGCGCAGCGGCGATTGGAACCGATACGGGTGGCTCGGTCCGCATTCCAGCGGCGCTTTGCGGCCTGACCGGCTTTAAACCGACGGCTTGCCGCATCGATCGGGGCGGCACATTACCTCTGTCGAATTCGCTCGATTCGATCGGCCCGCTGGCGCCGTCCGTCGCGTGCTGCGCGATGCTCGATGCGATCCTTGCGGGCATCAAGCCCGTCGAACCCACTGCGTCCGATACGGCCCGATTGCGTCTTCTGGTCCCGAGCAATGTCATTCTGGACGAGCTCGAAGACCCGGTCGCACGCGCCTTTGAAGCCGCACTGGCGCGTCTGAGCGCCAGCGGAGCGCACATTGTCCATGCACGCCTGCCCGAAATCGACGAATGGCGGCAAACCCTGGCGCCGCGTGACAGTCTGGCAGCTGCTGAGGCCTACGCCTGGCATCGACATCTTTTGAATGAAGACGAGGCCGCCTACGATCCACGCGTCGCACGACGCCTTCGTAAGGGCGCCGCAGTCAGCGCCGCCGACTATATCGAAATGACAGCCTTACGACGTGCCTGGATCAAGCGCTTGCGTGGGCGTTTTTCGGGTTTCGATGCAATGCTCATGCCGACCGTGTCCATCTTGGCTCCGCCGTTGGCACCACTCGTTGCGGACGATAGCCTCTACGCGCGCACCAATGTGCAAGTCTTGCGCAACACGAGCCTCATCAATTTCTTTGACGGTTGCGCGCTTTCAATTCCCTGTCATGCGCCAGGAACCGGACCCGTCGGCCTGATGGTGGCAGGTCCGTCACACGCCGACGCGCAAATCCTGTCGGTCGGGATGGCTCTAGAAGCTGTGCTGCGCGAACTACGGTAGCGAAAATGTTCGACGGGAATGCATTTAGACCCGCTCCAGCAACAGCGCAATACCTTGCCCGACACCGATGCACATGGTGCAAAGCGCGTAACGTCCCTTTATTCTCTCCAACTGATTGAGTGCTGTGGTGACGAGCCGGGCCCCGCTCATGCCGAGCGGATGCCCCAGTGCGATTGCACCCCCATTGGGGTTGACCCGGGGGTCGTCGTCGGCGATGCCCAACAGACGCAACACCGCCAATCCTTGCGCGGCGAACGCCTCGTTGAGTTCGATGACATCGAGGTCTGCGATCGAGATACCGGTCCGAGCCAACAATTTCTGGGTCGCGGGTGCCGGACCGATGCCCATGACCCGTGGAGGCACCCCAGCGGTGGCCGTCGCCACCACACGGCCCCGCGGCGTCAAACCACAGCGCTGTGCTGCGGCATTGCTCGCGAGGATGAGCGCACAGGCGCCATCGTTGATTCCCGATGCATTGCCCGCGGTCACGCTGCCGTCGGCCCGCACAACGCCCTTGAGTCTGGCCAATGCCTCGAGACTCGTCTGGCGCGGATGCTCATCACGCGTCACGCTCATGGGCTCCCCTTTTTTCTGCAGAACGCTGACCGGCGTGATCTCGGCATCGAATCGCCCTTGCGCCTGCGCGGCCAACGCCTTGGTTTGGCTGGCCAGGCCCATTTTGTCCTGATCCTCCCGGCTGATGCGATATTCGGCCGCCACATTTTCTGCGGTTTCAGGCATCGAATCGACCCCATACCGGCTGCGCATGAGCGGGTTTACGAAGCGCCAGCCAATCGTGGTGTCTTCTATTTTCGCCGATCGGGAAAAGCTGCTCTCGGCCTTGCCCATGACAAACGGGGCCCGGCTCATGGATTCCACGCCGCCCGCAATGAGGAGCTCGGCCTCCCCGCACCGGATTGCGCGCGCCGCCGTGCCGACCGCATCCATGCCGGATCCGCACAGTCGATTGATGGTCGCGCCGCCTACCTCCGGCGGCAATCCCGCAAGAAGAGCCGCCATTCTCGCGACATTGCGATTGTCCTCGCCGGCCTGGTTGGCGCAGCCGAATATGACGTCATCGACGCTCTGCCCGTCTAAGCCCGGATTGCGAGCCAAAAGAGCCTTGATCGGTATAGCCGCAAGATCGTCGGTACGCACGCTACTCAAGCTTCCGCCATAGCGGCCGATAGGCGTACGAATGGCATCGCAAATAAAGGCTTCGTTCATGTCCCTCTCCTGTCGGGCAATTCTAGCCCAACAGCTTCGCCCTGCCCCCGGCTCACGTCGTCGGTGGGCGCTTCGAAGCGTTCGTGAGGACACGCAACTTGTCGATGGCCAACACGTCTCCTTGCAATGCCGCCTGTTGATACCAGTACATCGCGCGCTGCAAATCACGCGCCACGCCATCACCATGCTCGTAGCAACTAGCAATGATGTACTGCGCCGGCTCGACGCCAGCCTCGGCAGCACGCTCGTACCAGTGCGCCGCCGCGACGTAGTCCTTCTTCACGCCACGCCCGACGAAGTATTGGGTGGCCAACGCCATCTGCGCATCGGCATTGTCCTGGGCCGCCGCCAGCCGGTACCAGTGAACGGCCTGGGATTGGGACTTGGTCACGCCTTCACCGTTTTCGTAGAGCAGTCCCTCGGCATATTGCGCAACCGCCAAGCCATTTTGGGCTGCGCGCCGCAACCAGCGTCGGGCGCGCGCCGGGTTTTGTCGTACGCCCTCTCCATTGAGGAGCATCATTGCAAGGTTGTACTGGCCGATCGGTTGGCCGCGGCGTGCGGCGCGTTCGTATTCGCGTGCCGCCTGTGGCAATGCACCATCCTGATAGTGGCTCCAGGCCGCCCGAAGATCGGGGTCGTCGACGGGCGACGGCAGCGGCCCGTTCGCATGCGCCAGAACACTCACCAACAAAAGTGTCGCAAAAACCCCGGTTCTGCTGAATTGGGTGGTCAGCATCGAGCCAAAACATGTTTTCATGTGCAGGGCTCCCGATATGGCGCAGAAAACGGTACTTTGTCACAATCGGAGTCTTTGCGCCGGCCCTATGCGTGGCAAGGAGCGAAGTCAACCCAAGGACGGGTGTGATTCAAGCTCAGGCCTGTGTAGAATCAGTGGCACGCGCCGCTTGGCATCCGCGATTGCCGGAACTTATCAGCATATCTTCCATGAGAATCGCCATCCTTGATGATGATGAGAGCCAAGTCCAGCTCATCACTTACCTGCTCGAGAAGGCAGGGTTCACGTGCCATGGGTTCTCCCAGGGACGCGCGTTATTAAGGCGGCTGCGACGCGAAAGCTTCGATTTACTGGTGCTGGACTGGTCGGTGCCGGACATTAGTGGCACGGAAGTACTGGCTTGGGTGCGCAGCCACCTTCCGCAACGTGTACCGGTACTTTTCGTCACCGGGCGCACGAGCGAGAACGACATCGTCGCAGGCCTGACCGCCGGCGCCGATGACTACATGATCAAACCCTTGCGCGGATCGGAACTGGTGGCGCGTGTGCAGGCGTTGTTGCGCCGCGCCTATCCTGAGGCCGTACGCGATCAGATCACCTTTGGCCCCTATCGCTTCGAGACAAGCCGGAATGAGGTTCATTTTTCGCAACCTGATGGCGTTCGCCTTGCGCTATTGACGCAAAAGGAGTTTGACCTTGCGCTCATGTTGTTTCGGAACGCGGGGCGGCCACTGTCGCGCAGTCATATCCGGGAAGTGGTCTGGGGACGGGACATCGAGATTCCATCACGGACCATGGACACGCACATCTCGAGGATTCGCAGCAAGCTTGAGTTGCGCCCGGAAAATGGCTTTCGGCTCGTACCGGTGTATAGCTACGGCTACCGGCTGGACCCCGTCGCCGAGCTCATCCGGGACACGCCCCCAGCCGGCTGAAACCGGGTGCCAGGAGAGTCGGGATTGTAAGCGTCGCTGACATTCCTCCGAAACGGTCTCGGGGCGGTCGACGAAACCGGCCCGTGGGGCGATGAAGCGCTGCGAGGCGCTATAATTCCAGGTTGCCGACTAACTGGCTGGGCTGCGCGCGTCCCTTCAAGGCGACCTCGAGCAAGCCCACTGCACCATGCAACTTGTCACGCTTGGAATTAATCACACCACAGCGCCGCTTGCGCTGCGCGAGCGCGTCGCGTTTCCCGCCGACCGCATCAGCGAAGCCGTGCGCCTTTTTTTAAACCAGGCGCCTGGTGCGGTACGCGAAACAGCCATACTGTCGACCTGTAACCGCACTGAGATCTATTGTGCCAGCGAACACGCCCTGGCCGCGATTCAGGTCCCGATTCGCGATTGGTTGGCCAACTATCACCGGGTGCCCGCCGCGCAACTTACCCCCTATTTGTACGCATTCGATCAGTCCGAGGCCGTTCGCCATGCTTTTCGTGTCGCGAGCGGTCTTGATTCGATGGTGATTGGCGAACCGGAGATTCTCGGACAAATGAAGCAAGCGGCCCGTGATGCGGACGCCGTGGGCGCGATGGGCACCTTTTTGCATCACCTGTTCCAGCGCACATTTTCCGTCGCCAAGGAGGTGCGCAGCACGACGGCGATCGGTGCGCATAGCGTGTCAATGGCCGCAACCGCTGTCCGACTTGCACAACGCATCTTCGAGAGCTTAGACGAACAGCATGTCTTATTCATCGGTGCGGGCGATATGATCGAATTGTGCGCCACGCATTTCGCGGCACAGTCTCCGCGCAGTATCACAGTTGCCAACCGGACCACTGCACGTGGCGAAAAACTCGCCGCGCGCTTCGGCGGGCGCGCGATGCGCCTCTCCGAGTTACCGGAACAATTGGCGCGATTCGATGTGGTGGTCTCGTGCACCGCGTCGTCGCTGCCGATCATCGGGTTGGGTATGGTCGAGCGCGCCACCCGTCAAAGACGCCATAAGCCGGTATTCATGGTGGATCTTGCGGTGCCGCGCGACATCGAAGCCGAAATCGGGCGGCTCGATGACGTGTTTCTCTATACCGTGGACGATCTGGGCAAGATCATTGCGACCGGCGCGCAGAATCGCCAGGCCGCCGTGGCCCAGGCCGAAGTAATCATCGAGAATCAGGTACGGCAGTTCATGCGCTGGCTAAATGCGCGCAGCGCCGTTCCTGCGATCCGCGACCTGCATCAGCGTGCCGATGCGATGCGGCAGATCGAACTGGACCGTGCCAAGAAAATGCTGGCCCGCGGCGAGGATCCGAGCAGTGTCGTCGATGCACTGGCGCAGGCGCTCACCAACAAATTCTTGCATGGACCGACGCAAGTCCTGGCCGATGCTTCCGAGGAAAATCGCCCAAAACTGATGGAGTTGATCTCTCGACTCTATCGCGGCACTGACCGATGAAGGCGAGCATTCTTCTCAAGCTTGACCAGCTCACATCGCGCCTGGCGGAAATCGACCGATCCCTGTCGGACCCAAAAGTTACGGAGAATCTGGATCAGTACCGCAAGCTGACGCGCGAGCATGCCGAATTGGCGCCCTTGATCGAGCAATACGATCGTTACAGGGCTGCTGCAAGCGACGAGTTGGCCGCGCGTGACCTTCTGGGCGATCCGGACATGAAGGCGTTTGCCGAAGACGAACTACGAGGTGCGCGCGAACGCATGGAAGACCTGGTCCAGGCGATGGAGAAGCTCTTGCTGCCCAACGATCCCAACGACGAACGCAATCTATTTCTCGAGATACGGGCAGGCACGGGCGGTGACGAATCCGGCTTGTTCGCAGGTAACCTTCTGCGCATGTATAGCCGCTACGCGGAGCGTCGTCGTTGGCAGGTCGAGATCGTCTCGGAATCGCCGTCCGAACTTGGGGGTTACAAGGAAGTCATCCTGCGCATCATCGGACAGGGTGCCTACTCGCGGCTGAAATTCGAATCCGGCGGTCACCGGGTTCAACGCGTCCCCGAGACCGAGACACAAGGCCGTATCCATACATCCGCCTGCACGGTTGCCGTCATGCCCGAGGTGGACGAAGCGACCGAGGTGGAGATACGTCCCGACGAAATCCGCGTCGACACGTTTCGTGCCTCCGGCGCCGGCGGGCAGCACATCAACAAGACCGACTCGGCGGTGCGCATCACACATCTGCCGACCGGTATCGTCGTCGAGTGTCAAGACGATCGCAGCCAGCACAAGAACAAGGCGCAGGCGCTCAAGGTCTTGGCGGCCCGCATCAAGGATAAGCAAACGCGTGATCAACAGGCCAAGCAAGCCGCCACCCGAAAGAGTCTGATTGGCTCGGGAGACCGCAGCGAGCGGATCCGCACCTACAATTTCCCCCAGGGTCGGGTGAGTGATCACCGCATCAACCTGACGCTCTACAAGATCGATGCCATCATGGATGGCGATTTGGACGAGCTCACGGGTGCGCTCATGGCAGAGCACCAGGCGGAACTGCTGGCCGCCCTGGCAGAGGCGGCATAAAAACGTGCTGCAGGCTACGCCTTTGCCGACCGGGCTGCCGACCGTCAAAGCATTGCTCGCCGACGCGCGGCTTCCTTGGGTGGAGCGCCGCGCCCTGCTTTCATATGTCACCGGATTGTCGTATGTCGCGCTTGTGACCCGAGACCATGAGGTGCCGAGCGCGAACCAATGCGTGGCGTTTCAGACGCTCGTGGAACGACGCCTGCACGGCGAACCACTGGCTTACCTCGTGGGCGAGCGGGAGTTCTTTAGCCGGGTCTTCAAGGTGGACGGCGAAGTTCTGATCCCACGACCGGAGACCGAACTGTTGGTCGAGCTTGCGTTGTCTCAACTGTCGGTGAATGAGACTGCGCATGTGCTGGATCTCGGTACGGGCAGCGGCAACATCGGTATCACCATCGCGTGCGAGCGACCTCAAGCCAGGGTTACCGTGACCGACGTGGCGCCGGGGGCTCTGAGCATCGCGCAACACAATGCGCAGCGCTTGGGCACGAGAATCACTGCCCTCCTTTCCGATTGGTATGCGGCGCTCGATCAGTTACGATTTGATGTCATCGTCTCAAACCCCCCTTATATTCGTCAGGATGATGTCCATCTCGAAGAAGGCGATTTGCGCTTCGAGCCCCGTGTGGCGCTCTGTGATGGCCGAGACGGACTTTTCGCGCTGAACCAGGTGATCACGGAATCGCCGCGGCATTTGGTGTCAGGCGGCTGGTTATTCGTCGAACACGGTTATCAGCAAGCCGCCTCCGTGCGCACCCTGTTCCAGCGCGCAGGTCTGGCCGACATCCAGACCTGGCGCGACCTTGCGGGGATCGAACGGGTCAGTGGCGGCTGCTGGCGGCGAGAATCCCCTGCGGGATCAGGGCGGCCCGCTCCAACCTTGCCCTCCTCTTTGGACTAGAATCTGAACTCATCAGCCCGACCTTTCTATCCGATTGAGGTGTCCTATGGCCGAAGAACAAGTGTCTGTGCAGGAATTCATTCGTCAAACCGTGACGACCAATCCGGTCGTGTTGTTCATGAAAGGTACCGCGCAATTTCCTCAATGCGGATTCTCGGGCCGGGCGATTTCCCTCCTGAAGGCCAATGGCGTACGTAATTTGGTGACCGTAAACGTCCTGGAAGATGAGGAAGTGCGCCAAGCGATCAAGACATATGCCAACTGGCCGACCGTTCCCCAACTCTACGTCAAGGGTGAATTCATCGGCGGGGCTGACATCCTGGGCGAAATGCACGAAAGCGGCGAACTCAAACAGGTTCTTGAGGCGGCGCAGGCTTGAATCATCCGAGGACTCCGAGGTGCCATTTCGGCCTTGGGCGCCGGCGCCCATCCAATTCGCGGCGCCTGTAACCGGCTTTTGATCGCCATCCCCCTTCCCGCCGAACGATGAGCGCTTCTCGGGCCCGGATTATCGTTGCGATCACCGGGGCGAGTGGCGCCACCTATGGCGTGCGGCTCCTTCAGGAACTGCAGAACACAGACATCGAAACGCACCTTCTCGTGTCCGATGCCGCCGTCATCAATTTGCATCAGGAACTCGCCTTGCAACGCAAGGATGTCGAATCCTTGGCAAGCGTCGTTCATAACGTACGCAACATCGGCGCCAGTATCGCCAGCGGCTCGTTTCAAACCCTCGGCATGATCGTCGCGCCGTGCTCCATGAAAACCCTAGCTGCCATCGCTCACGGATTCTCGGACAATCTCATTGCCCGTGCCGGTGATGTCGTGCTCAAGGAGCGTCGTCGGCTGGTATTGCTTGTGCGCGAAAGCCCCTTGAACCTCGCGCACTTGCGCAACATGAGCACAGTCACCGAAATGGGCGGAATTATCTGTTTGCCGGTGCCGGCTTTCTATCATCATCCCCAATCGATTGATGACATCGTCGACCAGACCAATGCGCGTCTTTTGGATCTGTTTGGATTGCAGCATCGCTCGTCGGCACGTTGGCAGGGCCTGTCCACCGCAACTTCGGATTAGGTCGCCTTCCGTCAGAATAGGAAGTGCCTCTCGAGCGAGGTGAGATGTATGCCGGTCCCTCGAATCTTCACCGTGTCGGTCGAGTTTCTGGTCGATGTCAAAGCGATGCAGTAAAGTACCCGCACACGTCCACTGAATGTCGCGTCCCTGCTGACGCATTGGAAATACCCATGAACGCTCCCCACGCCCCGCCAAAGCTTTCCGTGATCGGTCATTTCATCAATGGTCAAGCCGTCAATCCGGCTGCGCCACGCACGCAACCCGTCTACAACCCGGCATTGGGCACGGCGAGCGCCGAGGTCGCGCTGGCTTCGGCCAAGGAGGTCGATGCTGCCGTCGCGGCCGCACGTGCGGCCTTCCCAAGTTGGGCTGACACGCCACCCGTCAAGCGCGCTCGGGTCATGTTCAAGTTCAAGGAATTGGTCGAACGACATCAGGACCTTCTGGCTCAAACCATTACCCGCGAACACGGCAAGGTATTCTCGGATGCGCGCGGCGAAGTCTCACGAGGCATTGATGTCGTCGAATTCGCAACCGGTGTTCCCTATCTCACGCACGGGGAATTCACCGATCAGATCTCGACCGGGATCGATGCCTGGAGCATGCGGCAACCGTTAGGCGTCTGCGCCGGCATCACACCTTTCAATTTTCCGGTGATGGTCCCGATGTGGATGTTTCCCTTGGCCATTGCGTGCGGTAACACGTTCGTGCTCAAACCTTCCGAACGGGACCCGAGCGCAAGCCTTCTTCTGGCGGAATGGCTCAAGGAGGCTGGCTTGCCCGACGGCGTCTTTAACGTGGTCCAGGGCGATAAAATCGCGGTGGATGCATTGCTGAATCACCCCGATGTCGCTGCGCTCTCGTTTGTCGGGTCTACCCCGATCGCGCAATACATCTATGAAACCGGCGCGAAGAATGGCAAGCGCGTGCAAGCCCTCGGCGGCGCAAAAAACCATCTGGTCGTCATGCCCGACGCCGACCTTGACCAGGCGGTTGATGCGCTGATTGGAGCGGCCTACGGTTCCGCCGGTGAACGATGCATGGCGATCTCGGTCGCCCTGGCGGTGGGAAATGTCGCCCAACCGCTGGTCGATCGGCTATCGAAGCGGGTGCGGACGCTGAAAATTACTGACGGCATGGAGTCTGGAGCCGAAATGGGTCCGGTTGTTACGGCAGCCCATCGAGACAAGATATTGGGTTATATCGAAAGCGGCATCGCCAGCGGCGCGCAGCTTCTCGTCGATGGCCGCAAGGTTACCGTGCCGGGGTGGGAACGGGGATTTTTCCTGGCCGGCAGTCTGTTTGACCATGTCACGCCGGACATGAAGATCTATCAGGAAGAAATATTCGGGCCGGTCTTGTGCGTGGTCCGATTGAACACCTTTGCCGAAGCCGTCGAACTCATCAACAAGCATCAGTTCGGTAACGGCACTTCGCTCTTCACGCGCGATGGCGCCACAGCGCGCGAGTTCGCGCGCCGGATCCAGGTCGGCATGGTCGGAATCAATGTTCCGATTCCGGTGCCCATGGCCTTTCACAGTTTCGGCGGTTGGAAGAAAAGCCTTTTTGGCGATCAGCACGCCTATGGAATGGAAGGCGTACGCTTCTATACCCGTTACAAGGCAGTCATGCAACGCTGGAGCGACTCGATCGTCAAGGGATCCGAATTCGCGATGCCCACCTCGAAATGATATCCGCACGTCACTTCGGCAACTTCGACTACATCATCGTTGGTGCAGGTACGGCCGGCTGTCTTTTGGCCAATCGCCTGTCGCAGGATCCAGAGGTCGAAGTACTTCTCCTGGAGGCCGGGCAGGCCGACGACTATTTGTGGATCCACATTCCGGTTGGATATTTGTATTGCATCGATAACCCACGAACCGACTGGCGATTCTCGACGTCAGCCGAGCCGGGATTAAACGGCCGTACGCTCCTCTATCCTCGAGGTCGGGTTCTCGGAGGCTCCTCATCCATCAATGGCATGATTTACATGCGCGGCCAGAGAAGTGACTATGACCACTGGCGCGACTTGGGCAATCCCGGCTGGGGGTGGGACGATGTGCTGCCCCTGTTTAAGAAGACCGAAGACAGCGCGCGCGGTGCGAACGAGTTCCATGGGATCGGCGGTGAGTGGCGCGTCGAATCGCAGCGACTATCCTGGGAGATTCTCGATGCGTTTCGCGACGCTGCCGCACAAGTCGGAATTCCCAAAGTAGACGACTTCAACCGCGGGGACAACGCAGGCTCGGGGTATTTCGAGGTCAATCAGAAGGCTGGCATTCGTTGGAATGCCTCCAAGGCGTTCCTAAGACCCGTGCGTCATCGTCGCAATCTGACCGTCGTCACAGGGGCTCACGCGACTCGCTTGAACTTCGAGGGCAAGCGGGCGACCGGCTTGCACTTCTACCACGAGGGCGTCGAAACTTTTGCGCATGCGCGTGCCGAGACCCTACTGGCTGCGGGTGCCATTGGCAGCCCCCATCTGCTGCAACGATCGGGAATCGGCTCGAGTAGCCTTTTGCAGCAGCACGGTATTCCGGTCGTTGCGGACTTGCCGGGGGTGGGCGAGAACCTCCAGGATCATCTCCAGCTGCGCATGGCCTTTAAGGTGCAGAACGCGAAGACGTTGAACATGCTCGCGTCGACCCCCTTGGGAAAATTGCGGATCGGTCTTGAATATGCGCTCTTCCGGCGCGGCCCCATGTCTATGGCGCCCAGCCAGCTCGGTGCGTTTGCCAAATCGGATCCACGCCATGCACAGGCGAACGTGCAGTACCATGTTCAGCCGCTAAGTCTCGATAAATTCGGCGATCCGTTGCATCGGTTTCCAGCGTTCACAGCCTCCGTATGCAACCTGAAACCTGAATCACGTGGCACTGTCCGGCTGGCAGGAACGGACCCATACCTGGCTCCGGTCATCGCTCCCAATTACCTATCGACTGAAGAGGACCGTCGCGTTGCCATAGAATCGATCCACCTGACACGAAAAATCGTCGCGGCGGAAGCGCTCAGCCGCTATCGTCCCGTCGAATTTCTGCCCGGAGCCCGATATCAAAACGATCTCGAACTCATTCAGGCGGCGGGCGAAATCGGCACAACCATTTTCCATCCCGTCGGCACCTGCAAGATGGGCACGGATCCTGCCGCGGTTGTCGACTGTCGGCTGCGCGTGCGCGGCCTGTCAGGGTTGCGTGTCATCGACGCGTCGATCATGCCGCGAATCACGTCGGGCAACACGAATTCACCCACGGTGATGATCGCCGAGAAGGGTAGTGAAATGGTTCTCGCGGATCGGGCCGCCAAGATGGCGGAGCGCGCCGTCGCGACCGTCGCGAATACTGCTGCACGGTCTGTGAAAGACCGTTCGACGGCGGAACTTGTTTGAAGCGGATGCGCTCGAATCCAATGGGATCGCTCCTGATCTCGACCCCGGAGGAAATTCATGAAGACTTACACCGTTCTTTTCGCGGCGATGGCTTTTTGCGTTGCGCTGGCCGCTTGTGATCAGAGTGACCCGGCAGCGCCTGCTGCGAAAGCGGCTGTGGACTCGGCCAAGAATGCGGTCGAAAACACAGGGCATGCGTTAAAGAGCGCAGCGCAAGCGGCTAAGACCGAGACACAGGAGCTCATCGAAAAAGGTCGCGAGTCACATGTGGGTGCAAAGACCGCAGTCGTTTTGGACAAGACGGGCGAGAAGGCCAAAGAGGTTCTTCAGGTAACCGCGGATAAGACGCGCAATCTGGCACAAAAGGTGAAGGATAACGTGGACGGAGGTGCCACCAACACTACTGCTCCCGACAACGGCGCCCAGAAATAACATCTCAGATGGGTCGCGTACCCTTGCAGCCGGGAAATCGATCACAAGCCCAGAACTGATGGCCGGCAGCCCCGCCGATCCCGGCGGTACGCATCGACATGGAACCTTTACAGCGTGGACACAGTGGGCCGTCACCCTGCTCTTCGTCAACGTCCTGCAACGAAGACGGTGCCGGTATTTCCTCACCTGTGTGCGCCGTGATTCCCCACGGCGGCGAGCTTTGCGGTCGTGCACTGGGCATCGGCTGAAATGAGGTTTTAATGTCGTCCGCCAAATCTGTTCCGGCCGGCTCACTGATGATGCCGGGCATGCGTTTCAGAAGAAGCGGGCCGTTGATCAAATCGATCGGCTTCATCTGCGCGAATTCGATCGCCCGGTGCTCGAAGATGCCGCACGTCACGAGCGTGCAACCCGCCGCACCTTCCTGTTGCATCAACTCATAGAGTTCGCGCACGGATCGATACGGAACGCGAGGCAGATTCCAATGGCGATATTGGAGCAACGTACGCTCTCCACGACGGCGCAGCACCAAGTCGGCCTCGCTGCTTCCTTCACCACCGTGAAAATCGACCGCATAGCCCGCCTCGCCCAAAACAACGCGAAGACGCTCCTCAAATTGTTCAGCCGAGAGTCCACGCAGGCTCTCGAGGATGGCGTCGGCCGACGTCGGATCCTGTACCGAACGGCCACTCCCCCGTTTGAAAATATCTGAGATTCCCACGCCGTCTCCACAGCCACCTGTTGTGCGCGCCCATCGATCCTCGCACATTGAACTGCAAACAATCAAGACCTGATATCCGTTCCGACAAACGCCTAATGAATATTCGGATCTTTCATCGGATCCTGGCCATTCTCCAGTTTGATGACCTGACCTTGTCCATCGAAGCTGATGCTCATGAGGGCGTCGAGCGTCCCATTGTCTTTGTAGCGATATTCCCACACTTCGTGGCCACCGAAATAACGCACGTCGGCCGGGGGTCCGAATTCGTCCTTGACCCTTTGTTTGTTCCACTGGCCCGGTTGCACCCGAGAAAATCCTTCCATGCTGAGGGTCTGGTCCACTGACCGGACTATGCCCGAAACGTCGAGTTTGGCGCGATAGACGCGTTGACCCAATGGTTGGCTCGAGTAGATCATGATTTCGCCCGTCGAGTCAGGTACGTCCAAGGTCGGCGCTCCAAAGCGCGCGACCACCTGTGCGCGCGACATTCCGGGCTGGATGTGGCCGAGATCAGCGGCGCACGACATCAAAGCCGAGACACTGCCGATCGCGGCGACTCGAACGAGCCACGCCCGATACGAACGACGCGGCTCGCCCACCACACGGGATCGAAGACGGGGCAACAAGACGCCTATCCCGCAGAACGACACCGCGTCAGCGTCGCCCTCAATCCCTAAATTGCGCCGCCGAAACACCCGGCTCAATCCTTGACAGCCGAAGGCTGCCCACCGATTTCACGGGTCGAGGATTTCTGCCCGGCGCGACGCTCTTTTCTTTCGGCGAACCAATGGCTGGCCCGATCCAGGTAAAGATAAACGACCGGGGTCGTAAAGAGCGTCAACGCCTGCGAGACGATCAAGCCGCCCACCATGGCAAACCCGAGTGGCCGGCGCAATTCAGACCCGGTGCCGGTACCCAGCATGAGCGGCACACCGGCCAGGATGGCCGCCATGGTCGTCATCATGATGGGCCGGAAACGCAGTACGCACGCCTGAAAAATGGACTGCTCCGAATCCATGCCTTGTTCACGCTCCGCAGTGAGCGCGAAATCAATCATCATGATGCCGTTCTTCTTGACAATCCCGATGAGCAGGATGATGCCGATAAGCGCGATCACGGAAAGATCGAATCCTCCGATCATGAGAATCAAAAGCGCTCCAACGCCTGCCGACGGAAGGGTCGACAAGATAGTGAGAGGATGGATATAGCTCTCGTAGAGCAGTCCCAACACGATATAGACTGCCACCAGCGCAGCCAGGATAAGGTAGGGTTGCGACGACAGCGAACTCTGAAACGCCTGTGCGGTTCCTTGGAAATTGCCATTGACTCGCGCCGGTACCCCCAACTCCCGCATGGCCCCGTTGATGGCATCGACGGCCTCGCCCAGGGAGACGCCGGGCGCCAGATTAAACGAGATCGTCACCGCCGGGAACTGACCCTGATGTGAAATCGACAGATAGTTGGTCCGCGTGTTGTCGATATGCACGAAGGTCGAAAGCGGAATCTCTTTGTTGTCGATCGGAGAAGTGACAAATATCTTCTCGAAAAGACTCGGATCTTCCTGCAGCTTGGGTGTCACTTCGAGCACGACATGGTAGGCATTCAGCTGCGTGAAATACTGCGCGATCTGGCGCTGGCCGATCGCGTCGTAAATGGTGTCGTCGATGGTCGCCGGCGAGATTCCGAAGCTCGACGCCCGATCGCGATCGATCGTGAGGTTGAGCGCCGGCGCGTCGCTCTGCTGATCGGTCGCCACATCCGAGATCTGCTTTAGCCGAGCCAGACGTTGCTGAACTCGAGGAGCCCATTCGGATAGTTCGCCGAGATCCGCGTCGGTCAGCGTATATTGGTATTGCGTGCGAGACAGGCGGCCCCCGACATTGATATCCTGACCGGACTGGAGAAACACACGCGTGCCCTCGACATGGGCCAGTTTTTTGCGCAAGCGCCGAATCACTTGGTCCGCATCGGCCGTACGCTCACTTCTCGGTTTCAGCGTGATGAAATAGGTGCTGTAATTGTAGGTCGAGTTGCCCAAGAAGAACCCGAACGCATCGACGGCCGGATCGGCCGCGATGATATCCCCCACCTCCTGTGCTTTGCCGGCCATGGCCTGGAACGAAATATCCTCGCCACTCTCGGCCACGCCAAAGAGAAATCCGGTGTCTTGCTGCGGAAAAAATCCCTTCGGAATGATGATATACAGAATCACCGTCAACGCCAGGGTCGCGAAAAACACCATCAACGTCACAAATCGGTGGCGCAACACGACATGGAGCCCTCTCTCGTAGCCGCTTTCCATTCGATTGAACACGCGTTCGAAGAAGAGGAAGACCCCGCCGTGCCTAAAATCCTTTCCTTGTGACTTTAAAAAGCGCGAGCAAAGCATCGGCGTGAGTGTGAGCGTAACCAACACCGAAATGACGATCGTCATGGTGACCGTCACGGCGAATTCACGGAACAACCGCCCGACGATTCCCCCCATGAGCAGCAAGGGAATAAAAACGGCCACGAGCGATACTGAAATCGAAATGATGGTGAATCCAATCTCAGACGCACCCTGGAGCGCTGCCTCGCGCGGCGCCATGCCGGCTTCGACATGCCGATAGATGTTTTCCAGCATCACGATGGCGTCGTCGACGACGAAACCGACGGCGATCGTCAGTGCCATGAGGGAGAGATTGTCGATGCTGTAGCCCAACAGGAACATCGCAGCCGCAGTTCCGAGGAGCGCCAGTGGTACCGTGACGCTGGGAATGAGCGTGGCAGCGACGTTGCGCAGGAACATGAAAATTACGAGGACCACCAAAACGATGGTGAGAATGAGCGTGAATTCGACATCGTGAACGGATGCACGGATAGTCTGGGTGCGGTCCGACAAAATCGAGATGCGGATTGCCGGCGGAATCGCGGTTTTCAGATGAGGCAACAACTTCATGATCCGATCCACCGTCTCGATGACGTTGGCACCGGGTTCTTTATGGATGGACAGAAGGATGGTTCGACCCTTGCCGAGGCTCGGATCGGTTCCCTTGACGCCCTCGTACGCCCAGGCAGCAAGCTTCGTATTTTCAGCACCATCGACGGCAGTTCCGATGTCGCGTACGCGGACCGGTGCGCCATTGCGATAGGCAACGATCACGTTCTTCCAGTCTTCCGCATTGAAGATTTGATCGTTGTCGTAGACGGTGACGCTGCGTCTCGCGCCATCAAAGGTCCCTTTCGGGCCGTTGACGGTATAGGATTGAAGTTGGGCACGGACATCGTCTAAGCCCATTCCGAGATTGGCGACTTTTCCCGGATCGATCTGGACCCGAATTGCCGGTTTTTGCTCGCCCCACACACCGACCTGACCCACACCGGTGATTTGAGACATTTGCTGCGCCAGAATGTTGTCGGCGTAATCGGAGACCTGGGTAATTGGCAGGGTATCGGAGGACACCGCGAAGATCAGGATGGAGCGGTCGGCCGGGTTGATCTTGCGATAACTCGGCGGGTTGGGAAGGTTCCGGGGCAATTGCCCGCTAGCGGCATTGATGGCGGACTGCACATCCAGGGCAGCCGCATCAATATTCCGATTCAGGTCGAACTGGAGAGTGATGCTCGTCGACCCCAGATAGCTCGACGACGTCATTTGCGTCAACCCCGCGATCAGCGAGAACTGTCGCTCGAGCGGAGTGGCTACGGAGGACGCCATCGTTTCGGGATTGGCCCCAGGCAAACTGGCGGAGACCTGGATGGTTGGGAAATCGACTTCGGGCAGCGGCGCGACCGGCAATAGAGGCCACGCGGCAAGTCCGAGCAGAAGAAGTGCCGCCGCCAATAGGGACGTGCCAATGGGTCGGTTGATGAAGACTGCGGAAATGCTCACGTTATTTGCGCTTGCCATCCGAGCTGCCAGACCCGGCAACCGACGCATCGACTGGCGTATCGGATTTCACTTCCGCCGGGTTGGCAGAACCCGGCGTCGCGTCGCCGTCGCCCCCTGCGTTCGCGCGGGCTTGGGTCTCGACGACCTTTACGCCGGGACGCAGGCGGAACTGCCCATCGACAACCACACGCGTACCCGGTGCAATTCCGGAAGATACGACCGCTTTGCCGTCTTGCTGAAGCGCGACCTTGATCGGCTGCATCGCGGCAGTCTGGTCCGGCTTCACGATGAAGGCATACAACCCGTGGGTGCCGCGCTGAACTGCGGCGACCGGAACCGTCACCACATTTTTTACGGCGGTGACGACGCGCACGTTGACATACTGTCCGGGCCACAATTTATGGGTCGGGTTCGGGAAAGTCGCCTTGAGTTGCACGGTGCCGGTCGTCATATCAATCTGGTTGTTGATCAGTAGCAATTGCCCGCGGCCTAAAAGCGAGTTGTCCTCGCGCGTATAAGCCAACACCGCCAATGGCGTGTGGCCGCTTTCTGAAATAGCGTGATTGATTGCTTGGAAATACTGCTCGGGAAGCGTGAAAACAACCGAAATTGGGTCGATCTGATTGACCACGACGAGGCCCGTCGTATCCGTCGCGTGCACAATATTGCCCGGATCGATCAGGCGCATCCCGGCCAACCCCGTGATAGGCGAATGGATCGTGGTATAGGCCAAGTTCACACGGGCAGTCTCGACCTGTGCCCGATCGATTCCGACGGCCGCCTTCAGGGAAGCGACTGTCGCCACTTGCGTATCGTAGGTTTGTTGTGCGATGGAATCCTGCTTGATCAGCGCCGCGTAACGCTTCAGGTCGACGAGGCTGTTTTCATAACTGGCTTGATCTTTCGCTTGTTGCGCCACCGCGGCCTGCAGAGCAGCCTGATAGGGCGCCGGATCGATCTGTGCGAGAAGATCTCCCGCCTTGATGGGTTGGCCTTCCTTGAAGGCAACCCGTTGCAGCTGTCCATCGACACGCGCCTTGACAGTCACTGAAAGAGCGGCCTGAACGTTTCCGATACCGGAAAGATAAATGGGCAGGTCCTGCCGGCTGGCCGTGGTGGTCAATACGCTTACGGCCGGAGGGGTGGGTGTGGCCTGCTTGTCGGCGGCGTCTGCGCGCCGCTGATAACCTCTGACAGCGACACAGAGCAGAACCACCAGGCACGCGGCGCCAATCCACCACAGCCCGCGGGCACGCGTTCGAACGACTGACATCAAAGCAGACTCCTTCCGATTCTCGCCCATTCGGATGATCGGGGCGAGACCCACGCCTCCTCGCTTTCGCGCGGATTCGTCCTTCTCTCAAAGCCGCTGATCGAAATGCAACAGATAGCCCTCGTCGCGGCGAATAACCTCACATTCTCGCCGATAACACGGGGGTCTTTCGGGTTTTTGAAACAGCTTGTGATCCCTACGGCGTATCTCCGACGAGCACAGTCTTGAATCGGGTGCTCATCCCGGTGAAATTTCTGCTAGCCGCGAGATAGGGTGAGGACTCCATCAATCCTCTGAGGGTTATGCCCTTTGTGACGCCACAGCATGTTTGCACATCACACCGTGCCAGAAGCCTACGTTGACGGCGCACAGTGCCCTTTTAAAAACCGGATACCCTGTAACCCGAGGGGCGAGCGAGATTGTTTGTGCGAGCCGACGACATTCACACCGGCTGCTTCCTGCCGCATGTTTTCCAATTCACTCGGGCCGACGCCGCGTCGCAAACGTACGGGCTTGCGCAGGCCAAGAAGAGTGCTCATGCGCGTCGAGAAGAGGCGACAATCACAAATCGGACCGCCTCGCACTTAGCGTCCGAGAATGTTGGATTCCCCACGCGGAATTTGGTTATTCTGTTCCGCCAGACGAGCTTGCGCATTGACCTGATCGCGGGTGATGGGATAGGTGCGTGGCACAGACTCGGCCAAAGGTACCGTTTGCGAGGATCCGAGCGCGACATGAGCATTTTGACTTTCGTCGCTTACGGCCTTCCCACGGCGCTTTTTAGGCCGAACCGTGACTGTCTTTATTTTGGGAGCCGGGATGGGGGCGATTGTCAACATGCTGACCGGCAGTACCTGCGCGCGGGGGGAAGATTCGGGAGCGCTGTCAACCGGGAGTGAACTCTCGTTTCGCGCCATAGCGTATATCCCCAGGGTCAGCAATGCACCGACAATCACCCCGGATGCCCAACGCTGTCTTCGCATCGACGTACGCCGCGCAAGGGGTAGCGCGGATGCAACCGGATCGATTCTCGCGGGAACGCAATCACCGCGCAGGAATTCATCCGGAATGACTTTGGGATGAGCGACTTCAACGGGGGGGAACGCGTCGGCCGAAAAGACGCAGGCGATCGCCTTTTCGTCAGCCACAAGATCGGGGAACCTTCTTAAGTCGGCTGCCAAATCGGCCGCCGATGCATAACGATCCTCGGGTAGTTTGGAAAGACACCGGGCCAAACTCGAAACGATCGGAGGCGGCACGCTCGGCGCCCAATGGCTCGGAATATCAGGTTGGGTATGAAGCACCGTGTGCATCATCGATACCAGTGTAGGTGCCTGAAAAGGTACGCGCCCGGTTAACATCTCGTAGAGCACCACGCCCAAGGAAAAAATATCCGATCGGCCGTCGACACGCGATCCGACAATTTGTTCGGGGGACATATATTTGGGGGTACCCAGAACAACACCGCTTTGGGTCAAGTCAGAATTCGATAGCTGAGAGATCCCGAAGTCGGTAAGTTTGATCTGCCCACTTTCAAGCCGCATGATATTGCCCGGTTTTATATCCCGATGAACCACACCTTGACCGTGGGCATAGGCCAGAGCGTCGGCGACCTGAACAGTAATATGGACCGCCTCCTCTAATGAAACTCGCGAATCTTCTTTTATCAACGATTCGAGGCTTGTGCCGGGCACGAATTCCATCGAGATGAATGCGATGTCGTCAGACTCCCCCGAGTCATAGACCGTCACGATATTCGGGTGATTGAGCCGGCCGGCCAACTTGGCCTCCCGGTCGAAGCGAATCCGAAAATCCTGCACGTCAGTGCGATTCGGGTCCAGACGAATTGTCTTGATCGCGACGGTCCGCTCGAGCCGGGTGTCGAGCGCCTTGTACACGGCGCCCATTGCTCCGCCTCCAATCTCCTCGAGGATTTCGTAGCGACCATCAATGCGGTTAGGAACGGGCATCGGAACGCAGTCAAAATACGATGCACAAAGACGCCTCGCGTGCATCGTTAACGCGATTGGGGCGCCTCGGGCGAGTCGCCCAGTGCCCGAAGGACCACGTTGAAAATCTCCGGACAGCACATTGAGCTTAACTCAATGATTCCATTGCAACATGGGGTGGAACGCTATTGCATCGGGTATATGTACTTATCGGCGACTTTCGCCTGTACTTGAGGCAATTGTTCAGACTCTCATGCGCCAGACGGACAAGAAATTTACGCAGCCTGGTCTTCTCCGGCTTCGAACGACATCCGAGGCTGTGAAATATCCCCGATGCGCTGCGGGTTTGTCCCTCGGGGGCTTAGCAGTCAAGGGCTGAGTCGAGGTGGCGCCTTTTTGCCTGAGGATCGAAATACAACTCCGTCAAAATACGACGGCTCCCCAATCGCGCAACGTGCGCCACGACATCAATGGCGATATGCGCGAGCCGTTTGAGCTTCTCGTCGTCATAGGCTCGCGCATCGGGACTCCCCTTGGCGAGGATGGCGAAACGCTCAAATGCGAGTGCGCATGATTCGGCGTGAAAGCTCGTGATGGAGCCCGAGTGCCCCGTCATCATAATATTGAGGAAATCGAACGCTTCCGCGCCTCTCAGTTCACCAAGCAACACCCGATCGGGGCGCATGCGCATGCAGCTGCGAATACAATCCGATGAAGTAATGCCGGATTGCTCGTTGAAGAACAGCTGCGCGAAATTCGGCTGATCGAGCTCCAATTCGTGAGTGTCCTCAACGGTAATGATGCGATGCGTGCTCTCAATGAGTGCGCATAACGACTTCATAAAGGTCGTCTTACCGGAACCGGTGCTTCCGACAATCGCGATATTCTTTCTGGCTTTGACGGCCGCTTCGAAAAACCCGCGCACGTCACCATCGTCCTTTAGCCTCTGCAGCTCGCAATCCGCGTCGGAAATGCGGCCCCGATCCTGCTTGATCACACTGAACAATCCATTTCTCGCATGATCCTCCATGCTGTACCTTTCCCATCGGGGCACACGGATTGTGATCGCAACGTGCTCCTCGTTGCATGCGGGAGGAATCACGATCTGAATGCGCTCGCCATGCGGAAGACGGGCCGAAAGAAACGGCATGCTTCGAGAGAGCCGCTTCGCGTCGAAGGCCGCCGTAGCGATTGCCAGCGAATACGCCCACTCGAAACTTATTTCGTTTGACCTGACAAGTTGCCATCCCCGCCCGTCTTCAACCAGAACCTCGCCCGGGCGATTTACGCAGATTTCCGTAACGTCCGACATGTTTAGAAAAGGCGTCAACGGACCGAGAAGTTCGAGCACGGAAACCGCGTCCTTGTTTCGTTCAATCAAGCGCGAGCTCATAGACCGCATCAAAATAGAGGTCGCGCGCCACGAAAATATTGATCCGCGCCCCTTGGTTTCTACTAAGAGTGGTGGGCAGCTCGATCGTATGGTCCAGAACCCGGCCCGCCATCCGATTTCCCATTTCATTGGTATTTGGCAAGACCACCGTCTGGGTGTTCGCACCCGCGCGTTGATTCGAGGTCTCTTCCAAGGCAATTCCATCCTGAATGAAACTTAAAAGAAACGCCGCGCCGATGCGATCGAACCAGTGTTCGTTAACATCAGCCGGAATCCCCGATCCGCCGAGCGGATCGGTTGCGGGAGAGTCTAAATCGACGACGACGCCCAAAGGCGTCTTCACTCGCGTCCACACAACGAAGATTCTGTTCTGTCCCTGACGCACGGACGAACGATACTCTCCAGTAACGAGCGACCCCCGTTCGATCAGTACATTTCGACCATCATCCGAATAGACATCGTGCGTAACAATGCAACTGGTGAGACCGGGCAACGTCGAGTCAAGGTGCGTCTGAAGCGCACATTCGATCGTGCTTCCAGTCGCCAAAAGCATGTTGCGCCTTGAAAGCCGACTCGCCTGCACACCCTCGCGCCTTTCCGGCTCGAGTAAGGCGGCAACACCGCTCGGGTCGGGCGCCTTGCCGGCGCCCGTAGAATGCTTCTCGCTCAGAATCGAAGCCACGCGCGTGCCACCCGCACTACGTTCAAAACCTGCCACCATGACAGGGGCATCGTAGGCATTCGAACTCGAGAAAGCCGCTTCCGGATGAAGCACTGGTGGAGGTTCGGCAGCCCCAGGGGGCACATAGCTCGCCTGTGAATTCCCTGTAGATAATTGCGGCAACTCAATAGGGTAAGGTCGCGAATTCATCAGGCCCCGAGGCCCGGCGATGGCCACGCCTTGAAGGGGGCTCGTCAACCTCGGCATCAACGGCCGATCCTCGAACCGACGAGCCCACGGAGAAGATTGGTTGCTGGGAACGGGATCTATGGCAGCCGCGGGTGGGTTATCCGACTTAAAGCGATGAAGCGACCAAATCGCCCCCGTTACGAGAATTGCAATGACAAGACCGAGGAAGATTCCCCGATAACGCCAGTCCCCACGAAGGTCGGCATCCGTAATCGGTGCCATACCGCGTTCATCCGCAAGCTCTCCGTGAACTACCTGTCCATAAGTCGTCACCGCAGTCCCTTCAGCTTCCGCATCGGTCCACCATCCGTCATCGCAGAAGCAAGACCGTCCCCTTCCGGAGTCCAGGCGTCATTCCATAGGCCGACCACTTCCCTGCCCAGCCGCAGCACCAATCTTTTTGAGACTCTGTGAATCACGATGAGATCGCCCTGAACATGAAGGTTGACGAGTGTCTCCGTATCATCATCACCTCGCTCAAAAATCGCCGGGATCTCGCGGTTTGGCGGGATACGGATATATGTAAAATGCCCATCGTCATATGCCGCTGTCGGCGTTATCGAATCGGAATCTTTTCCCACCTGCATGGAATATTGGCGATTCAGAGTTGCGAGTGTCGTCTTGGCTTTTGAATCAATCGTCGTTTTCGATGCGGTGTGATCTTTGGGATCTTGCGCGTACTTAAAGCGAATCATGTATTCGGGGACGTTACCTTTTGTTCGATTGATATCCGGAAGGATATTCAAATCGAAACTGTAGGAGCGCTCATTCGTAACGACGATGAGATTCGAGTGATTCGCAAGACTTTTTGGCTTGACAAACACGTGAGAGCCTCCCGGTTTGGCGACAATGATCCAATTGGCCGAGTCGCCGACTGCGGCCTCTGTGATCGACTCCGTTCCTTCAAACGCTATTTGAGTAACGAAACCACGTCTCGCAGTGAGAGAAACGACCTCATTCGGGTGATAGTCCACGACGGCTATGCGGGCGTCGGATGTTTCCACGGATTGGCCAAAAGCGACAAGAGGTGCAGCAAGCGCTACGCTCAGCCAAAGGTGAGTAGGAAGTCTCATCGCTGACTTTCGGAATCCGGGACACGCGGCCCATTCAATAAACTCGCAGGGTTTCCAAAACCGGCGGTACGCGCCGACCCAGACGGCTGATGATCGAGCATTGAAGCCCTGCTGCCGGATCCCGTTTGCGGATCTGACGCGGAGACTGTACGAGGCGGGTCGATCAGCTCCTGATCGACCGTATACGCCGTTACGTGAAAACCAAGCGGATTCTCAATCAGGTCTCGCTCCCGCCCTCGTAGGGCCGGTTTATAGTCATAAGCGAGAGTCGCGACGAAGCGTGTGGGGGTGTCGGCGCTATCCATGTCGTCGCGTTTGATCGAACGATCGAATCGCACAACCGCCTTCCCGGTTTCGCTAGATGGGAGGACAACCGAGAGAATGTTGACGCGCATCTCCGTATTGGCGCCAAAGCGACGGTCTAGGGCGTCGTCTCCCTGATATAGCGTGGCATATTGTTTTGCCACCTTGTCATCACTCAGGCGAATGACCGTGTCATAGTCATATTGCAAAAGACCCCAGTCGTAGCGCTCACGCGCACGCACGTAGTTCATCACCCAATACCGATCGACGAGTTCATTGTGCGTCACTGCCTTCGCATCGAGCACGGCGACTACTTGGGTTTCGCCGCTCGCCTTATCGATGGACACGAGGAACGGGACCACCTTCTTCAACGGTGCGAGCGCCGTCACTGCGATTACCGAAAGAGCCGCAATCCCGATCGAGATCGCTGCGATGAGCCATGCTCGGCGCTCGGATTTTTCCCGTGCCAAAACATGGGACCGCTCCCACCCAGAGGCTGTATCAAAGTAAGACATGGGCTTGCCCTATTCTCATGGTCCTTTATTGACCGGAATACGTGAGTTGCCATCGGGCATCTCAGGTTTGGATGTCACCGCGGTGCACCCCGCGATTATCACGATGGCCACGCAGCAGACGACTCTACGAATCGATTTCACGGATATACCTATGGAAAAGTCAAAGGAGACATGCCCTGGCCGGCTGTGCCGGTCGCGGCCGCGCGTTTCATACCGAGCTCGTGCTTCTGTTGAATAATTAGATGGTCTTCCGCATCGGCAAGCATCTTAAAGAGCTGAAGCTTCGTCGCCTCGTTCTGGATCGACGCAATTTCGGTTTGAAGGCGTGCACTCAGGTCTGCGATCGCTTTAGGATCGGTCGCCGAATCGATTCTCTGCGTGAGGCCCTGAATTTCCGCCAACCGTTGTTGCGCAGCGACGTATGCGGCCGACCCGAACGCCTCGTCTTGTGCTGTCTTGTTAAGGTCATGATTGCAAACCAAGAGCGCGTCGCCTGACTTCCCATTGCAGTCAAATATCGCGGTATCGGACCTAAAGGCTCGAGCCGGCTGGCTCAAGCCGGCGTAGCCAGTGTTGCGCACCGCCGAATAGACCGCTTGCCAATTTGGTGGAAGATAATTTTGCAAAGCGGGATTGTTGAATAGCTCGCCTATTCCACGCGAACCGTTCAGTGACTGAAACAGGACCAGTTGCTGTTGAAGTTGCATTTTTAACTGCGCCACGGTTTCCATGGCCTGGGCGATATTGGCGACATCGATAACCGGCATTTGCGCGAATGCCGTGAATGAAAGAGCGGCCTGTGCCAATCCTGAGCAGATTTTTATGGACAACCTCATTTCACGTCTCCTCTGGGCATGGGTCTTTCGTGCAGCCACTCGAGCACCGCCTCGTGATATCGATTGGTTGACGGCGACGGGATTCGATTTGAGGAGCCAAATACGGCCCCCACGTTTCTCAAACCAGACGACACGGATCGTGCATCGGGAAGCGCATTCTCTATAGAAGCCGCCAGCCTCGAGGCCACTCCCAGAGCCGCGCCACCCATGCCCGTTACTGCCGCACCGCCAGTGAGTCCGGCCGATATTTTTGGGACCTGCAGAGTGATTACGGTTATCGCGCCCGAGATCAAGACAAGCTCTGCGAGCTGTTGTACGGCGTTCATGCGAGAAATATCCTGACTCAGGAAGGCTTCGATGTAATGGCCATAGACGCGCAATATCAGCGCCGTCATGGCCGCCATAAGCGCCATAAGAAATGTGTAATTCATGAGCTTCGAGAGCCATGCATCGAAGAAACGTCTCGTTTGAGAGAAAGCCATACAAGCGATGAATATGGGGCCAAAGCCCAGCACCAATGCCAAGCCAACTTTCGCGAGCAACACGTAGCTCACGGCGACCAACAACACTATCGCGATGACAAGTATCATCAGAATGCCTGTCAAGATGTCCGTATAGCCGCTTATGGGGAGGAGTTCCTCGCCCCGGCTCACGACGTTAGCGGCCATGTGGCCCCCCTCGTCATTCAGCCGGTCCATGGCCTGATAGATATTCGTCGTGCTCGAGTCAGAACCAGCCGCGGCGAGGGTTTCGCTCAATCCATTTGCCGCGGAAACGACTTCGCCCTGATACAAGCCTGCGCCAAGAGCAAAACTCAGCGTCAACGACAGCTTCATCGCTCTATACACGAACGACTGAATGGGTTCACGCGCTTCACCCCGTATCACCGACCACCCGAAACAGAGCACCCACAGAGTGAGCGCGGTGGATATGACCGGAATTAATAGGCCGCAAAGGCGCGTCGAGGTCGTCGTTATGAAGCTGTTTAAGGCGCTGTCGATAGATGTGCCCAGGTATTGAAAGATATTTCCTGAATCAGTCACGCTCATTCCTTTTGATCTTCAAACGTTTATGGAAGATCGGCATCCAATCCTCGGGAGAGTCGCCCACTTCTGCGCGAATCTGATCGAGTAAGGAGACGTTGTCGGTGGTGCCCGATAAAATGTCTAACGCCTCTCTGAGCGAGGACAGATCGAGTTTTGCCAGAACGGAGCGTCGACCCTGCTTGACCAGAAACAAGCGGCTGGCTTCGGCCAAATTCCGGATAACATTGAATTCTGTCTCGGACACCTTCAGACCCTCGACGTAATCTCCACGATCTGCCTGGGGGTTCGGCAGGAAGATGAACGTCGCCGTTTGCTCGATCAGCGTACGGGTGATCGGAGTCGATAGCGCGTCGGAAGGCGATTGGCTGTCGAAAATTCCGATGCCGTTCTGCTTTCGAATTGTCTTCTGCTTGTTTTTAACGAAATCTGCAAATACTGGATCGCCAATCGCTTTCCAAAACTCCGACATAACATAGATGAACCGCCTACCATCCATGAGCGATTCAATCGAAAATAGAAGAATCATCATGAGAGGAGTTCTGGTCAATGGATCGTCCAGAAACTCCGTGTAGTCGAAGCCGTAGATGGTTTTCGTGTCCATCGCGAGCTCGTTGTGCGGATTATCGAGAACCCACCCATGCGTACCCCCGGCACACCAGCGTTGGAGACGCGACGCCAGACTATTGGTCCCTTCATCGAGGAGATTTTGTCTAATCGTCGTCAATCGCCGCTTCTCGCGCGGAAAACGCGCAACCGTTCTGACGGCATGGCTGATTGCGCGCGCCTCGACCGCGCTTATGGCGGCACCATCCGGTTGTGCCAATACCTGGACCAGCTCTTCCCAAAACAGGATGTTTTTTTCATTGGGGTCCATTTGGAAAGGATTTAATCCGGTCGACTGTCCCTGCTTGAAAATGAAATACTTGCCACCCATCGCGCGTATCGCGATTTCAGCCCCGCGGTCCTTGTCGAATAAAACGATTTGAGGGTCGAATTTGGTGGCCTGCGCAAGGAGAAAAAGCTCGATTACTGTTTTTCCAGATCCGGTTTGGCCGATGATCATTGTGTTACCCGGGGACTTTTGCTCCGTCGCGTCCTCGCCCTCGCGGCCGGGATGAAAATTGAAATAGAACGGCTGGCCACTTGGCGTCAGGAGAACACTCACCGCCTGTCCCCACGGATTTCGTTGCCTTTTTCCCTCCGAAAAATTATGGAAGCTTACGATGCCGCAGAAATTGCGAGATGAAATTCGGGCGATGCGAGGCCTCATGCTCCAGTTTCCGGGAAGCTGCGAGAACCATGCGGCGTCGGGAATGAGATCGACAATCGCGGTTTGAAAGCCAAGCTCCTGGAGAACGACGCGAGCCTTGGCGACATTGTTCGATACGGCCGTTAGGTCGCGACCGAGAATGGCCAGGCAATAGTGATACTCTCCAAAGACGAAATTGCCATTCGCGAGTTGATCGAGGGCACCGTTTAACGCTTCGATCTGGGAGACAGCAACATCGTTGGACGCAATCAACTGATTCCGTTGCCGCTCCAGGTACGCTCTGGCCACATTTTTCTCAAGGCCGCTAAAGCTCTGAGTTTCGATAAACTCGTAGTCACCGTAGAGCAACGAATTGAGAATGCCTGGCTCTGACCACTCCGGATAGTCTTTCAAATCAAGGATTGCGGCGAACCGGCACTCCGTCGGATTACGGATTTCGATGCGTTCGGTGCCAAAGGATAGCCGAGCGGTGCCTAAGGTTTCGCAAATCGGTCCGGACGGGACAGGGACTTTCTCCCATACCGCGTTAACAAGGTAACCGAAGAATTCGAGCGGTTGCGAGTAGAGCACCGAGCCGTGCCGGTAGGTTCCAAGTGGCTCGATACCATACTGCTTCAACCCTGCCTCAAGCTGGCGCCCAATATCTCCAAGCGTTGCGACTGCCCGATCTTCCTGGTTTCTCAACGTTTCAAGAGTCGATCGTTGCGCCCTTTTCAAGGCACGGCGTACGGACGATGATTGGGAGCGCCAGATTACCGTCAAATACAATTCGTTGACCATCATGCGATGCTTGCCCAATAGGCTCGCATAGTCGTCGTCGAGACGGGCGCAAAAAGGATTCGCAAAATGGGCATCGAGTCCGACTGACACATGCCGTCTCACTTTGTGCGTCCAAAAGGCGACTGCGCCGTCCGTGATGCTGCGCAGTATTTGGTTGAAATTTTCATGGCGCGCAAGAATCTCCGCCGGCTCTGCCGCCTCGAATGTCAGGCCTGCGATCCGCCAAACACGCAAATAATCCCCGTCGCGTGTGCGGATCACTTCTCCCGTCACGTGTGCAGTAAACGGAATGAATTCCGCGATCGTGCGCCTCGCTTTTATGCGGCGCGACTTCGACGCACCGGGATTCTTGATCGGTGGTAGAACGGGGCCGGTTGGCGCCGCACAAGAAGAGGTCGGACGCGTTGCCATCTTATCGTCCTCCGTGTCGAAATGGCCCGTAGGTTCTGATGCGCCACATTGCCCCGTTGTAGCGGAAGCGGACCAGACGAAGGCGAATCAGAAGCTGAGACAATCGATGGTCATCCCGGCGGGTAATCTCGCGCAAACTCAGGAGGATCGGCGCCAGACTTGCGAGGGCTATGGGGAAGCTCGGGCCCCTGAAGAGCGCACCCGCCAGAGCACCCAAGGTGAGTACGGTCCCCACGATCACAATCACGGGGACAAGTGGGACGCCCCATATTGTCGCCGGACGGGTACACCCTTTGAAAATGGGATCGCGTAGGTCTATCGTCACTGATTACCCCAGAAGCCATCCGGCAATAGATGTCGCCCCACCGATGAAGAGGGCGCCGATCACGATATTTGAGACCTCGGACCAACGTGCATGCTGAAAAATCATCCGATAGCCCACAGTGATCACGGCGATTGCGACGATGACTGCGGAAGCGCCCTGCAAAACTGTGAGGACACTCTGGAGAATCGTATTCACGTTTGATAAGCCTTGGGCAATTGCCCGCTCGCTGACAAACGCCCCAAATGGGATCGCTCCAGCACGACAAACACGGAATTGAGTAGTTGACTTCATTTGAGCTCCATCAAGTTTCTAGGCGCCTTTGGTCGCAGCGGAATAGGATTCGCCGGACCACATTGCGCAGTCCGAAGCTTGCCCGGAACTCACCTGTCGATCACGATGGAATGCGCAAGCACTTCGCGAAATGACGAATGCCCGATCTGCGCCCAGTGAAGCGCAGATTGCAATCGCTCTTACAGCGGAGGGTCGATGTGAGTCGCCGACGAGAGGCCGTCGGGAATCAATGCTTCGGCAACGTCAGTGATAATGATTGTTGAGGGAATGCCGAATTGGCAGCCTCTGTCGTAATTTGGAGGTCGGCCGATCCACTGCGCAGCACTGCCCTCCAGTGGCAGAGGATTACGCCTGTCGGACCGTCACATCTTGGCCTTTAGTAGCCGATGCAAGTCCGAGATTTCTGGTAATAGAGCACACTGGAAGCCTGAGCTCGCCCGTAAGCTTTCCCTCACTAGAAGCAGGCGGGAAGTAAAACCTTCTGGGAGGACGTCACTCGCGCTGCGGTTGTGGCGACGCTCACGTCGGTCCAACCCTCGAGGTTGTCGTACTTCGTCATGGTGGCCTGATCGACGGCGGCCGGCGTATAGGCGAGGTCCGAGAGTTCTGCGGCAATCAATCGATTGATGCTATTTGTACCCATGTCTATTTCCCTTCTATCGGAAACACCACTGCGCCATTATGGCCAAACTGGGACCGGAACCGAACCGCCCATCGGACACCATCGATCAAGTGCGGCAAGGCATCGTTGATCGTGATGCTGCTATAGTTGTCCGATTCAATGTCGCGTGGTGACTCGCACACCAAATCATTTCCGCACTCAAGGATCGATGGGAGAGCGACGTTGCGGATGTTATGATTTCCAAAAAACAGGAGGTTCCCACTGGTCAAGCGCAGGGCGGCCGAGATGCCGAAAAGGGGATAGTTCCGGAGTGTTCCTTGGTCGACCCAGGATGAACCCGACCAAGAATAGGCTTTGGCCACGTCATGGCCGAAATACCCGATGAGCCGGCCATCAGCGATGGAATGGTCGGCTCCAGGAGCCCACCTGAGGTAGGGTGCGGGAGCGGCGGCCTCAGAACTAAATTCGCCTCGTGTCGACAACAGGTAGGTGTGCCCGGGCCGCCCTCCCCCATAGTCCACATAAAGGAGCCGGTCACCAAATGGATACAGCCGGCCGGCCACCCCGACAGCGTGGCTATAGACATGATTGTCCAATACCACTCCCGTACGGGAGACATGCACCGTCCACAAGGGAAAGGGCTGCGCGGAGAGCGCCGGTTCATTGCCAGCGAGCACAAATCCATCGTCGGTGGCAAGGCAGCTTAAAAAGGCGCCCTTTCCGGCAGGTGGCTGCAATTGGCCTTTGAATAAGGGATTTCCATTCATGTCATAGGCTGCAAAAGCGCCGGCCTGAAAAGCTTTTATTCCGCAAACAAGAATGACTCCATGGCCGATCGTAGCGTCTCGAACCACGAATTCGACCGGAGCCTTCCAACGCCCCACCCCCAAACGCGTCACACGTTGAATGGTTCCGCTATCCGCGCTGCTCGATACCACGAACAGATCCCCGCCTTCCTCGGCCAGCAACCGAGCCACCGTCATATCTTTCCCCACATCGACATAAAAGCCATCATTGGAGGCAAAGCTGGACGTCACCAT
>Ga0208357_1000104_pt1 | contig 63440 bp, 60 predicted proteins | sample NGESurdeep092012_6_FD_184487 | JGI IMG/M metagenome (GOLD analysis project Ga0208357, IMG submission 184487) | Arctic peat soil microbial communities from Barrow, Alaska - NGEE Surface sample F52-2 deep-092012 (SPAdes) | ecosystem: Environmental > Terrestrial > Soil > Wetlands > Peat ...
ATCCAAGGCCGCGAGCCCGGGTGACGAGGTCATCCCCTTTACAAAGATTCGCCGGCTCACCGCCGAACACATGACGCGCTCGAAGTCAACGTCGGCGCACACGTTGATGGTCAAAGAGGTGGACTACGAGCACGTCGAAGAGTTGCGTCGAAGTCACGGCGCTGCCTTCAAGGAGCAAGAGGGCTTCTCCCTTACGTACTTGCCCTTTAACGCCCTCGCCGCAGTCGCGGCTTTGCGTGACTTTCCATATCTCAACGCGTCGGTGGGTGACGACGAGTTAATCGTGCATCACGAACTCAATCTCGGCATTGCCGTTGACTTAGACGGCAGCGGCTTGGTCGTGCCGGTGGTGCAGAACGCCGATGGCTATAACGTGCGCACGATTGCGCGCAAGATCCGCGAGCTCGCGACCGGTGCTCGTGCGAAGAAGCTCACCGTGGATGACATGTCGCACGGAACGTTCACCATCACGAACCCGGGTCCTTTTGGCACGCTCATGACGGGTGCGATCATCAACCAACCACAAGTCGCAATTCTCGCCACCGACGGGGTCACGCGAAAGCCGGTCGTTGTCGTCGACCACTCGAACAACGAAGCAATCGCGATTCATTCGGTGGGCAACCTCGCGCTCACCTTCGACCATCGCGTCATCGACGGAGCGTACGCCGCTCAATTCTTAGCGCGAACCGCTGAGATCCTCCAGACCCGCGATTGGATGAGCGAGCTCTAAGGCTCGACAAACGGCCCATGGTGACGCACAACGAACAACTCAACGTGGGGACGTTCACGCCGTCGCTCCTCATCGACCTCGCGAGATCGTCGGGAGCGCTTGGCCGCGTTGGGCTTGATGTGAATGAGTCGCTGGTTCCGTCCTCGCCCGCGCAGTTCGCGTCGCTCGAAGCTGGAGAGTTCGACGTGGTGTTTACGAGTCCCGACAACGTCCTCGCGTATCACTTCTTGTCGGCGAATCCACTCCATCGAAGAATCCCCTTGCAAATCATCTGCGGGATCGATCGTGGACTCGGTCTCTCTCTCTGCACCGCGCCACGCATTACTCACGTTGAGGATCTTCACGGTCAAGTCCTCGCCGTCGACGTTCCGCAGTCGGGATTCGCGTTCGTGGCATACGCCCTACTCGAAATGGCCGGTCTGTTTCCGGGCGATTACACCGTCGAATCGTTGGGCTCGACGCCGAAGCGAAGTGACGCCCTCATCGCGGGATCGTGTGCGGTCACGATCTTGAACGCGGGAAACGAACTACGCGCCGTTGGCGACGGATGTTCCAACCTCAGTCCTGTCTCCGACCTCGGCCCCTACTTCGGCACTGTTCTCGCGACCTTGGCAGATCGGGCCGATTCAGTTAACGACGTCAATCTCCGCTTCGCCGACGCGTTGCTCGAAACGATCCACGAGATCGTCGGAGGTGAAAGAGAAGCCGACGTCATCGAATCTGCGATGCGACTACTTAACCTCACCGAGGACGAAGGACAAGATCACTACGCGTGCCTACGCAATCCAGTGACCGGCTTCGTCGCGAGTGGTCGAGTTGACCGCGCGTCAATTGAGACGCTCGTCGACCTGCGTCGTACCTACGCGTCAACGCCTGAGCTCAACGGTATTCTCGGCGCAATCGAGTCGGTCGTGCTCGAGAGAGCGCTGGAATAAATACCGCGCACCCGATCGACGTCACGTGACGTAGGGCATTCGCTCACCACGTGGCTAGCCTCAAAACGTAAGAGAAACATGACCCGCGAAGTAATCGAAAAGAGATGACATGACCACCACCGACGATCGACGCTCTACCCAGTCCAGTGTTACCGACGCGTTACTCCTTCGTCGCCCTCTCTGGCAGTCATTTATTTGCGGCGCCTTCATCGACGACGACGCCGAGACCTTCGAGGTCCTCGAGGCCGCGAACGCGACGCCCTTAGCGCGCGTGGCGATAGCGAGCGACGAGATCGTGAACCGCGCCGTGATGGATTCCAGACGCGCCTACGAAGAGGTGTGGCGCTACCTTTCGCCCAAAGAGCGCGGCGCTTTGATGCGCGAAGTCGCAGTGCGTATTCGAGCGAACGCCGATGAACTCGCCGAGCTCTGCGCGCGCGAGGTCGGTAAGCCCAAACGAGACGCTCTTCGAATCGACGTTCTGTCGTGCCATTCGAGCTTCGACTACTACGCCGGTATCACCGACTACGTGAGTGGCGAGATTCTCGACCAAGGTCCGATTGAGGCGCGCGTGACCTACGAGCCGTACGGCGTCGTCGCGGCAATTCTCCCCTTCAACTGGCCACCCATCCACTTCTCAAAGAAGTGCGCGCCCGCCTTGGCCGTGGGCAACACGGTCGTGATCAAACCCGGTGAGCAAGCACCGCTCACGGTGCTGCGACTTACTGAAATTGCCAACGAAGTCTTGCCTCCGGGCGTGATCAACGCCGTCAGCGGCATCTCCGCAGGCGCGGCATTGGTGGCGCACCCGAGAGTCGAGCGAATCTCCTTCACGGGATCGACCGCAACCGGTCGCAAAGTCATGGAGAGCGCCGCAAAGAACTTGACGTTCGCCACCATGGAACTTGGTGGCAAGAACGCCCTGCTCGTGCTCGACGACGCCGAGGTGGAGAGCGCCGTCGCAATTGCGATTGAGGGCATGTTCTACAACCAGGGTGAGGCCTGTACGTCAACGTCGCGAATTCTGGTGCACACGTCGATCTACGACGAGTTCGCTACACGCTTCGTCGAAAAGGCCGCCGAGTTGATCGTCGGAGACCCCCTCGAGAGCGCTACTGATATTGGCCCCATGGTCGACGCTAAGCAGCACCAACGGGTGCAGCACTTCATTGACGTGGGCACCGAGCAGGGTGCGACACTCCTCTTTAAGGGAACAATCCCAGAAGATGAGCGCTTTCACGAGGGTTACTTCATCGCGCCGTACATCTTTGGCGACGTCACGACGAAAATGACGATCGCTCAAGAAGAGATCTTTGGACCCGTCGCGTGCTTGATGCGCTTTGACAGCGATGACGAAGCGGTCGAGATCGCGAACGACTCGCCTTATGGACTCACCGCGGCAATCTGCACTCGCGACGAAGCGCGTGCGGGGCACTTGGCTCAACGTCTCGAGGTCGGCATGGTCTTCGTGAACAACTACACGAGACGCAACTTCATTGGTTCACCCTTCGGCGGCGTGAAGGGAAGTGGCTATGGGCGCGAATACGGCCCTGAAACACTGCACGAATTTGTCCGGGCTAAAAATGTGCGCTATCCCTCCGGTCGCGGACCAATTCCTGGTTGGCCACCTCAGCGCTAAACCGGGCAAATTGAACGAGGCGACGTTGTAGCCTCTTGCCATGACGCGTGACAAGATTCTAGAGTCGGCCGCCCACGAAATTGAACTGAACGGGATGACCCAGTTCCGCGTAAAGCGGGTGGCCTACGACGCCAAGATTTCGGTCGCGTTGCTCTACAGCTACTTCGACGATCGCGAAGATCTAATTGCGTGTGCCATCGTGCACCGTTTTCGCGAAGTCCTGCTCGGTCTCGCCGAGACGTTCACTCATCCACTCGAGACCGTGAAGTCGTCCGAAGATCTCCGCCAAGCCCTTCGCGTCATCATCGCCGAGGCACAAGTTCCCGCACGAACTGAAGCGCGGATCCAGCGCATCGAGAGCATGTCATTCGCTCGCCACAATCCCACGGCGCAAGCCGGCATCGCGGAAGCGAAGAAGGAGGCGGCTTCGCGCATCGTCAGCCGCGTGAAGCCACTCGAGGACATGAATCTTCTTGCCGAGGGAATGAGTGCCGTGGCGTTCGCGCGCATTTGGTACGCACTTTTCTTTGGCCAGATCGAACTTGAGGGAGAGCACGCGCTGTCGGTCAACGCCGACGAATGGTTTCTCGCCTTGACGGTGCTCGCTGAGGGCGCGATTCGCCGCGAGCCCAGCAACCTCTCGTTTTAGGCGGCGCGGTCGACCACAAACCTGGTCCACTGAAACAACACCAAGCAGAAGCCCAACTCGAAAATTAACTCGCCCCACATGAGAATCTGAAACTTCCAGTCGGGTAGCGAGAACGCACCGATGATGCCACCCGCGAGCTGAATCGTGGCGCCACCAACTGCCAACAACGACGTAGTGCGTCGAAGCAACGCGTACGAGATAGCGAGTTGCACGAGCGCACCAAGAACGCCAACGGTCATGTGCGCCCAATTTAGAAGTGTTCCCCCGGTGTAGGGGGTGACGAGCAAGAGGAGCAACATCGCGGCGACGAGTTTCAAGCCGAGGGCCAGCAGCGGGTCGAGTCCGCCCTCTCTAAAAAGTCGCGACGTGCGCCACAGGCCCGCCGCAGCTATCACGTAGCCAACGATGGCAAAGAATATCGTTCGGTGATTGACGCCGAAGTACGAGATGCCCGCGGTGTTGGCGTCGAATCCGTGTTGGAGATAGATACACCACGCAAGAGCAAGAAAAAAGAATGCTTGCGTCGTGAGAAGCACGCGCACCGCGCGACGTTGGAGATCGTTCGATGTCGAAGCCTTAGTAGTGGTCTTCTCGCTACTCTCCACTTATCCCTCCAGCGTGGCCTTTATGGAACGAAACGTGCGCGCGAAGCCTCGAGTTCAATCAATGCTTCAGCTCGTCCCACGTAGTTCTCCACCTTGACCCACTTGCCCTCGTCCAGGTCCTTGTAGACGGTGAAGAAGTGGCTGATGCGATCGAGGTCGGCCTTGGGCACATCACCAATATCCTTCGCGTTCTTCCACTTCGGGTCATAGTCGGGCACGGTGATGAGCTTGGCGTCTTCGCCCTTCTCATCAGTCATGATGCACATGCCAAGAATCCTTGACTCGATGAGACAACCAGGAAAAGTCGGGAACTCGGTCAGGACGAGTGCGTCAAGGGGGTCGCCGTCGCCACCGAGTGTGTCAGGAATAAAGCCGTACTCCGCGGGGTACACCATCGAAACGATGAGATGGCGGTCCAGTTTGATCGTGTGATTCTCGTGATCGTACTCGTACTTGTTTTGACTTCCACGTGGGATTTCAACGATGACGTTGACCGTATCCATAGAGGGCTCCCTAAAATTTCTGCGCGGACTCCTCCGTGCGGTTTAGGACAATCGTAGTGGCCGACTCCCCGCTCGCTCCCTTGTGCGCGGCGGCGCTTTGCTTGGGATCCTCACGTGGTGTCGACGTAGACTTATCCCGCGAGAAGCCAGGGCTTCTTCGAACCAGGAGGCCTTGATGGAGCGAATTGGTGTAGTTGGTTGCGGTCTCATGGGTTCGGGTATTGCCGAAATTACCGCGCGCGCCGGGGCCAACGTGGTGGTGATCGAAGACAACGTCGAGGCCATGGAGCGAGGCATCGAACGTGTCGAGCGGTCACTCACGCGAGCGGTCTCCTCAGGAAAGATGCCCGAGGACGAAGCCGACCACGCGCGAAGCAATCTCACATTCTCGACAGATTTCGCCGACCTTGTGGACCGCCAACTGGTCATCGAAGCCGTCGCGGAGAACGAGGAGATCAAACTCGACGTTTTTAGAAAGATCGACGCCGCGGTGACCGATCCCCTGGCAATACTGGCGACCAACACGTCGTCAATTCCCATCATCAAACTCGCCATGGCCACCAAGCGACCCGAGCAAGTCATCGGCATGCACTTCTTCAACCCGGTGCCCGTGCTGAAACTGGTCGAGTTGATCTCTTCGTTGTTGACGAGTCCCGAGACAACTCAGCGCGTTCGTGCCTACGCGACCGATTCGCTCAACAAGCGCGTTATCACTTCGCCCGACCGTGCCGGGTTCGTCGTCAACGCTCTCCTTATTCCCTACCTGCTTTCGGCGATTCGAATGCTCGAATCGGGATTCGCGAGCGCGGAAGACATCGACACCGGCATGGTCGTTGGTTGCGCGCACCCGATGGGGCCACTTGCACTCACTGACCTCATCGGTCTCGATACCACGTTGGCCGTGGCTGAGTCGCTCTACGAAGAGTTCAAGGAGTCTCACCTCGCGCCACCGCCGCTTCTTTCACGTATGACCCAAGCGGGGCTCATGGGGCGCAAATCCGGCCAAGGCTTCTTCGCCTACAAGTCCTAGCCTCGCGACGCAACCATATGGAGCACGGCAGCGACGTTCATTCGATCGTCGTGATGGGCGTGTCGGGATCGGGCAAGAGCACCGTTGGCTTGGCCTTGTCGAAGAAATTAGATTGCGCGTTCCTTGACGCCGACGCACTGCACACCCCTCAAGACATCGCGAAGATGTCATCGGGTCACGCGCTCGATGATGAGGATCGGTGGCCGTGGCTTCGTCTCGTGGGCGAGCACGTCAAAAAGTATGAAGAAGATCATCGCAGTTCAGTGACGGCGTGTTCCGCCCTGAAGCGTTCATACCGTGACGTTTTGCGCGACTACGTTCCCGGCCTCTACTTTGTCTTCCTCGACGGATCACCAGAGGTCATTGCGGCACGAGTTGGTACTCGAGCAGGTGGCTACATGCCAGCGACTCTTCTCGCCTCGCAGTTCGACACTCTCGAACCGCTCGACGCAGATGAGCAAGGCCTTCGCGTTGACGCTGATAATCACCTCGACGACATTGTCAGCGACGTCGCAAATTACTTTTCCGCAACGCCCTAGGTGACGGCGTTTCGAACCGCGAATCGTTCGTCGAGGTAGGCGCCAGTGTTCATCACGTCAGCAATGACCTCGACGGCGTCGTAAACTTCGACGAACCTCAGGTACAGCGGCGTGAAGCCAAAACGAGCAACGTTGGGTTCGCGGAAGTCACCCACGACGCCGCGCTCAATCAACGCCTGAATGACGCCGTACGCGTTCACGTGGCGCAACGACACTTGACTACCTCGCCTCGCGTGTTCAAGCGGCGTCGCGACCTCAAAGACACCAGGTACACGAGCTTCAACAAGTTCAATGAAGAGATCGGTCAGCGCCAGGCTCTTCGCGCGCACCTGGGGCATCGTCACACGGTCCCACACGTCGAGCGCTCCGTCAAAGGCGGCGAGAGCGATGATGGAGGGGGACGACGTCACGAAGGCTTGCATTCCCTTTGCCGGCTCGTAGCCGAGTTCAAAATCAAAAGGTCGAGCGTGTCCAAGCCAACCCGGCAGTGGATTCTCTAACACGCCTTGCCAGGACGTGCGCACGTAGAGAAAAGCCGGCGAGCCGGGCCCGGCGTTCAAGTACTTGTACCCACAGCCCGCAGCGAAGTCGACGTTGGCATCGCTCACGTCCAAGGGAACCGCGCCGGCAGAGTGCGCGAGGTCCCAGAGCATCAACGCGCCCGCGTCGTGAACCTTTGTGGTGATGCCCTTTAGATCAAGTGCTTCACCACTTCGAAAGTCGACGTGGGTCAACATCGCGAGTGCCACGTCGTCGCTCAGCTCACTCTCGAGCGTGTCGCGATCGATCGCCTTTACAGTGACGGGCCGGCCAGCACGCCTCGCCATCGCTTCGACGATATAGAGATCGGAGTGAAAGTTCGCGACGTCGGTCAAGATGACGTGTCGATCGCGGCGTTGATCAAGCGCACCACCAATGAGTTTCGCGAGCATGATGGTCAGCGTGTCCGCGACAAGAACTTCGCCGTCGTGAGCGCCAATGAGGGGCGCAAGACGATCACCGAGTCGCGTCGGCATTTCCATCCATCCGGCCGAGTTCCAACTGCGCACGAGGCCCTTTTCCCACTCGTGGTTCAGTACTTCGTTGACGCGCTTCTTTACTGCGCGCGACACCGGACCCAGTGAGTTGCCGTCGAGGTAGATCTCGTGTTCGCTGAGAATAAAGTCGTCGCGCAGCGGCGCCAGCACGTCCGAGCTGTCGAGGACTTCACACTCTTCGCGGGTTGTCACAGTATCGACCTCACTTCCCATAACGCTGGGTACAACCGTTGTCCGAGTGTCGTGTCCAGATACGCCATTCCCTCGCTGCCGCCGGTGCCTGGACGGCGACCGATTTCGCGCCCGGCCATCAGCATGTGTTGGTGTCGCCAGACCGCGAGATTCTCGTCGTGGTCCATCAAGAGTTCGGCCACCGTGTGCAGCGACGTCAACGTCACGTCAGCGTGCGAAAGGTAGAGCGCTCGAATGATGTCGAGCAGATCATCGTGCGCCGAGGCACCCGTTGAAAGCCGCAATGAATGTTCAAAACCCGTCCAGATATTCGGCTCTTCACTTATCGATCGCAACCAGCCGCGTTGTTCGTCGTCAAAGAAGTCAAAGTTGAGCGTGGCGAGTTTTCCGCCTCCGCTCAGAAATTCAATAGCCCGGAATTGGAACGATTGAAAACCCGACGCGGGATCGAGGGGGTCGCGGAACTCGAGAAAGCCTTCGGGTGACATCGTGTCGAGGAGTCTGAGGTGACTGAGCAACAACTCCTCGATCTCAACCATTCGCCGCAGGTGCGAGATTGCCCGCCAGGGTTCGTTGACGTGCAGAAACGTCGCGCCACGACGCAGTTCGTCGACAATGACCTTGAACCAGAGTTCGTAGGACTGGTGAACCACAATAAAGAGGAGTTCGTCCGGGGCGTTGTCGGTAAGAGGGACCTGAAGTTTTAGGAGGTCATTAATACGTAAGTACGTTGAGTAGTCAGTCCCTTTTGCCACGGATGAACCTTACGGCCTAATTCGGAGCGCGCTCTAGGAGCGCGTGATGGGCTTGTAGCGAAGTCGATGGGGCTGATCGGCGTCGGTGCCGAGTCGCTTATGACGATCGGCCTCGTAGTCAGAGAAGTTACCCTCAAACCAGCGCACCACGGCGTCGTCCTCAAAGGCCAACACGTGCGTCGCGATGCGGTCCAAGAACCAGCGATCGTGACTAATCACGACGGCGCATCCTGGAAACGACAACAGACCGTCTTCCAACGCGCGCAGCGTATCCACGTCAAGGTCATTCGTTGGTTCGTCCAGCAAGAGCACGTTGCCAGCACTTCTCAAGACTTTTGCGAGCTGCACACGGTTGCGCTCGCCACCAGAGATCTCGCCGACCTTCTTTTGCTGATCGCTGCCCTTGAATCCAAAACTCGCCACGTACGCGCGTGCGTGAATCTCACGCGTTCCCACCACCATGTGCTCTTGTCCCTCGCTGATCTCGTCAAAGACGGTGTTCTCACCTTCGAGGGTGTCGCGCGACTGATCCACGTAGGCGAACTGCACCGTGGATCCAACTTCAATGTCGCCGCTGTCGGGCTTTTCTTGACCGACCATCATGCGAAACAGCGTCGTCTTGCCGGCGCCGTTCGGACCAATTACGCCAACGATCCCACCCGGCGGCAAGAGAAACGTCAAGTCTTCAATCAGTAGTCGCTCTTCGAAACCTTTGGTGAGATTGCTGGCGTTCACGACCGTGTCGCCGAGTCGTGGTCCGGGCGGAATCGCAATCTCCAGTCGGTCGGCACGCCGATCGGCCGATTCAGACTCGGCCACGAGTTCGTTGAACGAGGTCAAACGAGCTTTGCCCTTACTTTGACGAGCGCGTGGCGAAAGACGAATCCACTCCAGCTCTCGCTCAAGGGAGGCTTGGCGAACTTTGTCGGCCTTCTCTTCGGCCGCCAGGCGCGCCTGTTTCTGCTCGAGCCACGACGAGTAGTTCCCCTCCCAGGGAATGCCGTGTCCACGATCGAGTTCGAGAATCCACTGCGCCGCGTTGTCGAGGAAGTAGCGATCGTGGGTGATCGCCACGACCGTGCCGCTGTAGTCCTGAAGTGTTCGCTCTAGCCACGCCACCGACTCGGCGTCGAGGTGGTTCGTGGGCTCATCGAGAAGGAGCAGGTCGGGATGAGACAGTAGGAGTCGACAGAGCGCGACGCGTCGACGCTCGCCTCCCGAGAGTGTCGTCACGTCGGCGTCGGGGGCTGGAAGGCGCAACGCGTCCATGGCGATCTCGAGCGTGCGTTCCAAGTCCCATGCGTTCGCGGCGTCGATCTTGGTTTGAAGATCGGCCTGCTCGGAGAGCAACGCGTCAAAGTCGGCGTCGGGGTCGCCCATCGCCGCGCACACTTCGTTGAAGCGAAGCAGCAAGTCACGCTGTTCGGCGACACCATCGGCAACATTACCGACCACGTCTTTGGTTGGATCAAGTTGTGGTTCTTGGGAGAGGTAGCCCACGCTGAACCCTGGCGTGAGGCGAGCCTCGCCACTGAAGCCGTCGTCAAGTCCAGCCATGATACGAAGAAGTGATGATTTGCCAGAACCGTTCGCGCCAATGACACCGATTTTCGCGCCGGGGTAGAACGAGAGATTGATTCCCTTGAGCACCTCGCGGTCCGGTGGATAGAAACGACGAAGATCTCGCATGGTGAAAATGAACTGTGCAACCATGTCGTCAAGTCTGACCGATATTGGCGCGGCGGTCATTTTTGGCGTCGTGGATGTAGCAACCCGACTATTACACTCGGCTCATGTCAGATACCCTCGCCACGTCAAATCGCCACGCGCCGGACTGGCTCATCCTTTCGATTGCTTGTCTCGCGCAGTTCATGGTGGTGCTCGACGTCTCCATCGTTAACGTGGCGTTACCGCGAATGGGCGCGGACCTTCACTTCACCCAGAGCAGCGCGCAGTGGGTGGTGAACGCGTACGTCTTGACGTTCGCGGGATTCTTGCTACTGGGCGGAAGGGCGGCGGACGTCTTTGGTCGTCGCCACGTTTACATCACGGGCATCACGATTTTCACGCTCGCGAGCATCGGTGCGGGCTTTGCTCAAACCGGCGGGCAGATGATCGCGATTCGTGCCATTCAAGGTATCGGCGGCGCCATTCTCTCTCCCGCCACGCTTACCATTATCGTGACGACCTTTCACGGTCCGCGTCTACCTAAGGCCATTGGTGCCTGGAGCGCGGTCGCGGGTGCCGGCGGAGCCGTTGGCGGCCTGCTCGGTGGAATCTTGACCGGTTGGGCATCGTGGCGTTGGGTCTTCTTCATCAACGTTCCCTTTGGTCTCGTAGCGGGCATCGCCGCGGCCCTCTACCTGCGTGAGATGCGTAACCGCGGAGCGACACAGAAGCTCGACGTCACGGGCTCGGTACTCGTCACCGGCGGCCTGGCGTCCGTGATTTACGCGGTCGTGAACACCACGACGCACAGTTGGACTTCAACGACCACGCTGAGCTGGCTTATCGCGGGGTTCGCCCTACTTATTGGTTTCATGTTCTGGGAAGGCAAAGTTGCTTCTCATCCCCTCATGCCCTTTCGCATCTTTAAGTCGAGGCCACTCTCTACGGCCAACGTAATTATGTTCCTCGTCGGTGGCACGTTCTTTGCCATGTGGTACTTCCTGACGTACTACTTCCAGGGCGTGTTGGGGTACGGCCCCGTGAAAGCCGGCTTCGCGTTCTTGCCAATGGCTATTGGCATCATCGTCGGCGCACAGATTTCGTCGCGTTTAATTGCTCGCGTCGGCGCTCGACCGCTGCTGCAAGTCGGCGCGAGTCTCGCCACCCTGGGCTTTCTTTGGATCTCGCTCATCCAGGCCCACAGTTCATACTGGGGAAATATCCTCGCGCCCGGCTTTCTTTGCGCCTTCGCCATGGGTCTTCTCTTTTCTCCACTCGCGACCTCAGCAACATCGGACGTTGACCGCGCCGACGCTGGTCTGGCGTCGGGCGTTTTAAACACCTCGCGTCAGGTCGGCGGATCGTTGGCGCTCGCCATTTTGGCGACGGTCGCTACCGACCGCACCAACTCACTTCTGCACAGCGTGTCGAACGCGAGCGCGCACGTGTCGGGCTACCAGCGAGTCTTTCAAATCTCTGCCGCGGTCACGTTCATCGCGATCTTGGCGACCTTCGCTCTTCCGCGCCTGACCGGACGTGCCGTTTCGTCGCCCGAACCCGTCGAAGCAATCTAAAAACCACGTGGTGCGCCAACTGGAGCGCTCCTTTGTGTCTTATAAGTAGGGACTCGTTCCTCGAGGTACAGACAATCGAGGTCGCGGACCCGACGCCGCAGAAGTGCAACCCTGCACGGGAGACTTCAGCACTAGGCCCGATGGGCCAACTTCGCTCTTAGTCTGACCCATATGAAGCGCAGGATCCCGGCCCTCGCAATGGCGACAGCGGCGGTACTTATTGCGACGGGGGTTGAACTCGGGACAATCATTGCCCTGACGCCGAACTCAACTCCGGCGAAAACGAGTCAGGCGACTACTGCGGCCAATTTCACGAACTCAATGAAGCTGACAAATGGCGCTCGTTTCGTTGCGACCTACCGTCTCAGTGGTTACCTGATCCTCCAAAATGGAGCGATTGCCATTTCCCAGATTCCCAGTCCCCCTGGAACGAAAGTAACGACGAATGTCGATGGCTATTCGGGCACGGGCCGTTACGCTTACCTCTTCCAAGGGTCAACGGGACGAATCGTCCAGTGAATTAAGAACGGCACCAATGTGAGCGCGTGCGTGAATAGCCCCATTACCGGTAACGACGCCACTGGCACATTTGGGAAGTTGCAATGCTCGAGACCAAGTCCGTACATTCCATCGAACGGATTCGCTGAACAAGACGTGGGATTTGTTCCGACCTACGTGCTGCAGTCGATTACAGGATTTGGCGGACCGCGGTGGCTGAAGAAGGCGTCGGTAACTACGAGGGCGTCACGAGAATTCGGTCCATTGCGATGCTGGGCCCAGTTATCAGGTCCTTCGACCCAGACCACCTGCATTAACCAATCGGGGTTCGTCGTCTCGTGGCTCTTACAGAATCGCTCGGTCATTTCTTCGCGAGCAACCCTGACTTCGCTCAACTATCATCCAACCGCTGAAGATTTCAAGACTTTGCTCCGGCCGACCAAGTCGTTCATCCTTCCCGCAGTGTGATCCAAGTACGCCCGCCGAGAATGTTTCCGGGTTCAAAGGGATGCTCGGGTTGAGGCTGGTGTCGGAGACCCGACGTGAGCGGTCTGGTTCCAAGCACCGGCGAGTAGTCAACTAATCAATTTTCGCGCCAAAAAGCCAAGGAAACGTATTCTTCACCGGGCGGGAGTATGTTCTCGTATTACGAGACAAGCTGCGGTTACGTAAATAACCGCGATGCCGAAAGAAGAGGTAGTTGATGCCACAGTTCATGGACTTTCACGACGATCTGAAATTACCGGATGATGCCATTCAACAGATAACGCGGGAGACGAAAGACCACAAGGCAGATGCGTTTGGAGTGCGCCAACTCGAGCTGTTCCATAACTCAGACGGCAAGGTGTACTGCCTCCTGGAGGCTCCGGACGCCGAGGCGGTACGTAGTCATCATGAGGCTCTCGGGGTTCCTTGCGGAGACGTTCACGAGGTTTCTGGAATTCTTTAAGTTGTAGAACTTTGAGCCGGAAACTCGAGTTCACTGATATCAGAGACCCGACGGCACGCCTCGTCGCGACTACTCGCGACTAAAGGGTATGCCGTCAGCGGCGGGCGGGCGTATGCGCCCGACGAGTCCCGCGACCGCCGCGATCGTGATGATATAGGGCAGCATGCTGATGAACTGTTGGGGAATGACCAACTGACTCAGGTAGATGTTGAGGTTCGCGCTGAGCGCGATGGTGAAGCCGAAGAGCAGCGATGCCGCGAGCGCCCCGTAGGGGCGCCAGCGGCCGAAGATCATGATGGCGAGCGCGATGTAGCCGTAACCGTTCGTCATGCCAAAGGTGAAGTTCGTTCCGGCACCGATCGTGAACGCGGCGCCACCGAGACCCGCGACGAATCCCCCAACGATGACGGCGCCGTAGCGCATCCGCGTGACGCTCACTCCCACGGTCTCGGACGCGATGGGCTTTTCCCCAACCGAGCGCACCCGAAGACCCCATCGGGTGCGAAAGAGTGCGATGTTGGCGATGATGACGCCGAGGATCGCGACGTAGACCAGAATGTTCTGATCAAAAACGACCGGACCGACGATCGGGATGTGTGAGAAGAACGGGACGGACCACACGGGCAGCGGGAAGGCGCCGTTGAGGTTCTGGTGCGTGTCGAGCACTTGGGCCATGATGAATTGGGTCACCGCCGTGCAGAAGGCGACGATGACGATGCCAACGATGATCTGATTCGCCTGGTAGCGCAGCGACATGACGGCCAAGACCCAGCCGAGGAGGGCACCGATGACCCCCGCGACGACGACACCGAGAAACAACGAGATTCCCGTGCCGTTCATGGCGCTCACGACCATGACCGATGACATTGCCCCCATCATGAACTGGCCCTCGATGGCGATGTTGACGACGCCCGATCGCTCGCACAATGTCCCCGACAACGACCCGAAGATGAGGAACGTGGCGGCCGCCACGGCCGCGGCGAGAATCCCGGTCAGTTGAAGGTGGAGGCCAGATACGTTGGATCCGCGCGCGACCCACACCAGGAATTCGAGCAAGAAGAAGATCAAGCCGCCATACAGCAAGGGCGACGCACCTCGGTCGAAGCGTCGCCACGCGAGGAGGCATCCCGCGACAAGGGTGAGGACCCCGATGACGTAACCAGTCATTGAAACCGGAATCGTCAACGTCCTCAGTGCTCCGTCGCTGTTCACGCCCAGCCACAGCGCGACCGGCCAAATGATGAGGTAGCCCCCGACGATGATAAGGAAACTGCGCACGCCCTTCGTGAACTTGATTCGCTGGGGAATGATGTGACGCGCGGCGCGAGAAACGACGGGGACGAGTAAGGACAGGCCGATGAGGAGAGGGACGACGCGCACGGGACTGGCGATCGGCGGCATCGCTGTCGAACTGTTGTAACCCAATTGGACAGTCGTTTTAAGTGCGGAACTCGCGCCGCCGAACCAGAGGACCTCCAACAGACCGAGCAGAGCCATCGTGACGCCGTAGCCGAGTACGCGCTTGCGAGTGACTCGACGGAGGTTCTCGAACGTGACGATCTCGGGGTTGACGACCTCGCGGTGGAGCGTTTCCTCGCTAACGCTCATTTCGCCCAACCTCCCGAAGAGCCTGACGAACGGAATCGCCCCTTATCGGTGAGATGGAATACCTCGACGATCAGCGCGGGCGTCGCGACGCCAAACACGACGACGGCCTGGATGACCTGGGCGAGGGAGTACTGGATGTTGGTGGGCGTAAAGGCCTGCATGGCCTCACCTCCGGCGTACATCGCGCCGAAGAAGATTGCGCCGAAGAAGACTCCCCACGGCCGGTTGCGCCCGAGCAGCGCCACGGTGATCGCGTCGAAGCCGTAGGACCCGCCGAAGTTCGGAGAGAGGAAGTGGTCAACACCCGTCAGTTCCAACATGCCCGCGAGGCCGCAGAGCCCTCCGGCGAGGCACAAGATGATGATCGTCGTCCGCTTGGCGTTAATACCGGCCGTTCGGGCGGCTTCGCCGTTTTGGCCCACCATTAACAACTCGAACCCCATCTTCGAGCGGTCGAAAAACCACTGAACGACGAAGACCATCGCGAGCGCGATGAGGAATCCGGCGTTGACCAGAAGTGAGGAGTTCAAATGAGAAAAGAAGAAGGGCAGTTGCCCGCTCTGCGTGACGGCCTTCGAGGCGCCGTCCTTCACCCCGGGTCGAGCGAAGAGATTCGTGATCAGTAAATAGCCCATTAAGAGGATCATGATGTAGTTGCTCATCATGGTGACGATCACCTCGTGCGCTCCGGTGTAGGCCTTGAGGACCCCCGCGAGGGATGCGAGGAGGGCGCCGGCGATCACGGCGCCGATCAACTCGAGCGAGACCTGAAGGAGAGGCGCCAAATTCAGACTGAAGCCGATGAGGCCCGCGACAACGCCGCCCGCTATGACTTGGCCCTGACCACCGATGTTAAAGATGTTGCTGCGAAAGCCAATGGCCAGGCCGAGGCCCGCGGCGATAAGCGGCGTCGCGTACTGGAGGGTGAGCGAAATCGGTCCCAGGGCGGTAGCCAGGTTGGCCTTGTTGGGGTGGTCGACGAGGACCCGCACCGCGTGGAAGTTGAACAGTGCACCTTGGAAGATCAATTCGTAGGCGTACCACACCGTATTGAAGTTCTCCGAGATGGTTTTGCCCGGGTGGGAGAAGAACGTGGCCCAAGAGTGCACGAGCGTTGGCGTCGTCGCGATGATCATGATCGCCCCGATTACCAGCCCGACGAAGAGCGCGAGCACGAGCACGAGCACCATGTTCGCGCGTCGAACGCGCAGGGCGACTTCGAGCAGCCGGCTCTTGCGTGGCGTCCTCGCTTCGACGTCGACGTCGACGGTCATACAAGGGCTCGCGTCGCGGCCGGGCGTGAACCGGCCATCAAGAGTCCGAAGTTCTCACGGCTCGTGGTGGGTGCCACGATGTCTTGGATCATTCCGTCGTAGAGGACGGCGACGCGGTCGCCGAGCGCGATGACCTCGTCGAGCTCGCTCGAAACGATGATTACCGCGACACCTTTGTCACGGATGGCGACGATCTGGCGGTGCATGAATTCAATCGACCCGACGTCCAGTCCGCGCGTGGGCTGCGAGCAGATCAGAACTTTCAGCTCTCGAGAAAGTTCGCGCGCCATGACGACCTTTTGTTGATTCCCACCCGACAGAGCGTTCAGTGGCTCGGCCTCGCTCTGGGCACGAATGTCGTACTCAGCAATGCGCGACGTTCCATTCTCGGCGATTGCCTTGAGCTTTCGGCCCCACCACGCCTTGTACTGAGAGCTACCCAACTGGTCGAGAATGAGGTTGTCCGCGATCGACATCGTCAGGACCAGGCCGTGACGTTGACGGTCCTCGGGGACGTGACCCACACCCGCGTCGAGCACGTCGCGCACCGATTGGCCCACGAGGTCCCTGCCGTTCAGCACCACCGAGCCCGCGCTCGCGCGTCGCAGCCCGGTGAGTGCCTCGACGAGTTCGGTCTGTCCGTTTCCCTGGACGCCCGCGAACGCGAGGATCTCGCCCGCCCGGACCTCGAACGAGACGCCCTTGAGCGCGGTCAAGCCCCGGTCGTCTTGGACGAAAAGATTCGTGACCTCAAAGACCACGTCACCAGTGTTCGCGGGGAGCTTCTCGACGACGAGGTTGACGTCGCGGCCCACCATCATCGTGGCGAGTGCGGCCTCATTAGTCTCGGCGGGCGAGGTCGTGCCCACGACCTCGCCGAGGCGCATCACGGTGATGACGTCGGCGATTTCGAGGACTTCTTTCAACTTATGCGTGATGAAGATGATGGACTTACCCTGGGACTTCAACGTGCGCATGACAACCATCAATGCGTCGGCCTCTTGCGGCGTGAGAACGGCCGTCGGCTCGTCGAGAATAAGAATCTCGGCGTTGTGACTGAGAGCCTTAAGAATCTCGACGCGCTGCTGCGTGCCGATTGGCAGGTTCTCGATCGTGGCCGTGGGGTCGATGTCGAACTTGTACTCCTTAGCGAGAGCGACAATGCGCTCGGTCGCGCTGCGGTGGTCGATGAACGGCCAGGGCTTGACGGGCTCGCTCCCGAGGATGATGTTGTCGGTGACGGTGAAGACCGGGATGAGCATGAAGTGCTGGTGCACCATACCGATTTTGTGGCCAACGGCGTCCTTGGGGTCGCGAATGGTCACGACCTCGTCGTTGACGAGGATCTGGCCGCTGTCGGGCGAGATCATTCCGTAGAGAACGTTCATGAGCGTGCTCTTGCCCGCGCCGTTCTCTCCAAGCAGTCCGTGAATCTGTCCCGGCTCGACGACGAGGTTGACGTTGTTGTTAGCCGCGAGCGAACCGAAGTGCTTGGTGACCGCTCGAAGTTCCAGTTTCATGAGTCTCAAACCTAACCGGGATGCGAAACGCAACGGGGGCCGAATCCGAAGATCCGGCCCCCGTTCGCGAGTCCTAGTGAGTCGGTTCTACTTGCCGCCCACCGGAATCTTGATGGAGCCGTTCTCGATGCCCTTCGTGAGAACCGCGATTTCCGCGACGGTTGCCGCGCTGTTCGCCTTGCCCATCGTGCCGTGATCTTGGATGAAAGCGGCGCCGCCATTCTTAAGTGTGCCGATGTAGTCGCCACCCTTGAACTTGCCTTCGGCCTGCAAGAGGACCGCGGACTTCACTGACGCCGTCACGCCCTTGGTGACCGAATTGAGGAATAGGTTGCAGTCGGGCACGTCGTTGACGCAGCCGTCCGTGTCAACCCACTCCACGTTCGCCTGAAGCGAGGGGTGTGCGAGGTTCCACGTCTTTACCGCGGCCGTTGTACCGAGTCCGTCAGAGCCAGCAACCGGGAAGATGGTCGTCGCACCCTGAGTCAGGAAGGCGGTCGTGTCGGCCGCCGCAGTGGTCTGGTCAGTGAAGGAGTTGATGAAGGTACCCTTCTGGGTCTTCTCGTTCCATCCAAGAACTGTCACGGGTGTCGTCGGCGCCATCTTCGTGTTGTAGTACTGAACGCCGTCGTAGAAGCCGTCCATGTAGTACGTCACGGAGCTGAACTGCTGACCACCGTACGTCGCGACCGTGGGCGCCGTTGGGTTGTGCGCTACCGCGTACGCGGCCGCTTCGTAACCACCGAGGAAAGCGTCCTGCTGGGTTTGGTAGGTCAGGCCCAGAATGTTCTTAGCCGTTCCCGTGAAGGGAGCCTTCGCAACACCGTCTTTACCGGGACTTGCGTTGCCGTTGTCGACCTGCGCAAAGTTGTCCTTCGGGTTGGCGTGCGCCGCGTTCCACGTCGCGTCGGACATCAAGAATCCAACCGTGATGATGATGCTGCACTTCTGCGAGGTAAACGATGCAATCTCGTTCTCGTACGTGGACTCGGTACCGTTCGTCGGTGTCGACTGCACTTTGTCCTTGATGAGCTTCGGAGCAACCTTCACGGCTTCCTTCAGGCCCAAGTAGGCCGAAGCGTTAAACGATTTGTCGTTGACGCCACCAGTATCGGTGACCTCACAGGCCAACGTCTTGTGGTACTTCGTGGCCGCACCGCTCACCGAGCCGATTGCGCCGACGGTTATTCCTGTGAACAGCAGACAGGCGGTTGCAGCCGAGAGAGCGAAACGCCCCACGCGGCCTCTTCCAATTGAATTCATAACTCTCCCTTTTGGTTATTGTGGACGGTTCTTAAGAAGCCGTTGACGCTTCAGACGTCTTCACGAGCGCGAGCATAACAAGGAACAATGTGATTCGTGGGTCGGTCGTGGTCCTTCCTTTGATCATCGTCGCCACGTCGGTCCACCTCGTGGCCAACCATCGCATGAACCCGGTGCCCGCCTTGACGGAGACCTTCTAGATGTACTCCTACCTCTTCAGAATCTAAGTAGGGACGGGTCTTTTTGGGCGTGCGCCCACTGGCCAGCGACGGCTTGTTCTACCAACGCGACTAACCAAGGGCTCCAAGTCCGCCCAGCACGCGCGCAGAAGCGACGATGGCTCGCTCGAGTGCGGCGAGGGGCGCGTCGCCATGGAGTCGAGCGCCGAGGTACGCGCCAGTCGCCGCGTCACCGGCGCCGGTCGTGTCAAGGACGTCAACGACATTGGCTGGAACCGAAAATCGATCGTCACCGAGCGCCGCGAGAGCCCCGTGCTCGCCTCTCGTGATAACAACCTCGTCAAAGAGTTCACCGAGCACGTCCGCTGCGTCGTCGACCTCGCTCGTTGCGCTAATCGCGAGAGCCTCTTCTTCGTTTGCGAAAATCATCGACGAACCTTGAGCAGCTTGGAGAAAAACTTCAGGCGTCACTCTCAGCAATGGGGCCACCGAGCACACGTCGACCGACGTCGAGATCCCTCGAGCACGTGCAAGCTTCAACGCGTCCACCCCAACGCTCCTCGTCGCGGGATCGAGCAGTAAATAACCCGACAAATGAAGGTGGTCAAAAGGTTCATCAAGTTGCTCCGAAACGAAAGTCCCCTCAAGGTGTGCGTTCGCGCCGCGGTCACTCAGCATGGCGCGTTGCCCGTCGTTGGCCACGATCACGACGACCGTTCCCGTAGGCCCCTCAACAGTCTGAAGTCGCGCCTCCACCTCGCCTCGGCGAAGGGCCTCGATGAACACGCGGGCCGACGCGTCACTGCCGCCCGCACCCACGTAGGTCACGTCGTGTCCCGTCGCACTGAGCGCGATTGCGACGTTCGCACCCGAACCGCCGCGAGTGACGCGAATATTTGCTGGCGTGTCGCTCGTGGGAGCAACGTGACCAAGAGGTTGCACGACAACGTCGAGCATCACGTCGCCAAGAATGACGACGCGTTTGTTCACGCGACCGAGTGAGCGTACGACGCGGCGATGTCGCCGGCGAGCAATGCATTAGCGACGACGAGGTCACGATTCACTTGCACGCTGACGCCCGCGGTGTGGCGCGCGAACTCTGCGAGGAGCGAGGGCGTGACCGCTTTTCCACTGACGCCCTCGAGCGTGGCTTTGGTGAGGGCACTCTTTAAGGCCTCATCGTGGAGGAATCGATCGAGCTCTTTGTCAGCGGCAACTGGATTGGCCACGACGAGACCAGCCCCAGAGAACTCACGGTGGCGCAGGAACGCCGCGGCCGCTTCGTCCGCGTTGGCAACGGACCAGTCGATGCTAAAACCACTGTCACGAAGATAGAAACCGGGAAATTGTTTCGTTTGATAGCCCAAAATCGGCACGCCCAGCGTGTCGAGGCGTTCCAACGTGGCGCCAATGTCCAGGATGGACTTTACGCCCGACGCCACCACAAGAATGGACGTTCTCGAGAGCGCGACCAAGTCGGCGGACTCATCGAAACTCTCGCTCGCCTCTCGGTGCACGCCACCGAGTCCCCCAGTCGCCATGACGTTAATGCCCACTCGGCTCGCGACGGCGATCGTTCCCGCGACAGTGGTAGCGCCGTCGTTTTCGAGCGCGAGTGCGATGCCAATATCGCGCGAGGAAAGTTTGGCCGCGTGTCGAGCGGGACTGGCCAATATTTCAAGCTCATCGGACGTTAAGCCGACGATGACGCGACCATCGAGCACGCCAATCGCGGCCGGGACTGATCCGCTCTTTCGCACCGCTTCTTCGCACTCGTTGGCGACTTCAATATTTATGGGTGCGGGAAGACCCTGCACGACGATCGTGGTCTCGAGCGCCACAACGCCTCGACCTTCCTTCAGTGCGGTGCTGACTTCGTCGCGGACTAGTACGGAAGAAAATCGAAAGTTACTCATGCCGCGAAAAGTGTACAGTGAGGGCGTGAGCGCGCCCCCTGAGATCGAATGGGCGGAACTCCGTAAACTCGCTCGTGAAGCGGCAACCCGCTCCTACGCGCCGTACTCAAAGGTGACCGTCGGGGCGAGCGCGCTGTCCAGTATTGGCACCTTCGTGGTGGGCTCGAACGTTGAGAACGCGAGCTACGGATTGACGCTCTGTGCTGAATGTTCACTTATCAGCGATCTCATTCGTCAAGGCGGTGGTCAAGTTGTCGCGCTGTGCGTGGTCGCGGGCGACGGCGAACCGCTGACGCCGTGTGGACGCTGTCGCCAATTGCTCTTCGAGCACGGGGGCAACGACGTGCTGGTGGACGTCGGCCCCGAACTACCGCCGCTGAGATTGGGCGAACTGCTACCCGGCGCTTTTGGGCCAGAGGAATTGGGGATTCGGCGCAACTCGTGAGCAGGTTTTCAGCGGTAGATGTCATCACCACCAAGCGCAACAACGGCGATTTAAGCGACGAAGCCATCACCTGGCTCCTCGACGCGTATAACCAGGGCGACGTCGCCGAAGAACAGATGTCCGCACTCTTAATGGCCATCTTCTTTAACGGACTGAGTTCACGCGAACTGGGTACGTGGACCGCTCGCATGATCGCCTCCGGCGAGCGTTTGGACCTACGCGGACTCTCACGTCCCACCGTTGATAAACACTCAACGGGTGGCGTCGGCGACAAGATTTCCCTGATTCTCGCTCCCCTCGTCGCGGCCTGTGGCGCGGCGGTACCCCAACTCTCGGGACGTGGACTTGGTCACACCGGTGGCACGCTCGACAAGCTTGAGTGCATTCCCGGTTGGCGTGCCGTTCTTTCCAATGAGGAGATCCTTCAACAGCTCGAGACGGTCGGCGCCGTGGTGTGCGCGGCGGGCATGGGCCTCGCCCCAATTGATCGCAAGCTCTACGCGTTGCGCGACGTGACCGGCACGGTTGAATCCATTCCTCTCATTTCGTCTTCAATTATGTCCAAGAAGATCGCCGAAGGCACTGGGGCTCTCGTCCTCGACGTCAAAGTCGGTCGCGGCGCCTTCATCAAGGACATCGACCGAGCACGAGAACTCGCTCACACCATGGTCGGCCTTGGTCACGCGCACGGCGTGGAAACCGTGGCGCAACTCACCAACATGAACACACCGCTGGGTCAAGCTGTCGGCAACGCCCTCGAAGTCACCGAGTCGGTTGAGGTGTTGCGCGGGAGTGGTCCGAGCGACGTTCGTGAACTCACGCTCGCGCTGGCGCGAATTATGACCAAACTCGTTGGCATCGACGTCGATCCCGCCAAGAAGTTGGACGACGGTTCGGCCTACGAAACGTATCGCCACATGATTCGCGCGCAAGGCGGTGACGCCGACGCCGTCATGCCGATCGCCAAAATTCGTGAAGTCGTGGTCGCTCTAGAAAAAGGCGTCGTACAGTCCGTTGACGCTCTGGCCGTGGGCATCGCGGCGTGGCGTTTGGGCGCGGGTCGCGCTCGCAAAGAAGATCCAGTTAGCGCAACGGCGGGCGTGCTGTGCCTCGTGCGTGAAGGTGAGAAGGTCGAAAAGGGCCAGCCGCTGTTCGAACTCCACGCTGACGATGAAGCACACTTAGAGAGTGGTCGCGTCACGATTAACAACGCCGTGCGAATTAGTGGCGAAAAACGTAAGACGTCGAAGTTACTGCTGGATTTCGTCAGTTACTAAATCCCCCGTGATGGCTAGCCTTGAGCCATGGCCAGTACTGCGTTAACGCCCGACATCATCAAGCGAGCACCCAAAGTCCTCCTGCACGAGCACCTCGACGGTGGTCTTCGACCCGAAACCGTCTCAGAGCTGGCGCGTGAAATCAAGTACTCCGCCCTGCCAACGAGCGACCACGACGAACTCGCCAAATGGTTCATTGTCGACGCGCCAGGAAGTGACCTCGTTCGCTACCTCGAGGGATTCGCCCACACCACGGCCGTCATGCAGACGAAGGACCAGCTTGAGCGTGTCGCCGCCGAGAGCACCCTTGATCTTGCGAGAGACGGCATTGTCTACGCCGAGGTTCGCTTCGCACCAGAACTGCATTTAGAACGCGGACTCACGCTTCACGAAGTCGTGCGGGCTGTCCTCGACGGCTTCGCACTCGGTATGAAGGAAGCCGAAAGTGAAGGTCACGTCATTATCGTGCGCGCGATTCTCTCGGCCATGCGCCAAGCGGGTCTCAGTGAAACAATCGCCGAGCTGGCGGTGTCGTTTCGTGACGAGGGAGTCTGCGGTTTTGACATCGCCGGTCCCGAGGACGGATTTCCTCCGACGAAGCACCTGCGCGCCTTTCACCTCATTCAGCGCGAAGACTTTCACTTGACCATTCACGCCGGCGAAGCCTTTGGACTGCCCTCGATTTGGGAAGCGGTGCAGTTCTGTAACGCCGAACGACTCGGCCACGGCGTGCGCATCGCTGACGACATCAAAGAGGTCAAGGGCGCGTACGAACTTGGTCGACTGGCCAACTACGTTCGTGACCGGCGCATCCCTCTTGAAGTCTGTCCGACCTCGAACGTGCACACCGGCGCGGCCTCGTCCATTGCGACGCATCCGATCGATGTGCTCAAGCGACTTCGCTTTCGCGTCACGCTCAACACTGACAACCGATTGATGAGTGGCATTTCACTCAGCAGCGAGTTCGAGACCTGCGCCGGCGCGTTTGGCTGGGACTTAGCGGACATGGAGTGGTTGACCCTCAACGCGGCGAAGAGTACCTTCTTCGAGTTCAGTCAACGACTCTCGATGATCAACACGGTGATCAAGCCCGGCTACGCCGCCCTCTACAACTCAGACGCGAAGTAACGTCGCGAGACTCACTCGCACGCCGTCAATCAACTCACGGGCAATCGCGCGCTGATCCTCCAGCGATCCTTCGGCCATCGGCGTCACCTCGACGTAGGCCTTCACCTTTGGCTCAGTTCCAGAAGGACGAACGATGACGCGACCCAGTGCCCCAAGGATTAAGACAACGCCGTCGGTGGAACCGAGACCGCGCCAACCCTGGTTGAGGTCAACAACTTCGGTGACGGCCAATGATCCGAGGGACGCTGGCGGCCTCTCTCGCAGTTGGGTAACGACCCGACTAATGGAAGCCAGTCCTTCTGCACCTTCGGCGCGAAGGGCTAACTGCGACGTCGAGTGAACGCCGAAGCGTCCTTCGAGTTCGTCGAGTCGATCAAAGAGCGTCATACCTTTCTGCGCGAGGTCGTGGGTGAGACGCGCGAGCGCGAGCGCGGCCGAGAGACCGTCTTTATCGCCCACCTCGGCGTCGACGGCGAAACCCAACGCTTCTTCGTAACCAAAGCCGAGCACCCGGTCGCCACCCGCTCGAGCGATCCACTTAAAGCCGGTGAGCGTCGTGGCGAAGTCAACACCGGCGTCCGCGGCCATCTTCTCGAGCAACGTTGAAGAGACAATGGTCGTGGCCATCATCTGGTGCGACGCGCCAATCTCCGCCAACAGAGCGGACGCCAAGAGCCAGCCAATCTCATCCCCGCGAAGGAGTCGCCACTCGTCACCCTTGCGCGCGGCCGCGCCAAGACGGTCAGCGTCGGGGTCGTTGGCGAGAATCAACGTCGAGTTCGCTTCGTTCGCTGTTGCGATGGCGAGATCGAGCGCGCCGGGCTCTTCGGGATTTGGGAAAGGCAACGTTGGAAAGTCACCGTCGGGTTCGAACTGCTTTGTCACCTTGGTCACGTGCGCGTAGCCCGCGTCAGCGAGAAGTCTCACCGCGGTCGCACCACCAACGCCGTGCAGTGGCGTGTAGGTAATCGCGAGGTCACTCCCTTTGCTCACGCGAAAGCGCTCTAAAAAATGTGTCCGGTACTGCTCAAGAAGTTCATCCGCAATCACGAAGTGTGCTGGTGACGTCCGATCACTCAGCGTCGCCTCAGTGGCTTCTCGCATGTATCGTTCAACGGTCTCGTCGTCGGGCGGAATGATCTGGGACCCGTCGCGCGCGTAGAGCTTGTAGCCGTTGTCCTCGGGTGGGTTGTGGCTTGCGGTGATCATGATGCCCGCCGCCGCGCCGAGCGCCTTCACGCAGTAAGGAACCAACGGCGTAGGCAGAGGACCGGGCATTTCGTACACCGTCACGCCGGCCCCCAGAAGTACACCAACGACTTCGTCGTTGAAACGCTCTGAGCCGTGGCGCGCGTCTCGTCCGACCACGACGCCCTTCGAACGATCAAGACCAAGAACGTCCAACCACGCAAGCACGCCTTGCGTTGCACGACGAACCGTCGCGCGATTCATTCCAGCGGGCCCGGCCATCTCGGGACCACGCAGCCCGGCGGTGCCAAAGGTCAGCGGCGTCGAAAACCGACGCTCGAGTTCCGTGACGTCGTCAGCGTCGAGTAACGCCTGCAACGTCGCACGGTCCACGGCGTCAGGATCGAGGGCGATCCACGCGACGACGACGTCACGCAGTTCGCTGATCACAAGACCGGAAGAACGTGTGCCAGCAGCGCTCCCAAGGACGAGGCCGCTGACTGGCCCGCTTCGAGAACCTCGAGATGATTCAAGGGCCCACTGGAGACGCCCGCGGCGAAGTTCGAGACGAGCGAGAGTCCAAGTACTTCGGCACCCAGATGACGCGCGGCAATTGCTTCGAGCACGGTGGACATGCCAACGAGAGAACCGCCAATCGCGCGCGCCATAGTGATCTCGGCGGGCGTTTCGTAGTGCGGACCGCGAAATCCTACGTAGACGCCTTCGCGAAGATCGGAAACGGCGTGCACCGCAGCACGTAGTCGCGCACTGTAGAGATCGGTGAGGTCGACAAAGCGCGAGCCGTAACCCTCGGGGGGCGCTTCGCCCTCCATTGGCGACGTTGCGGTCAGATTGATGTGGTCACGGATGACGACCACGTTGCCCGGAGCAATTGACGGGTCGAGACCGCCGCAGGCGTTCGTCAGGACGATCTTCTTTGCTCCCGCAGTGACGACCGTGCGAACGGGGTGGACCACTTGGTCGGCGGTGTTGCCCTCGTAGAGATGGACGCGCCCCGACACGAGCGCGACGTTCAGCCCGCCGATTTTCAGAGAAAGTATTCGCCCCTCATGACCGAGGACCGTCGGCGCGACGAAACCACTTAGTGATGAGGTGAGGACTTCGCTCGAAGGGGCGCCGAGCACGGCAGCTCCTTCTTTCCAGCCCGAACCCAATACCACGGCGACGTCGTAGAGATCAACGCCGCTCTGTTCGCGCAGCTCCGCCGCCGCGACGGTCGCCAACTCGTAGGGGTTCGCCACTACTGACCGATCGTGTGCCACACGGTAGAGGTCTCGACAAAGGCCCGTAGTCGACGAAGGGACGCCAGGCCGCTGTCGCCGGTGCGAAGTACGCGCTTAATGGACGACGCCGCACTGACGGCGAGTTCACTCTCAAACTCTCCGTCGACGCCGTCGAGATCAACCCCGTCGACGTCTTCGTGGCCGACGAGCGTGGGCGCGATTTCTCCGGTGTGGCCCGTGACGATATTGAGAACGCCACCGGGAAAGTCCGCGGTCGCGGTCATCTCGCCGATCAAAATCGACGGCGTGGGGCGATTATTGCTCGCGAGCACGACGACCGTATTGCCCGTAGCAATGGGCGCGAGGACGGCGTCGATAAATCCTTCGAGCGAAGAGTCTTGACTGGCGATGACACCGACGACGCCACTCGGCACGGGTACCGAAAAGTTAAAAAACGGGCCGGCGACGGGATTGGACGAACCAAGAATCTGCGCGATCTTGTCGGTCCAACCGGCGTACCAAACAATGCGGTCAATGGCCCGTGAAACGCTCGCCTGGGCGCCCTTGTCTTTGAAGCCTTCGGCGAGACCCACGTGTTCAGCGAGTTCATCACGCCTCGACTCGGCCATCTCGGCCAAGCGGTAGATGACCTGACCTCGGTTGTAGGCACTCTGCGCCCACCACTTCGACTGGGCTCCCCTGGCGGCCACGACGGCGTCGCGAACGTCTTTGCGTGATCCCTGGGCCACGTTGGCGAGGAACTCACCTTTAAAGGACGTGACTTCGTAACTACGACCCGACTCAGAACGTGGGAAGGCGCCGTTGATGAGGAGTTTGTACGTCTTTCGAACGTCGAGGCGGATCTCAGACATTGAGGTACGCCTCGAGTCCGTGTCGTCCACCTTCGCGACCAAAACCCGACTCGCGCACGCCCCCAAAGGGGCTCGTCGGGTCGAACTTGTTGTAGGTGTTGGCCCAGATGACGCCAGCGCGCAGTCGCTCAGCGACCCAGAGGGTGCGACTGCCCTTCTCGCTCCACACCCCACAGGCCAGGCCGTAGTTGGAGTTGTTGGCCTTGGCGACGGCCTCTTCGGGCGTGCGAAAGGTCAACACGGAAAGAACGGGGCCGAAGATCTCTTCGCGGGCAACGCGGTGTGACTGCGCGACGTCGGCAAAGACCGTTGGCGCAAACCAGTAGCCCTTGTCGGGCAGTGCACAAGAACTCGTGTAACGCGTCGCGCCCTCTTGTTCACCGTACGCGGTGAGCTCCTTAATTCGAGCTAACTGCGCGGCGGAGTTAATGGCACCGACGTCCGTGTTCTTGTCCATGGGATCGCCCACGCGCAGCTGGTCAACGCGTCGAATGAGGCGGCGCAACACCTCATCAGCCACTGACTCTTGGACCAAGAGACGCGAGCCCGCGCAACAGACGTGGCCCTGGTTGAAGAAGATACCGTCGATGATGCCTTCGATCATTTCGTCGATCGGCGCGTCCTCAAAGACAATGTTCGCGCCCTTGCCGCCGAGTTCGAGCGTGAGGTGCTTGCGACTTGGCGCGACGCGCTGTTGGATGAGTCGTCCCACCTCAGTTGAACCGGTGAAGGCAATCTTGTCGACGCCCGGGTGATCAACTAAAGCCGACCCCGTCGAGCCGTCGCCCGTGACGATGTTGACGACGCCCGGAGGAAGTTCGGCCTGTTGAAGGATTTCGGCGAGAAGCAGCGCGGAAAGCGGCGTTGTTTCGGCCGGCTTCAGGACACAGGTGTTTCCCGCCGCGAGTGCCGGGGCCAATTTCCACGCCGCCATGAGGAGAGGAAAGTTCCAAGGAATGATCTGGCCCGCAACGCCGAGGGGCTTGGGGTTCGGGCCAAAGCCCGCGTGATCAAGTTTGTCGGCCCAGCCCGCGTAATAGAAAAAGTGAGCCGCGGCCAAGGGTACGTCAACGTCGCGCGATTCGCGGATGGGCTTGCCGTTGTCAAGTGTTTCGACGACCGCGAACTCCCTCGCTCGCTCTTGAATCAGGCGAGCAATACGAAAGAGGTACTTCGATCGTTCGGCGCCGGTGGTCTTGGACCAGATCTTGTCATACGCGTGACGCGCGGAGACCACCGCGCGCTCCACGTCAGCGCTCGACGCGAGCGACACGCTCGAGAGCGGCTCCTCCGTGGCGGGATTGAGTGTCAAGAACGGTTGGTGCGACGAAGGGTCGCTGAACGCTCCGTCGATGAAGAGTCCGTACTCCGACTTAAGACGCGCGACCCCGGCCGACTCCGGTGCCGGGTCGTAGGACATCGAGCCCAGCGTTGAGCGGGTCAGGTCGCCGCTCATCAGTCACCGCTGAATTCATCGGGGCGAACGTAAACACCACGGTGTTGCTTGAGTCGCTGCATCAAGAGATCATTCAGCAGCGACGACGCGCCGAAGCGGAATTTATTTGGCGTCAACCACGCCGATCCCGCGGTCTCGTTCACGACCACGAGGTAGCGCAACGCGTCCTTAGTGTTACGAATACCGCCGGCTACTTTGACGCCCACGAGACGACCAGTTGACTCGCCGAAGTCGCGCACGGCTTCAAGCATCACGAGTGCCGTGGGCAACGTCGCGTTGACCGACACTTTGCCGGTGGAGGTCTTAATAAAGTCCGCGCCGCCCAGCATGGCAATCCAACTTGCGCGGCGCACGTTGTCGTAGGTGACCAATTCACCCGTCTCCAAAATCACCTTGAGGTGCGCGTCGCCACAGACTTCCTTTACGGCCATCACCTCGTCGAGAACTTGCCCCACGCGCCCAGAAAGAAATGCTCCGCGGTCGATCACCATGTCGATTTCGTCAGCACCAGCACTCACCGCTTCTTTGACGTCGAGCAGTTTGACGTTCAGTGACGCGCGACCCGACGGAAAAGCTGTCGCCACGGAGGCGACCGCGACGCTCGAGTTTCCAAGCACGCTGCGCGCGTGCGCGACGAGATCGGGGTAGACACAGACCGCCGCGGCGCTGGGCACGCTGGCATCACTCGGATCAGGGCGCATGGCTTTGGTGCAGAGCGAAGTGACGCGACCCGGCGTGTCAGCACCTTCCAACGTCGTCAGGTCGACCATTGAAATGGCCAGGTCGATCGCGGCGAGCTTCGTAGATTTCTTCAGCGAGCGCGTAGCAAGCTTGGCAGCACGAGCTTCGGCCCCGACGGCGTCAACGCCCGACAGTCCCTTGAGCAGCGCCTTTAGTTGACATTCTGACTCGACTGAGGGAAGTGCGGACTCAGTCGGAAGTTGGACGCCTCGTTCGTCGGTGCTCACAAGGCGCAGCGGGGCGGTACTCACTTGTCTAACGCTAGCAACGCAGAGTGAATATCACCTAAAGAGCAGGTGTGAGGTCGATAGGTAGTTCTTTGGACGCGAGACGTTGCGCGAGCGAAGGCGCACCCTTGTCTTTATCACTGACGAGGGCATTGCCTTTAAGTGCCCACGGTACGTTGATCTCCTTGTCGAATGGGTCTATCTCGAGCTCCAAGGATGCGTTAAAAGGTGACGACAAGAGATACGACAGCGCCGCAATCTCGCTCGTGACACAAAAACCGTGCGCTGCGCCTGCGGGCAGCAAGACGGAACGCTCTTCGTCAGCGGAAAGATGCACAACCTCGATTTGTCCGAACGTGGGCGAGCCGACACGGATGTCCACAATCACGTCGTCGAGTTCACCGTAAGCACACGTCACCAGTTTGGCCTGGCCCTCGGGCGCCAGTGAGTAGTGCAGCCCACGAACAACGTTGCGCTTGGACATCGAAAGATTGGCCTGTTGGATAGGAAAGTCCACGTCGCTTCCGTCGAAGTCGCTCCGCTTGTACCACTCACGAAAGAATCCCCTCGAATCACTCCACACTGGTGATTCGACGACAAAGAGCCCGGCAATTGATAGCTCGGTCAACTTCACGACGTCTTCTCCTTCAGCGGGCGCCACCACGACTCATTTTCGCGGTACCACTTCACGGTGCGAGCGATCCCCTCTTCGAAGTGCGTCTCAGGTTGGTAGCCAAGTTCTCCGTGGATCTTGGTCCAGTCCACGCTGTAACGACGATCGTGTCCGAGGCGATCGGCCACGGGTTCGATCATCGACTCGTCCGCTCCACAGAGGTCCAACAGCATGCCCGTGATCTCTGCGTTCGTCAGCTCTCGTCCGCCACCGATGTTGTAGATCTCGCCCGCGCGACCGCCCTCGAGGACACTAAGAATTCCACGACAGTGATCGTCGACGAAGAGCCAGTCGCGTACGTTCAGACCGTCACCCATCAGCGGTACTTTGATGCCGTCAAAGAGATTCGTCACGAAGAGGGGAATGAGCTTCTCGGGAAACTGTCGTGGCCCGTAGTTATTCGAGCAGCGCGTCACCATGACGTTCATGCCGTAGGTGCGGTGGTACGCCAGCGCCGCCAAGTCAGAGCCGGCCTTGCTCGAGGAGTAGGGCGAGTTGGGCTCGAGGATGTGGTCTTCGCGCCACGTGCCTTCGTCAATTGATCCGTACACTTCGTCGGTTGAGACGTGAACGAATCGTTCGACGCCCGCGCCACGGGCACTCTCGAGCATCTGTTGGGTACCCATGACGTTCGTCTCGAAGAAGAGACGCGCGCCGGTGATCGAACGATCGACGTGACTCTCTGCGGCAAGGTGCAGCACCGCGTGCGCACCGCGAAGTACTTCTTCGGTGACCAATGGATCGGTAATGGATCCTTTCACGAAACTGACGCGCGAATCTTGGCGAACGTCGTCGAGATTCTCTAGACGACCCGAGTACGTCAGCGCGTCGAGAAGCACGACTTCGTCGTAGCCGAGTCGTTCGGCGTTCTCAACGAACAGTTCACTCAGTCGTGAGCCAATGAACCCGGCGGCCCCTGTTATCACTACGCGCATGGCAGAACCTCGGCCTTTAGAAAAGGGGTTATTCGACTTCTATACTAATGGAGTGAAGGGAATCATTCTGGCTGGCGGCACCGGTACGCGCCTACATCCCATCACTCGCGCGGTCTCCAAGCAACTACTGCCCATATACGACAAGCCAATGATTTTCTATCCACTAAGCACGCTGATGCTCAGTGGACTTCGTGAAATTCTTCTCATCACGACGCCGCACGACCAAGACGCGTTCACTCGTTTACTCGGCGACGGATCTCATCTGGGCATGAAGATCTCCTACGTGATCCAAGACGCACCCAACGGTCTCGCCGAAGCATTGATTTTGGGTGAGAAATTTCTCGACGGTGACAAGTGCGCCCTCATCTTGGGTGACAATCTCTTCTACGGTCCAGGCCTTGGCACGCACCTTCAACAGAACACGAAGGTCGACGGGGCGCTCATCTTCGCGTACCAAGTCGTTGACCCTTCCGCGTACGGCGTCGTTGAGTTTGACGACTCGGGCATGGTGCTCTCAATCGAGGAGAAGCCCGCCGCGCCGAAGAGCACCTACGCCGTGCCCGGCATCTACTTCTACGACGAGCGCGCGTCGGACTTCGCGCGCCAGCTCAAGCCCAGCGCTCGCGGCGAACTCGAGATCACGGCACTCAACAACGCGTACCTCGAACGTGGCGAGCTGCGTGCCGAGATTCTTTCGCGCGCGACAACGTGGCTCGACACCGGAACCCACGAATCGCTGTACGAAGCGGGGGGACTCATCCGTACCTTGCAGCACCGAACGGGCATGCGCATCGGCGACGTTGAACAGATCGCGCGCGATCAGGGCTGGATCTAGTTACTCACGAGTACCGTCGTCGCACTAGCCACGTTGCGTGTTGGCGTAATGTGACGATAACGAATCGACAAGGAGCTCTACGTGTCAACCATCGAAATCTTTCGTCCGCGTCAACGAGTACTAGCCGACGTTGTCCCCCGGTCCTACCTCGTCGAAGTCGCTCTCATCGTTGGATCGGCCGCGCTCGTCGGTGCGCTGGCGCAAATCGCGATCAAGCTCTCGTTCACCCCTGTGCCCATTACGGGCCAGACGCTCGGCGTGATGCTCGTCGGCACCGCGCTGGGGTGGCGTCGCGCCTTTGCTGCCCTGGGTCTCTACATGGTCGCGGGTCTTGCTGGCGTTCCTTGGTTCGCTAACCACGCAAGTGGTTACCCCGTCGCGACTTTCGGCTATCTCATCGGCTTCATCGTCGCGGGCGCGGTGCTCGGATGGTTGGCCTCTCGAGGAGAAGATCGCACCATTACGCGGGCATTGATTTCAATGGCCGTTGGCGACGTCATCATCTTCATCTTCGGCGTGACGTGGCTTAAGTACTCCATCCACCTCTCTCCTTCAGCAGCCATCGCGGGTGGTTTGACACCATTTGTTTGGGGAGAACTGATTAAAGCTGGTCTCGCTGGCGTGGCGTTACCCTCTTCATGGCGTCTCGTTGATCGAGCGACTCGCAAGTAACTGAAAACTGCGCTTCGGTCAGTTCCGTCAATTCTGTTGAGCGACGCCAAGACGACTCGCTAGAAACGACAGCACGTCGTCTAGCGCTTGACGCGTGGGTGAACCTTCGACGTCGGAGTAGTCCTCTGTCAACACCGAGTGCGCGCCCTTGCGGTATCCCCAAGGATTACCTTCAGACGAATCAATCTCCACGCCAATGAAGTTGCCCCCGAGTTCGTGGCGAAGCGTCGCGAACCTTTCGGCGGGCGAACCGGGGTCACCACTAAAGCGAAGACCCATCACGCACAGCCCGGCGTCACTGCGACGCTTTATTTTCACAAGATCGTCATTGGAGATTCCCAGTGCCGCCTTTCGCTTCGCTCCGAGCGGCGCCGGAAGACCAGGTTGGCTCATGACGGGCGCGACAACGGTCTCGTCGACACACATGGCGAGTGAGAAACCACCAGTCAGGCACATCCCGACGGCGCCCACGCCCGGTCCGCTACAGACCTCGTGTTCATGGACCGCAAGCTCGCGCAAAAATTTTGTAATAGGGCTCGTCTTGTTCATCGCGAGAGTAGTGAACTCCCGACTGACGCACGCCTTCGCGACGGAGTTCAAGAGGTAGCCGGTTGTGGGAACTCGACCAGGTGTGCCAAATATGTCCGGCAGTACCGCCGTCATTCCACGATCGGCGACCCTTCGACCGAACGCCGCTACTAAAGGAGTCAGGCCGGGGATCTCGTGGATAACGATGACCGCCGGTCCCGATCCAATCCGGTAAACGTCGTGGGTCTTCTTTGACGTCGCGACGAAGGAGTCTCGACGAAAGCCTTCGAGTGCCGATGCGTCAATCTGTTTGGTCACGGTTCCCTACTTTTTAAAGCCGAGGATCACGGATTGCTCACCGTGCGCCAAAAGCTTGTGCTTCAGCAATGTCGCGCGATCGAGCGTCGCGTAGCGTTCAGCAACTTCAATAGCGTGACGCATCACGTTGTCTTCGCTCGCCACGGCTTCGACGATGCCCGCAGCAAGTGCGTCAGGACCATTGAATCTCTTCGCCGTCGTAGCAGCAACCGCGGCGGTTGCCTTGGGAAGTCGGTGGCTGATGATGGACCAAAGCTTGTAATCGAGCGCCAAGCCGATCTCGGCTTCGTTCATGCACCAATAGCCTCGGTCTTCACGCATGACGCGATAGTCAAACGAACACGACAGCAGCGCCCCACCGGCGAACGTGTGGCCATTGAGTGCGGCGACCGTGTACGCCGGAAACACGAAGAGGCGACCAATCGTGCGTTCGAGTTCTTCTAACGTCGCTGAGAACTCCGACGGATTCGCACCAAATCGCTCAAGGTCGAGTCCATTCGAAAAGAACTTTCCACCGCCCGTCAGCACGAGCGACAGCGGCCCCGTGGTGGCTTCAAGTTCATCAAGTAGCGCGTTCAGACGCTCCAGTGAGTCGGTGTTTATACGATTCTCCCCGTCGTTCCAGGTAAGGATCGCGACGGGCCCTTCGCGACGAAGCGTGATGTCCATAGGGCGACTATACGAGAGCGGGAGTAATCTTTCGGCGTGAGCGAAGAAGTCGACGTACCAGAACCTGACGTCTCTGAAGAGCACCCAATTTCCGAACACTGGGTGTGGGAAGGAGCGCATCGTCCGCCGAGTCCGCGGGTCTTTCACGATCTCATGGCCTCGAACTGGGCCACGATTGATTCCGTTGACGAGGTCCATCCAAGTGCTTCCTTCACCAAGCAACGTCGTCAAGCCATTGGCGCAAAGTTCCCTGGAAAGACGCTCATCGTGCCGACCGGCAACTTCAAGACGCGCGCCAATGACACCGATTACCGCTTTCGCGCCGGCACTGACTTCTTCTACCTCACGGGGTGCGACGAGCCCGACGCGGTCTTGGTAGTAACGCCCACCGCCGCTGGATCAACGTCCACCTTGTACGTCCCTCACCGACGTGACTTTCACACGCACGAGTTCTTCTCCAACGCCCGATACGGCGAACTTTGGGTCGGGCCACGTCGCGGTGTTGACGAGGCGGCAGCCTTCTACGACATTGCCACCGCTCCGCTCGAACGGCTCGAAAAAGATCTCGCCTCCTTAGGGGCCACTGACGTGGTGACGCTGCGCGGCTACGACGCGGGCGTTGACGCGTTGAGTGAAGAGTCCGCGAGCGACGCCGAGCTCGAGACGACTCTTAGTGAACTTCGTCTCACGAAGGACGACTTCGAAATCGAGCAGCTTCAATTAGCCATTGACTACACGGTGAAAGGTTTTGAGGACGTCGTTCGCGCACTTCCGGCCGCTGAAGGTCGAGGAGAGCGAGTCATCGAAGGCATTTTTAACTTGCGCGCGCGCGTCGAAGGTAACGACGTGGGCTACGACACGATCGCGGCCAGCGGTTCGCACGCGACCACGCTGCACTGGACGCGCAATAGCGGCGTGGTACGAAGCGGCGATTTGCTGCTCCTCGACGCGGGCGTCGAGTGTCACAACCTCTACACCGCGGACGTCACCAGAACAATGCCGATCAACGGCACGTACTCTCGCGCCCAACGGCGTGTCTATGAACTGGTTCTCGCCGCGCAGACCGCCGGCATTGAGGCAGTTCGTCCGGGCGCACAGTTTTACGCCCCCCACGACGCCGCGATGAAGGTTCTCGCCGAGGGGCTCTACGAACTCGGCATCCTAAAAGAAGAGCCCGCGAAGGCCCTGCGCAAGGATCGTCAGCTTCATCGCCGCTACACCCTGCACGGCACGAGCCACATGCTGGGCCTGGACGTGCACGACTGCGCCCACGCGAGGACCGAGATGTACTACAAGGGCGAACTACGCGAGGGCTACGTCCTCACCGTCGAACCGGGTCTCTACTTTCAAGAGAATGACCTGACGGTGCCCGAAGAGTACCGAGGTATTGGCGTGCGCATCGAGGACGACGTCCTTGTGACCGCAACGGGCTCGAGGGTTCTTTCGGCCGCACTGCCGCGCGAGGCCGATGAGGTCGAAGCGTGGATGGCGAAGCTCTGGGAACAAGAATCCCCAAACCTCGGTTTGTAGTTCACACAAGAATCACTGTCTAAGAAAATCGTTCCGCTTTCTTAGAGTTCTCTTCAGTTGAGTCGCGTCATGGCAACAGAACGCTGCGAGCAGTGACGATTGAACACCACCATGCTTCTTATGTTTGCGAAGGAAGTTTTTTTTGACCGCGCAATTCTGAGAACACACTCAAGCAATCCTCACGGGCGCCTTATGTTCGTTTCGTACGTTGATAGTGCGTTCGAAACACTTCGGGCCATCCAAAAAAGGAGCAACAAATGTTATTCGTCTTCGTCATAAGTGCCCTCCTGGTGCCCTTGGTATTCGCCGTCATCTACGTCCCGCTCACGCTCGCCTTGCGCGCACACCGTGCCGAGCAGCGTCACACCATTGCTCGATCAGAAGCGCTGGAACAAGAGTGGGCAACCGCCGTTGTGCAAGACCCCGTCTTGGTCTACGGCGCCTAGCAACAACGAAGTGATATTCCCCTACGAGTGGGCGCTAGTCGCTCACTCGTAGGGGAATTTTGCGTGGTCCTCGAACTTGACCCTGCGCCCACGTCACGGCACTGGGATCAGCGAGTTCGAACTTTGGGTATCGAGCGATGAACTCCTCAATGGCCACGCGCAGTTCCATTCGCGCCAAGTTTGACCCGGCACAGCGATGTATTCCGAGGCCAAAGGCCGCGTGGCGATTAACGGCGCGGTCGATGATGAAGGTGTCGGCGTCTTCAAACGCCGCGGGGTCGCGATTAGCCGCCGGAAAGCCCAGCAGGACCCAGTCGTCCTTCTTCAGCGGACAGCCATAAAACTCCATGTCCTCTTTGACGAGGCGCGCCATGGTGACCGGCGCGTAGAACCGCAGGAACTCTTCAACGGCGACGGGCATCAGCTCGGGCTCGCCAACGAGACGCGCTAGGTCCGAAGGATTCTTCGCCAAGTGCCAGATGGCCGCCCCGATGGCCGACCACGTCGTGTCAATGCCCGCGACCAGCGTCAACACCATGGTTCCGCGCACGTGTTCGCGCGCGAGCTTCTCACCGTTGAACTCAACGTTCAACAAGTAGCTCGTAAAATCGTCGCGCGGATTCGCGACGTGATCTTCAATTTGCGCGTTGAAGTAGTCAGCCATGGGCGCGAAGAGTGGCGCGCGCTCGGCGGAGGGAAGGTCCACGAGGTCGAGCACCAGGTGGACGAACTCACGAAAGAGGTCCTCGTCTCGTTCTGGAAAGCCCAGCATCGTGCCGATCACGCCTGGCGAGATGTACTGCGCGTACTCTGCACCCACGTCAAATTCCCTCGCGTCACCGAGCGCGTCGAGGTGTTTCACGCACAGTGCGCGTACTTGAGGTTCTATTTTTTTGACGGGGCCTGGCGCGAACGCCGGCAAGATTAAACGCCGCGCGAACTGGTGAAAGGGCGGATCTGACGTGATGGGCGGCGCGCCACCAATCGGTGCTGGCGGCGCGAACTCGGGGTTCTTGTTGTGAATGATGACCACTTGATGACTCGTGAAGTGCTCGGTGTCGTTGGCGACCGCTGCGACCATCTCGTGGGTCGTGGGAAACCAGCCACCGCCGTAACGATTCGTGTGCGCGACCGGACAGGTCGCTCGAAGTTCTTCCCAGATCGGGTACGGATCGTTCACCCAACGAGGATCGGTGTGATCCCAGTCCGTGGCGAAGTCAGTGACTGGTTGCTTGACGTCGATCTCGCTGGACACGGCTCAGCTCAAAATTCGAAGCGGTAGGTTCCTCGGACCGCGAATCTGACCTTGCGCCCAGGTGACGTCGGCCTTGTTGGCTAACTCGAATTTCGGGTAGCGCTTAATGAACTCTTCGATCGCGACGCGCATCTCGAGACGCGCCAAGTTTGAGCCGGCGCAGCGGTGAATGCCGAGACCAAAGGCGACGTGACGATTTTCCGCACGGTCGATAATGAACTTGTCGGCGTCGGCGAACACAACCGGGTCACGATTGGCGGCTGGAAAACCCAGAAGGATCCAGTCGTACTCTTTCATCGGACAGCCCAGGTAGTCCATGTCGGCCTTGACGAGTCGAGCCATCGTGACCGGCGCGTAGAAGCGCAAGAACTCTTCGATCGCTACGGGCATCAAATCAGGTTCGTTCACGAGGCGCGCGAGGTCATCGGGATGTTGTGCCAAGTGCCAGAGCGACGCGCCAATGGCGCCCCACGTCGTGTCGATGCCCGCCACCAAGATCAGCACGATGGTGCCAAAGACGTGTTCGACGGCGAGTTTCTGTCCGTCGATCTCGGCGTTCAAGAGAAATGACGTGAGGTCGTCACGGGGGTTCTCCATGTGGTCTTCGATCTGCGCGCGGAAGTACTCCTCTACGGGTACGAACTGTTCGATGCGCTCTTCTCTTGGCAGATCGACCGCCTCGACGATGATGTGCACCATTTCGATGAACTTCTCGGTGTCGGCTTCTGGAAAGCCCAGCATTTGGCGAATAACCGAGGGGGGAATGAAACGGGCGTAGTTCAATGATCCATTCACGAACTCATCACCCTCGACGGCGTCGAGCAACGAGTTGCACAGTGCTCGAATTTGTGGCTCGAGCGCGTTGATGGGACCGGGTGCAAAGGCCGGCAAAATCAGCTTCCTCGCGATTTGGTGGAAGGGCGGGTCGGAGGTGATGGGTGGCGCCACGCCGATTGGCGAGGGCAGTGCGTCCTCGTCGGGACGACCGTTGCCGATGACGACCGCGCGGCTCGTGAAGTTCTCCGTGTCTTTGGCAATAGCCGACACGCCCGCGTGGGTCGCTGGAAACCACGCCCCGCCGTATCGATCGGTATGCGCAACGGGGCAGCGCTCGCGCAGGTCTTCCCAAATGGGATAGGGGTCGTTCACCCACTCGGGGTCCGTGTGGTCCCAGTCAACGGCGAAGTCGGTGACGGGGGGCTTGACTTCGTTATCGATCGTCATGATTTAACTCAGGATCCTTAGGGGTAGGTTTCGTGGTCCGCGTATCTGGCCCTGCGCCCAGGTGACGACGTCGTTGCTCTCGAGTTCGAACTTGGGATAGCGCTTAATGAACTCTTCGATCGCCACGCGCATTTCGAGACGCGCGAGGTTCGATCCAATGCAGCGGTGAATGCCGAGACCAAAGGCCACGTGGCGATTCTCCGCGCGGTCGATAATGAACGCGTCGGCGTCACTAAAGACCGACGGGTCACGATTGGCGACAGGAAATCCGAGAAGTATCCAGTCGTTTTCCTTCATCGGACAGCCCAAGTAGTCCATGTCGGCCTTAACGAGTCGGGCCATCGTGACCGGCGCGTAGAAGCGCAAGAACTCCTCTATCGCTACGGGCATCAACTCAGGCTCGGCAACGAGGCGCGCGAGGTCACCGGGATGTTGTGCCAGGTGCCAGAGCGACGCGCCAATGGCGCCCCACGTCGTGTCGATGCCCGCGACAAGAATCAAGACCATCGTGCCCATCACGTGCTCGACGGAGAGCTTTTGCCCTTCAATCTCGGCGTTCAAAAGAAACGTCGTCAGATCATCGCGAGGATTCGCCAGGTGGTCGTCGACCTGTTGTTGAAAGTAGTTCTCTAAGGGAGCGGTTAACTCAAGACGTTCTTCGGCCGAGACGTCGACCGTTTCGGTAATGAGGTGGACGATCTCGATGAACTTCTCGGTGTCCTCTTCGGGAAAGCCCAACATCTCACGAATGACCGACGGCGGAATGAGTCGGGCGTAGTCCATCGAACCGTTCACGACGCCTTGGCCGAGCACCGAGTCGAGCAACTGATTGCAGAGTTCTCGAATACGCGGCTCGAGCGCGTTGACGACACCGGGTGAAAAGGCCGGCAGGATTAACTTGCGCGCAATCTGGTGAAAGGGTGGGTCCGACGTAATTGGTGGCGCGAGACCGATCGGCGCGGGCAAGTCTTCTTCGGTGGGCCGCGCGTCGTCGATGATGACCGTGCGGCTCGTGAAGTTAACCGTGTCCTTAGCGATCGCGGACACGCCGGCGTGGGTCGCTGGAAACCATCCGCCGCCGTAGCGCTCGGTGTGGGCAACAGGACAACGTTCGCGCAGGTCTTCCCAAATGGGATAAGGGTCGTTCACCCACTCGGGGTCCGTGTGATCCCAGTCGGTAGCGAAGTCCTCGACGGGGGGCTTGATCGTCACGACTAGTCCTCTATGAAGATGGCGTGTTCAGGACAGTTAGCTTGAGCCAGTCGCGCCGCGTCCAACGTCTCGGGACTGAGCGTGCCGTCGCCAATGACCACGCCGTTGCCGAGATCGTCGAAGTCAAAGAGGTTCGGCGCGATGGAAAAACAGCGCCCCTGCCCCTGACAGAGTTCGGCGTCGATTACTACCTTCACGAATCCCCCTCGCGTAGCTTTTCTTGACCTTACTACTAGGTAACTCCAGTCAACGCAGTACTCCGAGGCGGATTAGTCGGTCTCAATCTCTTCTCGGCTGATACCCAAGAAATACAGTACGGCGTCGAGGTAAGGAACCGAGAGCGCGGCGTCGGCGTGTTCTTTTACGACGGCCTTGGCGTTGAAGGCAATGCCGAGACCGGCGACCGACAACATGTCAATGTCGTTCGCGCCGTCACCCACGGCCACGGTCTGTTCTAAGGGCACGCCGACCTCTTCGGCGAAGTGACGAAGCGCTCGGGCTTTACCCTCGCGGTCCACGATCTCACCGAGGACTCGCCCCGTCAGCACGCCGTCGACGATCTCGAGGCGGTTCGCTGCAAGGTACTCAACGTCTAACTCGGCCAACAGGGGCGCGAGTACCTCAACGAAGCCCCCCGAGACCACCGCCGGCACGTAACCGAGACGTCGCAGCGTGCGCAACAGTGTCTTGGCGCCCGGCGTGAGACGAAGTTTCGCTCGCACGTCATCCAACACGCTTTCGGGCAGTCCCGCGAGCAGTTCCACGCGCCGGCGCAACGCCTCCGCGAAGTCGATCTCACCATTCATTGCCGCCTTGGTGATCGCCGATATCTCGGCCGATCGCCCACTCGCCTCGCCGAGTAAGTCAATGACCTCATCTTGGAGCAACGTCGAGTCCGCGTCCATCACCACTAAGTGCTTGGCGCGGCGATGAAGTCCCGCGCGCTGAACCGCGAGGTCGAGGCCGCTGTCCTTTGCCACGCTCGTTAAGGACTCACGTAACAACGTGTGGTCGGGACCAATGACGATGAGCTCATAACAGTCAACGGGGTAGCTGGCGAGGTGGACGATGCGCTCACAGGACGCGCCACTCTCGGCAATGGCGTGAAAGATGGTCTCGAGCTGGCCAGCAGAGATCGAGGGTGCGAGCAACGTTACGAGAAGTCGACGACCTTCGAAGGCGTCGGTGGGCGTGACCGCACTGACGTGAACGCTGATGCCCTCACCTTCGATAGAGCTCTTCTCTAGCACCGCGACCAGCGACGCTTCGCTGAGGTCTCGTTTGCTCGTGACTTCGGCGCAGAGCACGAGCGTGCCGCGAATTGTTATCTGAGCGACGTCGATGAGATGGACGTCGTCACTCTCGAGTGAGTGCAGCGCGTTAAAGAGCGCGGCACCTACGCCGATGCGGTCCGGGCCACTGACGGTGACGAGAAAAGTGGCGCGTGACATGGGTAAAGCGTAGAGGAATCGAGCCAATCTCTAGGGCGCGTGGTCCTCACCTTCGCGCAGCGTGCGCACTTCGGCAACGTGCGCGTCGGTCCTTGCGTCAAATCGCCACATCGAAGGGAGCGCCGCCGCGACGACGCCAACTGATCCCGCGCAGGCTAGTCCCCCTGCGGTCAGCGAGAAGCGCAGCGTCGTCCACGCCGCCACGACGCCCGCGCGAAACTGTCCAGCCGTTGGGCCAAGGGAGTACGAGATCAGTTCGATGCCGGCCATGCGCCCACGTATATCGGGCGGTATTGACTCGTTCCACATGGTGTTGCGAAAGATGCCACTCACCACGTCCGCGCCCCCGCCAATGGCCAGTCCGAGCAGCACCAACCACAGCGTCGAGGAGTAGCCAAAGAGCGCGATCCCGAGCCCCCACACCGCCGCCGCGTAGACAATGGCGCGTCCGTAGTGGTGGATCTTGCGAGTCCAGCGCGACGTCAACGAGGCGAGTAACGCGCCGGCCGGCAAACCGCAGTACAGCACCGCGAGCGCGTAGCTCTCGTGAAAACGCGCCGCCACAAAGGGCAGCATCACGACCGGAAAAGCCAGAATCATCGCGATGAGATCAACGATGTAGGTGCCCACGATGTCCGGTCGACTTTTCGCGTACGTCATGCCAGTCTTCAACGCCGCGAAATCACTCGCTTCGGCGTTGAGCGGCGCCGGCGTGTCCTTGAGCGTGAAGAGCAACATCAGGGAAAACGTAAAGGTCACGATGTTGATGAAGTAGACCGAACTCGGACCGAAGGCGACGGCAATGATTCCCCCGATGGCCGGTCCAATAATCGACGCGATGGAGTAGCTGAGATTCGCGAGCGTCGACGCGGAGCGCTGCAGGTCGTGGGGAATGAATATTTGATTAAGAGCCGCGATGCTCGGGTTCTGAACGCTCGACGCCGCGGCGACGATGCCCGCGTCGGCGTAGAGAATCCAGGTGAGCGGATGAACGAGCAGCGCGTTCACAAAGAGCAACACCGTCGAGAGCATTAAGACCTGCTCCATTGAAATAATGAGACGACGGCGATTGAGACGGTCGGCCAGCACGCCGCCGTACAGCCCAAAAAATACCAGCTGCGCAAACTCCGCGAGTCCGATAGAGCCAACGGCCAACGTCGAGTTCGTGAGCTGCTTGAGTTGGTAGGGAATTGCCACGTACGTGGCTTGCGATCCCAACATGGCCACGAAGCCCGCCGTGTAGAGACGCCGATACTGCTTCGACTGACGAAGTGGCGTGAGATCGACGCCAAAAAATCCTTGACTCACGCCGGCCCCGCCAACCAACCTTCGCTCGCGCTGTAGTGACGAAGTACTTTGGCCGGAACACCCCCGAGCACCACGTGATCGGGAAACGTCCCGCGCACGACCGCACCGGCGGCGACGGTGGTATTGCGTCCAAGTTGCGTGCCCGGGAGAATCACCACGTTCGCGCCGAGCCAACTGCCCGAGCCAATCTTGACCGCGGCTTCACTGGGCGCCTGCCACCCGACGGGCTCGTCGAGGTCTTCGTAGGAGTGATTCTGGTCGGTGATGTAGACGTAGGGCCCCGTTTGGATGTCGTCACCAAGTTCGATGGACCAGTGACCAATAATGTGCGAGCCTCGGCCAATCACGCAGTGCCGTCCAATACGCACTGTGGGCGTGGCGAGCATCTCTTGGTCACCGTTGATCCCCGCGGTGAGACAGACGTTGGGGCCAATAAGTGTTTCGTCACCGATCGAGAGGTAGCGCTCGTTGTAGATGACGCCCTGGGGCGCCATGAGTGCGGCACGCTCGCCGAGGTAGAAGAACGTCTTCGCGTAGTCATCTCCGGGTCCCACGGTCGCCACCTCATTGAGGTAACGGCGCAGCGCGCGAACGCGCGATCCCAAAAGGCGACGAAAGCGAAGACGGTAACTCACCTCGGTCACGCTATCCGCAGTACTTCATCCTCTTCGAAGAATGAGTAGCGTCTGGACATGGTTCTGGACGTCGCGGTCATTGGCTCGGGCTTTGGTGGTCTTGGCGCGGCCATTCGCCTTCGCCAGAGCAACGTAGAGAACGTGGCGATCTTCGAGCGAGCGAGCGACCTTGGGGGAACGTGGCGCGATAACACCTACCCGGGATGTCGTTGCGACGTGGCGAGCAATCTCTATTCGTTTTCCTTTGCGCCCAATCCTCAGTGGACTAACACCTACAGCTACCAGCCCGAAATCCAGCAGTACCTCCAGAACGTGGCCGACCAGTACCAACTGCGCAACCTCATCAAGTACGACCACGACGTCGTGGACGTCTCTTTTGACGAGACGCAAAAGCTCTGGCGACTCACGACCAGCCAAGGTGAGTACTTGGCGCGATGCGTCGTGATGGCGACCGGTGGCCTCGCCGAGCCACGACTGCCCGAGATCAAGGGACTCGAACTGTTCCAAGGCCCGATAATGCACACCGCCAAGTGGAACGGCAACGTCGATCTCGCTGGCAAACGCGTCGGTCTTATTGGCACGGGCGCGAGCGCAGTCCAAACGGTTCCCGAGATCGCGCCACTCGTTGGATCACTCGAAGTGTTTCAGCGCACTCCCTCGTGGGTGCTGCCCCATCTTGGCCACCCCGTCATCGAGCGCACGAAGAAGCTCTTCTCGATGTTGCCCCTCGCCCAACGGCTCGTTCGCTCGTGGGGCTACTGGCGCCGCGAACTCATGGTGCTCGGCTTCGTGAAAGACCCCACGCGCATGACCAAGGCCGAAACCATGTCGCGCGATCACCTAGAGCGACAGATTAAGGACGCGGGGCTACGCGAGAAACTCACGCCTTCGTATCGACTCGGTTGCAAACGCGTTCTGATCAGCAACGATTTCTACCCGGCGTTGAATCGTGACAACGTCGAACTCGTCACGGACGCTATTCAGTCAATCGAAGCGAAGGGCGTGCGCACTGAGGACGGAGTGCTCCACGAAATTGACGTGCTTATCACGGCCACCGGCTTCTTCGTCACCGACAACCCCATGGCCACCAAAGTGCACGGTACGCACGGCGAAAAACTCGCTGGGGCGCTGCGCGGCAATTTGGCCAACTACAAAGGCACGACGTTTCCCGACTTTCCGAACTTCTTCATGCTCGGAGGCCCCAATACCGCACTCGGCCACTCCTCGATCATCTTCATGCTCGAAAGCCAGCTCAACTACGTCACCAAAGCCATCAACGTCGCGCTCGACTCGAACGCGCTCATCGAACCGAAAGAGCACATCGCGCAGCGTTGGACCCGTGAGTTGCAAGCGAAACTGCCTGGGACGGTGTGGGGAACTGGTTGTTCGAGTTGGTACTTAAACGACTCGGGAAAGAACACGACCATCTGGCCCGACTTCACGTTCAAATTCCGCAGCGCTACTCGCAAATTTGACCCGAGAGACCACAAAATCTTGTCGTCGGAGAAGTAGTTAGTCCAGACTTATTGGCGAGTCGATGTCAAGCTCTTCTGTGGCTCCCACGACGTCAGGTACTAGAGATTGCGCCAGGTGCGCACGCACGCGCTCGTCGATCTCGGCCATGGTCTGAGGGTTCTCACGAAGGAACGTCTTCACGTTCTCACGTCCCTGACCCATCTGTTCACCTTCGTAGGTAAACCAGGCACCGGCCTTCTTCACGAAGCCCAACTCCACGGCGACGTCGAGTACTGAACCTTCACGGCTAATACCTTGGCCGTACATGATGTCGAACTCGGCTTGACGAAAGGGTGCGGCGCACTTGTTCTTGACGACCTTCACTCGCGTACGATTACCAACAATTTCCGCGCCGTCCTTGATGGATTCAATGCGTCGAATGTCGAGTCGCACCGATGAGTAGAACTTGAGGGCGCGTCCACCGGACGTGACTTCAGGTGAACCATACAAAATACCGATTTTTTCGCGCAACTGGTTAATGAAAATCGCGACGGTATTTGACTTTGAAAGTCCACCGGTCAGCTTGCGCATCGCTTGGCTCATCAAACGAGCCTGCAGGCCAACGTGGCTGTCACCCATGTCGCCTTCGATCTCCGCACGTGGTGTCAACGCGGCGACTGAGTCAATCACGATGACGTCCAGAGCGCCCGAGCGAATCAGCATGTCAACGATCTCGAGTGCCTGCTCACCGGTGTCGGGTTGGCTGATCAAAAGATCGTCGACGTTGACGCCAATCGCGCGCGCGTAGACCGGGTCCATTGCGTGCTCGGCGTCGATGTAGGCGCACACGCCACCGTTGCGCTGCGCTTCGGCGACAACGTGCATCGCGAGCGTCGACTTACCGGACGACTCTGGTCCGAAGAGCTCAACGACACGACCGCGAGGTAGCCCACCAATGCCGAGGGCCATGTCGAGGGCGAGCGCACCTGTGGGGATCGACTCAATGTTGAAGTTCATGGTTTCACCCATGCGCATGATTGAGCCTTTGCCGAACTGCTTTTCTATCTGGCCGAGCGCAACCTCAAGTGCCTTTGCGCGATCGTCGGTTGCCATTTTTGTCTCCTTGATTTTTGTCACCGGGGCAAACTAGATAACCCTTGTGACATCGGTCGGCCTTCACCTAGGTTTCAAGTTACTACGAACAAGTGTTCGTAGTGGGTATTTCTTCTTAAACACCATCATGAAGCGCGTTCACCGACCTGCCTCGGATGGTAAAGGGATTTAGGAGAAATTCGACCGTCGACGCACGTCGACGCCCGGCACTTCGAACGCCCCGACGTTTCCTACGTTCGCTGCGACGAAACGTCAGTCCACAAGGGCTTGGTAGACGAGGCTCTGCAGCTCACGACGAATCGGATAAGTCCCGCTTGGGAGAAGTTGCGTGTAGAAACCAACGGTCAGATCCTCGAGCGGGTCAACCCAAAAGGCTGTCGACGCCGCACCGCCCCAGGCGAATGAGCCGTCCGTCGCGAGTGACTTGTTCTTTCGTTGGTCCGTCACGACCGACATGCCGAAGCCAAAGCCAACCCCGGCGTAACTCGTCTCGGAGAACGAATCGGTCGCGAGGGATTCGAGGTCGCTGTCATCGGGCAAATGATTTTGCGTCATGAGATCCACCGTGCGACTCGAAAGAAGTCGAACGCCGTCGAGTTCGCCACCGCGCAACATCAGTGCCATAAATCGGTCGTAGTCGTACGCGGTTGACAACAGCCCTCCACCGGCCCCGAGAATCTTCGGTGGGTGATTCACCGTTTTCGCCAAATCCTCGTAAGGAAAAGAGTCGCCGTGCACGGGGACGTAGAGCATCGCGAGTCGATCGAGTTTGTCCTCGGGACACCACCACTGCGTGTCGTTCATGCCCAGTGGATCGAAGATTCTCTCCTTCATGAAAACGTCGAGTACTTGCCCGCTCCAGATCTCGATGAGTCGACCCAACACGTCAAAGGAGACGGAGTAACTCCACTTGCTGCCAGGCTGAAAGAGAAGAGGACTCGTGCACCAATCGTCGACCGCTTGAGCGAGGTCGGCACCCTTGGCGAAACCAAAGTCGTAACCCTTATGACGGTAAATCGCGTCGACGGGGTGAATGTAGTTAAAGCCGTAGGTGAGTCCACTCATGTGCATGAGCAGGTGATGCACGCGCACTGGTTCAATGGCCGGCACGGTTTGGGGACTGGCGGGCGTGCCCCCAGACCACACGCGGGGCTCTTTGAGCGAATCGATCCACTGACCGACGTCGTCGTTGAGGTCGAAGTGACCCTCTTCGTAGAGCATCATCACCGCGAGAGACGTAAGAGGCTTGGTCATTGAGTAGATGCGCCAAATCGTGTCGTCAGTGACCTCGAGTTCTCGTTCGCGGTCGCGATGACCACCTTTCTCGCTCCACACGAGTTGTCCGCCTCGTGAGATGGTCGCGAGCCAACCAGCCAAACGCCGATCAGTGACGTAGGTATCGAAAAAGGGCTTGATGCGAGCGAGACGCTCGGGTGACATTCCAAGTTCAAGGGGATCGACTTCAACCTTCAGTGACGACATGGTCACCTCACTTTCCTCAGTGAGACTACGTGAGAAGGCGACCACTCAGGAGCGATCGAGGGCTCGGCGAAGCGCGTCAAGAGCACTGATGGCGCTGTACGCACGGACCCGAGGGCGATCGCCAGGAAGTCGAAGCGCCACCGACTCATCGCTGTCGCCAATGGACAGTCCAACAAAGACCGTGCCGGCAACTTGACCGTCTTGTTCTTCGGGTCCCGCGACGCCCGTGACGCTCAGCCCAACGTCGGCCCCGAGCAACGTTCGCACGCCACTCGCCATGAACACCGCAGCTTCCGCGCTCACGACTGGCCCAACAGGCACGCCCAGGAGATCGAACTTCACCTGCGAGGCGTAACTCACGACGCCACCGCGAAACCAACTCGACGCACCCGCGACGTTCACGAGTCGACTAGCAATCAGTCCACCGGTCAGTGACTCAGCGACCGCCAATGTGAGACCTCGAGCGCTCAGACGCTGCGCAATGACGTCTTCCATGGATTCGTCATCGACGCCAAAGATGATGTCGCCAAGCTTGTCGGCAATGAGCGCTCGCACTGACTTCTCTTCGTCGCCAAGAAGAGCCTGCGCGTCCTCGTCGTTGTCGCCGCGCGCGGTAATACGCACCTTGATGCCCTCGATGCCCGAGGCGAGAAAAGCAATCGTTACTCGCCCGCCCGCCTCGAGTGCGTCAAAGCGCTCGCCCACGGCTTCAGCGAGGGCCGACTCACTGGCGCCCCAGGTGCGCAGCACTCGACTGCGAATAACTGCGCTCTCGCCGACGCTTCGTTGACGCTCGAGCAGATCGGGGAGGATCGCGCGCTCGAACATGTCGCTCATCTCATAGGGCACGCCCGGCACGGCATACACGACTTTCTGGCCCACCATGCAGATCAGTCCCGGCGCCGTCCCGCGCGTCTGAGGAATGATCGTCGCGCCCTTTGGCACGTCAGCCTGGAGAAGATTGTTATCGGGCATCGTGCGCCCACGCGACTCGAACATTTTTCGAATGCCCACCACGAGGTCCTCGTGGCGCTCTAGAGGGACGTTCATCACTTCAGCCAGCGCGGCACGAGTGATGTCATCCTGCGTTGGTCCAAGTCCCCCGCAGACGATCATGGCGTCGCTACGAGCAAGCGCGGTGCGAAATGCCAACACAATGCGTTCGTGATTGTCGCCAACGTGTTGGTGAAAGTGTGACGAGATGCCGTTCGCCGCTAGACGTTCGCCCAGCCACTGCGAGTTGGTGTCGGGAATCTGTCCAAGAAGAAGTTCAGTACCAACCGCAACGATCTCAACGCGCACGCACGACGACCTTTTTACCCGCCGCGTAGTACTGCCACCCGGTGTAGACCGTGAGCACGACGGCCAACCAGATAGTGACGAAGGCGTACGCCGGGTGATGACCCGTCAACGGCAACACGCAAAAGCCAATGGCCCAATCCTGCGTGAACGTCTTCCACTTCGCGAGGTGACTCGCGGGAATAGAGACGCCACGTTTCGCCGAGCGCGAACGATACGCGCTCATCAAAATCTCGCGCAACGTGATGATCAGTGCGGGAACAATGAAAAAGGTCAGACCGTGGGGTCGCGAGATGATGATCGCGTAGAGAGCGCCAAGGACGATCACCTTGTCGGCGAGCGGATCGAGGAAGGCGCCCGAGGTCGTCGTGCCGTGTCGACGAGCCACGATGCCGTCGAAGTAGTCCGACGCGCCGGCGCTGAGGCCAACGATCGTGGTCCACCACGAGACGCGATTGAAAATGATCATGTAGATAAAGACCGGCGCGATGACGAGGCGAAAGGCCGTCATCAAATTGGCCGGCGTCAACAGCGCGGTGGGACCGTACGTGTGTTCAGTGCTCACAGCGCGACCGCTTCGAGGTCCGTTCCGTGACTCGCCACGATCTCACAGTTCACCATCGATCCCACGTTAAGTGCTGGATCGACCATGACGATGCCATCAATCTCTGGGCACTCACGAACGCTTCGCGCCACCCCTGGAGCGTCAACCAAAAGTTCCTGATGCGTTCCGACAAGATCGTCACGCTTCTTCGCGGTAATGGTGTCTTGAAGTTCAGAGACTTCGCGCAAACGCTCGAGGGCCAGTTCGTGCGGCACTGGACTATCGAGGTCGTTGGCGTAAGTGCCCGTCTCAGAAGAGAACGTGAAGAAGCCGGCCCAGTCGAGTTGCGCCTCTTCAATGAAATCAAGCAGTTTTCGCTGGTCGTCTTCGCTCTCACCGGGGTAGCCCAAAATGAACGACGAGCGAAAAGCCGCGTCTGGTTCGGCCCGACGAATAGCCGCGATGCGCTCTAAGAATCGATCGCCGTCGCCCCAGCGACGCATCCCACGAAGCAAGGGGCGCGAGGCGTGTTGAAGCGAGAGGTCAAAGTAGGGCACGCCCGTCGCCAGGATCGTCTCGATGAGACCCTGGGTGAGGCCAGAGGGGTACAGATAGAGCAGTCGCACGCGATCGACTTCGCGAGTGAGCGCCTTCGTGAGCTCGATCAACGGTTGCGTGCCGCCCTCATCAAGTACCTCAACGGCCTCGCCGCGGCCGGCTCGACGGCGATCGTGCCCCCAACTCGCGAGGTCTTGTGCGATCAAGATCAGTTCGCGCACGCCACCTTCGACGAGCGAACGCGCCTCAGTGAGAATCTCGTCGTTGGAACGAGATCGTTGATCACCGCGAAACGTCGGAATGGCGCAGAAGCCGCATCGACGGTCGCAGCCTTCGGCAATTTTGAGATACGCCCACGGCGCCTTCGCCTTGGGACGAGGGAGATTCAAGAGATCAAACGACGACGTCGGACGTGTACGCAGCGACACCGGGGTCGAGGGCGCGAGTGCCGTCAAACTCTCGCCAAAACCGGCGACGAGGTCAACCTCGGGGAGAGCTGACGCGAGTTCGTCGCCGTAACGCTCAGCCATGCAGCCCGTAACGACGAGGCGCGCGCCAGCGAGTTTGCGATCAGCGAGATCGAGAACGGTTTCGATGGACTCTTCACGAGCCGCCTCGATGAACGCGCAGGTGTTTGCAACGACGAGGTCGGCTTCTTCTGCGTTGTTCGCGACGAGGTAGCCCTGGGACTCTAAAAGTCCCGCCAACTTGTCGGAGTCGACGTGGTTCTTAGGGCAGCCGAGCGTTTCGATCCAGTACTGCATCTCGCCCCCCTTTGGTAGCGGCACCGAGCGCGACGCGCTCGGTCGATAATGGCGGAGAGGGAGGGATTCGAACCCTCGGGCCCGCTTTCGCAGGCCGCATTCTTAGCAGGAATGTGGTTTAAACCGAACTCACCCACCTCTCCCTACCGAGAAAGACTACTAAAAAATGACCACCACGACCAAGGCGCGGCGCGCAAAGACGCGCGCGCACGAAAGTAGCGCTTCGCTATAGCGGGTCACCCTCAACGAACGTGGGCCGCCTGACCTTTCGGACAGGCGGCCCACAACGGTTTGAAGTGATTCGACTAACTCGTGTAGCCGTGCGCACTTTCAATCTTGGTCACCAGACCAGTCGACGGAGCGAAGTACTTATTAGTGACTAGGGTCCATCCACCGAGTTGGCTCACCAGCGCCAACTTCGTTGGCGTGTAAAACACGCCCTTGTTGGAAGTCTGCGCTGAGGGCAACGTCGCACGGAAGTTCGCGCCAATCCATATTGCCTGTCCGGCGCTGGAGTAGAGGTAGTCGTAGAACGCGACCGCGGCTGGGTTAGTCAGTCCCGTCGTCGTCAGTGCCGAAGGGTTTTGGATCAGCACATTTTGCTGCGGATTAACAATCTGAATCGGGTCGCCCGCGGCTTTCGCGGTCTCCGCGTCGGCCTCGTAGGCCAACAGCACGTTGCCGGTACCGGAGAGGAAGGTTGCAAGGGCCTTGCTGCCACTCGGTGGCTCTGAGACCACGTTGCCCACGAGGTGATTCAGGTACGACTTTGCCTTCGCAGGCTTCTTGCCCTGTTGGAGCTGTGACTCGTACGCCGCCAAAAGGTTCCAGCGAGCGCTACCCGAACTGATGGGGTCTGGCGTCACGATCTGTACACCCGAGTGCGTCAAGCTGTTCCAACCAGTAATGCCCTCGGGGTTGCCCGCACGCACCACAATCGCAACGACTGAGTCGGTGACGAATCCGTGCTCCGGCTTCGACGCGGGATAGGCCTGCCACGAGCTACTCACCAGCCCAGCGTTCACCAAGAGATCGAGGTCGGGAACTTGGGAGAAGTCAACGACGTCGGCGGCTTGACCGGCGACAACGTCCTCGGCCTGGGTCGTGGAAGCGCCAAAGGAGTTGTTAAAGGCCACGCCCGCGCCGGCGGTCGTGGCCGCAAAGCCCTTCTCTAACGCGGTGAAGGCCGGTGAGACAATGGAGTAGCCCACGACATTGACCACCGGAGACGCGGCAGCCGACGATGGAGTGGAGGCCGTCACGAGGAGGCTGAGCGGCAAGAGCGACAGGCTAACGCCTGCAATTCCTAGCTTTCTGAGCTTTTTCATGGTCATTCCTTTATATATATTAATTTCTAGTGATTTAGTAGAGATTGCGAGAGACATTATCTGCTCTCACCGAGTGAGTCAAGTCACCCGGTCAATTTTTCGGCGCGAACGACCCTCTGCGCGGTCCAATATCAAAGGAAAACCGCGAATGTCAAGCGTTACACTTGCGGACACTGTGACGTGAAAAAGCGCCACGAAGGGATACTCATGCGTACTGTTCGACTCACCCTTGCAGCAATTCTCGGTGCCTCAACGCTGACCACAGTGACGACGCTCGCGGCCATGTCACCCGTCGGAGCCACCCAGGCTCCTTCCGCAAGTTCGGTCGCGGCCTGCAAGGCGAAAATCCCTTCGCAGGAGCACACCAAAGGGACGTTGACGGTGGCGACCGACGACCCGGTCTACACGCCGTGGTTCGTGAACAACAAACCCACGAACGGAAAGGGTTACGAGTCGGCCCTGACCTACGCGATTGCCAAAGAGCTCGGCGTCACCAAATCCAACGTCAAGTGGGTCGTCGAACCCTTCGACTCAAGCTACGTACCCGGACCTAAATCCTTTGACTTTGACATCAACGAGATCTCGTACACCGCTCGACGAGCGCAGGCCGTGACGTTCTCGGTGAGTTACTACGACGTGCAACAGTCGATAGTCGCTCTAAAGACGAACAAGATCGTCAAAGACCACACACCCAAAGAGTTGAAGAATTACCTCTACGGCGACCAAATCGGCACGACAGGCCTCGCGTACATCAACGACCACATCAAGCCAACGACACCAGCGCGCGTGTACTCAACCCTCGACCAAGCGGTCCTTGCACTAAAGACTGGGCTCATCGACGCGATCGTCATCGACACACCTGATGGTCAGTACATGGCCTCATCACAGATTCACATCAAAAAGAAGCTCATCGCCACGCAGATAGGTCAGTTCCCGAGCGTCGGCGAGCACTACGGCCTGCTCTTTACTAAGAACAATCCTCTCGCGAGTTGCGTCGACATCGCGCTGAACGCGCTAAAGGCGAACGGGACACTCGCGTCACTGCAAAAGAAGTGGCTCGGCATTTACGTCAACGTGCCCGTTATTCAGCCCTAAGAGTCGTGACGCAAGGTTTCGACGTTGAATCGTCGAGTGAAATTCCGAACCTCTTTGTCTCGAGACGCAGCCGAATCTTTGTGGGGCGTCGTGGCGTCGTAGCGAGCGTGGTCTCGACGTTGCTCATTGTCGGACTCATCGTGTCGGTGGTATTCGTGGCCCCGGGCGGTGCCACGTTTCGAAGCGTCTTCTTCGACCCTCACGAAATGTGGGTGGCGTGGGCCGGCGATCCAAACAAAGGCATTCTCGCCATCAAAGACGGGTTATTGACCAACATTTGGATGTTCCTCGTGAGTGAGCTACTCGTGTTGTTCTTTGGCCTCGCTCTTGCCTGGACGCGAATGAGCAACTCGCCAGTCCTCTTGCCATTTCGTATTCTGGCCACTGCGTACACTGACATCTTTCGCGGCATACCTCTCATACTCGTCATGCTGATAGTGGGCTTTGGACTGCCCGCTCTGGAGTTCGGTTTCTTGTCGACACAATCACCCGCTATCTACGGCGTCATCGCCCTCACCCTTACGTACAGCGCGTACGTCGCTGAGGTCATTAGAGCGGGCATTCTTTCAGTCCCGAACGGACAACTGCTTGCTGCACGGTCACTCGGTCTCACCCACGCCTCCACGATGCGACGCGTAACGTTGCCCCAAGCAATCCGCACCGTCATACCCCCTTTGTTAAACGACTTCATCTCCCTGCAAAAAGACACCGCGATAGTCTCGGTCTTAGGAGCCGTTGAAGCGACGCGCGCAGCTCAAATAGCGGTGTCGGTCGACTTCAACGAAAGCGGCCTTACGGTCGCCGCGATCTTCTTCCTGGTGCTCACCATCCCAATGACACGATTCACCGATCACCTCTTAGATAAAGACCGCGTGCGCCGATTAGTGAGTTCAAGGTGAGCGACGTCGTCCTCGAACTGAATTCGGTCGTGAAGCGCTTTGGCGACCACGAAGTCCTCAGCGGTGTTTCACTGCAGCTCCATCGTCATGAAGTGGTCTGTCTCATCGGCGCTTCCGGCTCGGGCAAGTCCACGCTGTTGCGTTGCGCCAACATGCTCGAGACCGTTGACGGCGGCTCAGTGAGTCTCTTTGGACAGAGTTTGATGGACCCGCGCATCGATCCCGACCTCGTTCGTCGTCATATCGGCATGGTCTTTCAGTCTTTCAATCTCTTTCCCCACCTCAGCGTTCTCGACAATGTTCTCTTGGGACCAGTGCGCGCCCTCAAGCGCAAGAAGAACGACGTGCGCGACGAGGCCCTCGCTCTGCTTGATCGCATTGGACTGAAAGAGCGCGCCGAGGACTTTCCCGATCATCTTTCGGGCGGCCAGCAACAACGCGTGGCCATCGTTCGCTCCTTAGCGATGCGCCCCTCTCTCTTGCTGCTCGACGAAGTCACGAGCGCACTCGATCCGACGCTGGTGGGCGAAGTACTCGATCTATTGAGCGACCTCGCGCACCAAGGCACGACGATGCTGATCGCGACCCACGAGATGAACTTCGCGCGTGACGTCGCGCACCAGATCGCCTATCTCGACCAAGGCGTGCTCGTCGAAATGGGAACACCCGATCAGATCTTTAACGCCGCACAACACGCCTCAACGCGGAACTTCCTCGAACGAGTGCGTTAAGAAGCTTGCGCCTGTAACTCGGGTAGTCCGAGCACCATGTCAAAGAGTTCTTGGTCGCGGTCCCACGTCAAATGGTCGCGCACGTCTTCCAATGCCAGCCACACCAACTCGTCGACTTCTTCGTTGGGCTGGAACTCACCGTCCTCGGCACTCATTAGGTAGTACACGACGATCTTGGGTTTTCCTTTTCGGTGCGTGTAGTTCGTTGTTCCAACGAATCGCACTACCCGACAGTGCATACCGGTCTCTTCCAAGACTTCGCGCAATGCACCCTCTTCAAAGGTCTCGCCGTAGTCGAGCTTGCCCTTGGGAAACGTCCAGTCACCCCTCGACTCACGGTAGATGCACGCGACTTCGATACGCCCACCGAGTGTTGTTCGAGTCACGATGCCACCAGCAGCCCGGATGAGATCATCGGGCGCGTCGCTCGGGATAATCAGTTCACCACTCATGAGATACACGCGACCAACGGTAGAGGACGAAGCACACAAATTTGTGGATTACACGACGTCAAAGTTAAAAAGCTCACCGTACGTAGAGTAGTAACAATGTTCGTAGGCGCCATACCCTTACTGTGGCGACTCAGCATTCTTCTCTTGGCTGGTGTCGCTGCCGGTATCGCGAACGGCGTCGCCGGGGGCGGCACGTTCATCACGTTCCCCACGCTGCTCGGACTCGGCATACCCGCGCTACAGGCCAATCTTTCGACGTCGGTTGGGGTGGTGCCGAGTTACCTCGGGTCGCTGCGCGTCTTTCGCCGCCAGCTAGGACCACACAAAAAACTCATACGCTCCCTGGCGCCGTCGTGCGTGCTCGGTGCCGCGGCGGGATGCGCATTATTGCTGAACGGATCGGCCTCGACGTTTCGTTCCGTCGTGCCGTGGCTGATAGGCGCGGGCACTTTATTATTCGCGGCCTCACCCTTTATTACCAAGCGACTCGGCCACATCGATCACGATCATCCCGCGCGCAAGTGGTCGCTCTTCGTCGGCACTTTCGTGGTAGCGATCTACGGCGGTTACTTCGGCGCCGGGCTCGGCATCCTGCTCCTCGCGGTCATGGCGCTCGCACTGCCCTTCGAGATACACGAACTCCAGGGTCTGCGAAACGCGCTGTCCCTCATGATCAACGTCAGCGCGGCAATCATTTTCGTCGTGCACGGACACCTCGCGGTTCAAGCCGTCGTCATGCTGCTCATTGGCACGCTGATTGGTGGCTGGCTCGGCGCGCTGTTAATTCAACGGCTGTCGCCCACCGTGGTGCGAATATTGGTCATCGTCACCGGCGTCGTCACCACCGTCAAGCTCGCAATTAACTGAGCCCCGATTTCCTACATACTCACTAGTCTTTGTACATGGACAAGTTTTTCTCTTTTCCAAACCCCATCAATAACGCAGCCGCGCGCACGGTGGGCATAGGCGTTGTCGCGATGTCCGTTCTCACGTTCGTGACCGGCTGGGCGTGGCTGCTGATACCCATCACCTACGGATTTGCGGCACGCGTCGCGGCCGGACCAAAGATCTCGCCGCTCGGCACCTTCGCCGTTCGCGTTGCCGCGCCGCGCCTCAAGAGGTGGCAAGGAACCGTTCCTGGTCCACCCAAGCGCTTCGCCCAGGCCATGGGACTCGCGTTCAATCTCGCGGCTCTTATTACGTGGCTCAGTGCCGGCTGGCTCGACGCGCGATGGATTCTTCTCCCGCTTATTGCCGCGGCCGCTCTCGAAGGTTTCTTAGGGTACTGCCTTGGGTGCACGATTTTTGGATGGTTAATTCGCGGAGGTATCATTCCCGAGTCCGTGTGCGCCGAGTGTGGCGACCTCTCAGAGCGCTACAAGCGCGCCAATCACTCGCTTCCCTAAGAATTCACTTATTAAAGTGGCTCCGACTGTTTGACGACGTGGTCACCTTCGTAGGCTGGGTTTTATGCGGGGTTCCATGACGCGCTCTCGATGGAGCCTGATCGCACTTAGCGCTGCTCTGGTGGCGCTCGCGCTTCCTCTATCAGCAATGAACGCGAGCGCAAGTGAAGCGCGCGTCGTCGTTGCTGGGGTGACCCCGCTTCCTTCCAATGACGTTGTCGTGAATAATGTCATCACGACGAACTTTGACGTTGCGTTACGCGGGACGAACCAAGCGTCACTCACCACGTTCATCGCGAGCCTTTCAAACACGGCGTCGGCGAACTATCACCAGTACCTCACCCCCGCGCAGTACGGACGTCGCTTCGGCGCCTCAGCGTCATCGTTGAGCGCCGTCAAGAGCTATCTCAAGAGCAACGGACTCACGATCGGTTCACTCAGCAAGGGTCGAAATATCTTGAAGGTCAGTGGCACGACGACGCAGATCGCCAAGGCCATGGACGCGCCGATTGAAACCGTGAAGCTCTCTGACGGCTCACTCGTTGCTCAACTGACGTCGCCGGCAACACTGCCGTCATCGATCGCCAACGACGTCGTTTCGGTAGTAGGTCTTTCGTCAGTGTTGCCACCGACGACGAACATCGAGCAAGCGAAGGTCGTCGCCACACCGCAGTCGTGCATCTCGGCGGGCAGCTCTACAGGTACTACGCCCAACCAGCTCGGTGGTTACACCATCCAACAACAAGCGTCGCTCTACGGTCTCAGTACTGCATGGGCAAACGGTGACACCGGTGTTGGACAGACGATCGCCGTGTACGAACTGGGACAGTACGATTCGTCCGACCTGGCCACGTTCGACAGTTGTTACGGCGTGACACCGAGCGTCACCTCCATCAACGTCGACAGTGGATCACCAGGTGGCTACAGCGAAGAGGCCACCCTCGACGTCGAAGAGACTTCCGTCCTCGCGCCTGGCGCGGCCATCGAGGTGTACCAAGGACCGAACACCAACGCGGGCCCCACCGACATTTACTCCCAGATCGCGAGTGACAACACGGCGACCATCATCACCACTTCATGGGGAAACTGCGAAGCGCAGTCCAGCGGCGGAGCTCAGGCTGAGCAGCCGATTTTTCAAGAGATGGCCGCCCAGGGCCAGACCGTGATTTCTGCGGCCGGCGACTCAGGTTCGGCCGACTGCGCGAGTGGCACAACAAAATCAACGCCAACGCTCGCGGTTGACGACCCCGCATCACAGCCCTACGTGACTGGCGTTGGTGGCCTCAGCGTCAAGAGCATCAGCCCCCTCGATGAAACCGTGTGGAACGACAACTGCACCCAAAGCTCCTGCGGCGCGGGCGGCGGAGGCCTCTCATCGCTCTGGAGCCAGCCTGCGTGGCAGAAGGGATTTGGCATCACGACAACGGCGGCGACGGGTGGCATGCGTATGGTGCCCGACCTCTCGGTGATGGCTGATCCTTCTACAGGTTTCATCGAGTACTACACCGGCTCGACGAGTGGATCGTGTCGACAGGGCTGCGTGGGCTGGTCTTCTATTGGTGGCACATCCATTGGCTCACCTTTGGTTAGTGCATTGGTCGCCACCGCCGCGCAGGCGTGCAAGACGCCAGACGAGCGACTCGGCTTCATTAATCCAACGCTCTACGCCATGCCCGCCACGGCCTACAACGACGTGACGGTTGGCACCAACGATTTGTACAGCCTCGGTGAGTACTCAGCGGGACCTGGTTACGACATGGCGTCGGGGCTCGGCAGCCCCAGCGGCGCCGCGTTTTTAGCGGCTCTCTGCCCAGCCGCGTTCTCCGCGCCTAGGAGTTCGTTCGCCGTATCAAGTCCTACTGCTCAAGCGGGGTCCACCGGTCCAACGGTGAGTGCGCTCTTGCACGACGTCAACGGCAATCCCGTCGCCAACGCGATCGTTGGCGTCACGGCTACGGCCAACGGCGGCGTCGTAAGCATCGACGGCGACGCCACCAGCGAGATTGGTACCGGTAGTGCTTCGGACTCGGTTACCAGTAACGCCACCGGCGCACTTACTTTTAGCGTCTCGTCGTCAGTAGCGCAAACCGTCCAGATCAACGTAACCTACGAGGGTCAGTCCATTTACACCACGACGCTGACCTTTGACGCAGCGGCCACAGCGCTCACGAAGCCAGGTCGGCCAACTATTACGCGACTCACGCCACTCGTCGGTGGATTCTCACTTTCCCTGAGGGCGTCGACGAACACGGGTGACTCGAGTAGTACTTCGTATCAATACTCACTCACTGGTGGAAAAACATGGATCTCCATTGGTAGAGGCGCGCTGAGCGTGCACGTCTCGAAGTTGGCAAGAAACAAGTCATACACCGTGATCGCAAGGGCTGTTAACGCTGTCGGACCATCAGCCGCGTCGGCCGCGAAAAAAGTTGTAACACGTTCGTAGCATTTTGCTAGAGCTCATGGACGCTGACTAGAGCCGAACATTTGTAGAGCCCTAAACTTTCTGGTGGTGAAGGTTCGTGTCGAGGACGTGTCGCCAATCAAAGGACGCGATTGAGGTTTCAACGTATAGCGCTGATTGGCGTCGTGTTGTTAGCGAGCGTCTACGTAGCGGAGGGCTCTTCGCGCGGAGCTACTACGGCGACGCCCGCGGGGCTACCGCTGTATCAATTCCTTGAGACGGGAACGCAACCACTTCCCTGGAACGCAAAGTCTCTACAAAGTCACTTAAACGCCACCACCATGCTCGGCGGCCCCCACGGCGCGACCAACGCCACCGAGGGTGTCCTCGCGTACCGAACGAGCACGGGTCACTTGGCACTTTTCACTCAGACGACATTGGGCACCACGAATTGGATGGACTACACACCGGGTAACAACGTTCCGGTACCGGCCGCCGATCCGATTCCTTTCTTCGACCCGTCGAACAATGTTGATCTTCTCTACGTCGACGAATCCGGTCACGTGATCTTGCTCAGTCCCAATAATTCGTTCACCGCACTCTGGAACCATTTGCACTTCAACGTGCCATGGCGTCCTTACGTGACGACGGACCTTACAAATCTGACCGGCGTTGTCGCCGCCAACGGACTCCCGAGCATTCAAGTGTCTGGTACGTCAGGCACCGTGGCGTATCGCACGGCGAAGGACACCATTGAAGTGCTCACCCTCAGTTGGTCAACCGGTCAACCCGTCCCCATCTACACCCAAAACGCCTTCGCGATTTCCAACGTCAGCCAGACGAACACGCCAACAACATCGACAACGACGACTACCACGAAACCGACGACGACCACGACAACGAAGCCGACGGGAACGACCACGACCACGACCACGACAACGAAGCCGACGGGAACGACCACGACCACGACAACGAAGCCGACGGGAACGACCACGACGACGAAGCCGACGGGAACGACCACGACCACGACAACGAAACCGGTGTCAACGACGACCACCACCGCGCCGGTAACCATTGCTACGGCCTTCGCGAGCGACCCCGTGGTGCTTCCCGGCCTCGCGCCATCGTTCGCCACGACGCTCAACAACGGCGACCTCGTGGTCTATAACCAGACGGGCGCAACCATCAAGACGTGGTCCGCGACAAACCTCACGACCCTGACGGCATTACCAACTGTGTTGGGCACGCTCGAACTTGGCGTCAACACCACGAGCATCGACCTCGCGGCACTCTCGAGTGCTGGCAGCGTCGAACTCTTCACCACGCAGTACGCCACGACGGTCTTTGGAGGCGCTCCCAGCACCCCGATCCCTTCGACCGGTGAAATCTGGAACGGACAGAATGTCACTTCGCACGCGACGAGCGCGCCGCCACTCAGCGGTGCTCTTTCGGTGCAAGTAACCCCCACCCAAGTCGCCATCGCGGGCCAGGCAGCCAACTGGGGCGATCTCTTTGTCCTCACCAACGCGACCAACACAACCACCTGGACCGCGACCGACGTCTCAGTGACGGCCGGTTCTTCAGCGCGCACCGTAGGCAATATCGTCGCGGGATTACAGATCAATGGTCAACTCACGCTGTACGCGGCGGGCGTGAACTCACCTCCGCCCCAGGGCGTTGGCGTCTACGCAATTCCAAGCGCTAAGTGGTCCAAGGCAATCAGCGACGGCTGGCCCATCATCTCTGAGACCGGAGGACTTGGCACCCAGAGCGCACCCTGGGTTGGCTTTACGACCTCGGGCAGTGTCTCGACGTCACCTGATTTTCTCCTCGGCCAGTCGATCTATAACGCGCACAAGCGCGTCACCTGGCTCTCCTTTTGGACCGTGAGTGGACCGCTCGCGAACGAAGCCAAAACCACCACCACCTATTACAACCACGGATTCGCCGCGGGTGTCTGGGTGGCCACGCAGATCGACTCGTATCGCGGACTCGGCGTCGGTCTCAAACCCGACTGGGTGATCTTCGATCCCGAGGGCTACCCCGACAACCATTCGAGCCTCGACGCGCCCGGAGGATCGTCGCCGGCCACGCTCGCGCTGTACGCCACGTACTGGAGTTCGATGCTAAAGGGCTGGCAGAGCGGACTTGACTCCGTCGACCCTCAACTCAACGCCGGCGTCTACGCCTCGCAGTCCGAGTACCGGAACTACTCACTCTCCACGTTGTCGCTGCCCATTTTCGAAGCGATCGCCTTTAGCGGCGGTGGTCCGATTCCCGTCGCCGGCGCCGCGGGCAGCAACATTCGAGGATTCATTTCCTTTGGCGCAGCCTGCGCACCGGCAACGACCCTTGCGAATGAGGCCACCACGTTAGAGAATCCGCCGTGGGCCGGTCAGTTCAACACATTGCAGTTCAATGCTGGGGTGTACTGCGCGCCACCATCGACGTAGTCTTAGCCCATGAGCGATACCCCTGACCCCACCGCCAGCACCAGCAAGTCCCAGGACCTCAAGACGCGCTTTAAACAGATGACGCAACCGCTCGTCGATACGCTCGACTCACGTCTGAGCAGTCAAGTCGACAAGCGTGTTGACCAACGAGTCGACGACACATTGAAGGATCGTCTCTCAATCATTGAGCGCGCCGTGGCCGACCTCGACCGCGCGGTGAAGGAACTTCAGGACCGACTCAAGGACTAGGACTTTTTTTGCGTCTCTTTTAGGCGTCGGAGTCGACTCTGTTGGAAGGCCCATCGCAGGGTCAGCACGATCAAGACAACGATGGCCACGAGAAAGATAGTGAAGACGGCGACGAACACGCACCGAGGATAGGTCGTGTCACAGGGTGGCGCCAAACTCTTCCCATGACTTCTCTGCTTGACGCTCCTCCCTTACGCGTGATGGACGTACTGAGGGGTGAGCGCGAGTCGAGGCCCCCAGTGAATCTCACCGCCGCCGCCGGACTTCGCTCCCAACTCGAAGACGGCATCTACGAACTCGTCGGACCCGAGCTCCTTGCAGTACCTCTCGTCATTCGCGCCGCATCCCTTCGCCAGAACGGCATCACCTACGACCTCACTAGTTCTCCACTCGCTCAAGTGCGCGGGATCTTGATCAACCAGGCGCTGCGACTACTGAGCGTGGGCATTGAGATCGACGACGCGTTTAGCGACGCGTACTTCGCGTGGCGAGCGGACGTGGGAACGAACGACTTGACTACCTACGTCGAACGTTTAGAGAGCGACGAGCGAGCGCGACTCATTACCGACGTCACCGCGCACTGCCTGACCTTAAGGCGGTCGCTCGGCTCACTCTCGTCGAGGTGGTTACCGCGCACGTCGCTTCGCGCCCATCAACGCCTGGCCGCGGGCAACGTCGTGTTGCGTGACGTGATCGACCTCATGGTCGGCACGACGACGAGTGACGACGCGTCGGTGGCACTGCTCGACGTGACGACGTCGCCACTCTCCGAAGGCGCCGAACGGATTATGCGCTATCACGCGTTAGTGCAAACCCTTCGTACGTCAACCGTTCCGCTTCGCACGTCGATGTTCTCCACCGCCACGGGAGAACTCTGGAGTCTTGACGTCGACGAAGAGTTATTGCAACGCTCGGTGCTCGACGTACTTAAGGTTGTCGCCACAATGAGCGAGGAATTGTGAGCACACTGACGCATCGACGACTCTCACGACACGTTTTGAATCGATTGATCGATGACGCGCCCACCGCGGAGGTCTCACTGACCGACGATCACCGCCGTTCGCTCAGCGCGCGCTTTCGTGCGGTCGCCAGTACCGAACATCGTCGCATCGACGCGTGGATGGTCGAGCGCGCGGGTCAGCCGTACGACGCTTTTCGTTGGTCGCCCGTGACGGCTCGGCGCGCGATCGGTAACGCGGCACTACGTCGGATGGTGGACGATCCCACGCTCACTGAGTTCGCCGCGGTGGACCTTGAAGTGACCGATCAACTGCTGCGCGCGGTCTCTGGTTACGCGCGCGGTGGATCACTGAGCCAGTGGTTGGCGCAGTCTTCCCCGTCAGTCGTCGGACTCGTCAGCGCCGAAGCCGCGAACTGGACCACGCAGCTCGGCGAAGCGGCCGAAGGGATCTTTCACCCGTGGGTCGTCGCCTCAAGTGACGCGTACTACGACGTCGCACGGGCTCGCACCACCCTTCGCGGCCGTCGCGACCTCGTCGTGACCAGAGGACTTGCCAGGGTTCTACTGCGCGTTCGCGCTGGTTCCCCGGGGAAAAGTGCCGGTCCGGGGCTTCGAGCGGACCTCACGATTGACGCGTTGGCCGAGCCCAGCGGACTGGCCGCCTCACGGGTTATTGGTCTCTGGCCCGAGGCGGGCGTGGTGTTGAGCGTGGACGCAACGATGGCGGATTTGCGCTCGGGCGCTCGTGATCTCGTGCGTACAGCCGTTGCCTGGCAACGACATCAGTTAATTAATGCTGCGTAGGTTTTAGCGAGGAGCCCCGCCTACTAGCGTGGTTCAGTCATGTCGCTACGTACCTCCCTTAGAAATATTGCCATCATCGCCCACGTTGACCATGGAAAGACGACGTTGGTG